>SWCD01003895.1_pt1 | contig 81382 bp, 80 predicted proteins | sample 4693011 | NCBI WGS metagenome assembly SWCD01 (sample SAMN10267278, study PRJNA491770) | bioreactor metagenome | isolation source: DHS bioreactor inoculated with marine | place: Japan: Omine Ridge, Nankai Trough | reverse complement strand
GGGGGGGGCGGTGGCAGCCCCCCTTCTCCGGCTCCGGACCTGTTTCCCACATTTTTTTTAAGTGTGCCCGGTTCCGGTAACCCGCTGTTAACCCTTTTGCCCGCATGGTTAAGGGGCAAGAGACGGACTCAGGTGAACCAGTTGGATCTTTTCCCTTCCCCCCACCCCCTCACCCCACCCCACAGCGAGGAAGATGTGCTCGCCTGGCTCCGGCTCTTGCGCTCACGCCGCGTTGGCGTGGCGACGTTTTTCCGCCTGATGCGCGACCATGGCACCGCCCGGGCCGCGCTCGAGGCCCTGCCCGAGGTGGCCCGCGCCGCCGGCGTGAAGGATTACCAGCTCTGCCCGCTGCCAGTTGTGGAACAGGAGCTCAAATCGGCCCGCTTCGCCGGCGCCACCTTCATTGCCTTCGGTAGCCCCGAGTACCCCGCCCAGCTGTCCGACATCCCCGATCCACCGCCGTTTTTCTGGGCGATCGGCGATGTGTCGTTGCTCCAGCGCTCCACCGTCGCGCTGGTGGGCGCGCGCAACGCCTCGTCGCTCGGCACCCGCATGGCGCGCCGTCTGGCCGAGGAACTGGGCCGCCAGGGCCACATCGTCGTCTCCGGTCTCGCGCGCGGGATCGACACCGCCGCGCATGCCGCCGCGCTGAAGACCGGCACGATCGCGGTCATGGCCAGCGGGGTCGATGTGATCTACCCCGCCGAAAACACCGTGCTCGGCGAACAGATCGGCCGCGACGGGGGCTTGCGGATCTCGGAGGCGCCGATGGGCATGAGCCCGCAGGCGCGCCACTTTCCCCAGCGCAACCGGATCATCTCCGGGCTGGCGCGCGCCGTGGTGGTGGTCGAGGCCGCCACCCGCTCCGGCTCGCTGATCACCGCGCGCACTGCGCTCGACCAAGGGCGCGAAGTGCTCGCCGTGCCCGGCCACCCGTTCGACGCCCGCGCCTCGGGCTGCAACATGCTGATCCGCGATGGCGCCACCCTGGTGCGTGGCGCCGACGACGTGATCGAGGCGCTCGGCGCGATCCCGGTGCCGCCACCCGCCCGCGCCCCGGACCGCGACGCCGCGCCGCTTGAAGACGAGATCCCGGCCCGTGCGCCCGAGATCCGCTCCCAGGACGATATCCGCCGGCTGCACCGCCAGATCCTCGACCGCCTCGGCCCGAGCCCGCTGGCCGAGGATCAACTGATCCGCGATCTTGCGCTGCCAGCCGCCGCCATCACACCGGAACTCGTCAACCTCGAGCTTGAAGGGCTGATCCAGCGCCAACCCGGCGGGTTCGTCAACCGGCTGACCTGAGCGGCACACCGGCCCTCTCCGCGCCTCGGACCCGGGTCGGGGGCACGCCAGACTGTCGGGGCACGCCGGACTCAAGAGCAGCCCACAGGCCCCTGACACGTCCGCGCGCATCACGCCTGGCCCCGAGCGTCAGGCCCGCAGCGACCGCGGAACCACCGCCAAACGCCCACGCCCGCCACGCTTCGCGCCGCCCCCGCCGCGCGCGTCAGAACGACCGCACCGGCGCCGCCAAAAGTTTTTGAAACCCAAGCGCCATTGACAATCCCCATGAACGGCACCCATCTAACGCCCCCAAGCCAGCCCGGCTGAGTCGAAAGGAATTTCATGCCCGTTGTCGTTGTTGAAAGCCCGGCCAAAGCAAAGACAATCAACAAATATCTCGGCTCCAACTACACGGTGCTGGCCTCCTACGGCCATGTGCGCGACCTGCCCGCGAAAGACGGTTCGGTCGATACCGAGCACGATTTCGACATGACCTGGGAAGTGGGCGCCGACAGCCGCAAACACATCAAGGCGATCGCCGACGCGCTCGCCAAGGACAACGAGCTGATCCTCGCCACCGACCCCGACCGCGAGGGCGAAGCGATCTCGTGGCACCTCGAGGAAACCCTGCGCAAACGCCGCGCGATCAAGAAAGACACGCCGGTCAGCCGCGTGGTGTTCAACGCGATCACCAAGTCGGCCGTCACCGAGGCGATGAAGAATCCGCGCCAGGTCGATACGCCGCTGGTCGATGCCTACCTCGCGCGTCGTGCGCTCGACTATCTGGTGGGGTTCAACCTCAGTCCGGTGCTCTGGCGCAAGCTCCCCGGCGCACGCTCGGCGGGCCGGGTGCAATCGGTCTGCCTGCGCCTCATCGTCGAGCGCGAGACGGAGATCGAGGCCTTTACCCCGCGCGAATACTGGTCGGTCGCCGCCGCGCTGAAAACGCCGCGCGGCCAGAGCTTCGAGGCCCGCCTCGTGTCGCTCGCCGGCAAGAAGCTCGACCGTTACGACCTGCCCGACGCCACCCAGGCGGAGCTGGCGGTGCAGGCGGTGGCGAGCCGCGCGCTCTCGGTCACCTCGGTCGAGGCCAAACCCGCCAGCCGCAACCCCTCCGCCCCGTTCATGACCTCGACCCTGCAACAGGAAGCCAGCCGCAAGTTCGGCTTTGGCGCGCGCCAGACCATGAGCACGGCGCAACGGCTCTACGAGGCCGGCTACATCACCTATATGCGGACCGACGGGATCGACATGGCGCCCGAGGCCGTCACCGCCGCGCGCGAAGAGATCAAGGCCCGGTACGGCGCGCAATACGTGCCCGCCTCGCCCCGGATCTACAAGAACAAGGCCAAGAACGCGCAAGAAGCCCACGAGTGCATCCGGCCGACCGATATGAGCCTCGACGCCGGCAAGCTCGTCAAGCTCGAAGCCGATCAGCGCAAGCTCTACGACCTGATCTGGAAGCGCACCCTGGCGGCACAGATGGAAGGCGCGCGGCTTGAGCGCACCACCGTCGAGATCGGCGCGCCCGATGGCCAGGTGGGCCTGCGCGCCACCGGGCAGGTGGTGCAATTCGACGGCTTCCTCAAGGTCTACGAAGAGGGCCGCGACGACGATTCTTCGGGCGACGACGGCGATGCCCGCCTGCCGCAGGTGGCCCAGGGCGACGCGCTCGGCTGGGACGGCGGCGCGTTTCAGGGGGCTTACGCCAAGGCCGCGTCGGACTCGCTGGTTCACAGCGATGCCAAGGGCATGCAGATTGACGAATCCGCCGTGCTCTCGGGCAACGGCGCCACCCTGGCCCTGCAGCACCACACCCAGCCGCCGCCGCGCTACACCGAGGCGACGCTGGTCAAACGGATGGAAGAGCTCGGGATCGGGCGGCCCTCGACCTATGCCAGCATCGTCACCACGATCCAGGAGCGCGAATACGTCCGCAAGGAACAGAACCGGCTGTTTCCCGAGGACAAGGGGCGGATCGTCACCATCTTCCTGCTCAATTTCTTCCGCCAATACGTCGGCTACGAATTCACCGCCGAGCTTGAGGAAGAGCTCGACGAGATCTCGGCCGGCGATCTCGACTACAAGGAAGTGCTGGCGCGGTTCTGGCGCGATTTCTCCGCCGCGATCGCCGAAACCAGCGAGCTGCGCATTTCGGAGGTGCTCGACAAGCTCGACGCGGCCCTCGCGCCGCAACTCTACCCCGAGCGCGAAGACGGCTCCGACCCGCGCGCCTGCCCGGTCTGCGGCAATGGCAGCCTGCACCTGAAAACCTCGCGCACCGGCGGTTTCGTCGGCTGCTCGAACTACCCCGAATGCCGCTACACCCGCCCGATCGGCGGCGGCGAGGAAAACGGCGGCGACCGCGTGCTGGGCGAGGTCGAGGGCGAAGAGATCACCTTGCGTTCGGGCCGGTTCGGCCCCTATGTGCAGCGTGGCGAGGCGAGCGAAGACAACAAGAAGCCGCCGCGCGCGAGCCTGCCGAAGGGCTGGGCGGCCGACGAGATGGACCTTGAAAAGGCGCTGCGCCTGCTCTCGCTGCCGCGCGAAGTGGGGACGCACCCCGAAGACGGCGCGCCGATTGCGGCGAATTTCGGCCGGTTCGGCCCCTACCTGATGCACCAGAAGCCCGACGAGGCGAAGCCGGTCTACGCCAACCTCAAGGACCCGAACGATGTGTTCGAGATCGGCATGAACCGCGCCGTCGAGCTGATCGACCACAAGCGCGCCAACCCCGGCCGGGGCCGGGGCACGGCGGCCAAACCGCTGCGCGAGCTGGGCGAGCACCCCGAAAAGGGCGGCGCGCTCAACGTGATGGAAGGCCGCTACGGGCCCTACGTGAAGTGGGAAAAGGTCAACGCGACCCTGCCCAAGGAGATCGACCCGGCGCAGGTGACGCTGGAACAGGCCGTGGCGCTGGTCGACGAGAAGGCCGGCAAGGGCAAGGCGAAGGCCAAGCCGAAGGCAAAAGCCGCAGCCAAACCCAAGGCGAAGGCCGCCGCCAAACCCAAGGCGAAAGCCAAGCCCAAACCCGCTGCCAAGAAGGCCTGACGCCGGCCCGCGCCGGCGTCAGAAAAACTGCTCGAGCCAGGGAACCGTCTCGAACAGCCCCAGCAGAAATCCATAGTTGCGCTTGTCATCCGTCTTGCCGCTCATCGCCCAGAGCCGCTCGGCCTCGGCGTGAATCTCTCGCACCACGGCGCGGTCGAGGAACATGACCCCGTTCTCGGTGTCATGGATATAGCTGCGCCGGTTCAGGTTTGACGAGGCCACCAGGCCAAGGCGGCCGTCGATCACCACGATCTTGGCATGCAGGAGCCGCTCATTGGTGTCGTAGAGCCGGAAGCGGAAGCGGCCGCGCATCTCGTCGTCGAAGCGGGCATTGAGCGCCAAGGTGAAGATCGCCGGCGGCTCGTCGCCGCCGCGCCGCGTAACGAAGCGCACGTCGACACCACGCGCGGCGGCGCGCTCAAGCGCGGCGAGGATCGCGGGTGTCGGGTAGTTGAAGGGCGAGACCACGAAGATTTCTTTGTCGGCGGCGTCGAACAGATCAACATAGAGCTGCTCCTGCGCCCAGCCGTCTGCCCAGGGCAGCGAGATGAAATGGCGCACCAGCCCGTCGCCTGCCGCCACCGCGCCGCCCGCGCTGGCCCGGGCCTCGCCGTCGGCGCGCATCACCTGAGCGCCTTGGTCGCGGGTGTAGAAGCGGGCGAACTGCGCGGCGATCTCCTCCACCCGGGCGCGGTCGCGCAGCCCCACTTCAAAATCGTCGTAGACGGAATGAAAGACCACCCCGAGCCCGCCGCCGGCCTCTTCGTAGGAATGCAGGAAAGGATGGTCGGGGTAGTTGGTTTCGCCGTCGAAATAGAACCCGTCGGTCAGGTTGCGCCCGCCCACCAGCGCGAAAGAGCGGCCCGGCTCGCGCGACAGGCCAAGGAACAGCTTCACGTGGCTGGCGCGCTGGATCGCGTTGAGCCCGTCACCGGGGCGCGCGGCGGGAAAGCGGAAGAATTGCAGCGTTACGTTGGGATATTGCGCCGCCAACGCCTCGAACGGGCGACGGTCGAACCCGGTCATCAGCGCCGAGGACGCGAGCACCTTGATCCGGGTGCCGCGCGCGGCGTGGAACGCCAGGGCACGCGTCATCAGCCAGCCCGAAAGGTCGGCGCGGATCAGCAGGTATGAGACGACGATCTCGTCGAAATGCGGGGCGCGCGAAAAATCGAGCCCCATGTCGGGGTCGCCCGCTTTGAGCGCGGCGGTGGATATGTCGGCCCCGGTGAGCCGGTCGAGGCGCCATTTGAGCCCCTCGATCTCGCCCGGCACCAGATCGACCGGCCCGGTGGGCGCGGGGCAGGTCTGTGACAGCGCACGCTCGGCGAAAAAGGCGCGCGCAAGCGGATCGGACGGGGTGGGATTGGGTGCCGGGCAGCCGGCGGCGCGGGCCACGCTCGCCACCGGGGCGCCATCGCGGATCAGCGGCAGGCTCAGGCCGTCGCCCCAGGCAATCTCGCAGCGCGCGGTCTCGGGCGGCAGCACCAGAACCGGCAGCTGTTCGCCGCCGGCCGCCGGCACCGTCAACGCCCGCGTCGCGCCGGGGCGCAGGAACAGGCCCGCCCCCCGCTCACCCGGCGCCAGCAGCCGCGCCGCGCCGGTGCAGCTCACCCGCGCAGGCGTTGGCCAGCGTGCTGTAGAGGCGATGGCAATCCGGGTTTCGCCCCCCGTCACCGCCGGAAAGCGGAACGCCGCGCCGGCCTGGTCGGGGCCGCGCTCGGACAGGTAGAGTGTGGCGGCGAGCCGCGCGCCGGTTTGCGGGAACACCCGCACAGGCTCGGCTGCGGGCATGGCGCAACCGGCGAGCAGGGCCAAAGCCCCCAGTCCCGCCGCAACACCGCGCCCGATCCGAACAAACCCCATGCACACCCCCAAAGGTTACACCCCCTTGGTAGTGCGCCGGCATCCGGGCTTCAAGGTCGGCGGGCACGGGCGGCGGCCTTCAGCCCGCCACGGTCTGGTTTGACACCGCCCCGTCGAGCCCGTTCGAGCCGTAGACCCATTGCAGGATGTCATACCAGTCGTCGGGTTTTTTCGACGCCATGATCTGGTTGCGCAGCTCGGCATGGGCCCCCGCCGGGTGGTAGATGTGGTCGCCGATCTCGCGGCTTTGCAGCTGGATCCGCGCGGTGCGGGTGCGGCGCATCTTCTGGTAGGTGTCGAACTGGCTTTCGATATCGCCCGCCCCCTCGCCCATCACATGGGCCAGCGCCACCGCGTCTTCCATCGCCATGCAGGCGCCCTGGGCGAAATATTGCAGCTGGGGATGCGCCGCGTCGCCCAGCACCGCCACACGGCCATCGACCCAGTTGTCGGCCGGATCCCGGTCGCACAGCACCCAGCGTTTCCAGTTCTGGCCCTTGTCGATGATCTGGCGCGCCACGGGGTGAACGTGCTCGAAGCCCTGGCGCACTTCGTCATGGGTCACCGGCACGCCGTTCTCAGGGCTCGGCGCATTGTTGTGGTAGGTCACCACCAGGTTGAACACCTTCCAGCCCGACAACGGATAATGCACGATGTGGCATTTCGGCCCGGCCCAGAGCGTGGCGGCGTTCCAGCGCAGATCTTCTGGCATGTCCTCGGTGGGAATCACGCTGCGGTAGGTGGTGTGGCCCGAGACGCGCGGATCGCCGTCGCCAATCACCTTCTTGCGCACGTTCGACCAGAGCCCATCGGCACCGATCATCGCCGTGCCGGTGATCCGCTCGCCATGAGCAAGGATCGCGGTGACGGAGCTTTCGTCCTGCTCGTAGTCCACCACCTCCGACGAGGTGCGCAGCGCCACCAGCGGGTGCTCGCTGCAGGCGCGCAGGAACACGCCGTGCAGATCGCCGCGGTGCACCACCGCGTAAGGATTGCGAAACCGCGCGCGAAAGTCGTCGCCGAGCGGGATGCGGGTGATCTCGCTGCCTTCGATCGCGTCCATCAGACGGAGGTTGTCGATATAGACAGCCATCTCGCGCGCCGCATCGCCGACCCCGAGATAGTCGAAGGCGTGAAAGGCGTTCGGGCCGAGCTGGATTCCGGCGCCGATCTCACCGAGCTGCGATGCCTTCTCAAGCACGATCGAGGCCACGCCTTTTTGCGCAAGACCAATCGCCGTGGCCAGGCCACCGATTCCGCCGCCCGCGATGAGGATACGTTGTTCTTTCATTTTTCGAACCTTTCCCTGCCCAGATCTGCACACTTGCCCATTCCGGTTAAGACTTTTCGAACATTCTGACGCGAGGGGCAGCGGCCTATTCCGGCGCGGCGATAGTCAGCGCGATCGGGGTGAGCCCGTCGATCCCGCCGGTGATCTTGTCCCCCGCGACCACCGGGCCAACGCCGGCCGGCGTGCCTGTCATGATCACGTCGCCTTCGCGCAGGTGGTAGTATTTCGACAGGTCCGCGACGATCTCGGCGCAATTGTGGATCAGGTCGGACAGGTGGGCATCCTGTTTCACCGCGCCGTTCACTTCGAGGTGGATGCGCTGCGCGCCGATCTCGCTGATCTCGCCCGCCTTGGTCAGCTCGGCAAACACCGCCGTGCCCTCGACATCCTTGCCCAGATCCCAGGGGCGCTGCTTTTCGCGCGCCTTGAGCTGCAGGTCGCGCCGGGTCATGTCGAGCGCGCAGCCATAGGCATAGATCGCCGCCTCGGCATCGTCGACGCTGGCGCGCAGCACCGGCTGGCCGATCACCAGCGCCAGCTCCATCTCGTAGTGGAAGTTCTCGGTGCCCGGCGGATAGGGCAACGTCGAGCCGCTGGCGAGCGTGTGCTGCGGGTTTTTGGTGAAGTAGAACGGCGCCTCGCGGTCCACTTCCACGCCCATCTCGGCGGCATGGGCGGCATAGTTGCGCCCGACGCAGAAGATCCGCACGACCGGGTAGCCGGCGGATTCGCCCTTCACCGGGATCGCCGGGGTGGCGGGGGCTTCAAACAGGTATTCGGTCATCTCGCGCGTTCCTCGTAATAGCCCAGCCTGTCTTGCAGGGGGCGGTCATGGACTCGGACGAAGAAGCTCTCTTCCTCCGCCTCGAAGGTGATCCGCGCAAAGACCGGCGCAGTAAAGGTGTCTTTCGCGCCGTAAGCAAAGCTGTCGCCGTCGATCCAGGCGCGCCCCTTGCCCTTGATCACGTGATAGGCTGCCGACGACGAGCGCAAGGGGGGCTCGTCCTTGCCGCCCGCGGCGATCCGCATCGCGGTGAAGCCCATCGTCGGCAGCACGTCGTCGCCGGTCTCGGGGTTCACGTAGTCAAGCTCGGCCGGCCCGTCCGCGTAGTTCGCCATCTCGCGCAGCGCCGCCTCGGTGCGCACCCAGGGGTAGCGCATCATCGGGTAGCGGCGCGCGCCCTGGCCCGGGCGGCGCGTGGGCGCAAGGCCGGACGAGAGGTATTCCACCTGGCTCGCGTCGGGCCGGTTGCGCTGCGCCTGAAGCGGGCCCTCGGTCGCATACGAGCCCTCGAGGTAGTAAAACAGCGGCAGGTCGAGCGCGTCGAGCCAGATCACCGGCTCGCTGCCCTCGTGGCCATGGTCATGCCACTCGCCGCCGGGGGTGAGCACCAGGTCGCCCTCCTCCATCGGCAGCTTCTCCCCATCGACGACGGTGAAGCCGCCCTTGCCCTCGACGACGATGCGCACCGCGCTCGGGGTATGCACATGGGCCGGCGCGGTCTCGCCCGGCAGGAGCAGTTGCAGCCCGAGGTAGATCGACGCGGTCGCCTGCATCGCACCGGCGCCGCGCCCGGGATCGGAGAGCACCAGCACCCGACGCTCGGCCTTCTCAACCGGCGTCAGCTCGCCCGCGCGCAACAAGAGCGGTCGCACCGCGCCGTAGTTCCAGTACCCCGGCCGGGTCACGGCGGTCGGCCGGCCATGCGGCAGCACGTTGCGCATCATCGGCCAGAGCGGCGCGACGCCGGCCTCGGCCATCGCGTCGCGGTAATCCTGCGGCAAGTCCTCCAAGGTTCCGAGCTCAGCCATGCGATCCTCCCTGTGCGAGTCGTTTTGGTATGTATGCTAACGATACGTGTGCTTGTCAATTGCTCTCCCGCCCGCTATGCCAAGGACATGAGCGAAATCCACCGCATGGCCGGGCACCAGATCCGACGGCTGAATCAGATCTCGCAGGCGATCTTCCGCGACCGCATGGCGGCGGCGGGGGTGGACCTGACGCCGGTGCAATACGCCGCGCTGACCACGCTGGCCGAGCAGCCCGGGATCGACCAGGCGCACCTGGCCGCCGCCATCGCCTACGACAAGGTGACGATCGGCGGGGTGATCGACCGGCTGGTAGCCAAGGGGCTGGTGGATCGCCGCGCCTCGCAGCGCGACCGGCGCTCGAAGGCGGTGCGGCTGACGGCGGCAGGCGCCACGCTGCTTGACGCGGCGCGACCGATCGTCGAGGGCTTTCAGCCCGACATCCTCGCCGGGCTGAGCGACGAGGAACGCACCTGTTTTCTCGACCTGCTCGGGCGGATCACCCACACCGGTGCGCCGCAAGGCTGACGTGCCGCCCGGTCCGGCTCAGTGCGCGGGCTTGATGAAGGTGCCGTTTTTCAGCTCGCTCACCGCCGTGAGCAGCTCCTCGCGGGTGTTCATCACGATCGGCCCATGCCAGGCCACCGGCTCACGGATCGGCGCGCCCGAGACGAGCAGGAAGCGCACGCCCTCGGGGCCCGCCTGCACCGTGATTTCGTCGCCGGTGCCAAAGCGCACCACGGTGCGGTTGCCAGACAGGTCGCGGATATTCACCTCCTGCCCCATCACCTCTTTCTCCAGCAGCACCCCCTCGGGGCGGCTGGCATCGGCGAAGGCGGCGGCGCCGGCGAAGACATAGGCAAAGGTGTGCTTCCAGGTGTCGACCGTGAAGGTCTTCTTCAGCCCCGGCGGCATCGAAATATCGAGGTATTGCGGATCGGCGGCGATGCCGTCGACCGGGCCCGACTTGCCCCAGAAACTGCCGACGATCACCCGCACCGCCGTGCCGTCATCGTCGACCACCACCGGGATGTCGCTGCCGTGAATGTCCTGATAGCGCGGCGCGGTCATCTTCAGGCTCGCCGGCAGGTTGGCCCAGAGCTGGAAGCCGTGCATCTGCCCGGCCGCGTTGCCGGTCGGCATTTCCTGGTGCATGATCCCGGAGCCGGCCGTCATCCACTGCACGTCGCCCGCGCCGAGCGTGCCCCGGTTACCGAGGCTGTCGCCATGCGCCACCTCGCCCGCGAGCACATAGGTGATCGTTTCGATCCCCCGGTGCGGATGCCAGGGAAACCCCTTGAGGTAATCCTCGGGCCGGTCGCCGCGAAAATCGTCGAACAAAAGGAATGGATCATAGGCCTCGGGCTCGTGAAAGCCGAAGCCGCGGTGCAGCTTCACGCCGGCGCCCTCCATCGTGGGGGTGGCCGGCGTGGCAGACAGGACGGGACGCAGTGACATGGGTGTCTCCTTTCGCCTTCGAAAGGTAGGCACCCAGACGCTGCGCGAAAAGCGGGCTGGCGGCGCAGGCGCTGTGCGCGCCCGCACAGATCGCCTACTCGGTGATGCCGCAGCCGACCCCGTCAAAACAGAGCTGGGGGGCAAAGCGCGGGCGGGTCATCACGATATCGCGGAAGGTCTGATCGGTGATCCCGGTCAGCGTCGCCGAAAACGGTGGGTCGTAGTCCATCGTCGTCTCGACGATGATCACCCGCTCGCCGGTGGCGATCAACGGGATGATGTTGTCGAAATGATCCATGATATCCGCGTCTGAAAACGTCGGCTTGCCGTCGGTCGCGCGCGACCAGTCGGCCTCCAGCGTGCGCTCACCCTCGTTGGGGCCACCGGCCACCGCGCATCCGTCGGTGCAATGCACCACCGAGACGCGCAGCCACGACGAGCTGTCGGCCTGGGTGAGATAGCGATAGAGGTTCTTGGTGCCGGTCAGGTAGTCCATGTCGATCACGTTGGTCTCGCGCGAGAGCAGGTCCGAGATCGCATAGTTCGATTTCATCGCGACATTCTTCACCCGGTAGACGTCGAAATAGGTGAAGGTAGCGAGAAAAGCCCAGAACAGCAGGGGGGCAATCAGCGCGGCCTCCACCGACATGCTTGCCGCCTCGTCGCGCCCGAAACGGCGCGTGAGCGCCCGCAGGGGGGCGGTTATCGTGCTGACTGTGTCTGCGAAGATCATCATCCTGCCCTCCTCACGGTTCGTTCACAAAGGTCGACGCGGCGATGATCTGGTATCCGCCAGAAACATCCAGCGGCAGGTCCATCACCAGCGGCGTGCTGCCGAAGAACGGATCGAGCACCGCGCAGGCGCGCACGATCATCACGTCGTTCACGCCGCCGAGGGTGAAGCCGACCACCGGCTGGATATCCTCATCGCGGTTGACGCAGGTCACGTTGCCCGCCGGCAGGGTCCAGGTGTCGGTCGGCACCTTGGTGAGCTCGATCATCACCGAGGCCATGCAATTGTCGAAGATCAGCGAGTCTTCGCACACCCGGCGTTTCAGCTCGTCCGGCGTCGATGGCTCCAGCGACCCGAGCCGCAACGCGCGCACGTTGAGATCGACCGCGCGATCGAGCATCACCGATCGGGTGAGATAGATCGACACTTCAAAGGCCGAGAGGAAGATCGTCATGATCGCCGGAAACAGGATGACGAACTCGATCGTCGCGTTCCCATCGTCTCCGGCAACGGCCTGCCTCAACCGCCTGAAAGTATTTTTTATGTCTGCCCCAAACATTTTTCTTGTCCTAGTTCACGAGCTTCAGTTTCGAAATCTCGCGTGCGATTGACGCAAAGGCGTCTGTCAGGTCCATCCCGTCGACGTCGAAGTAGTAGCCCACGTCCGTCGCACATTTCTGCAGCACGGTGCCCGCCCAGGAGCTGGTCTCGAAGCCGATCGTGAACACCGTCATGCCCTGGTCTTTTGCCGCCGTGCAGATATCGTCGAGCCGGTCGTTCTTCTCGGTCGTGCCTTGCCTGGAGCCGGGGCTGGAGAGCCAGTCGAAGCTCTTGTACCAATTCCAGGGTTTCACTTTCCACAGCTCCGGGTAGCTCAGTTGCAGGGCGTCCCCGCCGGCTTCCGTGCGCGTGGTACAGCTCCAATACGAGCAGTCGCGGTAGGTCCCGGTGCCGTAGGGATGATCTTCATACCGGCCCAGGTGCGGCCAGTAATATTGGTTCGTCGACGCCTTGTAGACCGAGTAGACATATTCGCTGCCGCTCCAGGTGCTCACCTTGTCTTCGGTGCGCCAGATCGGAGACGGGCCGTCGCGATAGCCATCGTAGAGGTAATACTGGTCGGTATTCTCACCGTCGGTCATCAGCACGATGACCTTGTTGATCCCGCGCTCGGTATAGTCGAGCGGGCGGTCGGCGAACGCCTCGTCGACAAAGCCGCCATCGTACAGGCTCGCGACGACAGGCCGCGCCGCCGGGTCGAGCAGGGCCGCGCCCCATTTCATGCCGATGTCGATCGAAGTGTTGCCATTGGCGCCCAGGTCGTCGATGCGGTCGCGCAGGATCTGCGCGTCGCTTTCCACTGCCGTCACCTCGCGCCACGCATCGGTCTTGCAGGTTCTGTTCCCGTCGCTGGCGGCCCGGTCCCAGGACGAGCGCGCGTCGAAATGGCCGGTGCGGTTGAGCGCAGTCAGGTCCGAAATCGCCGTGGTGTCGAAATCGGTCTGATCGAAGGTCACGCAGGACGAGTCGGTGTGTTCGGTGCTGACGTTGAACTCGCTGGCCAGCGTTTCGCCCAGCAGCACCTGCTCGGAATAGGGGACGACCGATACCGAGATCTGGTCTTCCGGCACGGTGCAATCGGTGGTCTTGGTCGAGTCCGCCGGATCGCACATCACGATGTTGATGAAGTCGGTCGCGGCCTGCTTGAGAATGTTGATCTTGCTTGCGCCGCCCGAATACGACCACCAGCTCATCGAGCCCGACACGTCGAGCACGAGCGAGATTTCGGTCTGCGACGCGGTTTGCTGCGCTGCGCCCGAGGCCGGCGCCTCAAGCTCGGTGATGCCAACGAAATTGAGGAAGATCGACGGCACCTCCATCGACGCATTGACCGCCACGTAGCGCGATGCCGCGTCCTCGGTCACGATGATATCATCGGGATCGATGTAGGCGCCCAGACCGCCGCGCTCGAAATAGTCGATCACCACGTCCCTCGGCGCGAGCGGTTGGTCGAGGCTCGCCGCCGCCAGCACCGCCCGGTCGAGCGTGGCCTGAAGCCGGGCGCGCTGCGCTTCGTAGCGCATGAAGTCCACGCCCATGCCGCCGGCGGCGAGCATCAATACGAAGATCATCAGCCCGAAGATGATCAGCGATCCATCCTCTGACCGCGCAAATCCACTGCGCCGATCACCGGTCGCGCCCTCGTGGCGTTGGTCGTTCCTGTCATGGAGCCGTGTCATTTCGGTCCCTTTCTGCCGCGGACTCGCCCTTCTGAAGCGACTCCACCCCTATTCATCCATCCTCTCTTGAACTCCGGCAGCGTGGCGGAAATGGGGCGGAAATGGGGTATTTGCGATCGATTGGGCCCGATCGGGGGGGCAATCCCGTGGCCTGCCCGGCACTGTTTTCACCGCGGCGACAAAAGCGGACGGATTGCCGCAGGATTGTTAACCAATAGCTAACGGTCATGGCCGCGCCCCGATCCTGGTCACCAGGGATTGAGACCGCGGGCCTGGCCGCCTATGTCTGGGGTCTGATTGCAAAAGGAGTTCTCCATGCGCGCGTTGTCCCAGCCCGTTCCCGTCCGTGATGCCCATGCCGGTGCCGGGGGGCCGGGCGATCTCGGGCCGCTGCCGGACTGGGATCTGACCGATCTCTACGCCGCGCCCGACGCACCGGAAGTGGCGCGCGACCTTGCCCTTGTCGAGAATGCCTGCCGCGATTTCGCCGCGCGCTACGAGGGCAAGCTGGCCGAGCTGGACAGTGAAGGCCTGCTGGCCTGCGTGCGCGCCTACGAACAGATCGAGCGCGTCGGCGGACGGCTGATGAGCTATGCCGGCTTGCGCTACTACCAGAACACCACCGACGGCGAACGTGCACAATTCCTGCAAAACTTGCAGGAAAAAGTGACCGATTTCACCAATTCTCTTGTCTTTTTCACACTTGAGCTCAATCGCCTGCCCGATCAGACCCTGGACGCCCTGATCGGCGCGAATGCCGATCTGGCGCGCTATGCGCCGGTGTTCGAGCGGATGCGGGCGATGCGGCCCTACCAACTTTCGGACGAGTTGGAAAAGTTCCTGCACGACCAGTCCTCGGTCGGCGCGGCGGCCTGGAACAAGCTGTTCGACGAGACCATGGCCGGGCTCACCTTCCAGCCCGAGGGCGAAGACGAGATGCCGCTCGAGGCCACGTTGAACCTGCTCACCGAACAGGACCGCGGCCGGCGCGAAGCCGCCTCGCGCGAGCTGGCGCGGGTGTTCGGCGAAAACATCCGGCTGTTCTCGCGCATCACCAACACGCTCGCCAAGGAAAAGGAGATCGAGGACCGCTGGCGCAAGATGCCGACGCCGCAGACCGGCCGCCACCTGGCCAACCATGTCGAGCCGGAGGTGGTCGAGGCCCTGCGCGCCGCCGTGGTCGCGGCCTACCCGAAGCTCTCGCACCGCTACTACGAGCTCAAGCGCAAGTGGCTTGGGCTTGAGACGCTCCAGGTCTGGGACCGCAACGCGCCCCTGCCGATGGAAGACGTCAAGGTGGTGGGCTGGGACGACGCCCGCACCACCGTGCTCGACGCCTACGCCGCCTTCGACCCGGAGATGGCGCGGATCGCCCAGCCGTTTTTCGACAAGGGCTGGATCGACGCCGGCGTGAAACCCGGCAAGGCCCCCGGCGCCTTCGCCCATCCCACCGTCACCGACGCGCACCCTTACGTGATGCTGAACTATCTCGGCAAACCGCGCGACGTGATGACGCTGGCCCACGAGCTGGGCCACGGCGTGCACCAGGTGCTCGCGGCGGGCCAAGGCGAACTGCTGTCGCAAACGCCGCTCACCCTCGCGGAAACGGCCAGCGTATTTGGCGAGATGCTCACCTTCCGCAAGCTGCTCGACGGTGCCAAGGACGCAAGCCAGAAAAAAGTGCTCCTCGCCGGCAAGGTCGAGGACATGATCAACACCGTGGTGCGCCAGATCGCGTTCTACGATTTCGAGTGCAAGCTGCACGAGGCGCGCCGGGGTGGCGAGCTGACGTCCACTGACATCAACGCGCTGTGGATGTCTGTGCAGGCCGAAAGCCTCGGCCCGGCGTTCACCTTCATGGAGGGGTATGAGACCTTCTGGTCCTACATCCCCCACTTCATCCACTCGCCGTTCTACGTCTACGCCTATGCCTTCGGCGACGGCCTCGTGAACGCGCTCTACGCCGTCTACGAAGAGGGCGATCCGGACTTCCAGGCGAAGTATTTCGAGATGCTGAAAGCGGGTGGCTCCAAGCACCATAAGGCGCTGCTGGCGCCGTTCGGGCTGGATGCCACCGACCCAACATTCTGGGACAAGGGCCTCAGCATGATCTCGGGGATGATCGATGAGTTGGAAGCGATGGAGGGGTGAGCGGCATCACCCTGCCCGCATGTCTCACCCGCCACGACGCTGCCCCGCGCGCCAGCCTGGCGGTTGACGAGAACAACCCGGTCGCGCTGCGCACCTACCTCGCGGGCGGATGGCAGGACAGCGGCAAAACGGTTGTAACCTGCTCCGGCCCGGCGTGGATCCTGCATCTCGCCCTGCGCTGAACCGCTTTGATAGTCCGAAAATATCGCGACGGGCAGCGCTCCCTACTTGAGCTGGCTGTCCTTCGAGCCCCGCCGGTTGATCCCCGGCCGCGCCCGGAACGCCGCGTCGCGCTCCTGCTGGCAGTCGATGCAGAGCTTCACCCCCGGCAGGGCCTTGCGCCGCGCCTCGGGGATCGGCTCGCCGCAGTCCACGCAGTCCAGCGCGCTCTCGCCCTTGGGCCCCGAGCGCGCGCGCAGCCGTTCCAATTCCTCGGCAATCGAGGCCTCGATCTGTTCGTTCACCGCGCCGTCGCGCGTCCAGCCACCGGCCATGGACGGACCCTCCTGGCGGTCAGCCTAGCGCGGACGAAACGCCGCGCCTAGTCCTTGCCCCATTTCGAAAACGGGAACGGCTTGGCGTCCGTCGCGCCGGTCTGGAACAGCGCCACCTTGGCGAGCCAGTCCGACAGATCCTTGCCAAAATCGGCAATCGGCTGGTTCTTTTCCTTGCCGAACAGGAGCCAGAGGAATTGCAGGATCGCCGCGACGCCGAGAACGAACTCACCGATCCCGAACAGGAGGGCCAGCACCAGCATCCAAAGGCCACGCAGCCAGACGTTGTTCTCGTCGTCGCGCCAGTCGACCTCGGAGGCCTGCTCACCGCTGCCGGGCTCTTCCAGCACGGTGGGCTCCACATCCTCTTCAGTCGTCTTCTTGGGTTTCTTCACCATGGGTTCTCCCTCCGGCGCTCAGAGCACGATCTCGCCCGACAGGCGATCCACCACCTCGGCAGGCTCCAGTTTCAGGAAGTCCTTGGCCACGTCCACCACCAGCGCCTTTTTCAGGTTGGCCGGCAGGTGGCTGCGCAGCACACCGAGCGTAGCCGGGGCCGCCGCCATCACGAAGCGGTCAAACCCGCCCTCGGAAAAACGCGCCTCGGTCTCGGTAAGCACCGCCTTGGCAAAGGCTTCGCGGGCCTGATCGCGCTCGGCTTCGGCCAGATCGGCCACACCGTGCTGCGCCATCCCCGGCGCGGCGGAATTGCGCCCCGCCCGGTCGGAATAGCCAGAACCCGCGCGCGCCAAGATCGACGCCGCCAGATCTTCGATTTCGGAAAGCCCCTTGTTCGGGCCGTGGTTTTCAAACAGCCGTGCGTGCGCGTCGTCTGCAAGAAGGACAAGCGTTTTGATCGGTTTCATGACGCCCCCTTTCTATCTTGATACATGGGAGCTTCGCCCCTTGTTTTCAAGCCGATCGGGCGGGATCACTCGATCTCTTCGGCGGCCGCGAAGACCATGTCGATCATCGCCTGCGTGCCCTTGGAAAACTCCAGCGGGCACGGGTATGGCGCCCCCTCCAGCACGGTGCGCGAAAAGTTCTGCACCTGCTCGACATAGTGGTTCACCGTCGGCCAGCGCTCGGTGCGCACGGTGCCGGCGAGGTCGCGCACATGCACCAGCGCCTCGGCGAAAACGCCGGCGTTGAACGGCGCGCTCACCGTGATCGTCCCCAGATCGCCCTGGAACACCACCTCCTGGCGCGGCGCGAGCCGCATCGAGGTCATCGCCGAATAGGTGAAACGCCCGCCCGGCCCCTCCATTTCGCCCACCACCTGCGCCCAGGTATCGACGCCGTTTTCGCGCCGGATCCGGGCCGAAAGGGCGACCGGCTCGGCGCCCATCGCAAAGCGCACCGAGGAATAGGTGTAGACGCCGATATCGCGGATGCCGCCGCCACCGGTCTCGGGCCGGTTGCGGATATTGTCGGTGTCGGAGCGGTTGTCATAGCTGAACGCGGTATCGACATGCGCCACCGTGCCGATCTCTCCCGAGGCGATGATCTCGCGCACCCGGCTCCATTGCGGGTGGTGCACGATCATGTAGGCCTCGGCGGCGTGCAGCCCGGTCTTGTCGCGCAGCGCGATCAGCTCGTCGATCTCGCTCGCCATCATCGCGATCGGCTTCTCGGTCAGCACATGCTTGCCGGCCTCAAGCGCCTTTTTCGTCCACTCGACATGCATGTGGTTGGGCAGCGGAATGTAGACCGCGTCGATCGCATCCCATTCCAGCATCGCGTCATAGTCGAGAAACACGTCGAGCCCGGGGCAGAACGCCTCGAACGGCGCGGCCTTGGCCGGGGTCGAGGTGGCCAGCGCCACCAGCCGGTTGCCATGCGCAGCGTGGATCGCCGGCCCCATGTGTTGGGCCGCAAAGTTGGCCCCTCCCAAGATCCCCCAGCGCAGCAAGTCCGCCATTGTCGTCTCCCAAAAAATCATATCCCCACGCAAGCTTACGCCCGAGTGGGGAGAGTGGCAATTGCCGCGCGCACGCGCTCAGGCAGTTTCGAACAGCCCCTTTTCGGCGGCCAGGTCCTGCATCTTTTTCTGCAGTTTCTCGAATGCGCGCACCTCGATCTGGCGGATTCGCTCGCGGCTCACGCCGTATTGTTCGCTCAGCGTCTCCAGCGTCACCGTCGCGTCGGACAGACGGCGCTGGGTGAGGATGTCTTTCTCGCGGTCGTTCAGCACCGCCATCGCCTGCACCAGCATCTCGCGGCGCGTTTCCAGCTCGTCGCGCGCCTCGTAGTCGCCGGCCTGGTCGGCGTCTTCATCCTCGAGCCAGTCCTGCCATTGCATGGTCGAATCGCCGTCGGCCGAGATCGTCGCGTTCAGCGACGCATCGCCGCCCGACATCCGCCGGTTCATCGAGATCACTTCCGCCTCGGTGACGTTCAGATCGGTGGCGATCCGCTTCACGTTCTCGGGGCGCAGATCGCCCTCTTCCAGTGCGCCGATCCGCGCCTTGGCCTTGCGCAGGTTGAAAAAAAGCTTTTTCTGCGCCGAGGTGGTGCCGAGCTTCACCAGTGACCAGGAGCGCAGGATGTATTCCTGGATCGAGGCGCGGATCCACCACATCGCGTAGGTGGCGAGGCGGAAGCCCTTTTCGGGATCGAACCGCTTCACCGCCTGCATCAGGCCGACGTTGGCCTCCGAGATCACCTCGGCCTGCGGCAACCCGTAGCCGCGGTAGCCCATCGCGATCTTGGCGGCGAGGCGCAGGTGGCTGGTCACCAGCTGATGCGCCGCGTCGGTGTCTTCGTGATCGACCCAGCGCTTGGCCAGCATGTATTCCTGTTCCGGCTCCAGCATCGGAAACTTCCGGATTTCCTGAAGATAGCGGTTGAGCCCCCCTTCCGGAGTCGGTGCAGGCAGGTTTTTGTAGTTGCTCATACGTACTCCCTTATGCACTCGAATGTATCGAGGCTTAACATTGGATATAGGGGCCGACCGGACCGATTCAAGCCGCTGCGCCCTCCCCTATCTCAAGGGTCTGAACGAAGTATGACTCGGATTCCGTCGCGGAAACAGGGGGCTCACGCCGATTTGCGGAGTGTTTCAATAAGGGTTTCCATGTCCTCGGGCAGCGGCGCCTCGAAGCTCAGGGCTTCGCCGCTGACCGGGTGGACAAAGCCGAGCGTGGCGGCGTGCAAGGCCTGGCGCGCAAACGCCCGCGTGGCCTCGCCCGCTGCCGCCCCCACCGCCTTTTCGCCGAGCTTGCGCCGCCCGCCATACACCGGATCGCCGATCAGCCCGTGGCCGGCATGGGCCATGTGCACGCGGATCTGGTGGGTGCGCCCGGTCTCGAGCCAGCAATCCACCAGCGCCGCCGCCGACGGCGTGCCAAACGTCTCCACCACCCGCGCCCGGGTGACCGCGTGGCGGCCGTTCGACCAGACCACCGCCTGGCGCTGCCGGTCGGTCTTGTGGCGCGCAAGCTGGGTGGTGATCTTGACGATGTTGCCGGGCTCGAAGCTGACCCCGCGCACGCCCTTGAGGCGCGGATCGCTCTGGTCGGGCACGCCGTAGACCACCGCGCGGTAGTGCCGCTCGACCGTATGGCGCTCGAACTGCGCGGCCAGCCCGTGGTGTGCCTTGTCGGATTTCGCCACCACCAGCAGGCCCGAGGTATCCTTGTCGATCCGGTGCACCACGCCGGGGCGCTTCTCGCCGCCCACGCCCGAGAGCGTATCGCCGCAATGAGCCAGCAGCGCATTGACCAGCGTGCCGCCGGGGCTGCCCGGCGCGGGATGCACCACCATCCCGGCAGGCTTGTTGACGACGATCAGGTCGTCGTCTTCCCAGACGATATCGAGCGCGATCGACTCGGGCGCGATATGGCTTTCCTCCGCCGCCGGTACGGCGATCTCGATCAGATCGCCCGTCGCCACCTTCGCCTTGGCATCCGTCAGCACCACGCCGCCCCGCGTGACCGCGCCGGCGGCGATCAGCCTGGCCAGCCGCGACCGGCTCAGCTCGGCTTGCTCTGGCACATCGCGCGCCAGCGCCTTATCAAGGCGCGGCGGCGGGTTGTCGGCGATGATCACCCGGACGATGGAGGGCATGGACATGGACGAGGCTCCGATTTCCGAGAGCGACGCGCGGCTCCTGCGGTATTTGAAAACGCTGGTCACGGCGCTGACCGTGACGATGATTGCCGGCTTCATAGTGCTGATCGCGGTGATTGTCATGCGCTTCAATGCGACCGGCACCGTTCCGCTGCCCAGCGAGATCGCCCTGCCCGCCGGTGTGGCCGCCACGGCGATCACCCGCGGCCCCGACTGGCTCGGCGTGGTCACCGATGACGGGCGCATCCTGATCTACGGGCTCGACGGGGCGACGCTGAGGCAGGAGATCGTTGTTTCGCGGTAGCGGGGGAGGATGGTACCGACACCCCGGCTCGAACGGGGGACCTCTTGATCCACAATCAAGCGCTCTAACCTACTGAGCTATGTCGGCACGCCGAAGGGATTTACCCCCCACCTGCATCATTTGCAAGAGGCGCGGGCTTGAAAAACACTCCCGTCCCGCGTAACCCTCGCCTCTCATCCTGGGGAGTCCGACATGGGCATCAATTCCGAAAGCGACACCGCCGCGAACCTTCAGATCGGCCCGACCACGCTGGGCATGGTGCGCCTTTACATCGAGGGCGACGGGATCGACCTGCCGTTGGATTTCGAGCCCGAAGAGGCCGAGGACATCGCCGAGGAGATCCGTGCCGCCGCCGAACAGGCCCGCGCCCTCGCCGCCAAGGCTAAAACGGCCCCGAAAGGGCGCTGACGCCCGGATCGCGAAAGCCCTGCAAGCGGCGCGCCGCGTGGCGGGCGAATTTCTGCAAAAGCACCTTGCGCCGCGCCGGCGCCAGCTTCGTCTCCGGCCCCATGCGGATGATCTCGGCGTCGAACCCGTCGGCGATGATCAGCCCAGTCTCCGCCGGCAGCAGCTCGGTGGGAAAATCGCCATCCACCGCCCAGAAATACCGGTCGCCCCAGTCCAGGTAGCCCTGCCACTTGGCGTCGGCGGCAAAATCGGCGCGGCTCGACTTGCACTCGATCACCCAGAATTCGCCCTTCGGCCCAAGCGCGAACACATCCATGCGCAGCCCCCGCACCGGCGCGAATTCTTCGACCGAGACGAAATCGTGCAAGCGCAGATGCCGCGCCACGCCGCGCGCGAGGATCTGGCCGGGCTGGAGGGCGATGTCCTGCATGCGCGCAGAATGAACAATCCATGAACATTTGTCCAGACAGGTGCCTTTTCCTGGCGAAAATACCTCCGCCGGAGGCAAAGCCCCTGCGCGACCGGCACAATCGGCGCCCGGACGCCACAAAGCCCCGGCCCGTCCCACACTGCCCCTTGCCAGCGCGCGCCCGGCCCCCTAGGTAGCCTCTTGGCGGTCTGCCCTTCTCGTCACGAGGTCCAATTCCGGTGGCCTTAAATAACTCCGAGGGAGCTGGCTCTGTCCGGGCCGTGGCCTGGTTACCTGGCGCCCACCTGTACACACAGGTCCTCGGGAATTTACGTTGCCTCAACGGTTGCGTGCGGTCCCGCCACCTCCTACCCTCCCGGGGCCTTGCCCCCCGGAGGAGCCGATGTTTTCCAAGGACAACCTGCCTCACGCGCCGCTGCCCCTGCCCGACCGGTTCGACTGGTCGGACGAGCAGATGCTCGCCCGTGTGACCGCCTTTTTCGAGCTGATGAAACAGCGCCATTCGGTGCGCCAGTTTTCGCCCCGCCCGGTCGCGCGCGCGGTGATCGAAACGGCCGTGGCCACCGCCGGGCGCGCGCCCTCCGGGGCCAACCACCAGCCCTGGTTCTTCGCCGCGATCTCTGACCCGGCGCTGAAGGCGCGGATCCGCGCCGAGGCCGAGGCAGAGGAAACGCGCTTCTACGAGGGTGCGGCGGGCGACGAATGGCTGAAAGCGCTGGAACCGCTCGGCACCGACGCCGCCAAGCCGCACCTGGAAGACGCGCCCTGGCTGATCGTGATCTTCGCCCAGCGCTGGGGCACCTTCGACGACGGCACCCGGTTCAAGAACTACTACGTGCCCGAAAGCGTGGGCATCGCCACCGGCTTCCTGATCGCCGCGCTGCACCAGGCCGGGCTCTCCTGCCTGACCCATACGCCGAACCCGATGAAATTTCTCAATGAAACGCTGGGCCGCCCGGGATCGGAAAAACCGGTGATGATCCTTGCCGTGGGCCACCCAGCCAAAGACGCCACTGTGCCCGCCGTCGCCAAGCTGAAAAAGCCGCTCCGCGATATCCTCACGGTGTTCGACTGACCGTCACCAGAAAAGGCCCCGCGCAAGCGGAGCCTTCGGTGCCGACCGCGCGGGAGGTCAGCGCCGGCGGTTCTTCGGCGTCGGCGCGGCCGTGGCTTCGACGCGGGCGGGAATGTTGGTTGCCACCGGCACCCGCTTGCCGCCTTGCGGCTCGTCGTCGTCATGCTCCATCCGCATGATGGTGATGGCGAACTGAACGCCGGCGAACACCACGCCGTTGAAGAACACCAGCATCACCACCGCGATCCAGCCCATGTCGGAGGTCGAGATCAGGTGCCAGAGATTCGCCACGTTGGTGTAGAGCAACGCGAAGACGAACAGGCTCGACAGCGCGAAGCCGAACAGAACGTTCTTGATATAAAGGCGCACCAGCTTGGGCATGGCAGTTCCCCCGATTATCCTGATTACATCCTAGCACGTGAATATGTCCTGCCAAGGGGCTTGTCGGTTACGGCGCCTGTTCGGAGCTTTCCGGCCGAGCCGGCACGCCGGCGATGAACGCCCAAAGCCCCGCCGCCGCGAGCCCCCCGGGCCAAAGCGACGCGAGCGCGATCTCGCCCGAGGCAAGCCCGGCAAGCGCCATTGCCAGCCCCGCCGCCAATGTCGGCAGGACCGTCACACGGTAGCGGCTGCGCGTCGCCACGAGCCCCGCCACCACCAGCGTGGCCGCGACCGGCACCACCAGGGTCACGGGCAGGATCGGCAGCAGGAGCGCGGCCAGGACGAATTGCGCCGTGGTTCCCCAGCCGAGCACCATCCCGAGCCGGGCGCGCAGCCGGTCGCGTTGGCCGGGGCGGTATCGCCCCAGGTCGCGCGCGGGGTCGAGCATCCTCTGGCTGAGAAAGGTCTCACGCCCCAGCAGCGTCGCATAGCGCGCGATCGCCGCCGCGACCGGCCAGCCACGCCGCGGCGCGGCCAGCGCCGGCGGCACCGGACCGCGTTGGCGTAACGTAAGGCCAGCGTCGCGTTGCAACATCTCGGTGGCCAGGCCCGGCTGCGCCCGGTCGCGCCGCCACACGGCCAGGTTATAGATCAAGGTGGTATCGGGTGCCGCCACGCCATGCCGGCGCCAGTTCCACAGCGTCGCGAGCGCAAGGCCCGCGCCCTGGCCAAGCAGGGTCGGCGCAAGCGTCTGCCCCACCCCGAGAAGCGCAAGCCCCACCGCTGCCGCCGACAGCGCCAAGGCGTCGAGCCGGACCAGGACCGCGAGCCCGGACACCGCCGCCAGCCCCGCCGCCGGCGCGCCGGTGTCGCCCGCCAGCAGCACATAGGCCAGCAACAACAGACCCAGCAGCGGCTCGGGCCAGAAATGAATGGCCAGCAACGCGCGCTCGACCGAGGTGAGCAGGAACAATGCCGCCAGCGCACCGCCAAGCGGCCCGCCCGCCTGCCCCGCAACCAGCACCGCGACGCCGACCCCTGCCCCCGCAAGCGCGATATTACCCATCCGCGCCACCCGCAACGGGCCACGCCTCGCGCGCAGGCCCAGGATCCGGGCAAGCCGCATCAGCGTTCGGATCAGCAAGCCGTAGGCCGGCACGCGCACCCACAGGGGGTCATGCCACACCCCCGTGTATTCGGCTTCGTCGCCGACCAGCCGGCCCGGCGCAAGACGGCGAAACAGCACCAACGACTGTCCGGCCGCAAGCGCGGCGGCGGCGCCCGCCATGACAGCGGGTGTCATGGTTCAGAACGCGTCCGGCCGCGCCTCGCGGGCCATGTGGTCGAGCACCGCGTTGGCGAATTTGGCTTCGTCGCTCTCGGGAAAGAACGCCTTGGCGATATCGACGAACTCGGAGATCGCCACCTTGGGCGGCGTCTCGCCCGCCACCAGCTCGGCCCCACCGGCGCGAAACAGCGCGCGCAGCGTCGGGTCGATCCGCGCGATCGGCCACTTGGCGACCAATGCGCGGTCGGTCATCTGGTCGATCTTCGCCTGCAGGTTCACCGCCGTTTCCATCAGGAAGCGGAACAGACCGACATCGCCCTCGGCCATGTCACCCTCATCGAGATGCTCACCGAACCGGAAATCCTCGAACTCGCGGATCACCTTGTCGACGTTCTGCCCCGAGGCTTCCATCTGGAACAGCGCCTGCACCGCGTAGAGCCGCGCCGCCGAGCGCATCTTGCGTTTCTGATTGCCGGACAGGGTCATGCCTTGCCCTCGGCGATCTTGATCTCGTCCCATTTGTGAAAGCCCACGGGCTTGTCGGGACGGCCCCATTTGCTCCAGAGCGCGATCAGGTGCAGCGCCGCCGCCGCCGCGCCGCCGCCCTTGTCCTGGTCTTTCGGGTTGGCGCGCACGACCGCCTGATCACGGGTTTCCACGGTGAGTATGCCGTTGCCGATGGCGAGCCCTTGCAGGCCCAGCAGCATCAGCCCGCGCGAGCTGTCGTTGCAGACGGTATCGTAATGCGTGGTCTCGCCGCGGATCACGCAGCCAAGGGCGACGTAGCCGTCGAAATTCGACTGCCGGTCGGCGATCGAGATCGCGGGCGGGATTTCCAGCGCGCCGGGCACCTCGACAAGATCCCAGCTCGCCCCCGCCGCCTCGATCTCGGCCTTGGCGCCGGCCACGAGATCGTCGGCGATCTCCTTGTAGTACGGCGCAACGACGATCAGCAGGCGGGCGGGCTTATCGAGGTTCGGGCGCGCCAGGATGTAATGTGTCTCGGAACCGGCCATCACTTGCCTCCGCGAATGGGATGGGTGCCCTCAATGGTGAGGTCATAGGCCTCAAGGCCGACGACCTTGGGCATCGGGCTGTCGGTGAGCAGGGTCATGCGCGAGATCCCCAGCGCCGAGAGGATCTGCGCGCCAAGCCCGTATTGGCGCAGGATCTGCGGCGACACCGCGCCGTCGACGGCAAGCTTCATGCCCGGGTCGCGCAGCATCACCACCACGCCGCGCCCGGCCTCGGCAATAATCTTCATCGCCCGGGGCAGCTCGTCGGCCGGCGCCGGGCCAAGGCCCAGCGCATCCTCCAGCGGGTTGAGCGCATGCATGCGCACCAGCACCGGCTCGCCATCGGTCAGATCGCCCATCGTCAGCACGATATGTTCGGCGCCTTGCGTCTCGTCGGTAAACACCCGCATGCACCAGTCGCCGCCGTGCTCGGAGGTCACCTGCTTCTTGGCGCTTTCTTTCACCAGGTTGTCGTGGCGACGCCGGTAAGCGATCAGGTCGGAAATCGTGCCCACCTTCAGCCCGTGTTTCTGCGCGAAGGCGATCAGCTCCGGCAGACGTGCCATCGAGCCGTCGTCGTTCATGATCTCGCAGATCACGCCGGCGGGCTGCAGCCCGGCGAGGCGCGCGATGTCCACCGCCGCCTCGGTATGGCCCGCGCGCACCAGCACGCCGCCGGCGCGCGCGCGCAGCGGGAACACGTGGCCGGGCGTGGCGAGGTCGGCCGATCCCTTGCCCGGGTCGATCGCCACGGCAATCGTGCGGGCGCGGTCATGGGCGGAAATGCCGGTGGTCACCCCCTCGCGCGCCTCGATCGACACGGTGAAGGCGGTCTCGTGGCGCGAGGCGTTCTGGGTCGACATCAACGCCAGCCCGAGCGCGTCGATCCGCTCGCCCGGCATGGCGAGGCAGATCAGCCCGCGCCCGTGCGTGGCCATGAAGTTCACCGCCTCGGGCGTGGCCATCTGCGCCGGGATCACCAGGTCGCCCTCGTTCTCGCGGTCTTCGTGGTCGACCAGCACGAACATGCGCCCGTTGCGGGCGTTCTCGATGATCTCCTCGATCGAGGAAATGGCATTGCGCCAGTCCAGCTCCACCGGGCCGGGTTTTTCGTAGGTGTTTCCGTCGGACATTTTCGCCTCTCGCTCACGCACCCCGGGGGAAATAACGCCTCGCGCCCGCCATTGCCAGAGGGAACACGTGGAATCCTCCGCGCGACGCCCCCCGCGCTACTGAAACGCCAGGTGCACGACGATCGTATCCAGCGCGTACCACCCCCAATGCAGGGCGAAGGTCAGGACAAACCCCGAACGAACCCGCAGCAGCAACACCGGCACCACCGCGCCAAAGGCCGTGGCCGCGATCGAGTAGCGGATCACGTAGAACCAATCGTATCCGTTCATCGCGAGCGACAGGTGAAACCCGCCGAACAAGGCCGCCGTCAGCAGCCCGAGCTGGGCAAGGGTCAGGCCCATCGCCGCCAGCGCCAGGACCAGTTCGATCAACAGCACCTGCTGAAACATGATCTCGATGGTTTTTGGCAGGAAATAGGCCGGGGTGGCCCAGGCGAGGTCCGTCACGTCCGGCGGAGCGCCGGCGTCAATCGCCGGCAGCTGGGGCAGGATCACCAGGGCAAAACTGCCGTAGACCACGGCGACCAGGATCGGCAGCACGCGGCTCTGCTCAGGCTGGTAACGGTCCGACCAGGTGAGAAACCCCTTGCGAAACACCGCAATAACCACGGCCAGCCACAGCGCGTAATAGACCGCGTAGAATACCGGGGCGTCGTTGTAGCCGATCTCGGCGTCGAGGACGGGAAGGAAGAAGAAGTATCCGAGCGACGACAGGGTCCACACCGACAAGATCACGGCGAGCGTGGCCAGCAGCCGCAGATGCGGGGTATGCCAAAGGCGTATCATGCGCCGGTGTCGCCTGTGCGTAACGGAGGACGGCGCTCAGCCGCCATAGTCGTTCAGCCGCGCCACGTAGCGCGCCAGGGTGTCGATTTCGAGGTTGACCCTGTCGCCCACCGCCACCGCGCCCCAGTTCGTCGCCTGCTTGGTGTGGGTGATCAGGTTCACGCCAAAGATGGGGCCCTGCACCTCGTTTACCGTGAGTGAGGTGCCGTTGAGCGCGACCGAGCCCTTTGGCGCGATGAATCGCGCCAGCTCTTGCGGCACGCGCAACTGCACCCGGGTCGAGTCTCCCTCGTCGCTCATCGCCACCACCTCGGCCACGCCGTCGACATGGCCCGAGACGATATGCCCGCCCAGCTCGTCGCCCACCTTCAGCGCACGTTCGAGGTTCACCCGCCGGCCCACGGTCCAGGCGCCGAGATTGGTCTTTGACAGCGTCTCGGCCGAGATATCAACCTCGTACCAGTTCGGGCCAAGGTCGACCACGGTTAGGCAGACCCCGTCCGAGGCGATCGACGCGCCAATGTCGATGCCCGCGGTGTCGTAGCCGGTTTCGATCCGCGCGCGCATGTCGCCGGTCTGGGCGATCGCGCCCACGGTGCCGACGTCGTTGATGATCCCTGTAAACATGAGCCTCTCCAGCCGCTTCCTCGCGCCAATGCCTAAGGCCCCGCGCGCGGTTTGAAAAGCCCGCGCGCCGTCACCGGGTGTTAACCCTGCCGCCCCCAAGCTGACGCGGGCGGGCCACATTGGCGCCGCCTGGCCATGGTTTTCTGGCCTCAAGGCGTGACTTCGGCGCGGCGATTGGGCATGAAGGAGCAAATCCGCGCAATAAGCGGGAGCACGGGCGCATGACGAGTATCGACGGACAAAACCGGGTCTTCCTGTTTTTGCAGGGGCCGCACGGGCCATATTTCGCCCAGCTCGCCCGGATGCTGCGCGCGGCGGGCGCGCGCACCTGGCGCGTCGGCTTCAACCGGGGCGACCGCGCTTTCTGGCCCAACCGCGCCAGCTACATCCCCTTCACCGACCCACAGGACGACTGGCCCGCCCGCTTCGCCGAGATCGTCGCCGAGAAGGGCGTGACCGATATCGTGCTCTACGGCGATACCCGCTTCATCCATGCCGAGGCGGTGCGCATCGCGCGCGATCTCGGGCTGGGCGTTCATGTGTTCGAAGAGGGCTACCTGCGCCCCTACTGGGTGACCTATGAGCGCGGCGGCTCGAACGGCAATTCGCGGCTGATGGAGATGGCGATCGGCGAGATGCAGACGGTGCTGGCCGATGCCGAGCGCGATATCCCCGAGGCCCCGGCGCATTGGGGCGACATGCGCCACCATATTTTCTACGGCGCGCTCTACCACTGGTTCGTGATGTTCGCCAACCGCCCCTACCGGGGCTTCCGCCCGCATCGCGCGATCCCGGTGACCAAGGAATTCGAGCTGTATCTGCGCCGGCTGCTGCTGATGCCCGCCCATGCCGGCGACCGCTGGCTCTCGACGCTGCGCATCAAGACCGGCGGCTTTCCCTATCACCTCGTGCTGTTGCAGCTCGAACACGATTCCAGTTTCCAGATGCACTCGCCCTTCTCCACCATGACCGAGTTTCTCGCGCAGGTGATCGAGGGCTTCGCGGCCGGGGCTGCGCGCCACCATCACCTTGTTTTCAAGGCTCATCCGCTCGAAGATGGCCGCGTGCCACTGCGCCACGAGGTGCGCCGGCTGGCGCGCGCGGCGGGGGTGTCCGGGCGCGTGCACTACGTGCGCGGCGGCAAGCTCGCGCGGCTGCTCGACCACGCCCGCAGCGCCGTCACGGTCAATTCCACCGCCGCCCAGCAGGTGCTCTGGCGCGGCCTGCCGATCAAGACCTTCGGCCACGCGGTCTATGCCAAGCCCGAATTCGTCTCGACCCAGCCGCTCGAGGCGTTCTTCGCCCAGCCCAGCCGGCCCGACACCCGCGCCTACCGCGATTACCGCCACTACCTGCTCGAAACAAGCCAGGTCGCCGGCGGATTCTACTCCGCGCGCGGGCGGCGCCAGTTGTTGCGCCAAGTGGTCGACATGATGCTCAGCGCCGACGATCCCTATGACGCGCTGGCGCGCGGCACAGCGGCACCACGGCAACAGTTGTATGCCGTGAAATAGCTGCAACTATCGGAATGTCTGGATTTTTTCCCGGCCTGCCGGTAGGTTGACAAAAAAATCAGAGGCAGAACTCCATAAAGGAGCCCGAGCAGTGAAGAATATGGGCAACGCATGGGCGCGTAACGCGGCCCTCATGGCGTGCGTCGTGGGGCTGACCGCCTGCGACGCGCTCCCCCGGTCCGGTCCCAACAAATCCGAGATTTACGCGGGGTCCGTGCAGAAAGAGGGCGATGCCTTCGTCGTCGCCATCGACGACCGGGTGACGCGCGCCACGGCCGTGGTGCCGGCGCTCGGCTTCTCGTCCGAATTCACCTCCGCCGGCGTGGTCGGCTCCGACACCATCCGTCCCGGCGATACGCTGGGCGTGTCGATCTGGGAAAACGTCGACCAGGGCATCCTGACCACCGCCGGCGCACCGGCGGCGATCGAAGAGGTGCAGGTCGATGGCCAGGGGTTCATCTTCATTCCCTACGCCGGCCGCATCAAGGCCAGCGGCAATACCCCCGAAGCGATCCGCCGGATCATCACCGAAAAGCTCCAGGACCAGACCCCGGACCCGCAGGTGATGGTGCGGCGCATGGCCGGCGACGGCTCGACCGTCTCGCTGACCGGCGCGGTCGGGGCGCAGGGTGTGTTCGCGATCGAGCGGCCCACCCGCACGCTTTCCACGATGCTGGCGCGCGCCGGCGGCGTGGCGATCTCGCCCGAGATCGCCGTGGTCAAGATCATCCGCGGCAGCAAAACCGGCAAGATCTGGTACCAGGACCTGTTCGAATACCCCGAGCTCGACATCGCGCTGCGCGGCGGCGACCGGATCCTGGTCGAGGAAGACACCCGCTCGTTCACCACGCTCGGCGCGACCGGTGCGCAGACCCGCGTGAAATTCGACACCCAGACGCTCTCGGCGCTGGAGGCAATCGCGCAGGTGGGCGGCCTGGTGTCCAACCTCGCCGACCCGACCGGCGTGTTCATCTTCCGCAACGAGCCTGCGGAAATCTCCAACGCGGTGCTCGGCCGCTCCGACCTTGTGGGCGACCAGCGGCTGATCTACGTGCTCGACCTCACCGAGCCCAACGGCATGTTCCACGCGCGCGATTTCGTGATCCGCGACGGCGACACCGTTTACGTGACCGAAGCGCCCTACGTGCAGTGGACCAAGGTCATCTCGGCGCTCAGCACCACGATCAGCGCCGCCGACACGCTGGGCAGCGCCGCCACGGCCCTTCCCGGCCTGTAGGCGGGCATGCCAGACATGCCCGATATCGGGGCCGCCGGGGGCGAACCCTCCCGGCGGCTCTTCGTTTTCAATGGCGGCTTCCTGACCCAGAGGCGCGTGCGCCGGATCCTCGCGCTGGCCGGCTGGCGGGTTAGCCTCGGCCGCCCCGGCCCGGACGACGCCATCGGCGTCTGGGGCCATTCGCCCTATGCCCACCGGGGCGAGGCAATGGCGGCGAAAACCGGCGCGCGGCTGGTGCGGATCGAAGATGCCTTCCTGCGCTCGGTGCGCACCGGGCGCGATGGCGCGCCGCCGCTGGGGCTGTTGATCGACGCGCGCGGGGTGCACTACGACGCAAGCGCGCCCTGCGATCTTGAAACCCTGCTTGCCACCCACCCGTTCGACGACGCCGCCCTGCTCACCCGTGCGCGCCACGCGATGGAGCTGATGATCCGCGGCCACGTCTCAAAATACAATGCGTTCGCCCCGTCCGCCGCTCTGCCCGAAGCCCCGTATGTGCTGGTGATCGACCAGACCCGGGGCGACGCCTCGATCGCGCATGCCGGCGCCACTGCCGCCACGTTCCGCGAGATGCTCGCCTTTGCCGAGATCGAGAACCCCGGCCTCAGGATCGTCATCAAGACCCATCCCGAGACCGCCGCCGGCCACCGCCCCGGCCATTTCGGCGCCGAGGACGCGAGTGGGCGCAAAAGACTGCTGACCGCGCCGGTCGACCCCTGGGCGCTGATGGAGGGGGCCGTCGCGGTCTATACCGTGAGCTCCGGCATGGGCTTCGAGGCGATCCTCGCCGGCCATCGCCCGCGCGTCTTTGCCGCGCCCTGGTATGCCGGCTGGGGCCTCACCGAAGACGTGTCCGCCCCGCCCCGCCGCACCCGCACCCTCACCCGCACGCAGATCTTTGCCGGCGCGATGGTGCTCTACCCAACCTGGTACGATCCCCACCACGACGCGCTGTGTGGCGTCGAACAGGTGATCACCACGCTCGAGACGCGCGCGCGGGCCTGGCGCGAAGACCGCGCCGGACACGTCGCCGCCGGCATGCGGTTGTGGAAACGCAAGCCACTGGCGCGGTTTTTCGGCGGCGAGCGACGGCTGGTGTTCAGAGACGGGCCGGCCGCGGTGGCCCTGGCGGAAAAGACCGGGCGCAGCCTGATCGTCTGGGCCGGCAAGGAAGACGGGCTTGGCGACACCCGCGACGGACCGGTGCTGCGGGTCGAGGATGGATTTCTGCGCTCGCGCGGGCTGGGGGCCGAATTGGTAGCGCCGCTCTCGCTCGTCACCGACGATCTGGGCATCTACTACGATCCGAGCCGCGAAAGCCGGCTGGAGCGGCTGATCTCCGCCTCGGTGCACCTGCCCGACGGGGCGCGGCGGCGCGCCGAGCGGCTGGTCGAGGGGATCCTGCGCACCGGAGTGAGCAAGTACAACCTAGACCGGCCAGTGGTGGACCTGCCCGACGCCGGAGACCGCCGCCGCATTCTTGTGCCCGGACAGGTGGAAGACGATGCCTCGATCCGGCTGGGCGCAAGCGGGATTAGCACCAATCTCGGCCTGCTGGCGGCCGCGCGCGCCGCCAACCCGCAGGCGTTCATCGTGTTCAAACCGCACCCCGACGTGGAAGCGGGCCTGCGCGCGGGCGCGGTGCCCACAGAGGAGGCCGCCCGCCTCGCCGATCTTGTGGCCAGCGAGGCCGACGCCGTGGCGCTGATCGAAGCCGTCGACGAGGTCTGGACCATGACCTCGCTGATGGGGTTCGAGGCGCTCCTGCGCGGCAAGCGCGTCACCTGCCTTGGCGCGCCGTTCTATGCCGGCTGGGGGCTGACCAGGGATCTTGGCCCGGTGCCGGCGCGGCGCACGGCCCGCCCCGACCTGATCGCCCTCGCCCACGGCGCGCTGATCGACTACCCGCGCTACAACGACCCCGTGACCGGCAAGGCCTGCCCGCCCGAGGTGGTCGTCGACCGGCTCGCCGCCGGCGTCGCCGCGCGGACCGGTCCGGCGCACAGGCTGTTGGCGAAAGCCCAGGGGATTTTTGCCGGATCCGCACATCTCTGGCGCTGATCCCGGCCCGGCGCTGCGCGGCCCCGGAGCTGGCCGAGCCCGCAGACAGGCTTTGCCCTGTCGGGATGAGACCAGGCGCCGTCAAGGCTCTCCACCACCAGACATATTGAGAGTTCCTCATATGCGGAATTCGAGTTTTCCGGTATTCCGGTATTCCGGTATTCCGGTATTCCGGCGAAATGAAGCATAACCGTTTGTCTTATCAGACATTTTTACGCCAACAGCGACGGAACAATCCGGTCAACGCAAGGTTGATGCCCGATCTCGACGCACCCAGCGGTGCATCACGTCCCCCCCCACGGCGCGCGTGTCAACCAGGTCGAAACGCGGCGCCTCGGCGAGCCGGCTCACCCCCAACGCGGCGAGCGCCGGCCACCCCTCGGCGCCCAGCGCCAGCCCGGCGGTGAAGCCCACCAGCTCGTCCACCAGTCGCTCGGCCAGCAAAGAGGCCGCGAGCGCGCCTCCGCCCTCGCAAAACACCCGGGTGAGCCCGGCCTCGCCCAGCGCGCCGAGCGCGCGGGACACGTCCAACTGACCGCGCCTGATCGGAACGGCGATCAGCTTCGCCCCAAGCCCGGCCCAGGCCGAGATCAGCTCCGGGGCGGCCCGATCGCCATGCACCAGCCACAGCGGCACCTCGCCCGCCGTGCGCGCCAGCGCGCCGTCGAGCGGCAGATCCAGGGTGCGGCTCAGTACCACCCGCACCGGCTGGCGCACGGCGCCGAGGCCGCGCACGGTCAGCGACGGGTCGTCAGCGCGCGCCGTGCCACCACCGATCATCACCGCGTCGTGGCGCATCCGCAGCGCATGCACGGCGCGGCGCGCTTCCGGCCCGGTGATCCACTGGCTTTCGCCGGTGGCGGTGGCGATCCGCCCGTCGAAGGAGGTGGCGAGCTTCAGCGTGACCATCGGCCGGCCGGCCTCAACCCGCGACAGAAACCCGCGCTGATCGGCCCGCGCCTGATCGGCCAACACACCCTCGACCACCTCGATCCCGGCGGCGCGCAGCCGCGCGAGTCCCTGGCCGTTTACTCGCGGATCGGGGTCGCAGAGCGCGACCACCACCCGGGCCACACCCGCCGCCGCCAACGCGTCGGCGCAGGGCGGGGTCTTGCCATGGTGGGAACAGGGCTCAAGCGAAACGTACGCCGTGGCGCCGCGCGCCGCCGCGCCGGCCTGGGCCAGCGCCACCACCTCGGCATGGGGCCGCCCGCCCGCCTGGGTGGACCCCCGGCCGACGATCCGCTCGTCGCGCACGATCACGCAGCCGACCGCCGGGTTCGGCCAGGTCTGCCCCAGCCCGCGGCGGCCGAGGGCCAGGGCTAGGGCCATGTAGCGGCTGTCGGTCACTCTTCGCCGTGCAGAGTGTCCGGGCGCAGCTCGCTCACGAACTTGTCGAAATCGTCCGCCGCCTGGAAGTTCTTGTAAACACTGGCAAACCGCACGTAGGCTACGGTATCGATCCGGGCCAGGCTTTCCATCACGATCTCACCGATCGTCTTCGACGGGATGTCGGTCTCGCCCATGCTTTCGAGCCGGCGCACGATGCCAGAGATCATCTGGTCGATGCGTTCGGGCTCCACCGGGCGTTTCTGCAGCGCGATACGGATCGAGCGTTCGAGCTTGTCGCGGTCGAAATCCTCGCGCCGCCCCGAAGTCTTGATCACCACGAGATCGCGCAGCTGCACCCGTTCATAGGTGGTGAACCGCCCCCCGCAGGCGGGGCAGAAGCGCCGCCGCCGGATCGCCGCATGGTCCTCGGCGGGCCGGGAATCCTTCACCTGCGTATCGATATTTCCACAAAACGGGCACCGCATGCCTGTCCCCTTTTTCTTGCCTGTTTACCCCAGAAATGCGGGTCTTTGCCCACTTATCCACAGGCACTATAGGGTCTCGCCTTGGTTTTGGGTAGCGCTTAATGCGACCCACAAGATGCTGATTGGCCCCAGCCAGACCGGCGACAATTGGCCGGGCCGCGAGGTCCCGCTTTGCGCGACTCGGACGGCGTGACACGATGGGGCGCAAACCGGATCATGGGAGGATATCATGAGCGTTGCACGTGTGACCGAGATTTCCGCGACCTCGAGCAAGAGCTTCGAAGACGCGGTGGAGTTGGGCGTTGCCCGCGCCTCAGAGACCCTGCGCAACGTGCGCTCGGCCTGGGTGAAAGAGCAGCAGGTGCGCGTCGAGGGCGGCAAGATCACCGCCTACCAGGTGAACCTGATGGTGACCTTCGTGCTCGAAGACTGAGGCCGCGGCCGGGTTCACCCTGGGAGTGGAGTATTTGGGCCAAGATGAAGAGAACCGGGATTTGCCCTAGCGCAGGAGGGCAGCGACCTCGCGCCGGTGTGGTCTGTGGCGATGTTCGAAAAGGTAAATTCCTTGCCAGGTTCCGAGCGCCATTCGGCCTTGGACAATCGGAATCGTGATTGAAACCGGCAGCAGCGCCGATTTGATATGCGCCGGCATGTCATCCGGCCCCTCGTAGGTATGGGTGAGATACGCCATGCTCGGGTCGGTGGTGGGCGGCACCAGCCGGTGAAAGAAGTTGGCGAGATCGGTCTGCACCTCCGGGTCGGCGTTTTCCTGGATCACCAGCGAAGCCGAGGTGTGGCGCACGAACAGCGTGAGCGCGGCCTCGTCGAGCCCGGCGCCCGCGACCCATTGCGTCACCGGGCCGGTGACGTCATAGAGCCCCGCCCCATCGGTCTCGATCGTGAAAACCCTGTGCATCTCTCGCCTCCCCCGCGCAACGCGCCGCGCACACACGACAATGTCAAACGGCGCCGTGCTGGGCCATGGTAATCTCAGGGCGCCGCGAACAGGGAGGCGACGATGACACGGATGAGTGCGAAGGACTTCGACCAAGAACTGCTCGATCTCTATGATTTCTACGCCCACGGGTTGATGTCGAAACGCGCGTTTCTCGACAAGGCGGCGAAATACGCCGTGGGCGGGCTGACCGCGACCGCGCTGCTCGCCATGCTCAGCCCCGATTACGCGCTGGCCGAGCAGGTCAGCTTCACCGATCCCGACATCAAGCCGGACTACATCACCTACCCCAGCCCCAACGGCCACGGCGAGGTGCGCGGCTACCTGGTGAGACCGGCCGGCGACGGCCCCTTCCCCGCCGTTCTGGTGGTGCATGAGAACCGCGGGCTCAACCCCTATATCGAAGATGTCGCCCGGCGCGTGGCCAAGGCCGGCTTCATCGCGCTGGCGCCCGACGGGCTGACCAGCGTGGGGGGCTATCCCGGCAACGATGACAAGGGGCGCGAGCTTCAGAGCACGGTCGACCCGGTGAAGCTGATGAACGACTTTTTCGCCGGGGTCGAGCACCTGCTGGCGCGCGCGGATGGCACTGGCAAGGTGGGCTGTGTGGGCTTTTGCTATGGCGGCGGGGTGTGCAATGCGCTGGCGGTGGCCTACCCCGAGCTCGCAGCCTCGGTGCCGTTCTATGGCCGCCAACCGGCGACGGCGGACGTGCCGAAAATCCAGGCGCCGCTGCTGTTGCACTACGCCGCGCTCGACGAACGGGTGAACGCGGGCTGGCCAGACTACAAGGCCGCGCTCGATGCCAATGGCAAGGTCTACACCGCGCATATCTACGAGGGGGTCAACCACGGCTTCCACAACGACACCACGCCGCGCTATGACGCGGCGGCGGCCGAGCTGGCCTGGTCACGCACCGTGGCGTTTTTCGAACAATATCTCGCCTGAGAGCGGCCGCCCGGTCAGGCCCGGGCGGCCGGAATTGGTCAGGCCTCGGCGGCCACCAATTTGAAGCCGCCCTTTTCGAGCCGCTTGATCGCCTTGCGGGCCTTGCGCAACTCGGGGCCGCTGACTGCGCTCCACGCCGCCTGCAGGTCGTCCTTGGTGGCACTCGGGTTCGCTGCCGTCCAATCTTGGCGCCAGGTGTAGAAGGCGAGAATTTTCGCCGCGCGCCGGGTCGCTTTCTGCTCGGGTGTGACCGCCGCTTTTTCGGTTTCAGCCATGTTTTTGTCCTTTGACTGTGCAACACCGCCTCTGGTGTAGTCGGGCACTCTGCCCGTCCGGGCACGAATATACACCGGTTGGACTCTGTGGATAAGTCGGAAAATGCGGGTGAGTCAGAGCTGCAACAGCCGCGCCGCCAGCCCTAGCCCGTAGCCCGCCCCGGCCACCGCCGCGACCACCGGAAGGCCCTTCAGGTAGGCCGCCCACGACCAGCCCGCCGCCTCGTGCGCCACGCCCCGGCGCGGGCGAAACACCCAAGCCGCGCCACAAGCGAGCGCGACGGGCAGGATCACCAGGGGCGAGACCCCCATGTATCCGAACACCGCGAGGGCGATGAAGGAGAGGGCGCCGAGCATCGCCCTCTACTGATCCAGGAAGCTCCTGAGCTTGCGGCTGCGCGATGGGTGCTTGAGCTTCCTCAGCGCCTTGGCCTCGATCTGGCGAATCCGTTCACGGGTGACCGAGAATTGCTGGCCCACCTCTTCGAGCGTGTGGTCGGTGTTCATGCCGATGCCGAAGCGCATGCGCAGCACGCGCTCTTCGCGCGGGGTGAGCGAGGCGAGCACGCGGGTCGTGGTCTCCTTCAGGTTTTCCTGAATCGCCGAATCCAGCGGCAGCACCGCGTTCTTGTCTTCGATGAAATCGCCGAGCTGGCTGTCTTCCTCGTCGCCGATCGGCGTCTCGAGACTGATCGGCTCCTTGGCGATCTTCATCACCTTGCGCACTTTCTCAAGCGGCATTTGCAGCTTTTCGGCCAGCTCTTCCGGGGTCGGCTCGCGGCCGATCTCGTGCAGCATCTGCCGGCCGGTGCGCACCAGCTTGTTGATCGTCTCGATCATGTGCACCGGAATACGAATCGTGCGGGCCTGATCGGCGATCGAGCGGGTGATCGCCTGGCGGATCCACCAGGTCGCGTAGGTCGAGAACTTGTAACCGCGCCGGTACTCGAACTTGTCCACCGCCTTCATCAAGCCGATGTTGCCTTCCTGGATGAGATCGAGGAATTGCAGGCCCCGGTTGGTGTATTTCTTGGCGATCGAGATCACCAGGCGCAGGTTCGCCTCGACCATTTCCTTCTTGGCCTGACGGGCCTCTTTCTCGCCCTTCTGCACCTGTTGCACGATGCGGCGGAACTCGGGAATGTCGACGCCCACATAGGTGCCCACCTGCGCCATCTCGGCACGCAGATCCTGGATCTTGTCGGTCGAGCGCTCCAACAGCGCCTGCCAGCCGCGGCCGGGCTTCTCACCCATCCGGTCGACCCAGGTCGGATCGAGCTCGTAGCCGCGATAGGCCTCGATGAACTCGCGCCGGTTGATCCGGGCCTGGTCGGCCAGTTTCACCATCGCCGAGTCGATCGCCATGATGCGCTTGTTGATGCCGTAGAGCTGGTCGACCAGCGCCTCGATCCGGTTGTTGTGCAGGTGCAGCTCGTTGACCAGCAGGACCACCTCGGAGCGCAGCTTCTGGTAGGTCTTTTCGGCCTTCGCGGTGAAGGTGCCATCCTCGTTCAGGGTCGCGCTCATGCGCTGATCCTGCATGTCCGACAGCTTGATGTAGTCGCGCGCGATCAGTTCGAGCGTTTCCAGCACGCGCGGTTTCAGCGCCGCCTCCATCGCCGCGAGCGACATGTTGGCCTGCTCGTCTTCCTCGTCGTCGTCATCGTCCTTGGCGATCGGGTTGCCGTCGGCGTCGAGCTCGGGCTGGTCCTCTTTCTTGGCCGGCTGGGCGCCGGCCTCGCCGGTGGCGACCCCGCCGACCACCCCGGCCTCTTCGTCCTCGCCCTCCATCTGCCGCCCGAAGGTGGCGTCGAGGTCGATCACATCGCGCAGCAGGATCTCTTCGTTGAGCAATTCGTCGCGCCAGATCGTGATCGCCTGAAACGTGAGCGGGCTTTCGCACAGCCCGGCGATCATCGTGTTGCGGCCGGCCTCGATGCGCTTGGCGATGGCGATCTCGCCCTCGCGGCTGAGCAGCTCCACCGAGCCCATCTCGCGCAGGTACATGCGCACCGGGTCGTCGGTGCGGTCGAGCTTCTCGGTCTCGGCGCTCGACACAGTCACTTCGCGCGACGCCGCGCCGGTGGCGACGATGTCGGTCGAGCCCTTCTGGTCGTCGTCGCCGTCCTCGGCTTCTTCGTCCTCGATGATGTTGATGCCCATCTCCGAGAGCATCGACATCACATCCTCGATCTGCTCGGACGACACCTGGTCGGGCGGCAGAACGTGGTTGAGCTGGTCGTAGGTGATGTAGCCCTTCTCGCGGGCCTCGGCGATCATCTTCTTGATCGCGGTCTGGTCCATGTCGGACGAGACCGATTCGTCGTCTTCGCGGGTGTCCTTGGTGTCGTCGTTTTCCTTGGCGGCCATGCGGCACTCCCTCGCTCGTTGGACCCAGGCGCGGTGATTCGGCAGAGTGTTGCCGCGAATCACTGATTCGCCAACCCATATGGGGCCGTTGCATACGCGTTTGAAGGCCAAAAGGCGAGATCAGTGCGGCTTTCGCCCGCCCTTGGCGTAGTCGATGTCCCGAAGCAGCGCTTCGAGCTGGTCTTTCTCCTCCCGTGCGATCAACGCCCCGTTATCGGCGCGGTCGTAGAGTTGTTTATCTTCGCCCGCGCCGCCGCGCCGGGCGGCCTCGCGCGCCTTGGCCGCCTCACCGAGCCGCCAGGTCAGCCCCTCGTCGACCAGCGCCGCGATTTCGCCCACCGCGTCCTCCACTTCGCGCCGCACGCTGCGCCCCGCCTCGAGCTTGGCCAGCTCCTCGGTCAGGCAGAGCGCGGCAAGTTCGGTATCGTCCTGGCGCCGCAGCGACGGCGCGATTTTCACGTGGTTGAGCGCGAACAGCTTGTCGAGGATCTGCGCCCCCGCCTCGGCTTCGATCCGCTCCTTCAGACCGGCGCTGTGATCGTGGGCATGGGTGAGCAACAGGCGTTGCAGCGCGCGGTGGTCGTCGGTCACCATGTCGAGCCGTTCAAGCTGGCCCTCGAAACGCTCCACCAGCGCGGGATGAATGATGAACGTGGCGAGGATCACGGCCTCGCGCAGCGCCTCCTCGACCTCGCCGGAGGCAGCGGCGAGCAGCGACGAGCGCGTTTCGGCGAGTGACGGCGGCGGACCCTTGCGCCAGGGCGTGCGCCCCCCCGACGCCCCGGCTGCCGGGCGCGGATCGAACAGCGCACGCCGCAACCGGTTGATTTCCTGCCCATAATGCGAGCGAAGCGAGGGGTCCTGGATGCGCCGGATCACCTCGCGCAGATCGCGGTCGAGCGCCGCCTTGCGCTCGGGGCTGTCAAACACCTTACCTTCCGTCTCGCGCCGCCAGAGCAACCCCACCATCGGAAGGGCCGCGTCCAGCAGCATCTGCATCGCCCCCGCGCCCTGGCTCTTGACCAGGTCGTCCGGGTCCATGCCTTCGGGCATGATCGCAAACCGAAGCGACTGCCCGGCCTCGATCAGCGGCAACGCGAGGTCGATCACCCGCATCGCCGCGCGCAGGCCAGCGGTATCGCCGTCGAGCGCGATAATCGGCTCGGGCGAGACCCGCCACATCAGCCTGAGCTGGTCTTCGGTGACGGACGTGCCGAGTGGGGCGACGGTGGCGCCAAACCCCGCCTCGCTGAGCGCGATCACGTCCATGTAGCCCTCGGCGACGATCAGCGGCGCGCCCTTGCCCGCCGCCTCGCGGGCGTTTTTCAGGTTGAACAGCGAGCGGCCCTTGTCGAACAGCTCGGTCTCCGGGCCGTTGAGATACTTGGCGCGCGCGTTCGGATCGAGCGCGCGCCCGCCAAGGCTGATCGCCCGCCCGCGCGCATCGCGGATGGGAAAGATGATCCGGCCGCGAAAGCGGTCATAGGCCGGCCCGCCGTCCTCCGGCTTGATCGCCAGGCCAGCCGCCACCACCAGCGCCTCGGCAACGCCCTTCTCCTTGAAATGGTTGAGCAACCCGTGCCGCGTGTCCGGCGCGAAGCCGATATCCCAGCGGTCCTGCGCCTCCTCGCGCAAGCCCCGCCGCTCAAGATACTCGCGCGCCACCGTGCCCTGCGCCGTCTTCAGTTGCAGGCGGAAATACTGCACCGCCTGCTCGACCACCTCAGTCAATTCGGTGCGCCGGTCGGCCTTTTCCTGCGCCTGCGGATCGCGCGCGGGCATCTGCAGACCGGCCTCGCGGGCGAGGATCTCGATCGCTTCCATGAAGCTCACGTTCTCGGTCTCGCGCACGAAGGAGATCGCGTCGCCCTTCGCGTGGCAGCCAAAGCAATAGTAGTAGCCCTTCTTGTCGTCGACGTGGAAGCTGGCGGTCTTTTCCTGGTGGAACGGGCACGGCGCCCACATGTCGCCCTTGCCCTGGTTCGACTTGCGCATGTCCCAGGCAACCTTGCGCCCCACCACCTGCGCGAGGCTCAGGCGGTTGCGTAGCTCGTCGAGGAATCCGGGTGGCAGCGACATGATCCCACTATATGGGCAGGCGCGCGGGCCAAGTCCAGAAGCCGTGCGGCCCGCATTGCACCCCGCCCGCCCATTCGCTATCTCGGGCGAGTGAGTTGCAGCCACGGAGGCCCCAATGTCTGTCAAACCCCTTCGCATCGGTATCGCGGGCCTCGGCACCGTCGGCGTCGGCGTGGTGAAGATCGTGCGCAAGCATGCCGCGATGCTGGAAGCGCGCGCGGGGCGCCGGATCGAGATCGCCGCCGTCTCGGCCCGCAGCCGCGACAAGGACCGGGGCATCGACATTTCGCATTACGCCTGGGAAGACGACCCCGTGGCGATGGCCCGGCGCGACGACGTCGACGTGCTGGTCGAGCTGATGGGCGGCTCCGACGGCCCGGCCAAGGCCGCCGTCGAGGCGGCGATCAAGGCCGGCAAGCACGTGGTGACCGCCAACAAGGCCCTGCTCGCGCACCACGGCCAGGAGCTGGCGCTGGCGGCCGAGGCCAAGGGCAGCGTGCTGCGCTTCGAGGCCGCCGTGGCCGGGGGCATCCCGGTGATCAAGGCGCTCACCGAAGGGCTCGCGGGCAACGAGATCACCCGCGTGATGGGGGTGATGAACGGCACCTGCAACTATATTCTCACCCGCATGGAAGCCACCCACCAGGGCTATAACGCGCTGTTCGAAGAGGCCCACAAGCTCGGCTATCTCGAGGCCGATCCGCAGCTCGACGTGGGCGGCATCGACGCCGGCCACAAGCTCAGCCTGCTCTCGGCGATCGCCTTCGGCACGCAGGTGGATTTCGACGCCGTGGAACTGGAAGGGATCGAGCAGATCGAGCTGCAGGACATCGAGGAAGCCGCCGAGATGGGCTACCGGATCAAGCTGCTCGGCGTGGCGCAGATGACCGGTCGGGGCCTTGAGCAACGCATGAGCCCCTGCCTCGTGCCCGCCGCGAGCCCGCTCGGCCAGCTCGAAGGCGGCACCAACATGGTGGTGATCGAGGGCGACAGCATCGGCCAGGTGGTGCTGCGCGGCCCCGGCGCGGGCGAAGGCCCAACCGCCAGCGCCGTGATGGGCGACGTGATGGACCTCGCGCGCGGCTTGCGCATCTCCACCTTCGGCGCGCCCGCCACCGGGCTCGTGCAGGCTCGGCCCGCCAAGGCCGTGGTGCCCGCGCCCTACTACATCCGCATGGAGCTCGACGACAAACCGGGCGCGATGGCCAAGGTCGCCGCGGTGCTGGGCGAGGCCGGGATCTCGATCGACCGGATGCGCCAGCACGGCCACCATTCCCCCACTGCGCCGGTGATCTTCGTTACCCATAAATGCGCGCGCAGCCAGGTCGACGAGGCGCTGGACGGCATTGAGAAAACCGCCGTGGTCAACGGCAAGCCAGTGGCGATCCGCATCGAGGAAGTGTGATGTTCAGCCACGTCACCGTCGGCATCACCGATATCGACCGGGCGATGGCATTTTATCGGCCGCTGATGGAGGCGCTCGGCTGGGACGAGAAATTCGCCACCCGCAACGCGCCCGGGCCCTGGGCGGGCTGGAAACTGCCCGACGCCGACCGGCCGCTGTTCATCGTCACTTACCCGTTCAACCGCGACGCCCCCGCCGACCCCGGCAACGGGCCGATGGTGGCGTTCCGGGTGACCAGCCGTGCCGAGGTGGACGCGGTGCATGCGTTGGCGCTCGACCTGGGCGCCACCGACGAGGGCGCGCCGGGGCTGCGCCCGCAGTATCACGCGCAGTATTATGGCGCCTATTTCCGCGACCCCTTCGCCAACAAGCTCTGCGTGGTTTGTCACGAGGACGAGTGATATCGGATTGCCCGGGCCAACGACCGGCCGGGGGGCGCCGCCGATGGCCCGTTGCGCAGCTTCGGTGCGACGGACCCCGCGGAGGTCTTTTCGCCAAAAAAAGCACAGCCGCATTTTTGCCTTTCGGGTCCGTGCCCTACCTGCCGCACTGGCGGCGCCTGTCCGGCGCTAACAGGTCAAATGCTTGATCTGGTAGCGCAAACGGTTGCCAGTCCGCCTTTTCCCGGGTCCGTTCGGCTGATATCGAGAGGGCAAGTGACCCCCAACCAAGGATGAATTCATGACCGCCTCGCCCGTCGTTTTCGCCGACCGCATGCTCTCGCTCGGCCTCGCCCGCGTTTCCGAAGCCGCCGCGATGGCCTCCTACAAGCTGATCGGCCGGGGCGACGAGAAGGCCGCCGACCAGGCTGCCGTGAACGCGATGCGCGACCAGCTCAACCTGCTCGACATCAAGGGGGTGGTGGTGATCGGCGAGGGCGAGCGCGACGAGGCGCCGATGCTCTACATCGGCGAGGAAGTGGGCTCCGGCCACGGCCCCGAGATGGACATCGCCCTCGATCCGCTCGAAGGCACCACCCTCACCGCCAAGGACATGCCCAACGCCCTGACCGTGATCGCCATGGCCCCGCGCGGCACGCTGTTGCACGCGCCCGACGTCTACATGGACAAGCTGGCGATCGGGCCGGGCTACCCCGAGAACGTGGTGAGCCTCGACATGACCCCCTCGGAGCGGGTCGCGGCGCTGGCCAAGGCGCGCGGCTGCAAGCCCTCCGACATCTCAGTCTGCGTGCTGGAGCGCCCGCGCCACGAAGAGATGATCGCCGAGATCCGTTCAACTGGCGCGGCGATCCGGCTGATCACCGATGGCGACGTGGCGGGCGTGATCCACACCGCCGAGGCGCAGCGCACCGGAATTGATATGTACATGGGCTCGGGCGGGGCCCCCGAGGGCGTGCTTGGCGCCGCCGCGCTGAAATGCATGGGCGGGCAGATGTGGGGCCGGCTGATGTTTCGCAACGACGACGAGAGGGGGCGTGCCGCCAAGGCCGGGATCACCGATCTCGACAAGATCTATGCCCGCGATGAGCTGGTCACCGCCGACGTGATCTTTGCCGCCACCGGCGTGACCGATGGCTCGATCCTCGCCGGGATCAAACACGAGCCGGGCTGGCTGGAGACCGAAACCCTGCTGATGCGCTCGAAATCGGGCTCGATGCGGCGGATCACCTACCGCAACCCCACCAGCCGGGTCGGCTTGTGAGCGCGCGCGCGCTCCTGCTGATCGACATCCAGGAGGCCTTTGGCGACCCCTATTGGGGTGCGCGCAACAATCCGGGCGCCGAGGAAAACGCCGGCCGGCTGCTCGCCCATTGGCGCGACGCGGGCGCGCCGGTGTTTCACGTCCGCCACCTGTCGGTCGAGCCGCAGTCGCCCCTGAACCCGGCATTCGGGCAGGTGGGCTTCCACCCGGCGGTGATGCCGCTCGACGGCGAGCCGGTCTATGAAAAGCACGTCAATTCCGCCTTCATCGGCACCGATCTGGAGGCCGATCTGCGCGCTGCCGGGATCGAGAAGCTGGTGATCTGCGGGCTGACCACGCCGCATTGTGTGTCGACCACCACACGGATGGCGGCGAACCTCGGCTTTGGCGTCGAGCTGGTGCACGACGCCTGCGCCGCCTTCGCTCAGAACGTGGACACCTCCTGGCGCGATGGCGGCAAGACCGACCCGAAGTTCATCCACCAGGCCGCGCTCGACCAGCTTCACGGCGAATTTGCCGAGGTGGTTGGGGTGGACGAGGTGCTGGCCGAGGCGCCGTAGGGTGGGTGAAACCCACCTTGGTTGCGCGGGGCCGTCGCATCGGTGGGTTGTCACCCACCGAACGCTTGCAGGTTTTCACCGGTGCGAAAGGGCATAATGTCATGGAGCGAATTCGGAGTGTACTCGCAGGTGTGGTCGCGATTATGGCGCTCTTCATGGGGTCATCGCCGCAGGCAGCGCGGGCCGCTGAGTTTGTTTTGGGCGAAACAGGTGATCGCTGCACGGTCCACATCCAAGGCGAAATCCTACAGGGCGATTATCAACGGCTAATCTCGAAACTCGCGCCATGGGAAGCAGAGCGGAGCCAAAGGGAGTATCAATACGATGCGCCAAACGACATTGCCTGCTTGGATAGCCCCGGTGGCAATGTCTTCGAAGGGTTGAAGATCGCGGAGTACATCTACGACCAAGGCCTTGGCACCTATGTCGGACCGGTCCAGAAGTGCTTTTCCATTTGCGCGATCATGTTCATGATGGGGCGCCTAGATCGCGACGAAGCCCATAGGCTCGATAGGACGCTTCATGCGACCGGTCTGCTGGGTTTCCACCGCCCGTACCTCACCCTTGAAAATGCTCAAACGTATTCGTCGACCGACATCAATAGCGCGTTCGACTTCGGAATCGAGGGGGTCTTCCGCCTCATGGTTTTGGCAAGCCATAGTGTGCCACGCGGCGCGGGGCAAATGATCCAACCGGACCTAATGCGGGTCATGCTGGAAACACCACCCGAGGGCATGCACGTCATCCGGACGGTCGAAGAGGCCATAAGGTGGGAGATCGAAATCGAGGGCGTCCCAAACGTGGTGAGACCAGCGCCGTTGAATCTCTTCTATGCCTGCGAGAACGCGTTGAGCAAACCCGTCTCCCGCCCTTCGGAAGCCTACGGCGGGGACGAACTGCAATATGGCTCCGGCAGACTCTTTGCCCCTACAGTTTTTTCCCTGCGCCCAATGTCTTGGCATGACGCGTACCGAGCCCTGAGCGACCAAAGCACGACAACGCTTGTTGGACCTCCGGGAGCATTTCCCGTCGAAAGCCTGCGAAGCGGCTACATGATTGCAAGATGCTGGGTCAAACCGACCGAGCGCGGTGTCGAAATCTGCGGCTTCGAGGACAACAGAAATGTCCGATTAGGCCAATGCGACGGGACATTAGTGATGGAGGCCCTAGACGAGCTTGCGCTGTACCACCCACAAATGGACTTGATGGCACTTCATTTCGATGTGGTAGACGCCACCGATGTGGCGAGGCTCGCGCAATGCAAAATCTCCGCTCCTGACGGCTCGCTCACGAATGACGACACCTGCTTGCAGGTCGTCACGATTTTTCCCCGGACGGGCGAACAATGGGTTCGGCATCGACTGGTGTGGCCATCTGGCGCAAGCACTGTCGTCGAAATCCGTGCTTCACAACACGAGCTGCCCGACATTGCAGCGATCAACGGGCAACCTGCAGAATTTGTCGGTCGCGACGGGGCGTGTGTGCGGAACACTGAAACTGGCAACACACTTTGCGTCAGTGGTTGAGTTCCGGTCAGCAAGCGTAGCAAGCTGTAGGGTGCCCATTCATGCGCACCACATGTCCTGCTACCGCACGCCCCCGGCCTCTCGCAAGGCCTAGGACGCCACCCGGATGGCAAGGTGGGGTTTCACCCCGCCAATCGCGCCGACCTCGGTGGGCTGCAAGCCTTCCCTACCCCCACCGCCCCCACAGGCCAGGCTTCAGCCCGGCACCCCCTCCCTTCGCCCACCTTCGCCCACCCTCGCCCGCGCGAACCCTCCGTTACCGCTACCTTGAACAAAACCAATACCTTGACCCCCTGTCCGAGTTCGCCCGCCCCTCGCCCGCCTGCCGCGCACCCTCTGGACCTCGCCGCCTCCGCCCCCTACACCTTCCCCATGTCTGCCTTTCTCGATGTCGAAGCCTCCCTCACCGGGCGCCGCTGGGTCGGTCCCTCGGTCGAAACCGCCCGCGCGGCGCAAGCGCTGGAACAGGCCACCGGCCTGCCCGCCCCCGTCGCCGCCGTTCTGGCGCGCCGGGGGGTTGCGCCGGAGGAGGCCGCCGCCTTCCTCGCCCCCACCTTGCGCGACACCCTGCCCGACCCGCGCGGGCTGCGCGACATGGAGAAAGCCGCCGCCCGTGTGCTGGCTGCGGTGAACCGGGGCGAGCCGATCGCGGTCTTTGCCGACTACGACGTCGACGGCGGCGCCTCCGCCGCGCTGATGATCGACTGGCTGCGGTTCTTCGGCCAGACCCCCACGCTCTACGTGCCCGACCGGATCGACGAGGGCTACGGCCCGAACGTGCCGGCGATGGAGGCGCTGGCCGCGACCCACCCGCTGATCGTCGTGGTCGACGCGGGCACGCTCAGCCATGAGCCGATCGCCGCCGCCGTCGCCAAGGGGGCTGACGTGGTGGTGCTCGACCATCACCTGGGCGGCGAGACCCTGCCCCCGGCGCTGGCGGTGGTGAACCCCAACCGCCAGGACGAAAACCCAGAGGGCCCCGGCTATCTCTGTGCCGCCGGCGTGGTGTTCCTGATGCTGGTCGAGGCCGGGCGCCAGCTGCGCGAGGCCGGCAAGCCGGGGCCGAACCTGATGGCCATGCTCGACCTCGTGGCGCTCGCCACCGTGGCCGACGTAGCCCCCCTGATTGGCGCCAACCGCGCGCTGGTGGTGCAGGGGTTGAAGGTGATGGCCCAGCGCACCCGCCCCGGCCTCGTCGCGCTGGGGGACGTGGCGCGGATGAACTCGGCCCCCACGCCCTACCACCTTGGCTTCCTGATGGGCCCCCGGGTGAACGCCGGCGGGCGGATCGGTCAGGCCGACCTCGGCGCGCGCCTGCTCGCCACCACTGACCCGCACGAGGCGCGCGCGCTGGCTGAACGGCTCGACGCGCTCAACACCGAGCGGCGCGAGATCGAGGCCGAGGTGCTTGCCGGCGCGCTGGCGCAGGCCGAAGCGCGCGGCTTCGACGCGCCGCTGGTCTGGGCCGCCGCCGAGGGCTGGCACCCCGGCGTGGTCGGCATCGTGGCCTCGCGCCTGAAGGAAGCCGCGGGCCGCCCCGCCGTGGTGATCGGCTTCGACGGCGACGATGGCAAGGGCTCGGGCCGCTCGATTTCGGGCGTCGATCTCGGCGCTTCGGTGCAGAGGCTCGTGGCGGAAGGGCTGATCACCAAGGGCGGCGGCCACAAGATGGCGGCCGGGCTCAGCCTCACCCGCGCCCAGCTTGAGCCGGCGATGGATCGGCTCGGCGCGCTGATGGCACGTCAGGGGGCCGGCGCAATGGGCCCGCGCGAACTGACGCTCGACAGCCTGCTGATGCCCGGCGCGGCCACGCCCGAGCTGATCGAGCAGATCGACGCTGCCGGCCCGTTTGGCGCAGGCGCACCGGGGCCGCGCTTCGCCTTTCCCGACGCGCGGATCGAATTCGCCAAGCAGGTGGGCCAGAACCACCTCAAGATCACCATCGGCGACGGGCTCGGCGCGCGGCTCGACGCGATCGCGTTCGGCGCTTTCGATACCGCGCTTGGCCCCGCGCTGGCGGGCCATGGGGGCGCGCGGTTCCACTTTGCCGGACGGCTTGAACTCAACCAATGGAATGGCCGCGTCACACCCCAGCTGCGCCTCGACGACGCCGCCCCGGCCTGAGCCAACTTTTTTGGCAGGGTGAAAAGAATCCTCTTGCCCTCCCCGCGCCGTTTTCCTAAACACCGCGCACCGACAAGTGGCCCGTTCGTCTATCGGTTAGGACGCCAGGTTTTCAACCTGGAAAGAGGGGTTCGATTCCCCTACGGGCTGCCACTTCTCCCTAGAAATGTGTTACACGTCATTTCGCAGGGGAGAAAATCGTTTAAAATCAATCTTCCGAAAATTCATGCGTCCAGATGCGTCTCTATGCATCCACGCGATGTTGGTATCAAATGCTGGTATCGGTTTCTTACGCGATACCAACAGGTGACTCATGGCATTGGTCGACACCACCTTGCGGGGCCTGAAGCCTCAAGACAAACCCAAGAAATACAGCGACGGCGGGGGCCTGTTCCTGCTGGTGAACCCGAACGGATCGAAGCTCTGGCGCTTGGCCTACCGCTTCGACGGCAAGCAGAAGACCCTCGCCTTTGGGGCCTACCCCACGGTTTCACTGGCCGACGCCCGCGCGTTGAGGGACCGCGCCAAGAAGGCGCTGGCTGATGGTATCGACCCGGCGAAGCATACCAACATCGACAAGACCGACCACGACACATTCGAGACCATCGGGCGCGAGTGGCTGAAGGCGCAAGAACCGACATGGGCACCCAAGTATGCCCCGCAGGTGTTCCGCCAGTTCGAACGCGACGTGTTCCCGGCGCTGGGCAACCGCGCCATAGACGAAATCGAGGCAAGCGAGGTGCTGAAGGTGCTAAGGGCGGTAGAGGCGCGCCGGGCACAAGACATCGCCAAGCGGCTGCGCCAGAAAATCAGTTCCATCTTCCGCTATGCCATCGCCACGGGGCGGGCCAAGCACGACCCTGCCGCCAACCTCAAGGGTGCCCTGAAGCCCCCGCCCAGAACGCGCCACATGGCCGCTCTGAGGGCCGCTGACATGCCCGACTTCATGCGGCGGCTACGGGCCTTCGACGGCGACCCCAAGACCGCTCTGGCGCTCGAATTTCTGATCCATACCATGACCCGAACGAACGAGGTCCGTTTCGGGCGCTGGGCGGAAATCGAGGGCGATCTGTGGCGCATCCCGGCTGACAGGATGAAGGCCAAGCGCGACCACATTATCCCCCTATCCCGGCAGACCAAGGCGATCCTGGAGCGGCTGAAGGCGCTGACAGGCACATCGGAATGGATAGCCGAAGGGTCACGCGGCAAGCCCATGAGCGAAAACACCATGCTCTTCGCGCTCTACCGCATGGGCTACCATAGCCGCGCCACGACGCACGGGTTCCGCTCGACCGCTTCCACCATTCTCAACGAGTCGGAACTCTGGCGGGCCGACGCCATCGAACGCCAGCTTGCCCATGTGCCCCGCGACTCGGTGCGTTCCGCCTACAACGCCGCCCTCGATCTGGATGAACGCACCCGCATGTTGCAGTGGTGGAGCGACAGGCTGGATGCATTCGAGGCAGAGGGGACGCCAGCGCCGACCACGGAACCGGGAGCGGCACTGCCCAAGAGCGATACCGATCTCTCGGACCTTCTCGGGTTGAAATAGCGTTATAGGTCATTGGACTCGACCACCCTTGAGACCAGAAGGGTGGCGAAAATTACCAATATCTGTCAATGTCTTGCTGCCTAGACCACCCTGACCACCCTCAACTCTATGGGGCTCTCTTGGAAGCGAGAAGGACTAGACTGGTTCTCGGGGTGGACGCCTGGACTACGGCGAAGGCATATTGGATGGTCGCATGGTAACTTATTGATAATGCCAACTTTAATCGGCCACCCTGAAATGAAAGGGTGGCCTGTGTTCTCAGACCAACAATTCTTCTTCTTCCGAGACCAATTCGCCATCGAACGGAATGAACTTGTCGCGGAGGTAAACACGCGAATTGCCGAACTCGCGGTTCACCCGAAAGCTGGATCGAGGATTTCTGGTTCTGCTCCAACCCGCACGCCGGATGTAATTTCCGATCTGCGTTGCTTGGCTCTGATTGGCTTTGCCCGGCATATTGAAGAATTTGGCCCAGACTTCTTTAAGCGAAGTATCGTTATGCGGATGTGCTGCCAACCATTTGGTCAGCCCTTCGACCGACACGCCGTTAATCTCGAAAACCCAATCTGGGAAATTCTCTTTTGGGGGAAGGGTGTTGTGCCTTTTCTCTTTACCCTTTTTCTTGGGCATTGGACGTTCGACCCCAAGGTGATCCGCCAGCAAGTTGGCCACGATTGTGCTCATAGACGTTCGGTCAACCGCCGCCCTTATTTCCAGCTTGTGTTTCAGATCATCGGGAAGGTCGACCATGAGTTTGGCCATCGGGGAAATCCTTGTGATGCACAACCGCAAGTTTATCCTTTCCTGCATGGCTCCATCAAGCGGCTTGATGGGGGCACCGCTGGCGTGTGACGTGGGCAGCGGGCCTGAATGCCCCGCCCGGCCCATTCCCCGCTTGCCGTACCCGCGCCGAAAGTGGTCTAACAGGGGAAAAGCGACACGGGGGGCAGGTGCATGACGGAACTGGTGTTCAAGGGCAAGGAATTCGTTTGGAACCACCACCTTGCGGTGCCGTTCCGGCCCCTGGAGATGCACGCGGACAAGGGGATTGGCGCGGCGCGGCTGGACGGGAACCTGATCGTGCAGGGCGACAACCTGCACGCGCTGAAGGCGCTGTTGCCGATGTATGCGGGCAAGGTGGACTGCATCTTCATCGACCCGCCCTACAACACCGGGAACGAGGGCTGGGCCTACAATGACAACGTGAACGCGCCGATGATCCGGGAATGGCTGGACGCCAACCCCATCGGGATCGAGGACGGGCTGCGCCACGACAAATGGTGCGCGATGATGTGGCCCCGGCTGCGGTTGCTGCATGACCTTCTGTCGGATGAAGGCAGTATTTGGATTACTCTTGACGATAACGAGGTGCACCGTGCTCGTAGTATACTCGATGAAGTCTTTGGCGAGGATAACTTCGTTGCTACCTGCATTTGGCACAAAATGGATTCGCCCAAGAATACCGCGCAATTTTTGAGCGTGGATCACGACTATATTCTTGTATACGCGAAACGTCTCTCCGAGTTTGAAGTGAACCTCTTACCGCGCAGCGATGAAATGTTGGCGCGATACAAAAACCCTGACAATGACCCGCGCGGACCTTGGTTGCTGAGTGATTTAGCAGCGCGAAATGAATATTCCGAAGGCCGCTACTCAATTACAACCCCATCGGGGAAGGTCATTCAGGGGCCACCACCCGGCAGCTATTGGCGCGTCAGCCGAAAAAAGTTTGATGAACTGGACGCCGATGGGCGGATTTGGTGGGGCGAGTCCGGCGACAACCGACCGGGAATCAAACGCTTCCTCTCAGAGGTAAGAGGCGGCGTTGTCCCGCAAACGATTTGGCATTGGCAGGACGTAGGAAGCACCCGGCACTCCAAGCAGGACCTGTCCCGGCTGATGGGGCTGCAAGCGGGTGAGGACACGTTTATCACACCGAAACCTGTGAGGTTGGTGGACCGGATCATTAGCGTTGCGGCGAAACCCGACTCCATCATCCTCGACTCCTTCGCCGGGTCCGGCACCACGGCCCATGCCGTTCTGGATGCCAACAAGCGCGACGGGGGCAACCGGCGCTTCATCCTGGTCGAGATGGAAAACTACACCGACCGGCTGACCGCCGAACGGGTGCGGCGGGTGATCAAGGGCTATGATTTCACCGGCACGCAAAAGACCGAACTCTTGCGCGAGAGACTGAACTGGCGAGCCATCGAGAAGGCGAACGATCTGGTGGACAAGGTGCAGGGGATCGAAAACCTGCATGGCCATGAATACGGCCGGATCACGAAACAGGTGAAGGACGGCGAATTGATCGTCACCGGCGAAAAGCGGGTGGAGGACCGGGCCGAGGGCTTGGGCGGCGAATTCACCTATTGCACGCTGGGCGACCCCATCGACCTTGACGGTATTCTGACTGGTGCTGCGCTGCCGTCCTATGACGCGCTGGCCGGATGGCTGTTCCACATGGCGACCTCGCAACCGCTCGACCCGGCGAAGCTGGACGAGGGCAACGCCTATGTGGGCGAAGCGAACGGCACGCATGTGTGGCTGATCTATCGCCCCGACCTCGACTGGCTGAAATCGCCCGATGCCGCCCTGACGCTTTCCTTTGCGCGGCAGGTGGCCGGGTCGCACCCCGATGCCCGCCACTTCGTCTTTGCCCCCGCCCGCTATGTCAGCCAGCGGATGCTGGACGCCGAAGGACTGCCGGTCGAATTCGTGCCGCTGCCCCATTCGCTCTACCGGATGGAACGGACTTGATGCGCACGCTCGATTATCAGGCGCGGGTGCTGGACACTCTGGATGCCTGGCTGGATGCGCTGAAGCCTGAAAAGGCGCGGGCCGACAAGATTGCCGCGATGGCGGCTGCGGACCCCGATCTTGGGCTTGAGGTGCCAGACTTCACGGCGCGGGCGTGGGAAACCCTGCAAGGCGCTGGGCGGTTGCCCGCGTCCCGTGCCGCCATTCCCTTTTCCCCGCGCAAGGATGGCGTGGGCCGGGCGGTGCCCAACGTCACGCTGAAGGTGCCCACGGGCGGCGGCAAGACCTGGCTGGCGGTCAATGGCGTCAGCCGGATCATGGGGCGGTATCTGGCCAAGAACACCGGCTTTGTCCTGTGGATCGTGCCGAACGAGGCGATCTATTCCCAGACGCTGAAGGCGCTGAAGAACCGACAGCACCCGTATCGGCAGGCGCTCGACCGGGCGGCGGCGGGGCGCGTGAAGGTGATGGAGAAATCCGACCGGCTGGACTCGCGGGATGTGGACGCGAACCTGTGCGTGATGATCTTGATGCTGCAATCCGCGAACCGGCAGACGCAAGAGGCGCTGCGCATGTTCAAGGACCGGGGCGACGTGCACGGGTTCTTTGCGCCCGAGGGCGATCAGGCGGCGCACGCGCGGGAAATCGAGGCGGTGCCGAACCTCGACGGCTATGCCGATATGTTCCCGATGGTGAAGGACTCACTGGGCAACGCGCTGCGCAAGATCAGGCCGGTTGTGGTGATGGACGAGGGGCAGAAGGCCACCTCTGAGTTGGCGCATGACACGCTCTACGGCTTCAACCCGATCTTCGTTCTGGAACTGACGGCGACGCCCAAGGATGTGGCGGCGAAAGGGACGAAGCCGGGCCGGGCCGCGAACCTTCTGGTGGAGGTGACAGGACGGGAGTTGCACGCCGAAGACATGATCAAGATGCCGCTGAACCTAGACCCGAGGCAGGGCACAGACTGGCGCGGGACGCTCACGGCGGCGCTGGGCAGGCTCAACACCCTAGACGCCGAGGCGCGTGCCTACGGGGCGGACAGGGGCGCGCTGGGCTATATCCGGCCCATCATGCTGGTGCAGGTGGAGCGGACGGGCAAGGATCAGCGCGACGGGCAGCACATTCACGCGGATGATGTGAAGGAATGGCTGTTGGCGGCGGGGCTGGATGACGCCGAAGTGGCGATCAAGACCGCCGAACAGAACGACCTCAATCAGCCGGAAAATCAGGACCTGTTGTCGCCCCAGAACCGGGTGCGGGTGATCGTGACCAAGGCGGCGCTGCAAGAGGGCTGGGATTGCCCCTTTGCTTATGTGCTTTGTTCGCTGGCGGCGGCGTCAAATCGTTCCGCCATGACGCAGCTTGTGGGGCGCATCCTGCGCCAGCCCTACGCGCTGAAGACCGGCGTGGCGGCGCTGGACGAATGCTATGTGGTCACGCATCACGCGGCGACGCGCGACGTGGTGGAGGCTATCAAGACCGGGCTGGAACGCGATGGTTTGGCCGATCTGGTGATCGAGGTGCCGCAAGAGGGCGGGACGACTGGTGCCGGTGAGGCTCGCAAGGTGGAACGGCGCGCGGCGTTCAAGAGCCTGCAAATCTACCTGCCCAAGGTGCTGAAGGTGGAAGCGGGCGAGGTGCGCGACCTCGATTACGAAACCGACATTCTGGCAACAATCGACTGGCGGGACTTTTCCCCGGCGGACGTGGTGGCCGAGATACCGGACAACCCGGCACAGGTGGCGGCGCAGTTGCAGCGCATCGCCCTGACCGATGCTGGGGAGGACGAGTATTTCCGGGGCGAGGTTGTCGCGGCTGCGGCGGAAACACTGCGGTTTGACCCCACCTACGCGGTGCGGGTGATCTCCGATTTGTTGCCCAACCCTTTCGTGGCGCGGGGGATCATCGCGGACCTGGTGAACGGGCTGGAAGCGCGCGGTTTTGATGCCGCAAAGCTGGGCGCTGCATCGGGCGTGATCATCGACCGGCTGCGGGTAGCCCTGACGAAGGAACGCGATGCCCGATCCGAAGCCCTTTTCCGCGCGGCGGTGAAAGCCGGTGACATTCAATTCCGGCTGCGGCTGGACGGGAACAACTGGCGGATGCCCGACCACATGCTGACCACGGAACCGTTGAACGCGCCCCACCTGACCGGCGCGACTGGTGGCGCATTGGACCGAAGCCTGTTTTCCCCTGTGTTCCGAAACGAGTTGAACGGCGAGGAACAGAACGTCGCCGTGCATCTGGACGGGGATGGCACGGTGAAATGGTGGCACCGCAACGTGGCCAAGGCCAGCTATGGCATGGGCCTGCAAGGCTGGAAGCGGGGGCGCATCTACCCCGACTTCATCTTCGCCACAGGCGGCAACGCGGGCGCTGGGCGGATCGTGGTGCTGGAAACCAAGGGCGACCACCTGCAAAACCCCGACACCGACTACAAGCGCGACGTGCTGAACTTCCTGACGCAGAACTTCTCCTGGGATCAGGCGGTGCCTGCCGGTCAGCTACAGATAGCCATGACCGGCGAGACAGTGGAATGCGCCTTGGTCCTGATGGAGGACATTCCGGCGAAGCTACCGGCGCTGTTAACACCCTGAGTCAGGATGCCTCTTGCAGGTAGCGGTAGACGCTTGACCGCGCCACGCCCAGCGCCTTGGCAATCGCCGTGGGGGTCATTCCTTTGGCCCGCATGGCATTCACCTTTTCCCCGTCTATGGTCGCGGGCCTGCCCTTGAACGGGGAGTCCACACCCTTGGCCAGCGCCGCGTCTATCCCTTCCCGTTGCCGGGCCTTGCGGATTTCTGTCTCGAACTCTGCGACGGCTGAAAGCATGGTGAAGAACATCCGCCCTTCCGGCGTCGTGGTATCAATGGCCTGTTCCAGCACACGCAACCCGACGCCCTTTGTGGTCAGGGCATGGGCAATGTTGTGCAGGTCGCGGGTGGAGCGTGCCAACCGATCGAGGCGCGTCACAACAAGCGTGTCCCCCTTGCGAATGCCGCGCGTCAGAAGATCATCCAGCGCCTGCCTGCCGTCCCGCTTGGTGCCCGTCGCCTTTTCGCTGTAGAGGTGATCTTCACTGACGCCCGCAGCCCGCAACGCGGCAACTTGCACGTCCAGCTTCTGCCCGACCGACGACACCCGCGCATAACCGATCAACTCGCCCATGATGGTCCCCTTTCGTCCTAATAGGCTGTCCGATAAATCGGTAGCGTCCGAAAAGTGATTCCACAAGCCTAATCGGACACTATCAAGCGGTTTTCGCGCGTCCCGTCCGGGTATACTTAAATCGGACGCCCCACTGGCTGGACGCACCTCTTCAACCGCTGAGTTTGGATGTTAGTCATGCCGTCCACCTTGCGCGAGCCAACCCCTCCCTACAGATTAGCGACAAATGCGCAGTTGAGCTTCTTGTCGCCCCTCAAGGCAGACATCGAAGCAACGGCCATTCGATGAAGCAAGGGGTGCGAAAAAGGCATGACCAACAAAGATGACAAATCGAAAATAGCGGAGAACCCCACCGCCAAAGAGATGGCAACAGTGCTTCCTGCTTTGAAGGCGATAGGGACAGTAGCAGGTGCTCTCGGCAAACTCGGGATTAAGCGGGAAGCACTCAAAGCCTTTAAATCACAAATTGACGATCTGACCCGACAGGCGGCCATTCTGGACCTTCCAGACCGTTTCAACACTGCATTCGGAAAAAGGGGCTGGATCACTGTCGGTTCCGCATTGTCCGTTGATACCATGAATAGGGCATTAGAGCTTCACGACGCCGGGAAGAGTGATGAAGCCGAGCAAGCCCTTGTGGAATGGTTCACAAAGGAAAATATCGAACTTTTCGCAATCACCCGCGCGCGGCGTTTCCACGCCGCGTTGCTCAGGGACGATCAATTGAGGGAGGCGCTGAACCTCTACCTGGAGGAACGCTATCTGGCGGCTGTTCCGCTGATCCTGATTGCCTGCGACGGGTTTGCGTCGGATGTTTTGGGCACTAGTCCATTCGCAAAGAACGCTGACCTGACCTCCTTCGACTCAATCGTAGGACACTCGACCGGCCTGCCCGCTCTCATTGGCCTACTGACCAAGGGCGCTTACAAGTCGGACGATGAAGAAATCGACCTGCCTGAGCGACACAAGATCATTCATGGTCGGTCCCTTGGCTATGGCAACAAGACCGTTTGTGCGAAGGCTTGGCTCTTGATGATGGCCTTGGTGGATTGGGCAATGGACAAATCCTCAGAGGATGGAAGACGGGCTGAAGCCGAACGCAAAGAAAATACCACCTGGTCCACCACCTTTGATCAGATCAGGAAGAACGAAGCGGATAAGAGAGAGATCGATGCATTCCAACCGTTTGAACAGGAAGGCCCTTTCGGCGAAGCCCTGGACAAGGGAAGCCCAGAGATAGCGGTTCTGGAATTCCTTTCAGGTTGGAAGACTAAGAACTTTGGCAAGATGGCCAAACACGCGGTGAACCTGACCAACAAGCCGTTCAAAAAAATGGCAGGCGAGATGCGGAGCATGGCTGAATTTGTGGAACTTGAGCATTTCGAGTTCCGCCGAATCCGTCACTCAACCGTTGCCCGTTGTGACGCGCGCGTCTGGGTCAAAGCAAAGACGCCTAGCAAAACGGTTGAGGGCGAGCTTGACCTTCTTGTCATTCGCTACACTGCGGACGGGAATGTGGCGATGCCAACCGATGGCGATGGCACTTGGACAATTCAACAGAACTGCATCTACAACGTGATGCACGGGAAGTTTGTTGAAGCCGGGAAATAGCCTGCAATCCATCTTGGCTTTGGGTCCTTCCCGGTGTCCCGTGCGCTGAGCGGGGACACCGACCCGCATTCCGCGAGCGTTTGAAAAAATCGTTCAATGCATTTGCACCAAGTTGCGCCCGAGATTGGCTGGACTCGATCATGGGATTTTTCGAATGGCTCAGTTGCTCACCCAGTGAACCTGCAAGGTGAGCAGCCAACCATTTGTTTTTGCTTGCCTTATCAGTCTCTCACCCTCTCACCTTAGTCTCTAAGGAGTTGTCTTAGACAAGAGAAGCAATCTATAGACTAGGGTGGCTCTCGGGCTAGACGACACAACATTGGGAAAGCCTGTCGGGGGTGATTGAGTGAGGCGGGTCCCTAACGTGCTGTTTCATAATGATAATTGCTCTCACTCTGCCGCTCACTCAGGCTGACAGAGTGGGCGCACCCAAAGCGATCTTCCTTTGCAGATTGGCTACAGGCCGTCTTCGATTTGAGCGCCCCACCAAGACGGCTCGATTGTGTCGAATGCCCTTCCGCTGCATCTTCGCTGGTGCGATGATTGGCTAAATCGCCTACAGCCCATTTCCTGTGTCTACCCTGTCACAGGTGCCAGAAAATCGTCTGTGACTCCCCCTGGGCGCTGCCACTTGTTGGTATTTTTGTTGGTGTCGCCGGGATTTTTCCATTGTTTTTCAATCCTGTCGATTCCCCTACGGGCTGCCACTTTCCCCCAATACCGCCACTGCAAGTGACGCCAGGTTGACTCTGGCCGGCGCCGGGTGAACCGTCGTCAGAGCTGAACGTGAGGCGCGCGATGATCCGAAACCTGTTATTCCGCTGGCTTGTCCTGGCGACGTGCCTTGGCGCGGCTGCGCTGGCGGGCCCTCGCGCCACATTTGCCGGTCCACTGGATGGCGCGCTTGAGACCGCCCGCGCGGCCGAGGCGCGGCTGGATTTTCGCGCCGCGCTCGCGGCCTACGATGCGGCCATTGACGCCCTGCCGGAGGCCGTCGACGCCTACGTTGCGCGCGCGGATCTGCACCGGCGGATGAACCGCCCGGCGTTGGCGCTCGACGATCTCGACGCGGCGCTGGCGCGTGCCCCGCAAGACAGCGCCGCCCGCGCTCTGCGGGGCGATCTTCACCTCGCGCTCGGGGCGCTTTCCCGCGCCATTGCCGATTTCGACGCGGTCCTTGAAACCGCGCCCGACAGCGTGCCGGCGCTCGTCGGCCGGGCGCGGGCGCGCACCCGGTCCGGCCTGACCGAGCTGGCGCTGGCCGACTATGACAAGGCGCTCGCCCTGGTTCCCGACACCGCCGGGCTGGCCGATGCGCGCGCCGCGCTCATCGTCGCACGAACCGCGCCGGACCCTGCCACCCTGCGCTATGACCCGACGGCGCTGATGGACCCGGCCTTTCGCATCGCCGAGGGCGACAGCGCCGCGCCGGCGGCGTTGGTGATCGTCCATGCCGGCAACGCGCTGGCCGGCGAGGCCGCGCAATTGCCCCGCGCCGCGCTCACCCCGGCGCTCGAAGCGGGGGCGCTCAGCGTGACCCACCTGTTCACCTACACCGGGCGCGACAGTTCGATCTGGGCCAATCTCGCGCTGATCTGTGCCGGTCCGGACGGGTTTTCCGCCACCTACGGGGCGCTCGCCAGCGACGCGGCGCAGACCGCCCTTGCCGCGATCGACGCCGGGCACGGACGCGACGCGTTCGAGGCCCTGGTGGCGTCGGCCTACGGCGCGGCCGGGCTCGACCCGTCCCGCGGCCCCGATTGCGCCTTCAACCGGAGCAAAGCGCTCGCCTACCTCGCCGAGTGGACCGACAAGCGCGAGGCCGGGGCCTGGCGCGCCATCTCGCTCTACGACAGCTGGCCGGTGTTCGTGCTCGACGGCGAGGTGATGCGGGTGGCCGCGCTGCGCGCCAGGCTCGACGCGCTGACCCCGCCGCAACCGCCGCACGCAGCGCTGCCAGCGCGCGACGACACAGCCTCCGCCACAAGCGCGATTGACCCGGCGCCGACGCAGGCGTCCGACACGCAACCGGAGGCTGACGTTGCCGGCGCCCCGCCCGAAATGCCGGACGCGGCCCCTCCCGCTGCCGCACCGCAGATTCCGGCAGCGGTGGTGCCCGCGCCAGCCCCCGCGCTGGCAGAAACGACCGAGCAAAGTCCTGGCGCTGCATCCCCCGACATGACCTCTCCGCTGATGCCCTCCGGCGCGCCGGACCCTGGCCCTGCCGATGCTCAACCGGGCGCAGACACGCCGGGGCCTGTCCCGGACCGGCCCGATACCCCGTCCGAGGTGCCCGGCGCTGCGCCGATTTTGGCGGACGCGACCCCGCCCGTGCTGGCGGACATGCCAGCTCGTCCCGGTCCTGAAACCACCGTCGATACGGGTGAACCGGTGGCGGATGGCGAAGGTGCCCCCGAGCAGGCTTTGCCCGTCCCGGCCCAAGCCCCGGCCGAGAACGCCGCGATGGCCGCGGCCGCGCCGGAAGACCTCTCGCCCGACAGCGGGCCGGGACCAAACGGTCTCACCGGTGCCGACACGGCGCCGGCATCGGCCTTGCCCGGTGCCGAAGCCGGAGCCGTGCCTCCGCCTGCACAGGTCTCCCCCGCCGCAGCGCAACCCGAGGCCGCCCGGCCGAAGACCCGCCCGATGGCGGCCGAAGCCACCCTGCCCGCCGGCTTCGCGCCAGTGGATGAAGACGCGCGCATTCCCGCCGATCTCAAAGGCGTCTGGGCCCCGTCCCTCGTCGGCTGCATCGCCTATACCGACGCGATCGCCGCCCCCACCATGCTCGACACTGCCCTGCCCGCGCTCAACCCGCTCGACGGCCCGGCGATCGGCACCGTGCTGCTCACCTCGCGCCGGATGATCCTGTTCAACGCGGTCGGGACCGAATGCGGCCTCGTTGCGCTGGAGAATAAGGAGGGCGCACCCTGGTCGGCCCGGCTCGCCTGCGCCTCCGCCGTGGCGCCCGAGCTGGCGGTGGCGATGACCCTGACGCGCCAGCCCGGTGCCGGACCCGCCCCCCGCCTCGCCGTCGCGTTCGGCGACAGCGCCGGGACCGAGCTCGTGCAGTGCCGCCCGCTCGGCGCTCTGGGGCGCGATTTCGCCGCGCTCTGGCAGATCGACGCCGACGCCTGCAGTGTCACGGCCCCGGTCGCTGGTGCGCGGTTCACCTTCGCGGCCACCGCCGGGGCGCTGACCCTGACGGTCACGCCCGACACACCCGCCGATGGCGTTGGCGAGATCTCCCTCTCCATGGATGGTGTGGCGCTGGACACTACGGGCCTCTGGGTCAGCGACGGATGGCGCATCGCGCTTGGCCGGTTCGACGCCGCCGCCAACCGGCTCGCGCAAGGGCTCCTGCTGGAGGCGCGCGACAGCGGCGCAGAGGCGGGCGGGCGCTGGGCGCGGGTACTGCCGCTGCTTGGCAGCAGCCGCGCGATGGCGGCGCTGGCCGGTTGCGCGGGCGGCTGAGGCAGCCCGCCAGGGCCCAGGGATCACCGATCGGACATGCCCGGCACATGGAAGGTAAAACAGGCCCGTCCCCCCGCCTTCGACGCGTAGAGCGCCACGTCGGCGTCACGCATCATGGTCGCGGCGTCGGGGGCTTCGTACCGGGATGAGATCGTCAGGCCGATCGAGGCCGAAATCCGCGCCACGCTGTCGCCGTAGGGGATCGGCTGCTCGAGCCGGTGGATCAGCCGGCCGGCAAGCGCGCGCAACCGCTTGTGATCGATCAACCCGTTGAAAATCATGACGAACTCATCTCCTCCGACACGCGCCACGACATCGTCTGAACGGGTTTCGTCGAGCAGGATATCCGCCACCTCCTTGAGCACGGCATCGCCCGCCGCATGGCCCAGCGTATCGTTCACCTGCTTGAAGAAATCCAGATCCAGATGCATCAGCGTGAACGGCGTGCCGCGCGCGATCAGCCGGGGCAGCATCTGGTCGAGCGCGCGACGGTTGCGCAACCCGGTGAGCGTATCCGACAGCGCTTCCGCCTCGGCCGTGACCTTAGCGCCGTGCAACCTTTCGTTGAGCTTGCGGCTCTCGGCCATCGCCGCCGCATTTGCCTCGACCAGGTAGAGCATTTCGAGCGTGAGGTCGGTGGCGGCGAAATCCGAACCGGCGAGGTTGAACCGCGCGACCGCCTCGACCACCGCGATCCCGAACGACAGGTTGACCAGCACATCCTGTGCCCCGGCGAGGCAGACACCGGTGGCGATCAGCGGGGTGCGGTCCGGGTCGCGCAGACGCAGCGAGAACTTGCCCCCGGCGAGAAAACAGATCTCCTCGAGATCTTCGGTATGGCGCGGGCGGCGCGGCGCGAAGATGTCGAAAAACCGCTTCCCCAAAATAGCCTGGCCCGGATGGATCTTGGCTGTCGTCGGCCCGGTGTGGACGATCCGGCCGGTGCCGTCGACCAGCACATGCATCGGCATCATCCGGTCGAGCGCATCCGGGGCGAGCTCGATCGCGGCGGGGTGGATCGGGGCATGATGCGTCATCGCGGCGGCTCCCCCGCCAGCTGCGCCACGCCCGGCGACAGGGCAAATCCGCGCCCCTCGGCGAAATCGGCCTTGAGCAACCGGATCGACAGCCGGTTGGCCCCGTTTGCCGGTCGATCATGCTCGACCATCACCAGAGCGCCGTAATCGTCACCCAAAGCGCGCAGCATGCCCAGGTACACCGCCGCCGCCCCGGCCAGGGGGCTGGTCAGGTTCAGCAGGTACTCGCCCGCCCCGAGGTCGATCAGATCGAGCGCCGGCAGGTCCAGGTCCGGCACCGCGAGCCGCGCCCGCCCCGCGAGATCGTCGAGCGACGCCAGGAAATCCTCGTAGTCGACACCGCCGAAGCGCAACAGTCGACGCACCCGTTCCGACGCCGGATGTGCGACGAGATAGATCCCGAAATCCTCGAACAATCCCTCGGACGGCTTGTCGAGCCGGCGCGCGGCGATATCCACCAGCCGCGTGACGAGCGCGTCTTCGTAGTGGAACATCGGCTCGAACCGGTCGATCCCGGCGTCGAGCTCCGCCATCGTGTCATCCCAGAGTTCCGCGCCATAGGTATTGCGCATGAATCCCTCGAATGACCGGATGATCAACCCGTGCATGGTTTGGCCTTTTTGTGTCTCGCCCGGAGCCTAGCCAAGAGCTCTTAATGAAACGAAAACGCCTGACCAAAAGGTTAGCTTTTTTGCAGGCGCCGCGCCCCGCCAGCGCCTCACGCCACCAGCCAGCCCGGCAGGTGGCCGATGTCGGGCAGCACCACGTCAGCCAGCGGCGCCAGCACCTCGGCGGTGGCGAGCCCGGTGAGCACACCCACGGTCTGCATCCCCGCGGCGCGCCCGGCGGCGAGGTCGTGCAGGCTGTCGCCCACCATCGCCACGCGATCCGGCGCAAGGCCCGTGGCGGCGGCGAAGCCCAGGCACATGCCAGGCGCGGGTTTGCCGCCATGGCCCGAATCGAACCCGGCGATGAAATCGAACAGCCCGGTCACCCCGGCGGCATCGAGATGGGCGCGGGCGGGGGCTTCGCCGTCGTTGGTGGCCACGCCCAACTTCAGCCCCCGCGCGCGCAACCCCGCGAGCAGCGGCGCGAGCGGCACCGCCTCGGCCATCGGCGCGGCCGCGCTCTCGGCGTTGAGCCGGTCCACCAGGGCTTCGGGTGACGTGCCCAGCACCGGCGCGAGCGCCACTGCAACCTCCGCCGGGGTGCCCGCGATCACCACCGAGTCGCCGCGAAAGGCCCGCGCCTCGAGGTCGAACCCCGCGGCCTCCGCCAAGGCCCGCCGCAGCCCGGCATCCGCCCCGCCCCAGCGCGCCAGCAGGGCCTCGACCCAGGCCACCCAGGTGGCGTTGAAGTCGAACAGGGTGCCGTCCTTGTCGAACAGGATGCCGCTGGCGCGCATCTCAGGTCCAGTGCATGGCGCCGCCGCCGGGCAGGGCCTGGCGCGCGGTGAGCGGCGCGGTGTAGTCGAGCCCGGCGCCGTCGCAAAAGGCGATCACCCAGGCGTCGTCCATGGTCAGAAAATCGAGCACCGACCCGAGAAACGCCGGATCGGTCGCCCCGGCGCGCAAATCGCCCTCGCTGGCCCCGGTCGAGCCAAGAAAAACAGGCAGGAGCTCGTCATTCGCGGCCAGCCAGGCCAGCGCCTGAAGCGCGACGGTTTCGGCAAGATCTTGCTGCATCGCGGTCCCTTTCCGGGTGTCCGGAAACCCTTTGTTAACGATTCTGAGGCAAGGTTTAACAAATCGAGCGCAATTGGACACGTCTCGGACGGAGTAAAATGGCAGATCGCATCCTCATCGCTGATCCCACGGCCACCAACAGGATTATCCTGAAGGTGAAGCTCGCGGCCGCGCGCTACGAGGCGCTGCAGGCCGCCACCGGGCGCGACGCGCTGGCGATCGCGCGCGCCGAACGGCCCGACCTGGTGATCGTCAGCGCCCAGTTGCCCGACCAGAGCGCCGCCGAGGTGTGCGCCGCGCTCAAGCGCGATCCACGCAGCCGGGCGATTCCGGTCCTGATCGTCGATGCGCTCGGCAACCGCGACGACCGGCTCGCCGCGCTGCGCGCCGGCGCCGACGACTACCTCACCAAGCCGCTCGACGAGTTGACCCTGCTGGCGCTCGTGCGCCACCTGATGCGCACCCGCGCCACCTACGACGAGTTCGCCCGCCGCCAGGACACGATCGAGGAGCTGGGGTTTGGCGAACCGCGGCCCGGGTTCGTCCGCCCGGCCCGGGTGGCAGTAATCGCGCCCACCCCCGATACCGGGCTGGTCTGGCGGCGCGACCTTGGCCGCCGGCTCGATCTGCGCGTGAAATTGCTCACCAAGGCCGAGGCGCTCGACACGATGGCGCCGGGCGAGGTGCCCGACGCCTTCCTGATCGCCGCCGATCTGGCCGGCCCCGGCGATGGGCTCCGGCTGGTGAGCGAATTGCGCTCGCGCGCCGCCACCCGCCATGCCGTGATCGTGATCCAGGACGAGGCGGGAGAGGTCGAGACCGTGCCGATGGCGCTCGATCTTGGCGCCAGCGCCGTCGTGCCCGGCCGGTTCGACGCCGAGGAGCTGGCCGCGCGGCTCGGCGTTCTGCTCGCCCGCAAACTCGAAACGGACGCGCTGCGCGACAGCGTCGAACATCGCCTTGGCCTCGCCACCCGCGATCCGCTGACCGGGCTTTATAACCGGCGCTACGCCGAGGCCTATCTTGCCCGTGTCGCCGAGGAGGCCCGGCTGACCGATCAACCCTTCGCGCTGATGCTGCTCGATCTCGACCGGTTCAAGGACGTGAACGACACCCACGGCCACCTTGTCGGCGACGAGGTGCTGATCGAGATCGCGCGTCGGCTGCGCGTCAACCTGCGCGAGATCGACCTGGTGGCGCGCCATGGCGGCGAGGAATTCCTGGTGGCGATGCCGGAGACCGACCTTGCCGCCGCACGCGCCGCCGCCGAGCGGTTGCGCCGTGTGGTCGGCGAGCGGCCAGTGCGCTCGCCCTCGCAGGGCAAGGACGTGGCGGTGACGGTATCAATCGGCGTCACGGTCTGCCACGCCAACACGGCCGCGGCGGGGATGGCGACCCTGATTGAACAGGCCGATATGGCGCTCTATGCCTCGAAGCACGAAGGGCGCAACCTGGTGACTTTGGCGGGCGACGCCGCCGCCTGAGCGCGGCAAACCTGGGGGCTATGCGCCCGCCTTGTGCTGCAAAACGCGCCGTGCTGCCGCGATGGGCGGCGCGCAGCGCCCCGGGCTCAGTTGCCCTCCGGACCGCTGGTCTCGCCGGGCTTCCCATTCGGACTCCGGTTCAGCGCATGGGAAAAGCGTTGTTCCAACTGGTCGGCAAAGCCGCGGCGCTCGACCGGGCTCATCGTTGCGACCTGCCCGAGCAACACATCGCGTCCGGCCTCGATCCGAGCCTGGGCGCGGGCGTGCTGGGCCACCAGCACCGCCTCCAGCGCCGCCGGGTCGAACGGCTCGGCCCTGAGCGCGGCGAGCACGTCGCGCAACTCCGCCGCCAAGGCGTCGCGGTCGGGCGCGAAACCGTCACCGCGCGCGCGCAGCGCTTCGCCCATCCGGTTGCGCGCCGCGCGCGGCATCGCATCGAAGAACGGGCCGAAGCCGGTCGCGCGCATCACGCTGCGGTCGGGCGGGGGAAAGCGGCTCGCATCATGCTCATCGCGAAAATGCGCGCCGGCAATCAGGCTGAGTACCAGCAGGTTCAGCGTGAGCGACACCGCGAGCAGCGCCGTCGGCCAGCGCCGTGGCGCCTTCTGCCGCTCGCTCGCTTTGGTTTCGTTGGTCATGCTCACCCCTCCTCCAGGATCGCGCCAAAGCCGGTGCCGCCGGGCACGATGTCTTCCAGATCGTAACCCGCCGCCGTGCTCGCCTCGGTACTCCAGAGCAGCCCGCCGGCCAGCGTGTTTACCTCGTCAGGCGCGGCAAACCCGAACCAGGCGCCGGCCACCGTGGCGGTGACCATGCCCGCGAGCGCCGGCCAACCGCCCAGCGCGCCAATGACAGCCGCGATCAGCCCCGGGCGCACCCGGGCGGGCCTTGGTCGCGCCGCGCGTGCCAATATCTCGGCATCGGCATCGGCCATCACCCGCGCCATCAGCCCCTGGGACGGCGCCTGGGCCTCGGCCCGGCCCGCCATGAAGAACGCCTCGAGGGCGGCGTCGTCGATCATCGGGTGTTCAGTCTTCGACATATCCCAACTCCTCTCGCCGATGGCTCAGCAGGGCAGCCAACGCTCTCTTTCCCCGCGCGGTCAGGCTTTCCACCGCCTCCACGCTGATATCCAGAACTGCGGCGATCTCCGGGTTCGTGCGCCCGTCTAGATGCCGCAATGTTACTGCGATCCGCTGCCGCTCGGGCAGCGCATTCAGCGCCGCCTGCAAGGCCCGCGCCCGGTCCGCCTCGATCATGCCCGCCGCCGCGCCGGGGGTGTCGTCGGCCGGCTCCGGGATCGCGTCGATGTCCACGCTGCGCTTCTTGCGCAGCCGGTCGGTGCACAGGTTCGAGGTGACCCGGTAGAGCCATGTCGTCACCTTCGCCTCGCCCTGGCGCCAATCGGGCGCGATCTTCCACAGCCGCAGCATCGCCTCCTGGGTCACATCCTCGGCCTCGTGCCGGTCGCCACGCAGCATCCGCGCGGCAAACCCCATTACCCGTGGCGTCAGGCGCGCCGTCAGCAGCGCCGCCGCTTCGCGGTCGCCGTTGCCAAAGGCAACCAGCAGGGCCTCGTCGGAAGCCTCTGTCAGAGCGTCGAATGCCATGTCCATCACGTCTGAGACGTAACCCCTGAACCCTGCCCCGGCAACCGGGGGCGATGCCGGGCGACTCCCGCCCGGCACCCGTTGTATCGTGCCTAGCGGCGGCCACCGCCGAAACCGTGGCCATTCCAGCCGCCCTTGCCGCCACGTCCGTCACGGTCGGCGCGCCCGGCGAACCGCGCGTTCATCTCCGCCTTGGCCGCATCGTATTCGGCCTGGCTGATGGCATTGTCATCGTCGGTGTCAAACCGGTCGATCACCCGGCCAAAGCCGGTGTCAGGGGCCAGTTCGGCCAAGCTCAGCGCGCCATCCTTGTCGGCATCGCGCGCCGAGATGATCCGCTCGGCCATCCGCGCGGCCATCGTTTCGGCATTCATCCCGCGCGGCCCCATGGCGCGGCCCACAGTGCGTTCGGCAATGCGCGCCTGCACCGCAGCGGCGAATTCCTCCGCCGTGAGCGTGCCGTTGCCATCTGCATCGACCTCAGCCAAGCGCGCCTCGGCCCCGGCCACCAAGTCTTCCTCGGTGATCTGGCCATCGCCACTCTTGTCGAGGTCGGCGAAGGCGGTGGCAAACAGCCCACCCGGTTCGCCAAAGCCGCCGAAGCTGTCGCCGATCGGACCGCGCGCGCTCGCCGCCGTCGTCGCGGCCAGCGAGACGGCGGTGCCGAGAATGAGGCCGAGACCGGCAATCCTGTATACGTGTTTCATGGTTTTCTCCCGTGAATGAGATCAGTCCTGCCATTTTTTGAGCCCCGGGTTCTCCGGTGGCTGTAAATCTGTTACGAGGGCGCGCCCGGTTTCCGTCGCGCGCCCCGGAAAAAACGCGACATCGAGCCGCAAGGACATTCCGCGTCCTGTCGAAGGGCCCGTGCGACGCCTATCTTGGCACGGACAAACAGGATGAGACGAAAGGTGAGACGGCATGGATGCCTCACATGGCGACGACACCCCCGGCCAGCATGGGCCGAGCGGCACGAGCCTCGATCATATCCACGGCCATGACGGCGACCGCGATCTCGGTCAGGCCGCGTGGCGCGGCTGGCGGCGGCGCTGCCCGGCCTGCGGCACCGGGCCGATGATGAAGGGCTACCTCAAGGTGCGCGCCACCTGCACGGTTTGCGGCGAGGAGCTGCATCACCAGCGCGCCGACGACGGGCCGGCCTACCTGACCATTCTCGTGGTCGGCCATTTGATGGCGCCGTTGCTCGGTGCGGCCTTCATGATCTACCGGCCCGATCCGATGGTGTTGTCGGCGGTGTTCGGGATCGGCACCGTGGCACTGTCGCTGTGGCTCCTGCCCCGGTTCAAGGGGATGATGGTCGGCTTCCAGTGGGCCAAGCGGATGCATGGCTTCGCGCCGGAACTCGCCGGGCCGGACCTGTCAGGGCCCTGATGGGCGGGATCGACACCTCAAGACCGGTGCGCGACGCCGCAACCGTGGTGCTGATCCGCGATGCGGATGGCCCCGCGCCGCGCGTGCTGATGGGCCAACGCGGCGCGCAGGCGGCGTTCATGCCCAACAAGTTCGTTTTTCCCGGCGGCGCGGTCGACCCCGGCGATGGCGCCGTGCCGGTGGCGGGGGCCGGGCTGGAGCCCACCCGCGGCCGCCTGGCCGAGCAGGCCGATCCCACCCTCGGCCCGGCGCTGCTCGCCGCCGCGATCCGTGAGCTGTGGGAAGAGACCGGCCAGGTCCTTGGTCTGGCCGGGGGGTGGGACGCGCCGGTGCCCGCCGACTGGCGCGGCTTCGCCGCGACCGGGCACGTGCCCTCGGCCGAGGGGCTTTCATTCATCTTTCGCGCGATCACCCCGCCGGGCCGGCCGCGCCGGTTCGACGCGCGGTTCTTCCTCGCCGATGCCGACCGGCTGGCCTCGGACCCGGACGATTTTTCCCGCGCCTCGGACGAGCTCGCGCATCTGCGCTGGGTGCCGCTCGGCGAGCTCAAGCGGCTCGACCTGCCGTTCATCACCCAGGTGGTGCTGGCCGAGACGACGGCCCGCCTCCCCGATCTCGGCCCGCCCGAGACGGTGCCGTTCTTTCGCAACGACGACGAAGAGATCCATTTCCACCGTCTCGGCGGGCGCGGGCCTTTCGAGGCCTGACTTTCACTTTTCGAACATTTTTGGCGCGATATCGCCAGGTTTGTCTGGTTAGACATCATTTTTCATGCCTCCGGCGGAGGTATTTTCGCCAAGAAAAAGTCAGGCGACGAGCAGCAGGGCCACGACTGAGACCACCAGCAGCGCGATGGCGATGACGTCCCGCACCCGCGCCGCCTCGCGAAACACGAGCCAGGAGGCGAGCACGGAGAACACCAGCTCGACCTGCCCGACGGCGCGCACATAGGCGGCGTTTTGCAGCGCGAAGGCGAGGAACCAGCCGAGCGAGCCGAGCATGCCGGTGACGCCGACAAGCGCGGTGCGCCGCCACTGGCGGGTGACGCGGGTGATCTCGCCGGGCGCGCCGAGGCGCAGCCAGAGCGCCATCGCAATCGTCTGGAAACTGGTGACGGCCGCCAGCGTGACGGCGGCGCGCAGCAGGGCGTCGGGGCTGGCCAGCGCCTGGGTCGCCGCGCGGTAGCCGATCGCCGAGACGCCGAAGAACGCCCCCGCCGCGAGGCCGAGCGCCGACGCGCGGTTAAACAGCGCGAGCCGGTTGCCGGTGAGCGGCACCGACAGGATCAGCACGCCGGCAAGCCCGACGAGAATCGCCGCAAACCCGGCTGCCGAGACCGGCTCGGCCAGAACGACGGCGGAAAAGGCGGCGACCAGCACCGTCTCGGTCTTGGTGAACGCGATCCCCACCGCGAAGTTGCGCCGCGAGAACAGCGCGACGGTGGCGAGCGTGGCGAGGATCTGCGCGAGCCCACCCAGCACCACCATGGCCCAGAACCGCGCGCCCAGCGCCGGCAGCGCCACGCCCGAGGCGGCCACCAGCCCGGCCGAGAGGGCGAGCGCGAGCGGGGCGGCGAACAGGAAGCGCGAGAAGGTCGCGCCGCCGGAGCTGAGGCCTGCGCCTGTCAGCGATTTTTGCAGGGAAAACCGCACCGTCTGCACCAGCGCGGCGGCGAGCGTCGCCCAGACCCAAAGCGTCATGTGGCGAGCGCGGCGAGGTCGTAGCCGTTCCAGTCGAGGATCTCGCGCGCGGCGCGCAGCCGGTCGGCGGGCATCGTCGCGGCGCGGTCGAGCAGGATCGCGAAACTGCCGTCGGGGGTGCCAAACACCACGCTGCGCATGTCACCGTCGGCCCAGAGCACCCAGAGCGGCTGGGCGAAGCTGTCAATCGCCAACCGCCCGGGCGCGATCATGCGCCCTCGCCCCGCGCCATCGCGCGTGGTCTCGACAACGAGCCCACCGCCCGGCCCGGCCGTCACCTGCCAGCGCGCGCCGGGGCGCCGGCCGATCGCCGCCACCTCGTGCCAGCTGCCGGCAAAGCGGGCGGGATCGAACCCCACCAGCGCCTGCATCGGCGTGTCGGCGCGCCGAAAGCCCTGCATCGGCGCGCCGCAGGCTGCGAGCAGCAGGACGAAAGCGAGGCTCAGTCGGCGCATATCTCGACCACCTCGCCACTGTCTTCGATCATCGAATAGCAGCCAAAAACAGGCGTCTGGCTCGAGCAGGTTCCGCCCGGCCCGTCGGGATCGGCAAAGCAGGTGCCCTCGCAGTCGCTGGCCACGGCGCAGGCCTTGCCCCCGTCGGACGTGGTGTGGATGCAGGTGAGAATGCCGATGCCCGCTGGCCGGAAAGTGCCGCCATCGGCGACGCAGGCGGCGCGCTCGGCCTCGAGCCTGGCCCGGCTGCGGCCCATCGGATCGTCCGGGTCGGGCGAGTCGGACATGCAGGCGGTGAGGGCGAGGAGGGCAATCGCCCCGGTTGCACCTGAACGGAACATGAAAAGCCCTACGGTTGGGTCAGCGTCACCGCCACCCTAGCCCAGCGCGGCCGCCACCGAAACGGCCTTCTCTGCCACGCAGATATCTTCGCTGAGGCCCGCGCCGCCCGCAAGCGCATCCCCCCCGTAATGGAGGGGTCAAGGCAGGTGGCCGGTGCGCTTTTTGACCATTTTCCCTCGCGGAGGACCCGGACCAGGGCCCGGCGCCGGGCTCTATTGAGCGACCCGAATCAACTGATCGGTGTCGTAGCCCATCGAGCGCAGCACCGAAATGGCCCGGTCGTATTTCGCCGGGTCCAGCTCCGGGCCGCGGGCGAGGATCCAGCCGGTCTTGCCCGAGGGTTCGCCGACGACGGCGAAGGAATAGGCGGCATCGACATGGAGCACCCAGTAGTCGCCCTTGGCGAAGGGCAGCCAGGGCACGAAGGTGACCTCGAGCTTGCCGGGGGCGACCACCGTGGCCTTGCCCTCGGCCACGTCCACCGGCCCGTCGGGCGCGCCCTTATGGCAGGTGTTCACCACCTTTATCGTGTCATCGGGATTCAGCGAATACTCCGCCGTGACGCCGGCGCAATTGCGCTCGAACCGGTTGGGAAAGCGGGCAATCTCGTACCATTTGCCGAGATACCGCCCAAGGTCGAGGTTTGTCACCACACCGATCGGCTGGCTGGTGTCGCGGTAGCCCGCGGCGGCGGGCTCGGCGAGTCCAAGCGCCGCGGCGGCGGCATAGAAAAACGTGGGCAGGCGCATCGTGGGTCTCCTTTCTCAGAAGCCTACGATGCGGCCCGCCCAGCGGATCAGTATGGCACCGGGTGGGCCCGATGCGCGGTGTCGATCTCGGCCATCACCTCGTGCGACAGGGTCACGTCGACGGTGCCGAGGACGCGCGAGAGCTGGACTTCGGAGGTTGCGCCGAAGATCACCGCGCCCATGAACGGGCGGTCGGCGGCCCAGCGCAGCGCCATCTGGACCGGATCGAGCCCGTGGCGCGCGGCGATGTCGAGATAGGCCTCGGCCGCCGGCCAGACCCTTGGCGTGACCCGCCCGCCGAGAGTCTTGTTGAGCGACATCCGCGAGCCGAACGGCACCGTCTTGCCGCCATGATACTTACCGGTCAGGATGCCGGTGGCGAGCGGCGAATAGGACAGGAGCGCCACGTTCTCGTTGGCGGACAGCTCCGCGAGATCAAGATCATAGTGGCGGCAGAGCAGCGAATATTCGTTCTGGATCGTCACCACCTCGGGCGCGCCCATCTCGCGCGCGAGCTTCAGCCACATCGCCGTGCCCCAGGCGCTTTCGTTCGACAGGCCGAACTGGCGCACCTTGCCGGCGTCGACCGCCGCTTTCATCGCCGCGAGCACGCCGCGCATGTGGTCGAGAATCTCTTCGCGGTTCTGTTTTGAAGGATCGAAAGTCCAGTTCTGGCGGAAATGATACGAACCGCGCATCGGCCAGTGCAGCTGGTAGATGTCGATCACCTCCGTCTGCAGCCGCTTCAGCGAGGCGTCGATGGTGCGCGGCACGATCTCGCCCGAAAACCCCTCGCCGCCACGGATCGCCTTGCTGTCGCCGGAGACCTTGGTGGCCAGCACCACCTCGTCGCGCCGCCCGGTGCGCGCGAACCAGCTGCCGATGATCTCCTCGGTGCGCCCCACCGTCTCGGCCGAGACCGGGTTCACCGGGTACATCTCGGCCGTGTCGATGAAATTGATGCCGTGATCGAGCGCCATGTCGATCTGGGCATGGCCTTCGGCCTCGGAGTTCTGGGTGCCCCAGGTCATCGAGCCGAGGCAAAGCTCGCTCACCTCGAGCGCACCCCCGGCGAGTGTGTTCATTTTCATGTCTCTGTCCCCCATTCGCGGTCGGGGGACAGAGTTAGCCGGTGCGGCGGGGGGCGCAAGCCCCGATCAGGGCTTGAGGTAGGCGTAGCCCTCGCCCTGCAGCTCCATCAGCCGGATCACCCCGGCGGGCACCACCTGCGCTTCGGCGAGGATCACCGGCTCGGCGCCGAGCTTGGCGGTCATCTTCTTGAGCGTGTTGCCGCAGGCGGAGAAGGTGATATGGCCCTGCATCTGAAGCGCCATCGTCTCGATCCGGTCGGCGACCGGGCTTTTGCCATCGACGAACATGTTGAGGCCGGGGCCATAGGCGACCATCTCGATCATCACCTCGTCGCCCTGGGCGGCATAGAATTCGGCGACGTTGTCGGCGTTGTTGAGCGCCAGGTTCATCACCTGCGGATCGTTCTGGTCGACATGGATGGCGAGGTAATGGGTCTGCCCCTCGGCCAGCGCCGACGAGGCGGTTGCAATCGTGAACATCACTGCGGCGGCGATTGTTTTCATGCCGTATCCTCCCTGTTGTCGCGCAAGTCTAAGACATTTTGTCGCAGGGTGGGGAAAAATCCACCTTTCGGAACATACCGAGAACATCTACCCTCGCCCTATGCAACACGCCCCCCTCCTCGCCCGTACCCCGCACCGCCCCGACGCCGGCCAGCCGCTCATTGGCCCGCTCCGGCTGGCGCGCGCGCGGGTGCATGAGGCGCATGGCCCGGCCCGCCACATGGTCGCGCTGCTGCTGGCGCGGGCGATGACCGGCCCGGTGTTCTGGATCGCGCCGGGCTGGGAGGGGGCGCGGCTCTACGCGCCGGGCATGGCCAACCTCGGCGTCGATCCGGGGCGGTTGACCTTCGTCACCGCCGGCCATGCCATCGACATTCTCTGGACGCTTGAAGAGAGCCTGCGCGCCGGGGCGGTGCCGCTGGTGGTGGGCGAGCTGCCCGGCCCCCCCGGCCTGACCGCGCTGCGCCGGATGCAGCTCGCTGCCGAAGCCGGGGCACAGCGGGGCGCGGCGCCGATCGGCCTCGTGCTCACGCCGCAGGGCGGCACCACCGGGGCCGAGAGCCGCTGGCACATGGCGCCCGACCACGCCCCCGACCGCACCGCCTGGACCCTCGCCCGCGAGCGCGCCCGCAGCGACCCGCCCGCCAGCTGGATCGTGACGCCGGGGGTGGACGGCTTCGCGCTCGCCCCGGCCGAGGCTCAGGCGGCGCCGGCGGGCAGGTAAGATTCTTGCCTCCGGCGGAGGTATTTTCACCAAGAAAAAGCCCAAGCGCCGCACATGTCTGGCCATGGCGCGCGCCTTGCGGTAAAGGCGGGCGGACACATCAAGGGACGAGACATGGCACGTATCCTCATCACCTCCGCGCTGCCCTACATCAACGGCATCAAGCACCTCGGCAATCTTGTCGGCAGCCAGCTCCCGGCCGATCTTTATGCCCGCTTCATGCGCGCGCGCGGCCACGAGGTGATGTTTATCTGCGCCACCGACGAGCACGGCACGCCGGCCGAGCTGGCCGCGGCCAAGGCCGGACAGGACGTGGCGGAATATTGCGCCGAGATGCATGACGTGCAGGCCGGGCTCGCCGCCGGATTTCGGCTCTCGTTCGACCATTTCGGCCGGTCGTCCAGCCCCCAGAACCACCGGCTCACCCAGCACCTCGCCGGCAAGCTGGCCGAGGCCGGGCTGATCGAGGAGGTGTCAGAGAAGCAGGTCTACTCGAACGCCGATGGCCGCTTCCTGCCCGACCGTTACATCGAGGGCACCTGCCCCAACTGCGGCTACGAGCGCGCACGCGGCGACCAGTGCGAGGAATGCACCAAGCAGCTCGACCCGACCGATCTGATCAACCCGCGCTCGGCCATCTCGGGGTCCACCGACCTCGAAGTGCGCGAGACCAAGCATCTGTTCCTCAAGCAGTCCGGCATGCGCGACAAGCTCAACGCCTGGATCGACAGCAAACATGACTGGCCGGTGCTCACCACCTCGATCGCGAAGAAGTGGCTCAACGACGGCGACGGCTTGCAGGACCGGGGCATCACCCGCGACCTCGACTGGGGCATCCCGGTGAAGAAGGGCAATGACCCCTGGCCCGGCATGGAGGGCAAGGTGTTCTACGTCTGGTTCGACGCGCCGATCGAATACATCTCCGCCACCGCCGAATGGGCCGAGGCGACCGGAGGTTCGGATTCTGCATGGGAACGCTGGTGGCGGACCGACAAAGGTGCCGATAATGTTCGATATGTGGAATTCATGGGCAAGGACAACGTGCCCTTCCACACCCTGAGCTTCCCCGCCACGCTGATGGGATCGGGCGAGCCGTGGAAGCTGGTCGACTACATCAAGAGCTTCAACTACCTCAACTATGACGGCGGCCAATTCTCCACCAGCCAGGGGCGCGGCGTGTTCATGGACCAGGCGCTGGAGATCCTGCCGGCGGACTACTGGCGCTGGTGGCTGCTCTCCCATGCGCCGGAAAACTCCGACAGCGAGTTCACCTGGGAGAATTTCCAGACCTCCGTAAACAAGGACCTCGCCGACGTGCTGGGCAATTTCGTCAGCCGGGTCACCAAGTTCTGCCGCTCGAAGTTTGGCGAAGAAGTGCCGGCGGGGGGCAGCCTTGGCGACGCGGAGACAGCACTGATCGGCGATCTCACCGCCCGCATCGCCGAGTATGAACGGCTGATGGAAGCGATGGAAGTGCGCAAATCGGCCACCGAGCTGCGTGCGATCTGGGCCGCCGGCAACGAATACCTGCAAGGTGCCGCGCCCTGGGCGGTGTTCAAGGAGGATCCTGAGCACGCCGCCGCGATCGTGCGCTTCGCGCTGAACCTGATCGCGCTCTACGCCGCGCTCTCGGCGCCCTTCATCCCCGACGCCGCCGCGAAGATGGCCGAGGCGATGGGCACCGACGCCGCCTGGCCCGAAGACGTGGCCGCCGCGCTCGACACGCTCAAGCCGGGCCAGGCCTTCGCCGTGCCCGACAACCTGTTTGACAAGATCACCGACGAGGCGCGCGAAGGCTGGCAGGAAAGCTTCGCCGGCCAACGCGCCTGACCCCCGCCCCTGTCGCGGCCAGCCCGGTTCGGCCAGATCTGGCCGAACCGCTTTCCCTTGCGTCAGATCAGGGCCCGCGCCCGCAATCGTGATATACTGATTACTTAACAAGGATCAGTTCAATCGCGATGGGAGGGTTCTGCCATGTCGTTTCCCGCTTCGAAGTTCTTTGTCCGAAACGCCCTGCTGTTGGCGTCGATTGCTGTGATCGCTCTGGGCGTCGTCATGCCGAAGCCTGCCACGGCAGACATCCGGCGCAGTTGTAACGCCACCCTGCATATCAACGGCCCCGCGAACGATCTCGACTACCCGTTCCGCATCTACGTAAGCGTCGCCAACACGCTCTACGCCAACCAGGCGCGGCGGCGCTCGCGCGATGCGATCATCTCCTGCGTGCAGGGCCACTGGAACATGCGCTTGTCCAATGGTCGGCCCCATTGGTGCTCACCCGAAGACGGCTACCCGTTCCAGAGCTTCAACGAGGAGATGACCGACGCGATCTGCGCCGCCAACCCCGGCCGCCAAAGCTTCCTCGTCGACGTTTCGGTGGCGATCTCCGGCGATACCGGCTGCGTGCCAAATAACCAATGGGCGCCGATCTCGATCGCCCGCGATTACCGCGTCTATTGCTGGATCCCGCCCGCGCCCGAGGTGCGCGAGGGCTGGAACCTGCCGCGCCAGGACTACCGCTGGTGGGAAATGGCCCGCAACGAGACCTGGCAGGATTGCGCCAAGACCTGCGCCGACGAAAGCCGGTGCCAGGCCTGGACCTACAAGCACCCAACGGGGGGCGACCCGCCGCTGTGCTTCCTGAAAGACGGCGTGCCGGGCTGGAGCCGCGATGGCCGCTTCGTCTCGGGGATCAAGGGCGAGGTGCTGCACTGAGCCCTGCCCCGGCGCGCGGCGACCCCGCGCCGGGGCGTTTGAAAAGGGGAGGATACCATGACCCACAAACATCACACACACACGCCCACGCGGGCCATCCTGCTCGCGGCGGCGGCCACGCTGGCGCTCACCGCGCCGGCCGCCTTCGCCGAGACCCGGTCGTGCAATGGCGCACTCAAGCTCACGCCGCAGAACGCGACGATGACCTATCTGCGCTACGATTTCTCGGTCGGAAAAACCGTGCATCTGCCGCACGAGTACAACCCGGCTCGGCGCGATTCGCGCGCGCGGATGCTGTCCTGCGTGCGCAGCCACTGGGCCAACCCCGACATGGAGACGCGCCCCGACGATTGCCTCGGCATTCGCGACTACCACGTGCGCGATTACCCGTTCGACAGCCTCGACCGGGAGGTGACGGAGGCGCTCTGCGCCGCCAACCCCGGGGTTGAGACCATCGTCATCAGCGTCGATCTGACCATCACCGGCAATACCGGCTGCGTGACCAGCGGATCGAGCGACACGTTCAATATCCTGCGCAACTACCCCGTCAACTGCGCCGCGCCGATCGGCGACGGCGGCAGCGACGAGGCCTACGAAGACCCCGCACCGCCAATCGGCGAAGGGGGAGATTGGGAGTGCGTCGGCGAAGGCTGTGACGGTGCCCTGCCGCCGCCGGAAGACGAGACGGAAGACGAGGCCCCGCCGCCGGCTGCGACCTACACGCCGCTGCCCGCGTTCCGCCTGCCCGGCAACGATCTCTACATGATCGAGCTCGACGCGCCGAACTGGATGCTGTGCCGCCAGGCCTGCACCGAGGATGCGCGCTGCGGCGCCTGGACCTATCGCGGCCCCACCGCCGCCTCCGGCCCGCTGTGCCTGATCAAGAGCCGCGCCGGAGTGCCAATCCCCGATCTGTGCTGCCGCTCGGGGATCAAGCACTAGGCGGATGACGCGCCTCGGGAATTAGGGAGACGGCGATGAAAAAGCATAAGAGCCGCGTGGCCAAAGCGCTGATGGGCGGGCTCGTCGGCCTCGGCCTCGCCGCGCCGGCAAGCGCCATGGTCTATGGCACATGCGAGGCGTGGTACCAGATCCGCAGCAGCGCGGGCGGCGGCACCGAGGCCTATTCCGGCCGGTTCGCGGCCATCGGCGTCGACGCGACCAACGCGGACGAGGCGCGCGCGAATGCCCGCGACCGGCTCGACCGTTGCATCGCCGATCATTGGAGCGCGCCCAACGCCAGCACCGCCCCGGACAGGTGCAGCGGTGGGCGGCCGGGGCGCCCGGGCGTCACCGACTATCCGTTCACCAATCTCATGGCCGATATTGCCGCGCTCGCCTGCGCCGCCAACCCGGGGGTGGCAGTCCTGTCGGTGAGCGTGGTCGTGGTGGTCGAGGGCGAAGCGGGCTGCCTGCCGCCGGGCGAAGGTTGGGCGATCGACCCCTTCCCGCCCTGGCTGCGGGTCGATTGCGCGGTGCCGGGCGAGATCGTGCCGCTGCCCCGGCTCGACCGGCCCGCGCCGCAGCCCGAGCGGATCGTTCCGATGCCGCGCCTCGAGCCGGTGATCGCGCCGCCGCTGCCGGGCATCCGGCTGCCGGGCAGCGATATTCGCCGGGTCTGGATCGGCGATGACGGCTGGGCGCGGTGCGAGGATCTCTGCGCCGAAACCTTCGGCTGCCGCGCCTGGACCTGGCGCGCGCCCGGCACCTCGGGCGCGGGCTCCGAGGCCGCCTGCCTGCTCAAACGCGCCGCTGGCTGGCAGGTGCCAGACCCGTGCTGTCATTCGGGCATCCGGGAGTAACCCGGCTTGCCTTCCGGGCGCGGAGGCGGTTTTCTGCGCCCGCAAGGAGCCCCGCATGACCCTGTTTACCCGCGACGAGATCGAGGCCGCGCAGGCGCGCGTCTACACCCAGATGACACCCACGGCGCAGATCGCCTGGCCGCAGCTTGGCCAGAGGCTCGGCTGCGACGTGGTGGTGAAACACGAGAACCACGCCCCCACAGGCGCCTTCAAGGTGCGCGGCGGGATCACCTTCATCGACTGGCTCAGGCGCACGCAGCCCGAGGTGCGCGGCATCGTCACCGCCACAAGGGGCAACCACGGCCAATCCCAGGCCCGCGCCGCGCGCGCCGCCGGGCTGGAGGCCAGGATCTATGTGCCCGAGGGCAATTCGGTGGAGAAAAACGCCGCGATGCAAGCCTATGGCGGCGAATTGATCGTGCATGGCAGCGATTTCGACGAGGCGCGCGAAGAAGCGATGCGGGTGGCCGAGGCGGGCGATTTCTACGCCGTGCCGCCGTTCCACACCGAGCTGGTGCGCGGCGTGGCGACCTATGGCTACGAGCTGCTGAGCGCCCATCCCGACCTCGACACCCTCTATGTGCCAATCGGCGCCGGCTCTGGCATCAGCGGCACGATTGCGGCGCGCGACGCGCTGGGGCTGGCGACGAAGATCGTCGGCGTGGTTTCGGATCAGGCCGCGGCGGCCAAGCACTCGGTTGAGGCGGGGCATCTCGTCGAGACCAACTCGGCGCGCACCTTCGCCGACGGGCTCGGCGTGCGGGTGCCGGTGCAGGCCGCGTTCGAGATCTACGCCAAAGGCGCCGACCGTATCGTCGCCGTCACCGACGCTGAGATCGCCGACGCGATCCGGCTCTATTTCGAGGCGATCCATACCCTCGCCGAGGGCGCGGGCGCGGCCCCGCTCGCGGCGCTGATGGCCGAGCGCGAGGCGATGCGCGGGCGTAAGGTGGGCGTGGTGCTCTCGGGCGGCAATATCGACACCGCCTGGTATCGCACCGTTCTGGCCGGCGGCGTGCCCACGCCCTGAGCAGGCGCCGCGAACACCGCCCGGTGCTGCTGTTTCGCTTTTCTTGCAGCGGCGGAAACGGTATTGTCATGAAAATATTATACGTCCCGGGCAGCATTTACCGCCAAACGGGCCCCGAGCAGACGACCGAAAGGGTTTCAAGGTGACCGCCTTGACCATCAAGCAGAAACCGATGCGCCTCGCCGGCGCGGAAAAGCACGACGTGCGCAGCCAGTTCGGCGCGATTCCGTGGCGGCTTACCGACGGCAAGCTCGAGATCCTGCTGATCACCTCGCGCCGCAGCGGCCGGTGGATCCTGCCCAAGGGCTGGCCGATGCACGGGGCCACCCCCGCCGAGGCCGCCGCCACCGAAGCCTATGAAGAGGCCGGGGTGACCGGCACGCCATCCAACGTGGCGCTCGGGTTCTATTCCTACGAGAAAGACGTCGACGGCAGCATTCTGCCAATCGTGGTGGCGATGTTCCCGCTGCAGGTGACCAAGGTGCTCAAGAGCTGGCCCGAGCGGGGCGAGCGCAAGCGCAAATGGGTGGGCCGCAAGAAGGCCGCGGCGCTGCTTCAGGAACCCGAACTGCGCCAGATGGTGCGCGCCTTCGATCCACGCCGGCTTGCGGGCTGACCGCAGCGTCTGCGCCCGGCCGGACCACGCGGCGGCTTGCGCCCACCGGCCTTGGCCCTGCATACTTGACCAGATTTCACGATCGGCCACGCCATGATCCGCTACGCGCTCAAATGCCCCAAGGGCCACCGCTTCGACAGCTGGTTCCAGAACGCCACCGCCTTCGACGCGCTGGCCAAGGCCGGCCATGTGGCCTGCCCGGACTGCGGCGCCACGAAGGTGGAAAAGTGCCTGATGACCCCCGATGTGCGCCCGGCGCGCGCCGCCGGAGTCCCCGCCGAGACCAGAACTGAAGCGGCGCCGGACGCAGCCCACCCGCTTGCCGCCACGAGCGCGCGCGAGCAGGCGATTGCCGCGCTTAAGGCCCGAGTCGAGGCCGAGGGCGATTATGTCGGCGCCGGCTTCGTGCGCGAGGCCCGCGCGATGCACGACGGTACCGCGCCCGAGCGGGCGATCTACGGCGAGGCCCGCCCCGACGAGGCGCTGGCGCTGATCGAAGACGGCGTGCCGGTGGCCCCCCTGCCCTTCACCCCGACGCGCAAGACCAACTGAGCTTGCCCCACCCGCCGCGCCGCGCGATAACCGGCCCTGCGCCAGCCACAGACCGAACCGCAGAGACCCGCCATGGACGTGATCTTCCAGACCCGCTTTTCCTTCTACGGCAAATCCGGCTGGAAATCCGCGGCCGCGGCCGACCCGGCGCTGCTGTTCGCCCCCGAACGCCTCGACGAGCGGCTGGCCCTGTTCGAGGCGATCACCCTGGCCAGCCTGAAGGCCCAGACCGACGGCGATTTCACCCACCTGATCCTGTCGTCCACGCTGATGCCCGAGGCCTATCAGCGCCGGCTGCGCGAGCTGGTGAAAGACACGCTGGGCGATCACCGCGTGCGCGTCCTGTTCCGGCCCGAGGGCCATGCCGGCAGTTACCTGCGCGGCGCGGTGCACAAGGACTGGGGCGAGCGGATGGTGGCGCAGGTGGTGCTCGACGACGACGACGCGCTGGCCAACGATTTTACCGCCGAGCTGCGCCGCCACGCGCCGCTGGCGCTCACCGCCTCGGGCGACGGCACACAGGAGCCGTACGCCTACCTCTCTTTTCCGCGCGGCTTCACGCTCGGCATCGAAGATGGCAAACCGGCCTGGCTGGAACGGCGCTACGTGCCCTACACCAATCTCGGCCTCACCCTGGTCGCCCCGGCCAATTCCAGGCGCAACCCGTTCAACATCAGTCATCGCAAGGTCGGGCTGCGCCACCCGTCGCTGATGGTCACCCACCAGCGGCCCTGTTACCTGCGCGCGGTGCATGACCACAACGACTCGCGCGCGGTCCGCCAGAAGCACGGGCTTTACCCCGGCGATATCGACGCGGCGCGGGCCTATTTTCCGTTCCTCGCCGCGCATTTTCCGCCCGAAGCGCAGGCCGCCGCCGAATAGGCCGTGCCCCCC
>SWCD01000024.1_pt1 | contig 81413 bp, 93 predicted proteins | sample 4693011 | NCBI WGS metagenome assembly SWCD01 (sample SAMN10267278, study PRJNA491770) | bioreactor metagenome | isolation source: DHS bioreactor inoculated with marine | place: Japan: Omine Ridge, Nankai Trough | reverse complement strand
ACTACTTCCCTTAGATATATATAAGTCCATTTATAACATTTAGTATACTATACTGATATTAGGATGTTTTATTATTGCCAATTTGAACAACTCAACTTATTCTTAATTATATTTAATTTATATTAATTGACAGAGGGGCTATATGTCATATAAAATTTCATTAATACATCATGATTCAATATTATTGATTAGTTTATCAGGTACAGTCGATAGTGAAGTTGCTTCAGTTAGCAGAGTAGAAGCACACAATATGGCAGCAAAGAATAATATTGAAAATATAATCGTAGATTTAAGTAATGCAAAAGTTGATGGTACTATCACAGAATTGTATGAATTTGTAACTAGCAATACTCAGATACTTGATAAGCGTGCTTGTCATGCTTTAGTTTTTACATCAGATAATTGGGATCATACAAGATCAAAGTTCGCCAAATATTTCGCAGAGAGAAGCAACTTGAAGTGGGAATATTTTAAAACTCAAGATGAAGCAATTATATGGCTTATGGAATAGAATTATAATATTTATAATTTAATATATACAATAATTAATTTTCCATTGCTGAAATTTCTATTGGATATAAAGTTTTCGTAAATAGGTAGTACTACCTATTTACTACATTAGTCCCAATAGATATAATTCATCGTACATAATATCATCCGGTTTAAGGGAAGTGGTATCACTCCTCCTGCAAATATGCCGCTTCCCTCGTATTAGGAACAAATATTATTTATCAATCGGAAATTTGTAAACACGTAGAATCCGCTACAATCAGGGAAGCAGTTTTTTATCATACCTTGGCGGTTAGCTGTTTCCCTTTTCTTTTTTTATAGAGGAACATTTGAACCAATATTGTTTTTTTGGTAACATCTGGCTCTCATCCAGACTTACATCTTGAAATGACATAAATGGGACAAGTCATCGTTTCCCTCCCCTGCATGGCTTGCCCTTTAATATTTCAGCATTGATTCAATAGGTTATTTTATCTCATAAATAGGTAGTTTTACCTATTTCATGGTTCAGCATGATTTACTATGTTACACTACCTGTTATGTACTTAAGTTTTACGTCAAGGTGACCCCATTCCTTGAAATAGTAAAACTCCCTTGCAGTGGGAAGCAACTCTACACACATACAGAAGATTGCTTCCCTTTTTTATATTTATTATCTTAAATCAATCTTACTCAGCGGGTCTCTATTATTATATTCACGAGACTCCTACTTTAGGGTGTACACCCCTTGCTTATTTACATACACAGACCAACTGCAATGATATTATTATTTAACATCAAAAGATTCCATCGCTTCTTCCACGGTGTTATAGCAATCAAATACTCCAATTAAGCTCGTCATTTCCAACATCTTTCTGATGTTGTCTATCCTTGTCAATACCATATTACCGCCAGTTTTCTTAACTGAAACATAACACGCTATTAACATACCAAGACCTTGCGAATTGATCCACTCAACGTCTCCCATATCCATCAAAAACCTATTTTTATTATCCTTGATGTAACTATGTAGTTGACCACGACACTGCGTAGTTTTATCACCCCCCATTATCTTTCCAGACATGCTGATAATTACGATATCACCAACTACTTTAGCTTCAAATTTCATTTTAATACCTCCCAAATACAGTACAATATCCAATGCCTTCATTCCAAGGATACTACTTCTACTCACACCCAACCAAAGGTGCAGGTCAACGCTTGAGGAGGGAATATATGATGTATCTAAAATCTATAACTTTTTCTCATCTGAACTCCTGCATAAACCAACTTAATACAAGGTAACAAATATGGGCAGGATTGTCAAATATGGAGAGTGGGTTGTTGACAATTTCAATAAATAATATTAAATTTTAGATAATAATATTATATCTTATTAGCTGGAGTTTTAATGACCAAATATGACAATAATGTTGGTGTATATTACGATCATAAAAACTATGCAGGGTTACTTAGACGAATACTAATCGCAATAATTGATACATTAGTAATTACCTTATTTACAATCTTAGTGTTATACATAACAGAATATTTTTTTATAGATGAGAATAGATATATTACCGTTAATTTAAATCTATTTATTTTTAATTCTTTATTCTATTTGGTTTTCATGAAAAGATCTAAATTTAGAACTATTGGTTATATATTAACAGGAGTAAAGATTGTTGATTTACATGGTACTCAACCAACAATATTTAAAATGATTTTAAGAGTTGGCCTTTTGATAATTGGTCCATTTGGTTTAATTTTCGACTTAATTTGGCTTACATCTGAAGAAACCAAACAAACCCTTAGAGATAAGTATGTCGGTACTTATGTTATAGATAAACATGCAAACCCTGTTGGTTATGGAAATATTCGTGAAGTTATTCATGGATTTATGGGTTGGAATATCTCCTATCAAGAAGTACTTAAGAATAATCAAAACCAATAGACTTCAATGCCCCCTGGGACTCCTAATATATATGACGGGACTCCTATTCGGGGTGTACCCCCCTTTGTTAATAATGTTATATTGTTATTAGAATAATCGTCTAATGAATAGTTAGCTCATTCATCAATTTGTCCAGATGGTATACCTTATCTATCAAAAATAACATATATCTTACATCCACTACAATGGCTCTACATACATCAGGATTATAAATATAATCTGCAGATACACCTTCAAATCCTGTATCAAAATCAATCCCAACAAGTTCCCCTTTACTATTCAATACTGCACTACCTGAACTACCATTTGTACCACTGTTTGTTGTAACAAAGTTAACAGGTACACCAGCAATTGATGAATCATAGTAATTTCCATAATCTTGTTTCCGATAAATTTCTCTAAGATCTTCAGGTACTATGAAAGGGTCTTCTCCAGTCTCTTTTTCGAATATCCCCTTTAGAGTTGTATAGTATTTAAAGTCAATACCATCAGCTGGAGAATATCCTTCTACATGACCAAAATTAAACCTCAATGTTCCATTAGCGTCAGGATACAAATTCCAATTTTCTCTTTCTGCGTGAGCCATCATAAGTTTTGGTTTGAGTCTATTTAACGCACCGTAAAATTCTTCATCTTCTTCTTGTGATTTATCAAGTTCAGGTCTTAATGCTTTTGCAAAGTTTAAAAAGGGATCGTTTAATTCTTCAAGCTCTATTCTTGAACTTTCAAACATGTTCAACCTTTTAAACTGATTATCAATATTGGTTTTAGAATACATTTCATCAATTTTTAATTTAATCTCCTCTTCAGAGATTTCTCTTCCGAAGTATTTATCGATTGCATCAATTCTTTGGTTATCTGGAAGATTTAAAATATGCTTTATAAAATACAAAAGAACTCTTTTATCATATGAAGGGACCAAATTTATCTGAGCATTCTTCAATCTCCTCTTAGTTCTATCAATATCTCTTTTTTGATAACCTGGATCACGATCATGGTCCTCTTTTTCTTTTTCAACAGACCATTTATAAATCCTATTTGCCAATGATAGATAGTCTATAGCATAGGTTAAGTAACTCAGATAAAACTCCCGCTTATAATCTATATGATAATCTGTATATAGACTATCTATTTGATCTAATACCTCCCCATATTTATCATTCATAGTAGGATTGTTCTTAATAAAATCATTTAACTTCGAATCAATTTCACTTTTTATAGAAAATGCATCAATCCGGTTAAATCCATTGTTTATACCATAAGTCTTTTTCAGATAGTTGTTAATACCCGATTTTTTCGACATTAACCTTAGAGCAACAGATGAATCTTTAGAAGCTTCTTCTTCCAAAATATCAAGACGATCTTCAGATGTCTCTATATATAATGGATAATATTTATTTTGTAAGTAATCTATATAAGATGCTCTTGCGTATCTATTAGTTCTTCCAGGGAAGCCCAACATCATGGTAAAATCACCGTCCTGTACACCCTTTGAGGATATTATTAAATAATTCTTAGGTTGATATGGGACATTTTCATCAGCGTATTCTACAGATGATCCATCAGGAGCAACATAAGCTCTTACAAAAGCAAAATCACCACAATGTCTCGGCCACATCCAATTATCGATATCTCCGCCATAACTCCCAATTGAATGGGGTGGAGCATATACTATGCGAACATCCCTAACTCTAAAAAAGGTATACAAAATATATTCTTTACCACCAAACATACTTGCAAGATGACATTTAACGTCTTTACCTTCTTCAGCGTTCTTAATAATTTTTTTAGTTACTTCCTCTATTGTATCGTATCTTTCTTTATCAGTCATATTATTATTTACAGCTAAAAGAACTTCTTCCGTTTTGTTTTCTATTGATTTGATAACATTGACTACATACCCTATAGCAGGTATCTCATCTTCATAGTTTTCCGCATAAAATCCATCCCTAACAAAATTCCGTTCAGTAGTACTTTGTTTTTGGATTGCTCCAAATGCAACGTGATGATTAGTAAGAACTAATCCATACTTAGAAACGAATGAACTACTTCCCCCAGATAAATTTACGATTGCATTAGTAATACTCACACCATCAGGATTATAAATCTCTAATTTATCAAGCTCCAAACCCTTTTGCTTCATCTTATCAAATGGTATTTTGTCAAGATCGTAAATGGGCCACATTCCATCTTCAGCAAGAACTGTAACTGAAAGCATTATCATAAAAAGTTGAAGAATAATCTGATTCTTGTTAATTATCATTATAATACCCTGTTGTTATCATAGAATATTAAGATTATACATTTTAAAATTGAAAAGTATAATCCTTCTCGTTATTATATTGATAATGTATCCCTGTATCTATAACATCGCAAGTGATGTTTATGATAATTTCTCTTCCTCTCTTGTTTCTACTATTATCTAACCTCTGGAAATCCAATTAGACACACCACTTTCTCCCAAATTTACAAATCATTGATATTATGATGGGAATTGGTTTAACTATTTGATCTCGACTTAGTACTGTGACGAGCAGAAACATGGTATTTGGCGAAATTCTCTCTTTTCAAGGCCTTCTTAAGAATAGTTTCCTGCGATTTCCAGAAACTTCGTAACAAGCAAGACTTATACTGATTACACCCACATCCGGGTTCTTTAGTACACAGGCTAAGATGGAGAGGACCATTAATTGCTTCTACCACTTCAAGAAAAGAAATGTTTTTGGGTATGCGAGAAAGACTGTACCCTCCATAGGCACCATGGAACGAATTGAGGATTCCGGAATGCGTGAGGTCATTGAGTATCTTGGCGAGAAATTCACGAGGGATTGTTTTGGCCTCTGCAATGGAATTGATAGATGCCAATTCACCTCTTTTAAGACTGGCCAAATGACTAACAGCGAGGAGTGCATAATCAGCTTTTCTCGATAACCACATATATCCCTCCTTCTACGTTTTTATTAACTCTGACAGCTTATAGTGTTCTGGCATTTACAAAGTTACTTTCTTAATGCAAGTTAATCAATATGATCAGGATTGTCAAATATAGACATATTTCACTATTAAATATGAATATTTGGTATCATTTCTTATTCTAATTGACAATTCCCTAGAAAACTTATATTTTATTTTTAAGGTTAGGAAAAATCGAAATGCAGGGATGAACAAGAGAGATCAATTAATTATTCAGAGTTATATCTCTGATTGAGGAATTATTAAGTCAAAAAACACCTCGAAAGTGTACACCACTTCGAAATGAAGGGGAGCAGTATTTATCATCCGCAACGGTTCACTGCTTCCCTTTCTTTATGTCTTAAAAATTGTAGGCTTGAAAGACCAGTGGGATTCCTATTATATATATGACGGGACTCCTATTCGGGGTGTCCCCCCCCTTCGACGAACTTGGAATTTTACCAGATTAGGTTTGAAAAGTAGGTGATGTTATAATTCAATCAAACTTCAGCTTATTAACCGCATCTGACAGATGATCCGGTGCCAGGTGTGCATAGATCATTGTTGTCTGAATATCTGAATGTCCCATTAGCTTCTTTATAGTAGGTAGATCAACACCACTCATTACCAAGTGACTGGCAAATGTATGACGAAGAGTGTGAAGCTTGGTAAGGTTTTCTATATCAGCTTGTTTACCAATCTTAATCAATTTTTCTCTGAGTTTGATTCTTATCTTACTACCATCTGAATGAGAAAATACAAAACCACTTTGTGGCTTTTTCTTGTTAGAATCACATACCTGCTTCAGTAGTGTATATAGACTATCACTAAGAGGAATCTCCCTTTCCCCTGTCTTAGGTTGCCAGAAATCCTTACGTCTTATCTTAATCTTCCTTCTTTTGAAATCAACATCTTCCCATTCCAGATTCTCAAGTTCAGCTTTCCGCATACCGGTATTTAAAAATGTATAGTAGATTGGGTAGAGTTCTTCAGGGCATGATTCCAACAATCTCTGACACTCATCTCTCGTTAAGAATCTGATTGGTTTAGAGTCTGTAACCTTTAACTTCTTTACTTTATCTGTTGGATTCTCTTTTAAGTAATCCCATTTCTTAGCTAAATTGAATATAGTTCTCAACGCAGAAAGTTCAAAGTTTATGGTATGTGACCTGGCGCCTTTTCTGGTATGTTCCTTAACATCATCATCTGATTCAATTTCATGTCCATTAGGATTAACCCATGAGTCTTTCCTGAATACTTTATATTGATCTAATATCTGAGGTGTAATTTGAGATACAAATGTCACATCAGGACACTTCTCTCTTATAAATGCAATCAGATGGTCAATAACTGCTTTATATCTACTGGTGGTTTTAGGCTGGTGGCTTGTTCTTGAATAATCAAAATACTGCTCAAAAAACTTATCAATAGCAATATCTTTAGTAGCAAATCCAAACTCTTTACGAGCAGCTTTAACTTCTGCATCCTGTAAAGCAAGCGTAGCAATCTTTTTAGAAGTACCGATTCTTTTACGTATTCTTCTACCAGAAACTCTGATATCTACGTACCAAACCTTACCTCTTTTAAAAATATTACCCATAAAAGCGTTTCCGTATAGCCCCAATATGGTCTCAGCGGCTTATTACGTGTAATATAACAAATATTAAATCATTGTCAATGATAAAGTTATGAAATCAAATAAAAATAAAGCGGAGAGACAGGGATTCGAACCCTGGGTACCCAGAAGGTACACTGGTTTTCGAGACCAGCGCTTTCAACCGCTCAGCCATCTCTCCGATATTTTAACGCCAATAAAATGACTAATGTAGTCAGCAATTTAATGTTAGACAATTAAATGTAAAGGTCTATTTGGATTCAACCGTTTAAGAATTTTCCCTCTTCAACATATTTCTGCTGTTTTGCAATTAGTTTCTTCAATGATCCATATCGCGGGCGAACCAATTGAAAAACTATAAAAGACAGAACCACAAAAAGGACTGCTTCATCGAACCGCCCGGTAAGGAAAAAGTAAATTATTCCTAAGACAGAAATCATCGATATCAATATAAAGATTGGCCGCGTATGAGTTACCATGCTGTTGATCAGATCCTCCTGGAATGTCTCTTCTCTTTTTATCAATGGCCCTTCTAATTTCTTTCTCAATAACAATAAAGCTGATAGACCAATTATAACCGTAAGGGCGATAAAAATGAAGAAAGTGGTATTCGCCATATCCCCTAATAAATTATCTACCCCTCCCCTGTCATTAATATAATAACAAATAAACAGCAATGATCCGGGGATTACCACATTCACACCCAAGCCGAAATAAAGAGGTTTCACTATAATCCGGGACAGATCATATCTGTCTTCAATATTATTTTCCATAAGGTTCCATTTCAGTTAGGAATTTTTCAAACTTTACTCTGCGTGGCCAGGAAATTACAGACCAGCAAATTGCAATAATTGAAAATATTAAATAATTAAACATTTCCGATGTTAATATATAAGCAATATAACCAAAAATATATATAGATTCAACCATCGCAAAATTGATAATCGACAGAACAGTATAAAGACTCGCTATAGTCATCCCCGTTTGAGATCCATTTTTGAAATTGATGATTTGAACTTTTCTAACAATTTTATGAGCAATAGGGAGTAATAACGCTACGATAATAAGAATATATAAAAGAATATCCTGGGCTGGTTTAAGCTGAGCTGCTGGCTGCAAAACAAAGATAATAATTGTCAAATACATCACAGGAGCAATTAATAAAAACGAAACGGCCAGCATAATCGTCTTCTTAAATTCTTTCTTCTGCTTATCATCAAGAGTTATCAATTAATCTGCTCCTTTTTATTTCTAATCTCAGCAAAAAATTGTTTCATCAGAGCACTAATTTCATTTTCCATTATTCCGGAAATAACTTCAATTCGATGATTTAATTTCTTCTCAGTCGGAACATTAAAAATTGAACCGCAGGCACCAAATTTGGGATCTTTGGCACCATATATAATTCTGTTAATTCTTGATAATACGGCTGCACCGGCACACATTGTACAAGGCTCTAAAGTACAATACAGGTCACAATTTTCAAGACGCCAATCGCCAAAATGGTTGTATGCTGCTGATAGGGCAATCATCTCGGCATGAGCAGTGGCATCATGAAGCTGCATTGTCTGGTTATGCCCCCGGCCAATTATTTTATCCTCAAATACAACAATCGCCCCAACCGGAACTTCTTCATCCTGATATGCCAGGTTTGCTTCCCTGAATGCCATATTCATAAATAATTCGAAATTGTTATCTATCATACAGACAATATAGATAAGCACAATTTGGACAACAACTATTTTCATTAAATTGTTTTTTTATTATATTAGTTTAATCAAATAATTAGTCAGGGAGAAATTTATGTCGCAAACACCTTATTCGTTACCAGAAATATATGAAATCGCTTTTAGCTTCAGAGATTATGCTAAAGCAGTGGAGTTTTTAGCAAAGGCGTTCGCTCTTGTTACATCGCGTGATTTAAAATCTGTCGTTGAGTTGGGTTGCGGTCCGGGACAGTATTGTCGTGAATTTGCAAAAAAGGATATTAAAACCACCGGGATTGATTTATGTCATGAGATGATTGCATATGATAGAGAATTTGCAAATAATGAAAATCTTAATTGTGAATTTCTCGAAGGTGATATGCGTTCATTTTGTATACCTGAAAAGGCTGATCTGGCAATCTGCATGATGGCCACAATACATCTTTTGTTAACCAACAATGATATGATCGAGAATTTAAATTCTGTAGCTGATAATCTTGTTCCGGATGGGTTATATATTATTGAAATGAGCCACCCCCGCGATATTCTAACTCCGGAACCGGGAGCAGGCAGAGATTGGGAGATGGAAAAAGATGACCTCAAAGTCCACACTGACTGGGGAAGCGACTCAAAACAGGATGCAACTAAAGAAGTCAATACCGGAACAGTTAAGTATAGTGTTACCAAAGATAACAATACCGAAGAATACCAGTCTGTTGAAAATTGGCGAGATATTACTCATGGTCATATGTTAGCCTTGATAGAATTATCCGGAAGATTTAAAATCGTTAAAGAATATGGTGATCTTGATTTGGATATTGCCTTTAGTAATGATAAAAAAAGCTGGCGGATGGTTTTGGTTTTACAGAGAATTAAATAGGTATTTTAATACCCTTTTTCTTTTAACATTTCAATGATATTTGAAAAATCATCAGGCAACTGAGATTCCAGTACCATTTTCTCTCCTGTAACCGGATGATCAAATTCCAATTTAAAAGCATGGAGTGCCTGACGGGGAAGCATATCAAGTAAAGTTTTTGTCAAAGGCCGTTCCGGTGCAAACATCCCCTTATACCATCCTTCTCTTCCCCCATATTCCGGATCGCCAAAGACAGGATGACCCAAGTGTGTAAAATGAACTCTTATCTGGTGGGTCCGTCCGGTAAATAAAGCAACCTCTGCAAAATCATATGATCGAAATCTTTCAATTACTTTGAATTCGGTAATTGCCACGCGACTATTGATATCGGTTATAGCCATCTTTTTCCGATCCTTTATTGATCTTCCGATAGGGGCATCAATTGTTCCGCTCTTCTCTTTTAGGTGTCCACAAACAAGAGCTTTGTAATGCCGATGAATCTCGCGTGACTGAATTAATTTCTGAAGTTTCTGATAAATCTCATCAGTACGAGCAACAACTAACAAGCCTGATGTATTTTTATCCAGACGATGCACAATACCTGGACGGTCAGATGCCGACCCGGATGCTAAGGAACCATATTTATATAAAAGGGCATTTACCAAAGTTCCGGTGCGATTTCCTGCTCCGGGATGAGTGACCAATCCGGCTGGTTTATTTACTACCACCAGATATTGATCTTCATAAATAATTTCAAGCGGGATATTTTCCGGAATTACTTTTGAAGGTGGCGGAGTTGGAATCTTTATCTCAATAGCATCACCACTTTTGATAGAATATTTATTAGAGGTCACAGTTTCGTTTACTCTTATCAATTCCTGGCTTATTAATTTTTGAATACGACTGCGGGTCAGATTTAGGTCATCATGAGAAGACAAGTATTTATCGAGACGTTCCGGCTCATCATCCTCAGAAACGATGATACGAATTTCATTTTCAATTTTTTCTGAATCATCACACATAATAATAAACCTTAAAACTAATAGATGCAGCAAGTCTGCTTAATGCAGCAAAGCTGTCATTTCGCTGATACTACGTTCGAGACCAACCAACAATGATCGAGTGAAGATTGCATGGCCAATCACAAATTCATCAATCGTATTTAACTCTTTCAAAGGAGGTATATTACTATAATTCAAACCTCGCCCGCAATGCACCTCCAAACCTTTTTTTGATGCATACTGTGATGCTTTATCAATTCTATCAAGTTCGGACTTGGCGGTATCCATTGTTGTAGCTCCGCTATACCCGGCACAATTTATCAATATTGCTGATGCTCCGTTTTTGACTGCCTTTTTAATCTGATCATTTTCAGGTTCTACAAAAAAACAGACATTAATTCCTACACCTGTAAATCGGGCGGCAAGATCACTAAACTCAATTTGATCTGAATTAAAATCTATGGTTGATACAGGAGCTGAACTATCTGCCTGATCAACAACCAGTGTGATCATTGAAGGCTTAATTTCAAAAGCTTTTTCGATTATATCATCAACAGGGGGAATTTCCAAATTGAGACGGGATTTGACAACACCTTTGAGAATATAAAGGTCGCGTTCGCGAATGAATTTCCTATCACGGCGGACCTGAACGGTAATCCCATCAACTCCACTTATCTCAGCCATCACCGCAATTTGAGCTGGATCTGGTTCTACCGTTCGTCTGACTTCACGCATGGCAGCTACCATATCAATGTTTACCGACAAAAGAGACATCTTCCCTCCATAGAAAAATTATTTTCCTATTATACGCTGCAAATTCTACAAGGTTATATTAAAAGATTGTATAACTGAGGTCAATTTCAAAAAATCGTTTATTGAAAGTTGTTCCGCCCGGCTTTTCTCAGATAAGTCTGTTTTTAGAAGGATCTGCTTTATCACTTCAGTATCATTTGATATTACATCTTTAAGATTATTTAATAGAAGCTTCCGTCGTTGCTTAAAAGAAGCTCTTACAATTTTGTCAAAAAGGTCAATATTTTCTACTTCTATTTCTTCCCTGGGAGTGAGTGAAATCAGGCTGGACATTACTTTTGGCGGAGGTGAAAAATTATCAGGCGAGATATCAAAACAGAGCTTTACATCAAAAGCCATCTGGGTAAAAATAGAAAGGGGCGACCAGTTTTTGGTGCCATGGGAAGCTGTGATTCTCTCGGCTACCTCTTTTTGTACCATTAATACGGCAAGATCAATATTCTTACGGTGGGATGTTATCCATTCTACGACTGGCGAAGTAATATTAAAAGGAAGGTTGCCTATAACTTTAAATTTATCCAATTGTAATTTTTCAGGTTCAAAGGTCAAAAAATCCTGATTGATAATTTTTACATTGTTAAATTTGCGAAGTAATTTATTAAGATAACCGATTACATCTTTATCAAATTCAATGGCATAAATAAATGCTCCGGTTTCAGCCAGGGTTAGGGTAAGTGATCCTCTTCCGGGACCAACTTCGATTATAATGTCATTTTCATGAGGCCTCAAAGTATTTACAATATTTGCAATTACCTCATCTGATCTCAGAAAATTTTGCCCCAGTCTTTTTTTGGGACGATAGCCTTTCATCTTAATCCCCGAAAGTCTCTACTAATCTGAAAAGCTTCTGACAGTTACGATCAACTACTTTTTCCAGTTCAGTAAACGATATATCTCTCAATTGAGTCATCTTCTCATAAACATATCTAACATAAGCCGGCTGGTTCTGTTTTCCCCGAAACGGTGTTGGCGTCAGGTATGGGGAATCGGTTTCCAAAATAATTTTATCCAATGGGACTTCCGCCGCGACATCAGCCATTTTGGCTTTATTAAATGTTATCACTCCCCCGACTGAAATTACAAATCCCAGAGAGATCACTTCGAGGGCATCATCGGTAGTTCCCGGGAAACAATGGAACACTCCCCCCGGAAGATCGCTTGAATAATCTTTTATAATCTCCAAAGTGTCTTCAAAGGATTCTCGTGTATGAATTACCACAGGTAGATTTAACTCAACCGCTAACTCTAACTGTTTTCTAAAGGCATCTTTTTGAATATTACGGGGTGATAGATCACGATAATAATCCAATCCGATTTCGCCAATTCCGACAACTTTTTTATGAGTTGTTAATTCCTTGATTCTATCGTAAGTGGATTGGTTCAAAGTTGTGGCATCGTGGGGATGAATCCCAACAGTTGCATAAATCATTTCATGCTTATCAGCCAATTGTACTGATCGCTCTGAGGATTCAATATCTGCTCCAATATTGATCAGAGTATGAATACCTGCATCACAGGCATTCTGAATTATTTCATCCCTGTTTTTATTGAAATCCTTGAAATCAACATGACAATGAGAATCAATCATCAGCTGATTTTAGCTCCGGGTGGGAGATCCCCTTCAGGAATAACCAGGCAGAGGTCATTGCCCTTTTTTGCAGCTAACAACATACCAAACGATTCAACTCCGCGTATCATCGCAGGTTTAAGATTGCTGACCACGACAACTTTCATGTCTTTGATCTTTTCAGGAGTATAATACTGTGCTACACCGGCAACCATCTGCCTTTTTTCTTTGCCTAAATCTACTTGAAGCTTAAGAAGTTTGTCGGCTCCTTCTACTTTTTCTGCTTCCAAAACCTGGCCTACAGTCAATTGGACTTTGGCAAACTCAGAAATATCCAAAAGACCATCATCAGAAACAGTCTTATCAGATTGTTCATTTTTAGAAGGCTCTTCTTTTTTCTTATCTTTTAAACGTGGGAAGATCGAATCTTTCAATTCAACTATTGTTCCCGGTTTCAGATCAAAGAAAGTACGGGCATTATCCAGAGTGAGAGTGCTGTCATCAAGACTCAGAACATTTCTGATCTCTCTCATTTTGTTGGGCATTACCGGGAAGAGAATAATCGAAACGATACGAATTATCTCACAACAGGAATAAAGGACTCCCCCCAACTCGTCAGTCTTTCCTTCTTTTGCCAATATCCAGGGGGCTCTATCATTGAAGAATTTATTGGTGGCTTTAACTAAAGCAATAGCTTCAGCAATAGCCTTCCCGATTTCATACTTATTTATATGATCATAAGACGATCCCGCCAGTTTGTCCGCCTGACTAACTAATTCATCAAATCCTTCAATATCCTTGTATGGCTCCGGTAATTTATTGTCACAATTAACAGCAATCATCTTTGCCACTCTGGAGACAAGATTACCAAGGTCATTAGCAAGATCAGAATTATGCTGAGTTACAAACCTTTGCGCCTGAACATCACCATCAATTCCAAATGGATATTGAGTCAGCAGTAAATATCGTGTTGCATCTGGACCAAATTCTGCTACAACATCGTTGGGATCAATCATATTCCCTAATGTTTTTGACATCTTCTGACCATCAACAGTAAAGAAACCATGCAGGTAAATTGTCTTAGGAAGGTTTAATCCGGCAGCCATCAACATAGCTGGCCAGTATAGACAATGAAATTTAAGAATGTCTTTCGCCATCAAATGCAAAACATCTGCCTGATTCCACCACTTATCAAATGACTTCTGGTCATCTTCATATCCGATAGCAGAAATATAATTACTCAGAGCATCTACCCAGACATAAGCTACCTGAGTCTCATCAAATGATAATGGTATCCCCCATTTCACAGACTCACGAGATAATGAAAAATCAGGGATATCCTGATTGATAAGTCCAAGTACTTCTTTCCTTCTGCTATCTGGTAATATAATCAGCTCGCCAGATTCAATTTTTTCTTTAATCTTTGGTAAATAAGAAGTTAGGCGGAAAAAGTAATTTTTTTCTTTAAGTTTGGTCGGCTTGGTTTTATGATCAGGACAGACCCCGTCAACAAGATCTTTTTCTGTAATAAACTTTTCACAGCCATTGCAATATAGCCCTTCATAATGGCTGCTATAAATAGCATCCTGACCATCATCAGTTTTAGCTTCCCGCATTGCATCCAAAATCTTATTAACTGCTTTTTCATGACGATCCGAAGTAGAACGAATGAAGTAATCTGGTTCAACTGACAGATTTTTCCAAACTGTTTTAAAAGTTTCTACTATTTTATCGCAATATTCTATTTCAGTCAGACTGGCTTTGGCGGCTGCTTCAGCTATTTTGGTACCATGCTCATCGGTGCCAGTCAGGAAAAAACAGTCACGTCCGGCCAGACGATGAAAGCGGGTCAGAACGTCGGCTGCAATAGTAGTATAGGCTTGGCCAATATGGGGACGATCATTCACATAATAAATCGGGGTCGTTATATATAATGGTTTAGACACATTATTCTCCAAAAATTATTTCTTTATCAGCTGGTCTCTTCGTTGTCTAATTTTTTAAGTTCTTCAACTTCGTTTGAATCACGGGAATTGTTGTTCCTGTGGTCATTCCGGTTTTCTCTATAATCAGAAACTACTTCCAATAAATCTTTATGACTGCTTCGGAAGATAACATTCTCTTCATCCCTGATCAGAGCCTCTTCATTAAAGACATCAATACGTTCAACATACCCGTTGCCATGTTTTGTTTTTACCTTGGATCCTGGATGTGGGAACTGTGATTTTACTTTAATATACATATCAGCTTCATACCTGAGACAACAAAGCAAACGGCCGCAGTTGCCAGAAATTTTTGATGGATTCAGAGGAAGATCCTGTTCACGAGCATGTTGGGTGGAAATCGGTTCAAACGTTGTCAGGAAATTACTACAGCATTGGGGACGACCGCAAATGCCATACCCGCCGATCCTTTTGGCTTCATCTCTGACTCCTATTTGACGCAATTCAATTCGTGTTCGATATCGTCCGGCCAGATCTTTTACCAGCTCTCTAAAATCTACTCTATGATCAGCAGTAAAATAAACCGTCATTTTATTTCCATCAAACTGGCAGTCAATATCAACAACTTTCATGGGAAGACGGTGTTTGGTTATCATTTTAGAGACCTGAACTTTGTGCTCTTCTTCTTGCTTATGAAGCTCTTCCAAATGAAAAGTATCTTCATCATTGGCTTTCCTGAGAATAGAACGCGGTCGTTCCTTTTCAGTGAAATCAAGTTCAGCTTCCACTTTTCTTTTGATATAGCCGATATCCTCACCCCGCTCAACTTCAACTAAGACATAATCGGATTCGCCTAAATCATGATAATATGTATTATAAAAGAATCCTTTACGGTATCCTTTAAATTCAACCAGATATAATTCAGCCATAATAAACCTTTCATGGTCCGGATAAAATCATTCTACTCACATTGAAGTCTTAAGTTCGGACTTAATCCGCAGAACCAGAGCCACCAATGCCCCGTGAATATGCACATTTCGCCGCAAATCAGCAAGAGCAATCTTAATATATCGGGTCATATTACTCCCCAAGTGAGGAGAAGAAAAATATGCTGCTAACCTATGAAGCTCGGCTTTCATATCAATATGAGTCAATCCATTTTCATCATTTGATACGGCCAATCCGGCACAATCGCGAATAAAAGATTGCCACATCTTTAGCAGTTCTTCAGCATCACCCCTATTTCTCGGAGCTATATTTTCAGTAATACGAGCAACTGTCTGCGGGCTGTCATCCTCAAGCAATGACTTAAACAAAAGAAACCCCACTCCTCTTCTAAGTTTCCCGCCATCTTCTCCTACTTCTAATAATGAAATTGCAGAACCTGGAATCCCCTGTGAAATTCGGGCAAGTAAATCAGCCTTAGAAGATGGAATATTATACTTCTCTGTTAAATATTTTGATACATTTTCAAACGTTGTTCTTTTTAAATTAATTTTTTGTGAACGCGATTGAATAGTTGGAAGCAGGCGTTCTGGTTTTTCCGTTATCAAAATAATAACGGCATCGGCAGGAGGTTCTTCAATTAATTTTAATAGTGCATCAGCCGAAGCTTCCCGCATTTTTTCCATCTGATAAAAAATCACAACTCTTCTGATTCCACTTTGCGGACGCGTATTTAGTTTCTTTTTGATCCCTCTGGCAACATCAATTGAAATAGTAAGATTAGAGGTCGAGGTAGGTATAGAAAACGGTTCCTCTTTTTTTAAATCCAGGAACAGATTGGTGAGATCAATAGCATCATCAGCTTTCTTATGCGGAGGTAATGGTGGTGCAACATAAAGTCCTTCAAAGTTAAACCCGGGAATTAGCCGGCAATGATCACATTCTCCACAGGGGCAGATAATATCTGTCTCTTTGTTTTTCTTCGGATGATCACAATTTAACAGCATTGCCAGAGTAATAGCCATCGCCCATCGCCCGCAACCATCAGGACCAGTGAAAAGATATGTTCCAGCTACCTTATCAGATTGGAATGAACGGGACAGGATCTTCCATGCTTGTGGTTGAAAATTCTCTATATTTAGATTAGAAAGAGTCAATCTGAATCCATTCTACCGGATCAAGCGGTTCTCTACGTTTTCTCAATTCAAACTTTACCTTATTATCACTTCCTGATATCGCAAGCTTGGTACCTGAAGTCAAGTATTCACCCTGATTTACAAATGTTTCTCCAAGCCCGCCATAAGTGGTATAATACAGTTCATCATGGTTTATAATAATGAAATTTCCGTAACCGCGCAAATTACCAATATAAGCCACGCTCCCTGCCGCCACAGCATAAACACTGGCACCTGCTCGACACTGGATTGTTATACCAGGGGAAAATGATTCTAATCGAGTAACAGGATGTTTTGAAGATCCAAAAGGAGTTACAACTTTTCCTTTAACGGGTGATAATAATTGCCCTTTCAAGGTTGAAAAAGCCGAATACTCGTCTGTTTGTATATTATTTACTCTTTGGCGTTCTTCACGCTCTTTCTCCAATCGAGCAATTACTCTTTCAATTTCATCTGCTACTTGTTTCAAAGTCATCATGCGGTCGCCTTCTTCATATTTTTCACGGCGCACTGATTCTAAAGATTTTTCCTCTTTGCGTTTGCGGTTTTCCTCAAGGGTTGTGGCTACTTCCTTATTTTTCTTCAACGATGTAACACGGCTTTGTTCGTTAGTGAGACTATCAAGCTCAGTTGATGTTAGTGTGACTTCATTAATAGCTTGATTAATATTTTCAGATTCAAATGAAGCTAAAGATGCCAAATAAATAGATTGTCGCGATTGTACGAGTTCTGTCTCAGGCGGATCCCACATTGATTTTGGTTTATGATTTGAAATACTAAGATAAAACTGGCAAAGATCTTTCATATATTTGTTAGTTGACCATTCAAGAAGTTGATTTTTTTGCTCCAAATCTTTTCCTACATCTTTTGCCTCACCCTGGATACCGCTTAACTGGTTGTTCAGGCGTTTTATCACTTTCTGATTGGTTGTAATTTTCTGATCAAAATTGGCTATCTGTTTTTGTGTTGCCATTTCAGCAGCTTTAAGTGAGTCAAATCGCTGTTGGCTCTGCTTGACTTCCTGTTTAATTGTTTCAAGATCATTTTGCTGATTCATTATACCGTCTTTGTCATCAGCAAATATCTGACTACTAAAAAATAAAATTACAAATGATAATATTAATTTGGTTTTCATTTTGATCGCCTATTTCAAAAGACGCCTGATGCCAAGATATCCGCTAATTGATCCTAACACTGCTGCAACTAAACAATAAATAACTATATCTTCCAGTTTCGGATAAACAATATTGATTTGAGTCAGACTAATATACTCTTTGCTATAATATATAGCTCCCCAGCCAATCAATGCGGCCAACCCGCTTATAAATAATCCCTCTAACAAAAATGGAAAGGCTAAAAATAATTTCCCGGCTCCCAATAGTCGCATCTGTTGGAAACCGACTGCCCGGGCACGAGTCATCAGACGAATATTATTTATCAAACTTATCAGAGCTGTTAATAAAATTAATATTCCTAAAGCCAGTCCTATTTCAATAATCACAGATTTCATTTGTTCAGCTTTAACCAGCCATTCGCGACTGTATTTAACTTCTAAAATTTCAGGCATTACAGCTATTTCGCTGCTAATAATATCCATATCCTTGCTGTTCAAAAACATTTTATCTACCTCAAGCACAAAAGATCGCGGCAATGGATTCTCGTTATTATAATCAGCAAGTAAATCTGTCCCAAGCATTTGCTGCAATACTATACGGGCACTATCTTTTGAGATGTATCCAATAGCGAAAATTCCTTCGATTTCTGAAATCTTTTCCATAACCATAGGAATTTCAATATCATCAACACCATCATTAACAAATGCTTCGATTCGGACATCAGATAACAAATCAGAGTATAATCGATTTGAAGTTTCCGAAGTTATCCAATAAAGATCAAACAATAAAAAGAGCATCGCCAGAGACAACACCGCTCCCAGCACTGTACCCGGATTACGATACAGGCTTCGTCCTAATTCTCTGAGTATGTGATTTATCCTGCTCATTCCAGCGTCCCGTTTTTAATTTCATAAAAATCGGCAAGGGGTAGTTCGTGAGTAATTCTTTCGGAACAAAGAATAATCATAGAAAGACCAGATATTGCGACTTCGTGCAGATACTTAAAAATTCTTTCGGATGTTAAATTGTCCAGTCCAGCGGAAGGTTCATCAATAATTATCAAAGGTTGATTGGTAACTGAGGCACGAGCATATTGAACTAAAGTCTTTTGAACTCTGGTTAGATCGGAGGGATAATCTCCGGCTCGGTTTACAAGTGAAAACTCGGTAAGCATTTTCAAGGTTCGTTCATGGCGGTATTTTTTGTTTTTGGCAGTCACTACAATTGGAAAAGCTATATTTTCCGAGACATTATACGATGGAATAAGATCAAAAATTCCACCTACTCCGCCAATCATTTTTCTGACATTATTAATTGCCTTATTTCGGCCAGACTTGATATTCTCACCAAAAACCTCGATAGAACCGCTTTTGGCAAACTGCCGTCCTACAATCATTTCAACAAAGGAAGTTTTCCCCGACCCGGGTCCACCTGTAATAACTGAGGTTCTACCCGACTTCAGGCTAAAATTAAGATTTTTGAATATCTCTTCCCCTCTACCGGAGTCAAGATAGACATTAACCATTTCTACAATTTTCTCTTCCATGCCTAACCAGTAATTGAGCTTCCGAGCTTCTCAACTAATTTAAAATAAATTTTTTATTTACACGCAACTTTAACTGTTTATACTGTTATAATTGTACAAAGTAAAAAATTAAATTACAAAATAAAAAAAGCAAACATGAAAAAATTAACATTTCTGATCAGTTGTATCTTAATTATCGCAGGTTCTAGTTTATTTGCTCAAGGGTGGGAAGTTGTAAATTCACCAATAAAAGCAGACATAACCGGAGTAAATTTTATCAATTCTGATATAGGTTTTATTATTGGTAAAAGTGGGAAGATCGCCCGCACTGATGATGGCTGTAAAAGCTGGACGACAACTCAAATCAAAGACAGCATTCTGATCGAAGATATCAGTATGCTGGATGTCAACAATGGTTTGGTTTGTGGTAATAAGGGTGTTGTATTTAAAACTACTGATGGTGGTAAGACATGGGTTGATATCACTCCCGGAGATACAGGACATTATTATTTTGATATCGAATATCTTGATGCCAAAACTGCAATGGTAGTCGGATTAGACCTGCTTCAAGATAATCCCAGGGTAGGAGCAGGAATGATTACTCACAATGCCGGTAAATCCTGGAAAAAAATTGATGTCAAAGGTATGGGATTTAGTGGTATCAATAAGATCAATAATGATATTTATTTTATTGGATTCGGGGTATTAAATCATTCCAATGATAATGGAAAGACTTGGGAATCCATTAGAACCAATCTTTCCAAACCAGGACGAGCTTTATCATTTATTGGCAACAGTGGAATTATTGCCGGACCACAAGGAATGTGTGCATATACATCCGACAGAGGGAAAACCTGGAAATCAAACGAACTCCCCATGAACAATACCTTTGTTTGTGCGTTGATGATTGATTCTGCAGTTGGCTATATTGGTGGAGTAAATTCATTGATGAAACGGACCAATGATGGCGGAATAACCTGGAATGGCGAACTTTTGGCTAAATCATTTCATGTAATAGATATTTGTTATATTGGCAACCGCGTCTATGCTGTTGGCTCAGAAGGAGTAGTTATTTATAAAGAACTATCGGATTACAAACAATAAACATGTTCTGTATAATTTATAAATTCATTGTTCGAGAAGGTCAGGAAGAACGCTTTATTGATGCCTGGTCAGAAGTGACAAAGGCATTCATAGAATCATCCGGTGGATTAGGATCACGATTGCATAGATCAGAAGGACAGGAATATATAGCATATGCTCAATGGCCATCCAAAGAAATCAGAGATAAGGCAAAGCTTCCTGAATCAGTCATAAATGGCCCCAGTAAAATCATGAAAGAGTGTTGTGAATCGATTGAGACTATTTATGAATTATCACCGGTTGTTGATCTACTGATTCATCAAAAATAAGTCGAAACCACAAGGGTTTCGACCTACAATACTGTTGCTGATTTATTGAAACACCCTAAATGAAAATTTATTTCTGTAGGGACAGGTCTAGACCTGTCCCTACTTATATTTGAAATTAATTAACTGTCATCTGCTGATTTGAAAAGATTGATTGATCATGAGTCATTATCACTGATAGAATAATTAAATCAATTATCAGACTTATAACTCCGCCGAAAACCAATCCGATTACCACAAAAGATGACAGGAACATTAATGCCACCAGTATTTGCCCAAGAGCAAACATGATAGATAATCCCAGCGCTAAATATGCTAACTTTATAGCATTCCTTTTCAGATTCAACATGGCTATTCCTGAGAAAAAATATAACATCATGAATAAAACGCCAATGAAACCATAAAAAGAAATCCATGTTGGGAACCATTCCGGCACATCTGACATCTTTTCGAGTTCATCAAATACTTCGGCAGCATCGGGGTTTCTTTCCTCGGCTCTTTCCCTTGCCATTTCAAAAAATGATTCATGCAGCCCCATAAATTGAGGGACAAATATTGCTTGAATATTTCCAACCATCCCTAATATACCAAAAATTATAAGCAACACCCCCACTACAGTCACCCATGTTGGTCTGTTCATAACCTACTCCTTTATCTGAGTTCAAATACCTATAAGTATATTACTGATAATGGAGGATATTATTCACGATGTTATTTGAAATTATTCAGAAACCTATTTCTGATAATGATCCATAGAATCAAACGGCTTGTGCAGACCATGCTTTTTCTCGTCCATATATTTCTTGGTGATTACCACAATTGCACCCGACAAGCCTATCAATGCCACCAAATTAGGAATAGCCATCAAAGCATTGGCAATATCAGCAAAAGACCAGACAGCAACCAGATCCAAACGAGCCCCAAGAAGCGTAAAGATTATAAAGATCCACTTATATGGCATTTTGGCTTTTTTACCTGCAACATACTCTATCCCCTTCTCGCCATAATATGACCATGCAATAACAGTTGAATATGCAAACAGGAAAATACCGACCACAACCATCCATTTACCATAAACAGGCAAAGCGACATCAAAGGCTTTCATAGTAAGTGGAGCACCCGTAAGACCACAGTCCCACACTCCGGTAGATATAATTACCAATGCGGTCATGGTGCAAATAACTATCGTATCTATAAATGGTCCCAGCATAGCCACCATACCCTCGCGAACCGGTTCATCAACTTTGGCGGTAGAGTGTGCCATTGCTGCAGAACCCTGTCCCGATTCGTTGGAGAAGAGACCACGCCTGAAGCCCCATTGGATAGTCAGCCAGACAGTCGAACCGAGGAATCCACCGGTAGCGGCAGTCGGGTTAAAAGCATGATGGAAGATCAACTCAAAGGCAGGCATAATCTGATCATAATTAAGGAAAAGAATATAGAGTGCTGACAATAGATAAATTATCGACATCCCCGGAACCAAAAATGATGCGACCCTTCCGATTCTTTTGATACCGCCAATTATCACAACGCCTACCATTATACTAATGACAATACCAATAATCCATCGCCAGGTTCCGATCATATCCGGGGCAACCTCAAAAGCATCCACCAGAGAATGAGCCAGAGTATTTGATTGAGCCATGTTCCCCGAACCAAGAGCAGCAACAGCAGTACAAAGAGCAAACATATAAGCCAATGGACGGAGTTTTTTACTCATACCCAGCTTGATAAAGTACATCGGCCCGCCAAGAATGTTGCCATCCGGTTCGACTTCGCGGTATTTAATTGCTAGGGTACATTCGGTATATTTAACTGCCATGCCAAACAAGGCTGTAACCCACATCCAGAAAATCGCACCTGGTCCGCCATAATAAATTGCTAGAGCAACGCCACCGATATTTCCGATTCCAATTGTAGCTGAAAGAGCTGCTGAAAGTGCCTGGAAATGTGTTAACTGTCCCTTATGGGCTGGATCATCATACTTCCCACGAGCTATTGCTACGCCATGCCAGAATCCACGAAACTGGATAAACATCAATCTTGTTGATAGTATTAAGCCTGTACCCAACAAGAGTAATATCAGGGGCAAGCCCCAAACATAGCCTGATATATCTGATAATAATTCGTTAAACCATTCCATTGATCCTATTAGATAAAAAATGTTGAAACAGTTGGCAAGTTTAATTAAACACCTTGTGTTTTTATTCCCTAATAAGTTTGATTCAATTTTTTGTTTATTAAAACAAATCAATCATTATTTTGCCGATAACTTAACTTCTAATAAAACAGGTGAAACCTGTGGGTAAATTTTTGACTGTTGCGAAACGAGCTATAAATGAAGCTTCAAAAATAACTTTAGATTATTACACCAAACAGAATTTCTCAGTCTCAATCAAAAAAGATAATACTCCGGTTACAATTGCTGATAAAAAAGCAGAAAAGACTATTATCAAAGTAATTAAAGAATCTTTTCCAGATCATTTATTTCATGGCGAAGAAACCGGTATAACAAATCAGAGAGGTAAAGCCTCCGACTACATGTGGATTATTGATCCTATTGACGGCACCAAAAATTTTATCGCCGGTATTCCTTTGTGGGGAACATTAATTGCCCTGATGTATAAAGGTGAAGTGATTTTGGGTCTTTCATATGTGCCATTGATGAAAGAAATGCTATGGGCTGAAAAAGGAAAAGGAGCTTTTTTAAATGGAAAAAAAGTTCACGTTTCTAAGATTAGTAGCCTATCCAAAAGCATGATCAGCTTTGGATCTATTAGCACTTTTTATGATAAAAACAAAGGAAATGAAATAATCAAACTTATTAACAGTTGCTATCGGCAAAGATCATTTGGAGATCTCTACCCTTATCATTTATTAGCTTCAGGTAAAATTGACATTGTAGTCGAAGCAGCCATTAAGTTAGTCGATGTAGCTCCCTTTGATTGCATCATCAGAGAGGCAGGAGGTAAGACTTCTGACTTAAAAGGAATTCCCCTAAATACTAAAACATCTTCATTTGTTGCTACGAACGGTAAACTGCATAATAAGACGATTCAAATTCTTACTGAGTAAATTCTCTGCAATATTGATTAATATAGAAAGGCCAGTCGATATAACCGGCCTTTAGTAGTCAGTCATTCTACAAACTGACCTGGTGTTTACACTGGGCATGCACAGTTAAATATAACATATTTAATGCCAGAATTGTCTAATCTCTTATAATTCTATTTTACGTTGCCTTACAATGACTTACGGAAACAGCAACTCGATTCAATTAATTACATAATGTAATATATTGCATAATTTGGACTCCTGGACAATAAATATCGTATTAATCTATCCTTAAAACTTGATTCGGATATTGAAGATTTTTACTTTCGAGCCAGCGATATGATTATAGAAAAATGAAAGGATACTAAATGTCAGATTATCAGTACATCCATGCACGCCAAATTCTTGATAGCCGAGGTACACCTACAGTTGAAGTTGATGTAATTCTCAGTGATGGAACTTTAGGCCGGGCGGCTGTCCCATCCGGTGCTTCTACTGGTGCTCATGAAGCGGTAGAACTTCGAGACGGAGACAAGAAGTTCTTTTTCGGTAAAGGGGTTCAAAAAGCAGTCACTAATGTAAATGAGAAAATCGGACCTGCACTTTTAAAAGATATGGTCGATCCTTTTGATCAGGTCGAAGTGGACAACTATCTGATTAATTTAGATGGAACTGAGAATAAAAGTAAATTGGGAGCAAATGCACTTCTTGGGGTTTCATTGGCTACCGTTAAAGCAGCGGCTGAATCCCGTGGCAGATTCCTTTATGAATACATTGGCGGATGCAATTGTAAAATTCTACCCGTCCCAATGATGAATATTATTAATGGCGGCAAGCATGCTGACAATAATGTCGATCTGCAGGAATTCATGATTATGCCGGTAGGTGCTAAGTCATTTTCTGAAGCTCTCCAGATGGGTGCAGAAGTATTTGGTCATCTCAAAAAAGTTCTCAAAGCCAAAGGTTATAACACTGCTGTAGGTGATGAAGGCGGATTTGCCCCGGATCTAAAATCCAACGAAGAAGCTCTTGCTGTAATTATGGAGGCTATAAAAAATTCGGCCTATAAAGCTGGAGATCAAATTCGTATTGCCCTGGATCCAGCTTCAACAGAATTTTATGATGCAAAAACGAAAAAATATAATCTCAGTGCTGAAGGGAAAAAACTCAGTTCCTCAGAAATGATTGGCTACTATGAAAACCTTTGTAAAAACTATCCTATTATTTCTATTGAAGATGGTTTAGCCGAAGACGACTGGGAGGGTTGGCAGGAAATGACTGAGCGTATGGGCAGTAAAATTCAGATAGTCGGTGATGATCTATTTGTAACTAATCCCAAACGCCTGAAACGCGGTATCGAAGAAAAAAGCGCCAACTCAATTTTGATTAAATTGAATCAGATTGGCACTCTCTCAGAAACATTGGACACAATCACAATGGCCCACAAAGCCGGATTTACTGCTGTTGTTTCGCATCGTTCAGGTGAAACCGAAGATTCCACTATTGCCGATGTGGTTGTCTCAACCGGTGCCGGACAAATTAAAACAGGATCATTGTGCAGAACTGATCGAATTTGTAAATATAATCAATTGTTGAGAATTGAAGATCAGGTTGGCTTCCAGGCTATTTATCCGGGATTAGACGCTTTCGGCAATTTAGATAAGTGATACGATCACAACGATTACTGACGCAAATTTGAATTTATATTTGTTAATTATATGTAGACTCTGTTAATAATTCATTGTAGGGCAGAACTCTTTAGTAGTTCTGCCTTTTCAAAATAATTCAAAACTATGGTTAGAAATAAATGATTACTATTCGTGAATTAAACCTTGAAGATGATCTGAATGCGGTTCTCAAACTTTGTAAAGATTTCTTTGACGAATATGAGGATCATCATGAAGAGTTTTTCGATACTGATAATCTCTGCGATGACGATATTTCCGGACGCTTTTTAGAATCTTTGGAATCAGACGCCAACGCAACTATTGTAGCTCTCAAAGATGAAAAAATCATTGGATACGCTTCTATTGCTGTGAGTGAACAACCCCGTTTCTACAAAATCAAAAAGGTTGGTTCGATATCAGCCCTTATGGTTGCGAAAGGTTTTCGTCGTAAAGGAGTTGCTTCTCTACTCATTGAAAAATCAAAGGAATTCTTTAAGAGTAAAGAGATAAAATATTTCACTTTGTATACTTCCCATGCAAATGTAACTGCTATTAAACTATATAAGAAAATTGGACTCGAGAAACTTCATGAATCATTTTTGGGTGAAGTTTGATCTACTATTCTGATTCCTAATGATTCCGTCAGGAAAGAATTCCTGACGACGCATTAATAACTTATTTACTAATCTTTGATACAACGTTTTGCGGATCAAGTCACTATGTGACCGCCTTGCGGTAAAACTGACCAAGTCAGGGAAGGCCATTGGTGTGGGGTAACCAACAGCCTTCCATCTATAATGAATGAGGGTTTTATTTTTTTGAGTCTCGTTTATTTCCGTCGGTTCTTCCACCTTGATACATTCCGAGAACCTCGGTTACTTCTCCTTTATCATCCTTGATAAACTTCAATCGGAAATAATCAATATCCTCGAACCAAAATGTATCTTCTGTCATAGGAATCATCTTGAAAGCAGGCCTCCCCTCTCTTTGATAAACAAGACCGCCATCTTCAAATCTTATCTGGCGAGGACCATAAGAACCTGCATAGCTTTTGAGTGTTTCTTCATCAACAGTTATAGGATTAATTCTTATTTCTTTATCTTCAATAATCCAGTCTACTGATGCGATCACACTTTCATTGGTAGTATTCTCTTTAATCTTTTTCAACGCAGCCATATAAGCTGCATCCAAAGCTTGGTCCTGAGGAACATCAATGTGGGGAGCAATACCAACCCCTTCCCAGTTTGTACCGGTAATCGGATTTATGGCACGACCAATGGGACACTTAACTGCTAAATTCAAATTATCAATAAAGAAAAAGTTTACAGGATGAGCTCCACCACCTGTAGTCTCACCAATGATTGTAGCTCTTTCCAGATTTTTCAAATTGAATGTAAATTCTTCAGCAGCTGAAAATGTATAGCTGCTCGTTAAAACATATACATCAACATCGAGCATCTTATTGCCAACAACATGATTTTGTGTCCAAAACTGCTTGATCGAATCCTGTTCACGAAGATAGAAACTGTTCAGATGGACAGGTTCTTCAAAAAAGTAACTGGAAATTAGCTGAATCATATTTGGTGAGCCACCGCCGTTTTCACGTACATCAAAAATAATTGCATCAACATTGTTAAGGAAATTCAATGCCGCAATAGCGACTTCTCCACCCTCTGCATAGTCGCTGAATTCATTAAATTTAATATATCCAACATTTCCAGTTAATCTTTCAACTTTTTCAAATCCAAAATTCCGGTATGCCGCCTCGTCGAGCATTTCCTGTTCAACTTCCGGAGTCAAGGTATCATGCGCCATTCTCTCAATACGTTCATCTGAGGCAAAATCAATTCTTAGATGCTTGTCTTTACATACTTCCCGAAGATCCTCGGTTAATTTTTCAGAAAATTCTCTTTGGCTGGTTATCTCTTTATAGGCTTTATCTTTATACTGTTTGAGAATATATTTCCCCATATCCTTTGCTACTTCAGGAAAAACATATTTTTCATTCAAAGTCACAAGTGTGCTATCAATAATTGCCTTTTTCTGTTTTGCATCAATTTGCTTATCTTCATTTCTATCAACAGGTTGCGCCGACACACTGACACAAAGCCCTATTAATAGAGTCATACAAATTAGAGTCAAAATGACTGATTTCACCGCAAATTTGCTTCTTTTCATGATCCTCTCCTCGATATTTATTGATATTCCTATAATTAACTTATATACATCAAATTTACGTAAGCACTTACATAAATGTTTCACAGATGATATATATTAATAATAACAAAATCCAGCCAAAATCTCAATTATGAATTATGAAAAACCCTATTTACATTCAACTCCACTATTATTATACTATCAGACTTAGCCATTTTGGCTGGGGTTGAATTGTAATAAACAGAATGGTGTTACAACTCGTTCTGCTATAAGAAATAAGTAACTTTTTAATAATGGTTTGATTAATGGCAAAATTTGATAATCCCGAAGACATTAAAATTATCTTAGCCACCGACTGTGGCTCGACCACCACTAAAGCAATTCTTATTGAATTCATTAACGGTGAATACCGCCTCACTACACGCGGTGAAGCTCCCACAACAGTGGAAGCTCCTTTTGAAGATGTAACAATGGGTGTTCTTAATGCTGTGCAGGAACTTGAAGAATTATCCGGCCATAAGCTTTTAGGAGATGATGGGAATATTATCAATCCTTCAAAAGGAAAAGAAGGATGCGATATTTATATTTCAACCTCTTCTGCCGGCGGTGGACTTCAGATGATGGTAGCTGGCGTGGTTCGTTCCATGACTGCAGAATCTGCTGAACGTGCTGCTCTTGGTGCCGGAGCAATTGTAATGGATGTTATTGCATCCAATGACAAGCGTCTCCCTCACCAGCAGATTGAACGTATCCGTCATCTTCGCCCTGATATGATTCTTCTATCCGGCGGTATTGATGGTGGAACTACAACTCACGTCGTGGAATTAGCAGAATTGATTTCTGCTGCCGATCCGCGTCCTCGTTTGGGTTCTTCTTATAAGCTTCCGGTGATATATGCCGGTAATAAAAATGCTAAAAAAAATATTGAAGATACTCTCAAAGACAAGGTTGATCTAAAATCTGTTGATAACCTCAGACCTGTATTAGAAAGAGAAAATCTTGGTCCAGCTCGCGAGGAGATCCATGAGCTTTTCATGGAACACGTTATGGCTCAGGCTCCTGGTTACAAAAAGTTGATGGCCTTGACCGATGCTCCCATTATGCCGACCCCGGGTGCAGTTGGATTGATTATACAGACTATCGCAGAGCAGTACAATATCGAAGCTGTCGGGGTTGATATTGGTGGAGCTACGACCGACGTATTCTCCGTCTTCCGCCCTGATGGAAAAACAGGTGTTTTTAACCGTACTGTTTCGGCCAACCTTGGCATGTCATATTCTATCTCAAATGTATTTGCCGAAGCAACTCTACCAATGGTTATGCGCTGGGTGCCATTTAAGATGGAAGAGAAAGACCTTCGCAACCGTGTCAAAAACAAAATGATTCGTCCTACAACTATTCCGCAGTCTATGGAAGAATTGATTTTTGAACAGGCTATTGCTAAAGAGGCTCTCCGCTTGGCATTTATTCAACACAAGAATTTTGCAACCGTACTTAAAGGTGTCCAACAACAGCGTACAATCGCTGATGCATTTGAACAGTCATCATCGGGTGCGACAATCGTCAACATGATGTCGCTGGATATGTTAATTGGTTCAGGCGGGGTATTATCTCACGCTCCCAGACGTCAGCAGTCAGCCCTTATGATGATTGATGCCTTTATGCCCGAAGGAGTCACAAGACTCGCAGTGGATTCAATATTCATGATGCCTCAGTTAGGTGTACTTACCGAAGTTCAGCCAAAAGCTGCTACTGAAGTATTTGAAAAAGACTGTTTGATTCATTTGGGAACCTGTGTTGCTCCTGTTGGAACCAGCAAAAAACCTGGACCGGTCATGAAATATACTATTGATCTGCCAACTGGAAAAGTAACCGGAACCCTCCAAAGTTTAGAAATGAAAAAATTTGAACTTGGCATAAAAGAAAATGGCCTGCCTCTTAAAGTCAAAGCTGTTCTGGAACCGGAACGTGGTTTTGATGTCGGAGCCGGCAAAGGCGTTAAGCTGGAGACAGAATTACATGGTGGTGTTGTCGGTATCGTTCTCGATGGCCGCGGTCGACCATTTGATCTCTCCACTATTAGCGAAGACGACCGAGTTTCTTACCTGAAAAAATGGATGAAAGAATTAAATATATACCCGGAATCAAAACTCTCAGGTGAATAATGTTTAGAAGCAGACTCATAGTTCTTAGTATTTTATTAATTGTTCTTATGGGCATTAGCGTGCAAGCAGAGTCCAAAAGATATATTAGTTTTAATGGCGAATTTTATTTCGACTATCCTGAAGATTGGATACAGTTGGATTATCGTCTGGTTGATCACTTTTTGCAGCTTAACAAAGCCGGTAAAACCACCCTTGATTATGAAGCCGCTTTTTGCCCATTAGTTTATGATCCGTTCTGGTCCGGCCCCTACTTTATCTGCTCTATTGACACCGTTGGTGATCTCAGCGATAAACAAATAGATTCAGTTCTGAATAATCTAAGCAGATCTTTTGGAGTTGGTATTAAATATTTTCCTGTTGCTGATTTTATGACCGATTTAAAATCCAACGCTCCCAGCTATGATAGCGACAAGAAAGTAATTACAATTATCAATGATATTTATGAAAAACAGGAACTACTCAAGCGGCATCTTTATGCCATGAAGTTTTATGAAAAAGGGATCGCCACTTTTTATTTTTATGCTCCGGATTCGATCTTTGATAGTAGTACAAAAACATTTAATGATGTTCTCCACTCCTTCACATCCGGAGATATTGACTCTATCCTCCCTAAGGAGAAACTTGAAGTTGCAGACATTGATGTAGATGATATAGATAAAGAATCAATTGAGGTTGATGGTGATAATTCAACCAACACAGGAACAAATGTTGCAGTATTTGCAGGTTTAATTGTTGTATTGATAATAGTATTAAGAAGATTTAAGAAAAAAAATAGTTAATAATATAGAGGAATTGATTTATGGCTCATGCCTATACACCCGGCTTAAAAGTTACCGACCAACTTCTGTTGAAGAAAAGAAGAATCCTCCCCTTGAAAGGTGATGTTGTAGTAAAAGTCGGAGATAAAGTTAGTCCTGATGACGTAGTAGCTCGTACCGAACTTCCGGGAAATGTTGAACCGTTAAATGTAGCCAATAAGCTTGGTGTCCCCCCTGAAGATCTGGAAATGGTCATGCTTAAAAAAGAAGGGGATAAAATTAAAAAAGGCGAACCTATCGCTTTAAAAAAATCCTTTATTAAATGGTTCTCCAGTTCCTGTGAAGCTACGATTGACGGAACATTAGAATCAATCTCTTCTATTACCGGACAGGTTTTACAAAGAGGGTTGCCCATACCGGTTGAAGTAAAAGCGTATGTTTTGGGTGAAGTTACTGAAATTTTCCCCAAAGAAGGGGTTGAGGTTTCTTGTATTGCTGGATTTGTTCAGGGTATTTTTGGTATCGGTGGCGAAACTTACGGAAAACTTAAAGTAGTTACACCAGACAATGCAACTATACTGGAAGATAATTTTATCACCGAGGACCTGAAAGATTTAATTGTCGTAGGTGGTTCATTGGTGACGGCTGCCGCTTTTAGAAAAGCTGTTAAAGTGGGTGTAAGAGGAATCGTTGTCGGCGGTCTTGGAGATAAAGATTTGCGTGATTTCCTTGGTTATGATATCGGGGTAGCAATTACAGGTTCCGAAAATCTGGGTTGTACTCTGGTTATTACCGAAGGATTCGGCCAGATTAATATGGCTCAAAGATCATTTGAACTCTTGAAAAAACATGAAGGTGAATTAGCTTGTATCAATGGTGCTACTCAAATCAGAGCTGGAGTCATTCGTCCTGAAGTAGTAATTCCTTCCAAAGAAAAAGAAAGTATTGACTCTGATGCCCCATCTGCTATTGCCGGATTGAAAATTGGATCACCGGTCAGAGTTATTCGTCATCCATATTTTGGAAAATTAGGCAATGTCACTGACCTTCCTTCTCCCCTGACACAACTTGAATCTGAATCTAAAGCCAGAGTTTTGGAAGTTGAATTTGATAATGGCGAGAGAGCGATGGTCCCCCGTGCTAATGTGGAAATGATTGAAGGATAATTAAGTATCAAATACAATAAAAAAACCTCCCTGTAACAGGGAGGTTTTTTTGTCTTTATCAATAGCTGACTTAGTGACCAGCTTCTTCTTTGACTTTTTCAGCAGCATCTTTTACAGCTTCAGCGCCTTCTTCAACTGCATCTTTGACTTCTCCAACTAATGAATCAACTACACCAGAATCCGGTACAGCTTCATCCATGCTGGTTGCGTCCATATTTTCGGCTTCTTTGACATCCGGAGGTGTTTTATCAGAATCTTCAGCTTTCTGACCGCATCCGATTACCAATGCTGTTGCCAGCAGAGCCATCAATAAAAATACCAAAAACTTTTTCATTAAGATCTCCTTCCTCATTTCGATCATTGACGTATCAATCGGCGTTAGGATAAGGATTTCAATACAGATGTCAAGTTTAATGTTATTTAACTAATTGTATTTATTCTGATTACCTGTTTTTGTTGATTAAATTATATATTTGGCATATTATTTTCCCTGCATTTGGGGAAGTTTTTTAAATTCGGTGTGTAGCATTACTACCCGATTAAACGTTTTAAAGAAACGGGTGTACAAGAGATATGGAAAACGTATTTATTGCAAGTATATTCTCAGGTTCTGTTTGGCAGATTATAAGTAATTCTTCAGCTTTTGGGCTGTTTATACTTTTAGTTTTAGTAATAATGTCATTAGTCTCATGGTCAATTATATTCAGAAAATGGAGACAATTTAAGGCTGTAGAGGATGCCAATCAGCGATTTATTAAGGTTTTTAGAATGGCTAAATCGCTGTCTGAAGCAATGGGTCAGGCAAAATCTCAATCAGCCGCTCCAATTGCACATGTTTTCACGGCAGGTCATGCTGAATTATCTGAGTTATTGGAGATTAAAAACGAAGGTGGTGGACTTCAGGAATCAAAAAGACCGCTTGATCAACATGACTATGACATCCTTGAAATGACAATGGAACGTTCCCTTACTGAGCAGATGGGATTCCTCAAGAGTAGGATTATATTTTTGGCCTCAACTGGTAACTCAGCTCCGTTCATGGGACTATTAGGTACTGTGGTTGGTATAATGGATTCATTCTGGTCGATTGGAGAGCGTGGTTCGGCATCTCTTGCAGTTGTTGCTCCGGGTATCGCTGAAGCCCTTCTGGCAACGATTGTAGGTCTGGGAGCGGCTATTCCGGCAGTGATTGCATATAACTGGGCCAATAATAAAACAAAATTTATCAATGATTTTTCATACAGCTTTATTCTGGAATTTATTGCTCGGGTTAAAAAGGAAAATCACTGATGCGTCGATTCAAGCAAGAAGAATTTGGAGCTATTTCTGATATAAATATTGCCAATCTGGTTGATGTAGTTCTTGTATTATTAATTATCTTTATGATCTCTGCCCCTTTATTGCAATCAGGTATTGAAGTTGATCTGCCTAAAACCAAAGCGGCTGCTATCGATCAACAGGCCGAAGGAGTAGTAATCACAATTGATAGCAAAGGAGGAATGTACATAAACGATGTCTGGACTCGATTGGATAATTTTGAAAATTCTCTCCAAACTGAAATGCAGGCAAAGAATACTAACAATGTTTATATCCGGGGGGATTCGGCTGTGTCTTATGGCATCGCCATTCAGGTTGTTGCCAAATTAAAAGAGATGGGTATTGACGGTATAGGTTTGGTTACTGCTCCCATCGAAGCCAAGTCTCGCAAGTAAGGATAAACAGATGTCCCGCGATGTTATATTTTCTTCCATACTTCATTTGATCCTCGTAGGGATAGTTCTGGTTGCTTCACCCTTTAAAATTAACGGAAACGTTCCCTTTGACGAAATAATCAGAGTTCAGTTAACTGCTCCAAATGAAATGAAAGCCGCCGAACCTGTGGCAATGGAACCGGTATCTGTTCCTGAGCCGGTATTTAATGAACCCGAAGATATTGCTATCTCTGATCCTGAAACTATTAAAGAAGCCAAAATCACACCAAAAGAAACACCCAAACCAAAAAAGACACAGGATAAACCAAAGACTCAAAAGCCATCTAATGCAACTAACAAATCCACTGGTGAAACTAAAACTGAATCCAAAGAAGTCGAAACCGGCGGCGGTTCTCCTTTTGCTGGAGCGACTATCGATAATGCTACTTTTAATTATCCCTATTGGTTTACACAGGCTTTTAATAAGATCGCTTCTAATTATAATAACACATTCCTATATGATGGCACATTGGTATGTGTTGTATATTTTCAGGTAATCAAATCAGGACGTATCATTGAAATGCGAATTGAAAAATCATCAGGCTTTCCTGAATTTGATGATATGTGTCTCAGGGCAATAGAAAGCTCCAAACCCTTTCCTCCCCTGCCGAATGATTTCCGGGATGAAATTATCGGCATAACTTTACCATTTAAAAATTGAGGTTATAATGAAACGGACATCAGTAATAGCATTACTTATTTTACTTCTGATTTGCATATCAAACGTTAGTGCTCAAAATGAAATCCGAAACATTTTCTTTGATACAATTCGAGCCGGTGATGTCCATACTACTCCTATTGGTGTTGATGAGATGAAATATGTCGGCAACCAATTTATTACTGCTGATGATTCATCTATAATGCGATGGGTTACAAATATTGTTCGTAAAGATATTGAATTTTATGCCAACTTCAAACTTGTCCCTTTAGATTCCTTTTTTATAAAAGTGTATGAAATTGCAGAGATTGATCTTCTTGGTTGGAAACGTCTGGGAGCAGATTATACAATCAAGCTTGACGCAGAGTTTCCCGGTTCAAATCTTAGTGCGCGATGGAAACTATTTGATACAAATACATCTCAGGAGATTGCCAAAGGGAAATTTGAATATAACAAAGTATACTGGCGGGAGATTGCTCATAACATTGCCGATGAAATAGTTCACACTCTAACTGGTGAAGCAGGCATATTCCGTTCAAAAATTGTCTATGCCAAAGAGGTCACAGGTGCCAAAGAACTTTTTATTGCTGATTATGACGGCGCCAATGAACGCCAACTGACCAAAACAGGATCAATAAATATTTCTCCATTTTTTACCCATGACGGACGCTATGTTTATTTTACATCATTCATGGATGGCGACCCACAGCTTTATAAAGCAAAAGTTGAAAATGGTAAAATTGAACGAGTTGCAAATTATCCAGGATTAATCGCTGCTCCGGCTTTGTCTTACGATGGGAATAAAATTGCCTGTGTGATGACTAAAGACGGCAACTCGGAAATCTATGTGCTCGGCTTAAATGGTAAAGTAATTAAACGTCTTACTAATCATAGATCAATTGACTCTTCCCCTTCGTGGTCTCCCAATGGAGATCAGATTGTATTTTCATCGGACCGCACTGGCCGTCCGCAACTATACATAATGGATTCCGATGGCATGGATACCCGCCGTCTTACCTATGAAGGGAGCTATAATGATTCTCCGGTCTGGTCAAAACGGGGTGACCGGATAACTTTTGTAAGTCGTTCCAAGCGGGGTCGGTTTGATATTGCTTCGATTGATACCAGTGGTAATGATTACCGTGTGCTGACAAGAAATGGCACCAATGAAAATCCGCACTTCAGTAGTGATGGGAAACATTTGATTTATTCTTCGACACGATTGGGTGGTAAGGATCTTTACACAATGGACATCACTGGTCGCAACCAGCGCCGTTTAACCCGCTCCGGTATCTGCTCCAACCCCTCGTGGGGTGCAGTCGCGAGGTAAAGCATAATTTCAATAATTCTAATTACCCTTGTTCATGATTTCATAATTGACTATATAGTCTACAACTATAATGTATGTCATTTTGAATGCTGGAGGAATCTTGAAAAGAGTAACATTATTAATTTTAGCAATAATCGTTATTGCACCGACCATTTGCTTAAGCCAGAAAATTCATATTAAAAAAAATTTCTTCACCGGATGGAAATACTCTTTTGATCAGGAATCATGGCATAAAGTAGGTATTATGGGAACAGATCTATGTTTTGAAATGACAGGTAATGAAGAGGCACTTAAAGAGATGGAAGATTATCGCTCTTTAATGATAGTATCTACTATTTTCGGAAGCATAGGTGGAGTGTTGTTAGGGTGGCCAATTGGAGCAACAATTGGGAATGGGGAATGGAATGACAGTTATACAGATATGATGATCGGAAGTGCTTGTTTTATTACAATTGGTTACATTTTTGAAAGTATAGCAAATTCACAAATTAGAAATGCCATCAATATTTATAATAGTGAAAACCAAGATCTAACATTTGGTGTAGGACTTCAATCAAACCTTGAGAAAAATAATTCAAATTTGTACTTGAATCTAAAAATCATTTTTTAGTTATCCCCTTCAACCTCTTCTCTATCAATCCCCGAGCCTTCTGTAAAGCTTTTCCCCTGTGTGAGACAGCATTCTTTTCTTCCATTGTCATTTCGGAAAATCGCTTGTTAGCAGGTGGATAGTAAAAAACCGGATCATATCCAAAACCATTCCCCATAGCTATATCCTCTGCAATAACACCCTCAACGGAACCTTCGACCGTATCAGTCGTACTATCACCCCAGTTTATAGCTATAACACATTTAAATCGAGCTGTTCTCTGTCCCTCAGGGACGTTCTTTAACTCTTTGATTAGCTTATCATTATTTTTAACAGCGTTGCCGTCTTCACTAGCATAGCGAGCAGAATAAACACCCGGTGCACCATCAAGAGCGTCAACTTCCAAACCACTGTCATCGGCTAATGCGGGAAGATCACAATACTCTGCAATGCCATTGGCTTTTAATAGAGCATTTTCGATAAAGGTTGTCCCTGTCTCTTCAATGTCAGGGAACTCTAGAAAATCATCAGCTGTAAGTATAGTAATTGGCAAATCATCTAATAGGCGCTTAATTTCTTTTACTTTGCCTTTGTTGTTTGTTGCGATTACGAGTTGCAAGATTTATTCTCCCCTGTTAAAATCGATACCTTGGGTGGCCCACCATTCATGGTGGGGTTTACCTACAATCGGGTAGCCCACTGCTTGCAGTGGGTTTACTGTTCAAAAATCAGGTCATGCTTGTGGCAGGATCACTGGTTCATGCTCTACTCATTTTGAAATGGATTAAATGAAATGATTTCCCATTTAATCACTTAGACTCAGTACAACGCTTCGCGGAAAAACACACTATGTGTGTTAAGTATAATACGGGTTTTCTCCGGAAGCATGATCAGTGTCATCAAGCACTTCAGTCACTTCAGGAAGCTTAGCCCGGATCGCTTTTTCAATACCACTTTTCAGGGTGACATTCGCCGAAGCACATCCCTGGCATCCGCCACTCAATCGGACATAAACCTTTGTACCTTCCACACGGGTGAGTTCGGCCATTCCGCCATGTGATGAAATATAAGGATTGATCTCATCGGCAAATATTTTTTCTATCTCTTCCCGAATCTTTTCTTCGGTCGGAAGTTTTGATTGGAGATCATCGGTTATCAACTGCTTGCCAGATGAAATAGCTTCGCGTATGGATGTTCCTATCTTCTTGCCTAAATCCTGCCATGAGTCAGAATTTGATTTTGAAATCGTTAAAGAGTTACCTGAGACAAGCACATTTTTAATACCTTTGATATCAAACATTGCTTCCAGCAACGGTGAATCTTTGGCCATCTCTTTATTTCTAAAATTGAAAGATCCCTCAAGAAATCCGGAATGATCGACAACAAACTTGCAGACATCCGGATTCATAGTCGGTTCACCGGTTATTTTAATTTGTGCATCAGCAGACATATCAGCACCTCATTTTATACGCTGAAACCTTTGGGGGCTTCATTGGCTTTACTTAAACTAAATAAATGTTTAAATGTGTAGATTCCGGTTCCATGACCATCATCAAAATCAAGTGACAATCCATAATTACCAACTTTTTCCATACCCTTAATACTGATATCAAGCGGAACCGTATTCGGATCAAGAGTACGCTTGCCAGAGACTTCATCAACACAAGCAGCACAACTACAATTGATTCTGAGATCATACGCAGAAAAAGTATCAGCTTTTCCACCTGGCCATTTAATTACTAAAGATTGCGGTGTCGCCAGTTCAAAGCTTTCCGGTTCATCGGCAGAAGTCCTTCCGGCAATTTTTCCAAGAGCCTGCTGGAATTGTTCAGCAAGATTTTTATAAGCTTTTGCGGAGGCAGACTCACCAGATTTTTCAATCACCGGAACTCCAGTTTCACCACTGAGCATGATTTCCGGATCAAGCGGGATATTGCCTAAATATGTTACATTCATTTCATCGGCCAGTTTTTCTCCCCCACCGGTTGAGAAAATCTTGGTCTCTTTGTCGCAATGCTTGCAAACAAAGCCACTCATATTTTCCACAACACCAACAATAGGGACTTTGACCTGTTCAAACATTTTGAGACCTTTTTTAGCAACATCCAGAGCAACTGCCTGGGGAGTTGTGACGATAACTGCACCGGTCAATGATGCTTTTTGAGCCAAGGTAATCTGGACATCACCAGTACCCGGAGGAAGATCTATCAATAAATAATCAAGATCGCCCCATTTAACAGCTCCGATAAACTGATTTATCACCTGGGTAGCCATTGGTGCCCGCCAAATTACAGGGGCATCATCAGTCATCAGGCTTCCCATTGAAATGAAATTGATACCAAACCTTGAGACAGGTTCCAGATAGTTATCACCAACATTCGGTTTTTCATTTGAACCTAACATTCCCGGCTGGCTGGGTCCATAGATATCAGCATCCATAAGACCAACTTTGTAGCCTTCTTCTTTTAAAGCGATAGCCAAATTCACCGATACAGTGGATTTACCGACTCCACCTTTACCACTGGCGATAGCAATAATATTTTTGACACCGGCTAATCCCGGCTGGTCAGGTTTTGTTTTATTTTCTTTGCTCATCTCTATTCCTTATTACAAATATTTTTTTCTTCTTAACAAAGTTGTTAATTTTCTTAACCTGTTAGTGAAAAAATTGTTCAATAAATCTTGGTTATCCCGAGAGTTCTTCGTTCTCTTCTTTTGGTTTTTCTCTTCGTCCTGTAAGTTTTACGACAATAATCGAAATTTCATAGAGAATATATAATGGTAACGCCAAAAGAAATTGGGTGAATACATCTGGTGGTGTGATAATCGCCCCAGCAATTAATATCCCAACTATTGCATATCTTCTTGCTTTGGAGAGCATCCGACTGGTAACAATCCCCATTCTTCCTAAAAAATAAGCAATAATTGGAAGTTGAAAACCGCAACCAAAAGCTACCAGAAGAAGTCCTACAAAACTAATATAACTGCCAATGGTAACGTTGTTAATTACTTGTCCCTCGGAAAAATTCATTAGAAAATCGAATGCCAATGGCAACACCAAAACATAGCAAAACGCCCCGCCAATTACAAAGAGGATAGTTGAAACTAATACCAGTGGCAATATTGTCATTTTTTCACGTTTATATAAACCTGGGGCAATAAAAGTCCACATCTGATAAAATATTACTGGCAGCGAAGCTATGATCCCAGTGATTATCGCAATTTTCAAATAGGCATAAAAAGCACCGGTAACCTGTATATTATAAAGCTCTATCTCATCTCCAAGAGGGATCTTTATCAGGATCACTAACTTTTCTGCAAAATAGAAGGCGATTGCTGAGAATATTACAATAGTCAATGCAGCTTTCAGCAGTCTTTTGCGCAGCTCTTCAAGATGGTCAATAAATGTCATCCCACTGGGAGTTGGTTCTGTTTCTTGTTCTTCGATATCAGTCATAACTTGTTGAATTTCGGGTTGATTGGCCAAAAAGTCAATGGCAATATTTGTTGCAAGCAACTTCTCTTTATCAGTTTATTCTGTTTTTATTATAAATAACATGAAAATATTGCTATTTTTCAGCAAATATGAGTATATTAGGTTAAATAAGAAAACCAAAGGTGATAAGAATATGATTAAAATATTGAATAGAATTAAGAACTTAAAACCCTACAAAGCCGGTAAACCCATTTCCGAACTTGCCCGTGAAAAGAATCTTAAAAAAATTGTTAAATTAGCTTCCAATGAAAATCCTCTTGGTCCCTCCCCAAAAGCAGTTGAAGCAATTAAAGAAAGCGTTTGGAACCTGCACCGTTATGTTGATCCGGCTGCCAATGAGATGGTGATGGCGATCTCAAAAAAATATAATATTCAGCCCCAGCATATTGTCTGTGCCAATGGGACCGATTCTCTTATTGCTGATATTGTTTCGGCTTTCTCAGATCAGGGAGATGAAGTTCTTACATCAGAAGGATCATTTATTGGTATTTATGTCAGTACCAATAAACAAGAACGTGTTTTGAAACAAGTCCCTCTCAAAGATTATGCTTATGACCTTGATGCCATTGTTCAGGCAATAAATGAAAATACCAAAATAGTGTATCTTGCCAATCCTAATAATCCGACTGGTACAATGTTTACTGGTACTGAATTTGGACAATTCATGGAAAAAGTACCTGACAATGTTTTGGTTATTTTAGATGAAGCTTATGAAGCCTATGCCAAAGAATTCGATGACTACCCTGTCGGAGTGGACTATTGGTATGATAACCTTCTCGTTACAAGAACACTCTCGAAAGTTTATGGTCTCGGTGGTTTAAGAGTGGGATATACCGTCGGACCGGAATATTTAATTTCCGCATTAGCCAAATATAAACTTCCCTTTGAACCAAATTGCCTGGCTCAGGTAGCTGCTGTTGCTGCTCTAAATGATGATGATTTCCTAAATGAGACTGTTGAAACTAATAGAAGATCTTTAAATACTATGAAGACCAAATTTGATGATCTTGGTATTGCCTATGTTGAATCGGTTACAAATTTCCTTTTATTACTAATGCCATCAGAATCATTTGCTGTAGGATTCAATAGCAATTGCATGAATAAGGGTCTGATTGTTCGCCATGTAGAGCCTTTTGGGGTGCCTAATGGAATTAGAATAAATTCTGGGACTGATGAAGAGACAAAACTTGCTCTGGAAATTATTGAGGAAGTTTACTTGAATATGATTTCTTCAGCTCCTCAGTCAAAAACAACAGTATAAAATGAATTTATTCTTTTAAAAGATAGAAGTGACTTCGTCACTATTGTTCACCACTGGTGCTGATCAGTCTGAGATCATTAACTTGAACATTTGATGGGCTATCAATAACATACTTCACGGCATCGGCAATTACTTGCGGCGTCATCATGCTATCCAAATCCCAATCACCGGCTATCCCTTTCCAAATATCAGTAGCTACCGATCCAGGATAAATATTAATGACGCGAATTCCCTTAGGAGCTAACTCTTCTCTGATACTCTGGCTGAATCCTTCCATGGCAAATTTGCTCATACAATAAGTGCTAAATGTCGGGTAACCTTTTTTTGAAGCACCGGAGAGAATATTAACAATGGTCGATCCTTTTTTTAACAATGGCAGTAGTCCTTTGGATAATAAAAACGGAGCGGTGACATTCACAAAAAAGGTTCTGTTCCATTCTTCAAGCGTTATTTCAGTAAGCGGATTGGTTTTTGCAATGCCGGCATTATTTATCAGCACTTTTAACGGTTCAGTACCTGTCTCTTTAATAAGATGTTCTACACCTTCAAGGTTACTTATATCTGCAATAATCTTAGTGGCATTGCTACCTTTTTTCTGAATGAGAATTGCCGTTTGATCTAAAGAATCTTTATCACGACCATGAATGAGAAGTTCAGAATTTTTATTTGCCAAACTTTCTGCTATCGCTCTTCCTATCCCCCGGCTGGCTCCTGTGATCAAATATCTATCCATATAAATTACTCCAATATTATTTTCTTCGTAAAGTAAATCGATTATTAAAAGTCTCCCACAAGCGGAGTCTGCTTAATTGATGTCCTACAGACTTTTCAATCCTGGGGAATAAAACCTGAATAATATTCTCACTAGTACTGACTATGTCAGTAAAGTCATCAGTATCAAGATCAAGATGTTTATAGTCCCACTGATGCAGAGCATCTTTTATTCCATTGATAAGGCGATCCAATGGAAACAGTGTTCCGCTTTTTTCATCTATCTTCCCCTGAATTGTTGATTCAACTTTATACCGATGTCCATGCCCATTGGGGTTATTGCATTTGCCATATATTTTAATATTTTCATCATCCGATAGTTGTTTACTGTGCAGTCGATGAGCCGCATGGAAGTGGTTGACCACTCCTATACCGCAAGATTGATTTTTATAATACTCAGAAAAGAACCACTGGTTCTCCCACAGGCAGAGTCTGTTTATTGGAAGAGATTCAGATATCTTTTTATAAATAAATTGTGATAAACACTCAGTTGTTATAGGGATATTTTTTAGATCAGGAATATCGACATTTAAATTCTTATGATCAAAGAGATCATAGATTGATTCAATTACCGGATGAGTAATATTATCAGGGACAATCATTCCTGAATCAGAATCTATCTCTCCGCTTAGTGTGACTTTCATTCGATAGCCATGCCCGTGACCTGATTTAGAAGAAGCTGTACCAAAAAGTTTTATATTCTCTTCTTCAGCAAGATGTGGAGATCTTGTTGATCGTGCAGCAGAAAAAGAAATCCACAAATGTCTTTCAACTCGGCCATCAGAGTATGCAGTCGCTTCATTATTATCCGATTCAGAGACATGACACGCAACAGGTATAGCCTGCTCATTTTTAAATACGTGAATCACATCAGACAAAAGTTGTCTGGCAATGTTTTCAGGAGTAGGAATAATTTCATCAAATGGTTTGGTATCCAGATTAAGAAATTTATGGTCGTATCGGCTATTTAAAATCGTGTTGATCTTCTCTTTTATAATCGTGACATTTATTATCATCCCGGTTTTGGGATCGACATCCCCATGAAAAATAAAATAAGCTACAAAGTTACTTCCATAACCGTGCTTGCCGACATGTCGCTTTCCAAAATACTCCGTATTTTTGTTGTCCGACCATTTTTGATTGGAGTACCTATACGATGAAGAGAATTCAAATCTTTTACTTAGAGTCAAATACATTATTATCCTCAGGCATTACTTATCAGGCTAAAAAACTCAGCTCTTGTTGAGGGATCATCGTGGAATTCACCCAACAAATACGATGTCGTCATTGATGAATTCTGTTTCTGCACGCCCCGCATCATCATGCAAAGATGCTGAGCCTCGATCACGACCGCTACCCCCTGGGCATCAGTATATTTCTGGATTGATTCGGCAATTTGCTTGGTTAGCTTTTCCTGAATTTGCAAACGTCGAGCAAAGACATCAACCAGACGAGCAACTTTTGAAAGCCCCAATACTTTATTTTTGGGGATATAAGCCACATGAGCTTTTCCTATAAATGGTAACAGATGATGTTCACACATTGAATAAAGCTCTATATTTTTAACCAAAACTATTTCCTGCGTGTCTGCTTCGAATAAAGCTTTATTTACTACAGCATCAACATCCTGCTGATAACCCTGTGTCAAAAACTTGAGTGCTTTAGCTGCCCGTTTGGGGGTGGCCAGCAAACCTTCTCGGTTGACATCTTCGCCAATAGAGGTCAAAAGATGGCGATACAGCTCTTCTATTTTGCCATTCGTAGTATCCATATATTATCCTTAAATAAGTATTATTCCGAATTCTTAAAATTATATACTTAAGAACCTTTTGTACAGCCGTAAGTTCATAATATTGTAATTTTTATTTTAATATACATTCTATTATTATTGATACCATGCAATATTAATTATATGATATGTGTATAAATATTATGAGAATATCTAATTTTACATTTTGCATTTGTTTATTCGGAATTTATTTCTGTAGTAATATTTTTGCAGAACCATATCCCTGGTTAGAGAATTGTAATAACTCCAATACAATTGAAAACAGAATCACTCCTCCCAATGGATACTTCAGAAATAGTGTTGATTCTAATTCCTTCGCATACTGGCTCAGACATCTTCCTCTCAAGCCTACGAACACAAGAGTACTACTATATAATGGGAAAGAGAAAGGCAATACGAGTGCCTGCCATTCTGTAATTAATATTGATACCGGAGATAAAGATCTTCAGCAATGCGCTGATGCGGTAATTCGTTTACGAGCCGAGTATCTCTATTCTCAAAAGAGATCTGATGATATCCGTTTTAAATTTACCAGTGGTGACACTGTTAGTTTCAGAAATTGGATAAACGGCAATCGTCCGGTTGTGAATGGCAACAACGTAAGCTGGAATAATATTGATCAAATTGATTCCAGTTATTCTATATTCAGAAATTATCTTAACACAATATTTATGTACTGCGGAACCTATTCACTCAACAAAGAACTCGTTCCAGTAGAAGATGTCAAAGACATTCAAATTGGTGATGTTTTTATTCAGGGTGGATTTCCAGGGCATGCAATCTTTGTTATTGATGTAATAGAGGACGACAAAAAGAAGAGGCTATGCCTCTTGGGGCAGGGATTTACTCCGGCACAGGATATTCATATCCTCAATAATCCTAATAATTCAGAACTTAATCCCTGGTATGATATTGATTTTGGAAATACACTAAGAACTCCAGAGTGGACATTTAAGAAGACCGATCTTAAAAGATTTAAAGAACGTTAAATTATGTAATTAATATTGAATCTTCTCTTGAAGTTTTTGTAGTCTTTCAATGGCATCGTTAATTTCATAAATTCCCTTATCAGCATTTCCCCAAATACCAAGGAATTTTTCATACTGTTCAACTGCTTTGCGATTCCACCCGGATTCCTCATACGCTCGCCCAAGAAAATAATATGCTATAACCGCATTAGCTGAAAATTTGAGCCTGCTAATATTATATTTGCCCAGCATATCCTCTAATAGCTCTACTCCATTTTCAAATTTACCCGCTTCCAAATATGCCCTCACTAACCAGAGTTTGTCGCAATATCCCGAATAATTATCAATAGATCGCTCAAATAAACTGATAGCTGAATTGGCATTCCCATTGGCTAATTCTGCTAAACCATTAATAAAATTGTATAGTTTGTCAGAATTATGGAGTTGAGAATTTTCAATACCTTTTTGGATTTCATTAACAATACTATCACTTACATTGGGCATATTATTTTTCAAATTAATGTAAGCCTGTAAACCCATGAGATTGAATTTTAATTTATTATTTATATTCGTATTATTGATAATATTAACGGCATCATTTATTTTTATAATCGCTGCTTTATAATCATTGAAGTACATGCAATATATCATGGCGCATTGACTCAGTTTAATAGCAGTCGCCGTATCATCGCCCAATTCGAGACGATCCGATTCGACGCCTACTTCAAGAAGCCGCAATGCCTCATTAAATTTACCCTGATAAAGTTGAACTCCGGCTATTGCTGTTCGTCCGAAAGAGCGTATATTTTTATCAGAGTATGAAGCCAAAAACTGATACTGTTTTTCCGCTTCGGGATAATTTTCCATATACAAGTAGGTATTACCAAGATTTATTCTTGAGAGCACAAAGTTAGAATCCAACTCAAGTGCCTTTTTATAGGCTTCGACCGCTTCATCAAGCTTGCCGTTAAAACAATAAAGCTCCCCTTTGCTGTCATAGGGGTTTGATTCATCAGGCGCTAATTCAATATATTTATTTATAGCCCAGATCGACTGTTCAAAATTACCCAGATCATTATAGACATATGCAAGTTCATTGTAAGGGTCCTTAAACAGTGGATCAACACTGGTAGCACGCAAATAAACATCCACCGCTTTTTCAAGTTGGTTGATAGCCATATATCTCCGACCCAATTGGAATAACGCGATCTTATCATCCGGCTCATTTTCAATAATTTCTTCTAATATCTCTACATAACGGCCATCGTCACCTGAAATTTCAGCTTTTAATAAATTCAAAAAACTTTTTTCTTTTTGAGTAATATTATCCGAATTTTTATCAGCCAGATCCGCCAATCGTTTTCTTTCATCGCCGGTTTTACGCCATGCTAATTCGTAATAGGCAATTGCAAATGTTGAGTCATATTCAATAGCTTTTGTAAAATTATTTTCAGCTTCACTCCAATAATGCTTTGACAAATTTTCCATTCCAATCAGATAATGCCGGTAAGCGTCTGGTGAATGAGTAGTAACATCAGCAACCGCCAGGTCAGGTTCAAGTTCAGCTTCGGCTGGCAAAGAGAGATCTTTTCTTATTTCAATTGTCAGCTTATCAACTATTGAGAATATATCATTTTCAATATCGCCTGTTAATTGTTGAGCAGCTTCTACCTGTCCGGTCTGCACATCAACCAGTTGCGATGTAACTACGAATCTTGGCTTTATTTGTAAAATACTTCCCAGCAGCATCCATTTCGCTCCGGCTTTTTCTGCAGCCTGGGTTGCGATTTCTCGAGTGACAGATTTCTCACCCTCTTTACCTAACAATTTCATCACATCATATAGACGCTGGCTGGAAACAACTTTGACATATTTTGATTCCGATAGATCTGTGATTAAAAGATTGGTTAGGATTTCTCCCATCCGCTCAGGATCTTCTCTATCAATCAGATTTTCGAAATACATTACTGCCAGACGATTATTGATGACACTTTTTTCGCCTGAAGAACTAATAGTTAATTGCCAGGGTTTGATAACTAAAACAGTAATAACTATAACAGCCAATATAACTGTGCTTAATAATATTCTTTTTAAATTGTTCTTATTCTCTTTTGCCGGAGGTACATTTTCGTTGATCTCTTTGATTGAAACACCACTCTCAATCGCAGCTTTAACGCTTTTCAGATCGGATAAAAACAGATCGGCAGTTTTGTATCTTCTATCAGTATCTTTTTCCAGAGCTTTATTGATAACCATTTGAAATCCATCAGGAATATCATCAGGTAATTGCTCAGGATCTTCATTGAATATGGCATACATCACAGCCTGATTATATTCCCCGGTGAAAGGCATCCGACCTGTCAGCATTTCATACAATACAATTCCCAATGACCATAAATCAGACTGATTATTTACATCTTTCCCACTCGCCTGCTCCGGTGACATATATTCCAGAGTACCTAAAGTGGTTCCGCCCGTTGTAAGTTTGGAAACTCTCTGTGAGATAGCCAAGCCAAAATCAAGAATCCTCGCACGGTTATCGGAATCAATTATTATGTTCGATGATTTTATATCCCGATGAGTAATCCCACTACTATGAGCCTTTGACAAACCCTCGCATAATTGAATAGTGATATCAATAATATCTTCAAAACTCAAATCACCTTTATCAATCAAATCACTCAATGAGTGTCCGGCAACATGCTCCATGACAATATATGGAAGCTTATTATATTCCCCGACTTCAAATATTGTAACAATATTGGGATGATTCAGGGCTGCGGCTGCTTGTGCTTCACGTTTAAAACGGGTAACTAATTCTGTATCGGAAGTGTATTTTGATGGCAAAAATTTCAGGGCTACTTGACGTTTAAGTTTTGTGTCATCGGCAAGATAGACTTCCCCCATTCCTCCAGAACCAATTTTATCAATAATCTTATAATGGTTAATCAAACTACCGGAAACAATGTCGTTTTTATTTTTATTCGGATTAATATCTTGTTCTTCGTCTGCCATTATTATTTCCAAAATTGCATTTAATTAGCATACCAAGATACATAATTTTAATCAGGAAAAAAACTTATTATATTAATTGATTTGGATTTGATTTAACTTAAGATGATGAGTCTATCAATTTAAAATCTGCCTGTTCAGGCTTCACAATAAGGCCATGATTGTTGCGGCCATTCATTTTAACTTCAACAGGATTTTGGAATTTTATCAATCTGGTATATCGGTAATGCTTTTCAGTAATTTGCTGTCCTATCCAATCCCAATCAACAAACCCGCCGTCACGCTCTGAATCTATAGTAAAATAGCCTATTTCCATAGAAGCAAGATTTTGGAAGAAATGAGTTCCCTGAGATGGAGTAACTTTCATATCCTTGAACCCAGCTTCAACAATCACTCTTGCTCCTGATATTTGATCCCACTTTACAGGGATTCCCAACCAGGGATCGGATGAACCCCATCGACCCAAACCAATCAAAATATATGGAATATCGTTACTAAGAAGCTGATGATTAATAACCCCAATTTCCTGCGCTATTCTTTGTGTATTAGCCCTTTCAAATTTATCATAATCCACAACGACAATATGACGGATATCATTATAGATTCCATTTCCCATAATCTGTCGGCTCTCACAAATAAGATCTTTCCTATTAAGTCCTTCTGTCGAAACCTGTTCCCACTCTGACCTGATTACCATTGGCCGCATCTGAACTACCTGAAATTCTTTTAGCTCCCCTTTTGGAACAGAAAGGTTTGCAGCAAATTCAATTTCTACAGCAGCGCTCATACTGTTTTTCCCCAACTCAAGCATATCTTTCAGTATTTCCGAAAGTGGAAAAATATTGTTTTTCAATATTGGAGCAAAGCTAACAATTCTGGCACCTTTTCGTGACAGGCCATCATAAATTGCATGATTTTCAATCGAGTAAGTTGATCCTACAAAACCCAATGTATTATCAACTTCAGCTGTCGCCAAATCAAATTTTTCTATAGCTGATTCATGTTCGTAGTTTGTCAAGCCATGATTACTGCTAATCTCCAGTGCATAATATTCTTTTTGAGAAAACTTTAGGGTGTCTTCAACTGATGAAAATTGAACCAGATGTTTTGGAAAACTGGGGCAGAAACGAATCGTTGCACCACCTTCGACTACTGTTGCACCTAATCCCAGGGCAACCGAAGCAATACCATCTTCACCGTTCATAGGGGGAATCGGGTAGAAATTATATGACCGGGCAACTCCGGCAAAATCAGGATAGAAACGATCAAAATGATGAGAGCCGACTAACTTTTGAATTATGACAGCCATTTTTTCTTCTTCAAGCCTGTAAGGAGTTGCTTGTATATAACCCTTTGCAGATTTTGAAAAAGTAGAAGCATAGACAAGTTTAATCGCTTTTTGCAGTTCTTCCAACCGGATCTGTTTCATTTCATGCGAGTTGGGAAGCATACAAGTGAGATAAACACCGGCAAATGGTTGGTGTTGGGAATCTTCAAGCAGACTGGATGATCTTACGGCCAGTGGATATTTCATTAAATCTAAAACAGCTGATAGCTGATTTACAATATCATGGGGCATTGGTGTTTCAATAAATTTTTCTTTTATAGCATTTTCATCATCACATTGCAAAGCAAAATCCAAAAGATTATCCTGCTCCATAAATCGATCAAACACGTTCGTTCCCAGAACAATTGCCGGAGGGACCGAGACATGAATGCCGGGATATTTTTCAGAGATGTCATACATATCGATGAGAGTTCCAAAAAATGCCAGACCACGCCCTTTACCGCCTAATGATCCCCCGCCAATTCGAGCAAAGCTGCTTGACTCATCAAATGTATTGGAGTCAAAATCTACAATGATTCCTCTTTGCTGCTTAGTACGAAAATCTTTAAGTGCCCTTATAAGATATTTCCGCAACTCATCAACAGAAGAATAATCTTCCACAGATTGAGGTCGTAATTTATGTGCGAGAAAAAATTCAGTACGTGCTTTTAACCACGTGGAAAAATGATTTCGGTTGGCATGATAAACAAGGCATTCATCAGGTATGGTATGCAATTTTTTTTCAAGACTCTTCAAATCCGTAACTCTGTCAACTTCTGATCCATCCGGCATTCTAAGAATAAAATCACCAAAACTTAGATGCTTAACCATAAACTGCCGTAACTTACTGATAAAACGCCTTGAATTTTTCCTTAAGAATTGCACATCATATTTTTTTGCAAGTTCTTTAATAGCGGGATCACCCGATTGAAGTAGAATGGGAATATCGGGATGTTTCTTTCTAACATTTACGGTAAATTCAATTCCAGCTCTGGGGTCTTTGAAGCCATTACGAGGAAATTCTATATCAGTAATCACTCCTAAAATATTCTCATGATATTTATTGAACAGCTCCCAGGCTTCCTCATAGTTTTCACATAACAATATTTTAGGACGCGCTCTCATTCGCATAATCCGATGAGAAAGATTTACACCTTCCGAAAGAACTGACTGTGAATGGCTCATAAGTTCGGCGTATATGTTTGGTAAATATGATGAATAAAAGCGTACATTATCTTCAATAAGAATTATTGATTGCACTCCAACCAATTCCGTATCCTGATCAAGATTCATGCGGTCTTCAATAAGTTTAACAATCGCAAGAAGAATTCTGAAATCTCCCTGCCAGAGAAATATTTTTTCGAAATCAGAAACACTGTGGCTTTTATGCAAATCTTTTAACTCACGATAATCATAAGTTAACAGCACAATTGGAGTGTCCGAAGCATTTATGCGTATTTCCCGTGAAAATTCAACGGCATGCATATCACCGAGATGCATAGTTGCTATTATTAAATCAAACCCTTCCTGTTCTTTTATCATTTCGAGGGCTTGTTTACCAGTCGAAGCTCTGGTTATCCGGGGCATATGAACCAGATTTAGCTCTGCATACTCCATGATCAGCCGTTCATCAAAACGACCGTCTTCTTCGAGGATAAATGAATCATACAAACTGGAGACTATTAGAATATTGTGGACCCTATGGCGCATCAAATCCTGAAACCGATAAAACCGGCTGCCATATCCCTTTTCAAATAATGTCCGATCAACACCCTTCACGAATAACTCCAATGATTTCCAATAATATAATTACAAGATCTTATAATATACTATCGACTCTAAATAGTCAAAGCTCTTCTAAACTCAAACAATTATAAAAAAGCGAGTGGAATTTCTTCCACTCGCTAATTTATCTAGAGTACGTTTAATAGATATTAAACAGCACCCTGATCCATCATAGCATTGGCAACTTTTAAGAAACCGGCGATATTAGCACCGTTAACATAGTTACCTGGAGTACCGTAAGCATCAGCAGCTTCAACACATGCTTTATGGATAGCTTTCATAATATCATTCAATCGTTTGTCGACTTCTTCACGAGTCCAACCTAAACGCATACTGTTCTGACTCATTTCCAGACCAGAAACAGCAACACCACCAGCATTGGCAGCTTTACCAGGACCATAGAGAATCTTGGCAGCAATAAATTTCTCAACAGCTTCTGGAACTGAAGGCATGTTCGCACCTTCAGAAACTACATAAACACCCTGTTTGAGCAGATTTTCTGCATCAACAACATTGATTTCATTCTGGGTAGCTGACGGGAACGCACAGTCGGCTTTGATGTCCCAAAGCGGGTTGTGAGCTGATGAAGGATCGACTGGAGTATATTTAGCATTTGGATATTTGTCTGCATACTCGGAGATACGACCACGACGGTTGTTTTTGAGATCCATGACAAAATTCAGTTTTTCTGTATCAACACCATCAGGATCAAAAATGAAACCACCTGAATCAGACAATGTGACAACTTTACCGCCAAGTTCCAAAATCTTTTCAGTAGCATACTGAGCTACGTTACCGGAACCGGAGACCAGGCAAGTTTTACCTTTCATGGTTTCGTTGCGGGTAGCTAACATTTCAACGGCAAAATAAACAGCACCATAACCGGTCGCCTCCGGACGAATCAAAGATCCACCCCAGTTGAGTCCTTTACCAGTCAAAACGCCGGTGAACTCATTGCGGATTCTTTTATACTGGCCAAACATGAAACCAATTTCACGACCGCCAACACCAATATCACCAGCCGGGACATCAGTATCAGGACCAATGTGGCGCTGCAGTTCAGTCATGAAAGACTGGCAGAAACGCATTACTTCATTATCACTTTTACCTTTAGGATCAAAGTCACATCCACCTTTACCACCGCCCATAGGCAGAGTGGTTAAAGCATTTTTGAAAACCTGTTCAAAGGCCAAAAATTTCAGGATGCCGAGATTTACTGACGGATGAAAACGAAGTCCACCTTTGTATGGTCCAATGGCCGAGTTCATTTCAATACGGAAACCACGATTAACCTGAACATCGCCCTGGTCATCCAACCAAGGTACACGGAACATGATTACGCGTTCTGGCTCAATAATTCTTTCCAAAATCTTTGCATTACGGTATTCGGGATGTTTTTCAAGAACTACTTCCAGAGATTCAGCAACTTCCTGAACAGCCTGATGAAATTCGGGCTGAGCCGGATTTTTAGCTTTTACTTGATCCATCAATTCGTCAACATAACTCATGTCAAACTCCTTAATAAATATGGTTAATTAATTCGATCATCATAACTTGTTGGAATTTAAACGGATTGGATAATAAAAGACAATACACGGTTTCCCCCATTTTCAACAGGACTTCTATGTATATTTGAATGTTATATGGGAAATTGATGAAATATATATAATTTAAGGCTCAAGGAGATGATTACGGATGCAGTATTTTACTATATCAGTTACGTTTTTAGCTCCTAATTTTTTCATTACTGAAGCTCTGTGAGTTTCGGCGGTTTTAGGAGAAATATTTAGTAATTCAGCTGCTTCTTTGGTTGAGTAACCATCAGCAAGCAATTTGGCTAATTCTCTCTCCCGTTGAGTCATCACTCCCCCCGGTTTCTGAGAATTAACGGCTTGCTTTACATATTCGGCTGCCATTTCCTGGCCGGCTGGACCGGTAAGATAAAAATCTCCTCGGGCAACTTTGGTAACAGCAAAACTTAGTTCTTTAAAATCACATGATTTAAGCAAAAAAGCTTTGGCTCCCGCTTCAAAAGCAGAACGGATTTGTGATTCGTTATGCGTGTTTGAGATAAATATAATCTGAGGGCAAGTTGGTAGTTTGCTAACTCTGATTGCAACAGTGACACCATCAAGTTTATCAAGTATGGGGGTTACTATTACAACATCCGGACGCAAACCGGCTGCTAACTCAATTGCTTCAACCCCGTCCTTTGCATCGCCGACAACTTCAATACCCGGTTCTTTGGAAAAAAGAGAAACCAGACCTTCACGGCAGAGTGATTGGTCATCAGCAATTAGTAATTTTATCTGAGAAAGCACCGTTGTTTCACTAACCTCTAATTATGAGACACATTTTCCGTATCAGCATACAGCTAAACAATATATACGGAATTCCTGATATGTAAAGAAGATTGCCTATTTTAAGATAAATACTATCAGAACAAATAAAAATTGAAGTGGCAAGGCTACTTGTTTTTGTGGTTTGAGTTGACTACTTTCATAGATTGATGTTAACCTAAATTGAAAGAGAATAAAACATTCTATGTATGTTAAAATAGCTGTTATCTCTGCTTATGCCCTCATGATTATAATTATTGGAATCATTGGCTTAAGAAAAACAAAGTCATTTTCGGATTTCTTTTTGGGGGGTGGTAATGTCGGTCCCTGGATGAGTGCTTTTACTTATGGAACAGCCTATTTTTCGGCAGTTTTGTTTATTGGTTTTGCTGGTAAAATCGGATGGGGTTTTGGTTATTCAGGTTTATGGATTGCCGTTGGGAATGCCCTGATTGGTGTTCTTGGGGTATGGTGGTTACTAGGGGCACGAATCAAAAAGATGTCGGTTGATTACAAAGTCAGCACAATGGCTGAGTATTTGGAAAAACGCTATGACTGCAAGTTCCTGAAAATCTTCTGTGCGATCTCAATATTTATATTTTTCATCCCTTATTCAGCAGCCGTATTTATGGGTTTATCATATTTGTTTAAGTCAACTTTTGGAATAGATTATACGCTGGCATTGGTCTTTATGGGTTCATTCACGGCCTTATATATAGTACTGGGTGGCTACAAATCAATGACCATGATTGACTTGATATTTGGAATGATAATGAGTGTTGGGGTGTTGATTCTCTTTGGAAGTACTCTTTCTGAAGGTGGTGGATTGAGTAATATCACTAAAACTCTTTCAGATATTAATCCCAAGCTGACCGAGTCAGTCGGCCCTCCCGGATTGTGGCCGTTATTCTCATTGATATTTTTGACAAGTGTTGCTCCCTTTGCTATGCCGCAATTGGTGCAGAAATTTTATGCTATCAGAGATAACAGAGCAATTAAAATAGGTATGGTTGCTTCGACATTCTTTGCCTTTCTCATAGGGGGAATTGGTTATTTTACCGGAGCTACAACACGAGTCTTCTTGAATCCAACAAATGCTCCTTCTGCTTTTACTGAATCCGGTGCACCGGTTTTTGATGCTCTGATGCCTGAGTTGTTAAGCAACATTATACCTGATGCGTTGTCGGTTGTTATTCTGTTACTGATATTGTCTGCATCAATGTCAACTCTGGCTGCCTTAGTTTTGATCTCAAGTTCATCGGTTGCCAAAGATATTTATGCCGGGTTTATCAATCCAAAAGTTTCAGATAAAAAACTTACAATGTTGATGCGTTTTTGTAGTGCCTTCTTTGTATTGTTGTCAGTAATTTTAGCCTATTACAAACCCTCGACAATTGTAAGTATACTTGGTATTTCATGGGGAGCAATCGGAGCGGTATTTCTTGGTCCGTTTATCTGGGGATTGTTCACGAAAAGATGTCACAAAGTTGGGGCAATTGCTTCTTCAGTTTTAGGATTGGGAATCTGCATGTATCTTTATCTAACCGGCACTCCATCTCCGCAGGCCGGGACAATAGGGATGATGGTTTCATTAGCAGTTAATCCGGTAGTGAGTTTTATAATTCCAAAGAAATAGAGTATTGTTTTTGTAGGGGCGAAGCATTCTATCAAAATATCAGATCATTACTGAAATTACCTTCAGAGAATGCTTCGCTCTTACAAGACTGAATCCTTCTGGCTGGGTAGCCCACCGCTTGCGGTGGGTTTACTATTCAAGCTTAGTAGGGAACGCAGATCTGCATCCCCTACAGTGTTTGCCTTATATGACAGGTTTCGACCTGCCACTACTCTTGGCGGATCCGTAAAGCGGAACCGCCCTACAGGAGCACACGAGGGCGTGTGCCGCCCACAAGAACAAAATACATTACAAAAAAAAGGCGGATCAATTATGATCCGCCTTATCTATATAAATAGCAACTCCATATAGGAGGTGCCTCGCTAGGCAACGTTGTTGCATTTAATAAACAATATTATTACTTCAGTGTTCCCATAATATTGCGTCAGGTAAAAGTGGCTATGCCACTATCTAAGAGTTCCCTCATAGTTAGCAGTTAACTGCTTCTCACGGATAGCCGGATCAGTATAATCAGGAAGAATCATCGGAGCAACACGACCATCGCATACCGACTCTACATCATTATTATATTTAACAACATGATCCAGGCTAAGCTTGCCATCCTTGAAACCATTGCGGATATATTGACCGGCGTTCTCGCCAGCAATACGGCCATAGACCATTATATCAAGCAGTGAATTACCCATCAGGCGATTTTCACCATGAGTTCCGCCACCAACTTCGCCAGCAATAAACAGACCCGGTACAGTTGTTTCGGCATTAGGTTGGAATTCCAAACCACCATTCTGATAATGGAGAGTTGGGAAAATCAACATCGGTTCTTTGGCAATATCAATTCCAAAACGTTTGTACAAAATATGCTTACCCGGGAATTCACGTTCAACAGTTCCTTCACCGGAGAGCATTTCAATCATTGGGGAATCAAGCCAGATGCCAGCTTTACCAGTAGGAGTCGGAACCCCTTTGCTGCCGACAGTGCATTCTTTAATAATCGCAGCAGCTTCAACATCACGCGGTTCGCGTTCATTAACAAACTGATTGCCTTCGATATTTACCAGGTTAGCACCAGAACCACGGAATTTTTCGGTAATCAAAATACCTTCCGCCTGTTCCGGGAAAACGATTCCGGTCGGGTGATACTGAACCGTATGCAGGAAACAAACCGGTACGCCAGCACGATAACCCATAACGATACCATCAGCAGTAGCGCCATAGTGATTAGTAGTCATAAATCCCTGAATGTGCAGACGACCACAACCACCGGTAGCCATTACTACAGCTTTGGCTTTGACAACGAGATATTCTTCAGTTTCTAAATTATATAGAACAGCACCGGCACAGTGACCATGTTCATTTAAAATCAATTCTACAGCAGGAGCAAATTCGATTACTCGAATATCATTAGGGCGATTGCGAGCTTCATCACGAACAGTACGCATCATCTCGGCACCGGTAATATCAGCAGCGTAGTGCATCCGTTTACGGGATGTTCCACCACCATGAATAGTCATCAAAGTGCCGTCATTAGTTTTCGTAAAATTGCAGCCCAGACCTTCGAGCCATTTTATAACTCCAGGAGCATTGTTAACCAGAGTCTCAACTAATTCAGGTTTATTTTTGAAGTGTCCCCCACCCATTACGTCAAGGTAATGAAAATACGGAGAATCTTTGTGTCCTTTGGTAGCCGCCTGAATTCCGCCTTCAGCCATCATGGTGTTGGCATCGCCATGACGAAGTTTGGTAGCGATGATAACTTTGGCTCCCTGTTCCTGAGCTAACAGCGCTGCTGTGGTTCCAGCCCCGCCGCCACCGATAACCAACAGATCAGTTTCATAATCAACTTTATTCAATTCAACAATCGCCGGATCAACCCGACTTGTGGCTTCGAGAAGATCAGCAATTTCATGAGCAATATGATAGCCCTTACTGGGGCCAATTTTGACTTCCCGACGGCCTTCTTCTTTTACATCAGGATGATGATGAAGCATCTCGGCACGTTCATCAAGGCTTAGAAACGGAACTTCTTCATTTTTCTTTTTCCGTTCCACCCGTTCGGCGCGGGTACTTTCGACAACCTTGATAAGTTTTTTTAGTTCTTCCGGATATGGCATTATATTCCTTCTTTCACATCAATGGTTGTAAGGCTACAGATATGTTGCATCCTGTGGTGCCCAGTCGTCACCCGCAGTTGCCGGTTCCATCTCTCTATCAGTGTAAACCTGTTTGAGCTTTTCCAGATCAGTTGCTTTGAGTTCTTCAAGACCTTTTACAAAACGCCCGGCTTCGATATTGGCAACCATTGTCTTCAGATGTTCGGATCTGGGAGTAAGAAAAGCTCCATTAATTCTTCTTGCTAACTGAGCAATATGATACTGGGGAAGTTCACCCATACAACGGCTGACACAAAGACCGCACTGGATGCAATCAAATGAAATGCGGTTGGCTTCTTTAATATCACCCCGTTTAAGAGCTGCGATATAATCCATCACCTCAACATCCATCGGACAGACTTTGCTGCAGGCATTACAAGCAACACAGCGGAACAGTTCTGGATATAGATTAAATACTTCTTCAGGTTTGCCCTGCAATTCTTTGAAATCATAGACAGCTCTATTAGCTGGATAAAACGGCATTTGCGTCAGATACATTTCCGGCTCAACAACTGTCTGGCAGGCTAACCCAACTCTAATTTTATAATCTCCCGGCTTGCGATACACAGTAGCACAGGCACCACAAATTCCACCACGACAACCACAACCCCGAATATACTTGTAACCGGCATATTCGATTGCTTTCATTATCGTAAGCGACTCGGGAACCTCGTAACGCTTACCCATTATATAAATGGGTATCATTTTTACTTCAACTTTTTCTGAAGTTTTTTCGGTTACCGTACTCATTTTAACCTCATCAATATATTTCTAATATTTTTATCAATTTAATTATGCAATCAACTGTTTTGCTTTTAGTAAATTAAGCGAACTGTCCCTGTTCAATGTAAACTGGCAATCTTTTACTGGAATACCCAATGCAATTGCCAATAGCTGAGTGAAATAGTAAATCGGGACTTCGGTCGCTCCTTCAAATTTAGCTAACATCTGTTCCTGCTTATGTCCGAGATTATAATCACACAATGGACAGGTAAGAGCCATTGCTTCGGCTCCATTGGAAGTGGCATCGCCTAAAATATCTTTAGATAAATTCATAGCCGTATCAGGATTGCCTAACACCTGATATGAGCCGCAGCATTCTGTAGACGAAGCAAAATCAACAACCTCGGCTCCAATGGCTACCAGAAATTCATGAAAAACCGATGGACGATCAGGACGATCCAGAGCAACTTCCTTTGGTCTCAATAATGTGCATCCATAATATGGAGCAACCTTAAGGCCACTTAGTGGCACTTTTACTTTCTCTTTTAATTTATCAAAACCGTAATCATCACGGAGAAAATCAAGCAAGTGCACCACTCGCACTTCACCTGCATAATCAATTTCTTCATCCATAAATTGATTTATAGTATTCCGCTTCTCTTCATCCTCTTTCATCAAAAGATTAGCCCGTGCCAAAGTGTTGTAGCACATGGAGCAAAGCGTCATCACGGTATCATCGCCGCGTTCTTTCACTCTTATAAGATCCCGTACCGGAGCAATCAGATGAATTAGATCGTCATCAGCCAAGGAATAAACTGCACCACAGCAGTTCCATCGCGGTAGTTCTTCAATCTCTACCCCTAAGGCTTTTAATGATGCTAAAGCGGAATCTTCAAGATTTTTTGCTTTTGTTTTAAGGGTGCAACCCGGGTAATAACTAAGTTTCATTTTAACCTCACGCTTTTAGCATACTCAGGATGTAAATTTCCGGAATCCGGAAACCATTGCGATCTGGGGAAGCTCCACAATTTCTTCTGGCTGAAGATTCGATGGCTCCACATGATCAACATTCTGACGAAGTTTAATCTGTCTTAAAGCTTCCATTACTTTTGGAATTTCTATTCCCCGCGGACAACGAACTTCGCAGGTATGGCACGAAGCACAAAGCCAGGGTAAATTCATTTGATCCAGAGCTTCAGACTGTCCAAATTGAATTAGATGCATAACATGACGAGGAGTTGCCGTTGCATGAATGTTCATTGGACAGGACCCGGAGCAGGTGCCGCATTGCATACACTTACCCATAATCTGACCACTGAGTTCCGCAATCTTGCTCATAAACTTATCGTCAATTGTTTTATTGGAAAATTTAAATGGCATCGGGACCTCTTTCAAAAAAGTGTCGTTACCAAAACTATCTTCTCTTGTTCCCCAAGGTGTAACCGAGGAATCCGATTGTGAATATCTTCACAAAGAAATACGTAATAAATTTGTCTTAAGATATACTAATTTATAGATGAAAAGGCAACCCCTTTTGAGAATTTTTTCACACAGACGTAGTCTGTTCTACCGCAAAGCGGCCACAAAGTGGCTTTTTCCGCAAAGCGTTGTAATGAAGTTTGATCTTAACTGATAATACTAACATCTTTGGTCAAAATAAATCTTTGTAGGGCGGTTCCGCTTTACGGACCCGCCAAAGGCATAGCCTGGCCACCTTGTGGCATTTACTCGAGCAGGCAGGAATCCTTTCCTGCCTGAATATTAATAAACCGTCAGGATCGAAATCCCGACGGCTCAAAATATCATGTTGTTTTTTTATGAATTTTAAAATCTATTCTGATGAATAAGCAATAAGGCAGTTTATATCATACCCTGCTAATTTTTCTCGCCAGGGAAGAAATTCAAGGTCAATTACTGCCGAAACTCCAACTATATCAGCCCCAAGCTTTTCAACAAGATCACAAGCAGCTTTCAGGGTCCCTCCGGTTGCTATCAGATCATCAACGATCACAACCTTGTCCCCTTTTTTGAGGGCATCAGTATGGATCTCAATACTATCGGTTCCATATTCGAGAGAATATTCCTGTGAAATAGTTTCTGATGGAAGTTTCCCGGGTTTTCTTACTGTCACTACTCCAATATTCAATCTATCAGCCAAAGCGGCTCCAAAAATAAAACCTCGAGATTCGATTGCAACTATAGCATCCGGCTTTTTAGAACTGATATACTTTTCCATTTCATCCAGGGCAAGTTTGAATCCTTGCGGATTCTGGAGAAGGGTTGTTATATCATAAAAACAAATTCCCGGTTTTGGGAAATCTGGTACACTTCGAATATATTTTTTTATATCACTCATGTTTTCCTCTAAAAAGTTACTTTGAAATCTGAGAATACACCCTTAAATTCAATCCATTCAATATTTACAGCATTTACAACTGCACTTTGAGGGCCTATTTTTAGTTCTTTGATTAATGACTCAATAAGCGACTTGTCGCCTTCTACCTGAACTGAGACAGAACTATCCTGGTTATTTTTTACCCATCCTGTTAATCCAAGACTTTTAGCCTGTCCCAAACAGTAATATCGATATCCGACTCCCTGCACAAAACCACTTATTAAAATTTTAGCCCCTACTGAACTCATCCATCTCCTCTGGCAAATTCCATTGCCAATTTAACGGCTTCAATCGGATCCTCAACCTGATGTATATCATCACCAAGTTTCCAGGCTGAGACAGAAATCAATGGTTTTTTTGCTTTTAAAGCAAACGCCATTTCAGATAGAGTTCCATATTTCCCGGGTAATGCAATTACAGCATCGGCTGTGCGCACAACCATAATATTTCGTGCTTCGCCAAAACCGGTAGGAATTACATAATCAATAAATTCATTGGCATCATCCTTATCAACAGTAGGTATAATTCCAATAGTCGTTCCACCTGCTTCTTTTGCACCGCGAGCAGCACCCTCCATAACACCACCCATTCCTCCGCAAACAATCACTCCACCATGCTCAGCTACATATTTACCGATCTCTCCAGCCATATCTTTGAGTTTTTTTGAACACTTACCTGCCCCCACAACAGCAATAACCGGACTTCTATTAACAGCCAATTGTGGTTTCCTCTCTTTGATTTTAGTGTAAATGCTGTATCATCAGAATTTGTCTTTTGCTCGAAGTTTACTGAGCTAAATTTTTTGATAAAATCGGGGTGACTGGATTTGAACCAGCGACTCCTTAGTCCCGAACCAAGTGCGCTACCAAGCTGCGCTACACCCCGAATATCTGGAACCATCCAAAAAAGGATGATTTTGGATAAAAGTCAATACATTTCCCACGAAGTGGGTTCTATATTTTTATTTTGAGTTTCTGCAATTTTACAAGGGTATCGGTATCCGTGAAATTTAACCTTAAAGGCGTTACAGAAACAACACCCCTATTGACTGCCTCATAGTCGGTCCCTTTGGTATTTTTCCATTTTGGCTTGCCGCCAATCCAGTAATAAGGTTTTCCACGAGGATCTTTTTTATGGACAATAATATCCTTGTACTGACGAATACCCTGTTTTGTGAACTCAAATTTCGTATATGGCTTACCGTTATCAGGTGGAAGATTAATATTTAAAAATGTAGCCGGATCAAGTTTGAAGCTGTCATAAATCTTAATAATTTTCAATACAAAATTAGCCGCCCGTTTCATTGGTGTCCCTGGTTCCCACCCAGCCATTGATACGGCAAGAGATGGAACTTTGATAATAGACCCTTCGATGGCTGCAGCGACAGTGCCGGAATAGGTGACATCATCACCCATATTGGCACCATGATTAATTCCGGAAATTATCATCTCCGGAGGCTTTTTCTTAAAGAAATGATATTTGGCCAACATAACACAATCGGTGGGAGTGCCATCAGTAGCATATCTTTGATTATCAAGCTTATGAACTCTCAGGGGATGGTTCAGCGTTAATGAATGAGAGGAAGCCGATTGTTCTCTATCTGGTGCAACCATATAGACATCAGAGACTTTATCAAGTTCTTTGAAGAGAGCTTTGATGCCGTCACTAAAGTAGCCGTCATCATTGGTAATCAGGATCCTTTTTTTGCTTTTTGACATAGTTGATAGTCTATCACAATGTTAAGGCTAAATCAAGCCATTCATTTTTTTGAGTAATATTAAAAGAATATTCTCTTCCAGATTTGCCTGATAAAGCGAGTTGTATCTTTAAATGGATTTATATAAGATTGTGATCCTTCATAAACCGTAGAGATGGGGACTTCTATAATTGCACAGCCCACAGCACCCGCTTTAAAAAGCATCTCAGACTCAAAATCATATTTTACAGTTTTTAATGGAATTGCTTTTAGTACATCAGTTGGAATTAATCTATAGCCAGATTGACTATCCCTTACACATTGCGAGGAAAAAATTGATACAATTAATGAAGAAAGATTATTAGTAAGCCACCTTGCAAAGGGCATTATTTTCAAATCAATATTACGAGTTCCCATAATCAATCTTCTACCATTATCAAGGGCAAAGAATCTTGGAATTTCCTCTGGTAAATGTTGAAGGTCAGCATCAATTGTTAGAACAGAGCGATAATTCTCTTTAATAGCATATTCAAAACCAGCCAATAGAGCAGCCCCCTTTCCCCTGTTTTCCGGAAATGAAATAAATTTGAGATTATGTTTTTTTATAATTTCAAGAGTGTTATCAGTTGAGCCATCATTTACCAACAAGAGATTTGAGTCGCATACATATTTAAGACAGCGCGGGATTAGTTCATCAAGATATTTGCCTGCATTATAAGCTGGAATCAGAACTAATACAGAATGTTGATTTATGTCATTCATAAAAATAAGCCTCATGAAGGCTTTTACTAAAATTACCCTTTAAATAAATTACAATGGTCGGAGCGAGCCGATTTGAACGGCCGACCTCTCGCACCCCAAGCGAGTGCGCTAACCAAGCTGCGCTACGCTCCGACATGATCTTTGAAAAGCAATCCAATCTACTTAAAAGCCTATAAAACTCAAGAGATAATTTTTAAAATATCCTCGATATCATTTCGAATCTGACTAATAAGTGTTTTGGTTTTTGCCGTATGTTTCAAATTTGTCTTAACCTCGCCTTTTCGGCGCATACTAAGCTTGGCTCTGGCTCCGGCAATAGTCAATTTTTCCTTCGTACGCAGATGTTTTATCCGGTTGAGAATTTCAATGTCTTTTTGCGTATAAGTTCTATTACCGCCTCGGCTCTTCTTGGGATTCAGGGTAGGGAACTCTTTTTCCCAGTACCTAAGAACATACGGTTCCAGTCCAGTCATTTGAGCTACTTCACTTATAGAGTAGTAAAGCTTTTCATTAACGGTCTTCTTTTTGCCCATTAGTAATAACCTATCTCTATCATCAACTCCAAATTTCTGGTTTCAATTCTCTTCCCATAAGCTCTCCAACAGCTTCGGAAGATGGTTTATTTTCAAATAATACTTTGTAAACTGCTTCAGTAAGGGGCATTTCTACCTGATGAATTTTAGCCAGCTCTCTTCCCGATCTGGTCGTCTCTACCCCTTCGGCAACCATGTGCATTCCACCCAGCACCTCTTCAAGAGTCTTCCCTTTGCCTATTGATTCACCGACATACCTGTTCCGGCTGTGGCGTGACACACAGGTAGTGACAAGATCGCCAACACCCGACAAACCGGCAAAAGTCAGTGGGTCGGCACCCATTGCTATTCCCAGCCGAGTGATTTCAGCAAGTCCTCTTGTAATAAGAGCACCCAAGGTGTTATCGCCGGTATTTAATCCGGCCGCTATTCCCACTGCAATAGCTATTATATTTTTAAGAGCTCCCCCTAATTCCACTCCGATAAGATCATTACTGCAATAAACCCTGAAGGTTGGGTTAGAGAAGATGCCTTGCATCTTTTCTGTAAGAGTACTATCAACACCTCCCACAACTACTGTTGTAGGCATATCAAGAGCAACTTCTTCGGCATGTGATGGTCCCGAGATTGTCATGATCTTATTTATTGGGACATCAAGTGTCTCTTTTACAACTTGAGACATACGTTGCAAAGATCTGGTTTCAATACCTTTGGCCAGGTTTACAATTCCCATTACATTACTGAGATCAGTTTTTATATTTCCGAGAGCTGATCTTAAAAATTGCGATGGAACAGCCAGGACTACCAGATCTGCTTTCTCAAGACACTCATCAAGATTATTGGTAATTAAAATTTCTTCAGAAAGTTTGCACTTTGGTAGTTTATCAGGATGAGTCCTGTGTTTAAGTAAAAGCTGGTAATCATCATTATTGAATTCCCATAGCTTTACCGGATGGCCGTTGTTATTCAACAGCCGGGCAATAGCAAGTCCCCAGGATCCAGCTCCTAATATAGCAATAGACTCAGACATGAGAGCCCTCCTGGTGAGATTTGGATTTATGGGTCACCTTGTTTTCTTCACCGGCAAATAGCCTTACTATATTTTGACGATGAGTAACCAGAATCAACAATACAATAAGCCCCGATATGTAAATATATATCATAGCAATATCTTTGTTCATCAGGAATTTTTCACTAACTAATATTAAGCAAAAGGCAATCGCCGCTAACATTGAACCTAAAGAAATATATTTGCTGATTGTCACTACAATTCCAAAAACTACCAGCGCCAATAATGCTTCCAGTGGTAACAAAGCAATCATCCCGCCTAAGACAGTGTTGACCCCTTTTCCACCTTTGAATTTGAGGTAAAGAGGAAATATATGCCCCAGCATTGCCGCCAGAACACAAACCAAAAGGAATGCATCCACTGAAAAATATGGCAGGGTATAATTTGCAATGAACCAACGACCAACAAGTACTGAGAGCACCCCTTTAGAAATATCACCAATATAAACCCAGATCGCTGCTTTGAAACCCAGGATTCGAGTTACATTTGTGGCTCCAATATTCCCGGAGCCATGTTTCCGAATATCCTCAATACCGTAGAACCGAGGAACAATGTATCCAAAAGGAATAGCTCCCAATAAATAGGATGCGATTATTGGCAATATGAAAAACATGGTATCTATATTTCAATACCCTTATTTATTAATTCCAGTTATATCTTAATATTGTGACACTGTCACTTATTCAGATGCCGCCGAATCATCCACAACTGTTGTATCAGGCAACATCTCTTCCATAGGAGTTGCACCAATATCCATCAGTTCAGGATAGATCTCAGAAAGAATTTTTATAAAATCAATAGCTTCAGCAGAGTCGATTACTTCATCCTGTGGCAAATACTGTATTTTTTGAATTGTAGTTCCAAGAGCTTCAAGATTCAAAGATGTATCAGCATCAAGTTTACCGGTAAAGGCAGTTACAACAGCATTGACTCTGGCAGTATCAACCCCGGCTTGCGGGTTTTCTGTTACCAAACCACCAACTTGAATTACTGCAGTTTTTACTCCGTATTTTACCAGCTCATCCTTTTTTGCCCAGCAAGTCACTCCGGCAATCACAGCCATAACAAATAAAACTCCGACAACTATCAGAGCTACCAAACATCCTTTGGACATCCCTTTCTTCTTAATCTCTTCAGTCATAATCCCTCACCAACTTTTCATGATTCAATTAAATCTTTTAATAACCCAGATAATACAAACACTCACAACCACTTCCATTGAGATAGTTAATGTTTGAGTTTAACAGATTATAATATGAAGCAGACCCAAGCGCAAGCGATTCGAATAAACTTTTTACTTGGTTGGCTGATATCCTCACTGCAATTCTGTGGGTGGCACACGCCCCCGTGTGCCCCAATGGATGATGTAGCGATAACCAGCAGACGTGGGCGTCTGCCAAGCACAATTACTTACCAAACAAAAAACCCGCCATAAGGCGGGTTTGATGTATATAAAATCTCAGATGTGTTTAAAGACTATTTATTAGCTTCGGCCTTTTTCTCTTTTTTGACCTTCTTACCTTTTTTATCGGTTTCCACCTTTGGTGGCGGCGTAAGAAGTTCAACCACCGATATAGGAGCACCATCACCACGACGAACACCCAATTTAACCACACGAGTGTAGCCAGAAGTACGGTCAGCTAATTCAGGCAGAATCTCTGCAAAGAGTTTCTTAAAAACGTTCTTCTGTTTGACTGTTTTGGCAACCAGTCTTTTGGAAGCCAGGGTATCCTTTTTGGCATTGGTAATAATGCGATCAACCACGGGACGAAGAGCCTTGGCTTTGGCATCTGTAGTTTTGATTACCCGATGCTCAAATAATGACATAGCCATATTTGAGAGCATAGCTTCTTTATGAGCTTTGGTACGTCCCAGTTTCTTTACTTTATCCCGATGTCCCATTTTTAATCACATCACCTTATGTTTGCGGTTGTTCGATAAATTTAGATATATCCATTCCGAAGGATAAACCCATCTCTTCAAGAATGGTACTAATCTCATTAAGCGACTTGCGTCCAAAGTTACGATACTTTAACATCTCTGATTCGGACTTAGTGACCAAATCTTGGATAGACTGTATATTGGCTGCTCTCAGGCAGTTAGACGACCTCACTGAAAGTTCCAGTTCATCTACTCTGGTAAGCAGCAGATTACGAACCCGGACTGTCTCTTCATCTTCTTCAGGCTCTTCATCAACCATTACCTCTTCATCCATATGAATAAAGAGCTGCAAGTGATCTTTCATCAACTTGGCGGCATAACTAAGAGCATCTTCCGGTGTGATGGCACTATCAGTTTTGATTTCCATTATCAAACGGTCGTAGTCGGTCTTTTGTCCTACGCGAGTATTTTCTACAAGGTAGGAGACTTTAATAACCGGTGAAAAGAGAGAATCAACATAGACAGTTCCAACCGGAGCATCCGGACGTTTATTTTGTTCGGCAACGCTATAGCTGCGGCCGGAGTCAATATCAAGCTCCATTTCAAAATCAATATCATCGGTAAGTTCGCATATATGCAAATCGGAATTGAGAATCTCTACCTCTCCATCCGTTTCAATCATACCAGCGGTCAGTTTACCTTTGCTATTAGCTTTTAAAGTAAGAGTCCGCATTTCATCGCAATGCATCCGAACTCTGAGTCTTTTTACATTTAGAACGATGTCGGTGACATCTTCATATATTCCCGTAACAGATGAAAACTCATGTAAACATCCTTTAATACGAATAGATACAACAGCAGCACCCTGAATGGATGACAGTAAAACCCGACGTAGTCCGTTACCAAGAGTTGTACCGTACCCTCTTTCCAGAGGTTCAATAATAAACCGGGAATAATTCTCTGTCGCTGACGACTGATCGTTAACGACTTCTTTAGGCATTGTAAGTGGTTTCCACTTCATTAGCAAAAATCCTCCCAAAGGAGTTAGTTCCTTACTTGGAATACAGCTCTACAACCAATTGTTCATTAACTGTCAAAGGTATATCAATACGTTTTGGCACTTCAAGGAGTTCTCCTTCAAGAGCCGCTTTATTTAACCTTATCCAGGGATAATCATCTCCCCTTCCAACTTCTTTTAAAGCAGCATGAATAACATCAAGATTTTTTGATTTCTCTTTTACCTTAATGAGTTCACCCGGCTTAATATTATATGACGGGATGTCAACAATGTGTCCATTCACCAGTACATGACGGTGTCTGACCAATTGCCTGGCTCCTTTACGAGAGGCAGCAAATCCCAGACGATAGACTACATTATCCAATCTTGTTTCAAGCAGTTGCAACAGGATTTCACCTGTAACACCAGTCTTGCGATCGGCTTTTTTGAAATAGTTCCGGAATTGTTTTTCCAGAACACCATAGATACGACGAATTTTTTGTTTTTCCCTTAACTGAATACCGTAAGGTGAAATTTTACGTCGCCTGTTATTACCGTGTTGTCCCGGGGGGAACTGGCGTCTTTCAATAGCGCATTTACTACTTAAGCAACGCGGGCCTTTCAGGAAAAGCTTTTCCCCTTCACGACGACAAAGTTTACAATTGGCTTTACGATAGCGAGCCATTAAATCTCCTATATACTCTAAATTATTCTATTCTTCGTTTATTATACCCGACGGCGTTTAGGCGGCCGGCATCCATTATGCGGAATCGGAGTCACATCTTTTATCAAGCTAATTTCCAATCCTGCGGCAGAAAGAGCTCGGATAGCTGCTTCACGACCGGAACCCGGACCTTTAACCCAAATCTCAACACGACGGAGTCCCATATCCATTGCTTCCTTGGCGGCCAGTGTCGATGCTTGCTGAGCGGCAAAGGGAGTTGATTTTTTAGAACCCTTAAATCCAACCCGACCGGCACTTCCCCAGGAAATAGTTTTACCATTAACATCAGATAAGGTAATAATAGTATTATTAAAGGTAGCCTTAATATGAACCGTACCAGTTGATTCTACTTTACGTGATTTCTTACGGGATTTACCTTTTTTCTTAGCATCAGCCACTTAACACCTCAGTAATTTCAAGACTATTTCTTAGCCATTGGTTTTCTTTTTAATCCGCCAATAGAACGTTTCGGTCCTTTGCGAGTTCGGGAATTATTTTTTGTATTTTGACCGCGAACCGGAAGACCTCGCCTATGCCGTAAACCGCGATAACTGCCAATATCAACCAGACGTTTGATATTCATCTGTATTTCACTACGAAGAGTACCTTCCACATTGTAATCATTTTCGATTACTTTACGAAGTTTGGTGACATCTTCATCAGTTAGTTTATTAACTCTCGTATCAGGATTTATTCCTGTTTTTGTGAGTATCTCATCTGCAACATATGGTCCAATACCAAAGATATAACGAAGTCCAATCTGGATACGTTTTTCTTTTGGTAAATCTACACCGGCTATTCTGGCCAAATCTTTCTCCTTTTACTCTCTATGCAAAAAAACTTTGTTCTCAACCCTGACGCTGTTTATGGCTGGGGTTACGGGAACATATAACTCTTAACACACCTTTGCGCTTAACAATCTTACAATATTCACAGCGCTTCTTAATTGCCGAACGTACTTTCATAATAATCACCCATCGCTACTTTATTTGTAACGATATGTTATCCTTCCCCGGGTTAGATCGTAAGGTGAAAGTTCCAGTGTTACTTTATCACCCGGTAATATTTTAATAAAATGCATTCTCATCTTGCCGGAAATATGTGCTAAAACAACATGACCATTATCAAGTTCAACTTTAAACATTGCATTTGGTAAAGTCTCAATCACTTTGCCTTCAACCTGAATGGTTTCTTCTTTAGCCATAATCTCCTTTATACTAAAGTCAGTATATCCGGGTCACCCTCGGTTATAACGACCGTATGTTCATAATGAGCCGAGGACCTTCCATCGATTGTAATTTCAGTCCAGCCATCCGGCATCGTTTTTACTTCTTCGCTTCCAAGGTTAACCATTGGTTCAATAGCCAGCACCATTCCCGGTTTTAAAATCGGTCCGTCGCTGGGTGAACCAAAATTTGGTACCTGAGGTGATTCATGCAATTTGCGGCCAATTCCATGACCGACTAATCTACGAACCACGCCATAACCCTGACCTTCAGCAGTCAACTGAATCGTCGAAGATATCTCGCCTAATTTATTATCTTTTCGAGCTTTGTCAACACCTGCCATCAATGATTTTTCAGTCCATTCCATCAGAAGTTTTTTTTCATCGGAAATATCACCAATAGCAAAGGTTCGGGCAGAATCACCATAAAATTCATCAACTATAGAGCCAATATCCACAGAAACAATTTCACCCGACTTCATAATTCTTTTACCCGGAATACCGTGTACGACCTCGTTATCAATAGAGATACAAGCAGAGGCCGGGAAGCCATGATAGCCTTTAAATCCTGGAACAGCACCCTGTTCCCTGATATGCTCTTCAATAAGCCTATCAAGCTCACCAGTGCTCATTCCCTCCAGATTCAACTCACCAACCATATCAAGAGTTCTGGCGACAACGTTTCCAGCACGACGCATGATTTCTATTTCATCTTTTGTCTTACATTCACACACGATAATACTACTTATTTACAACCTTTAACAAATCTTCAAAAACAGCAGTTGGAGCCTGTTCACCGGTAACCTCAACAAGTATTGATTCGTTACGGTAAAAATCTTCAATTGGTTGAGTCTGTTTTTTATAAACATCAAGTCTGTTGCGAACAACAGATTCTTCATCATCCGGACGGCGCTGTAATTTGGCACCATCATCATCACAGGCCCCTTCATTTTTGGGCATATTCGATGGATGATTATATGTACGCTGACAGGTCGGGCAGAACCATCGACCTGAAAGTCTTCTTACTACTTCTTCATCAGAAACCTGCAACAAAATTGCAGCATCCATGTTCATACTATTCTTAACAAACATCTCTTTCAGACTCTCAGCCTGCGGAACGGTACGTGGAAAACCATCGAGAATAAAGCCATTGCTCAGATCACCATTGGTAACTTTGGATTCAATCAATCCAACCAGCAGATGATCAGGGACCAATTCTCCCTTTTCCATAAATTCTTTTGCCTGCTTGCCTAAATCAGAACCTGCTTTTACAGCATTGCGAAGCAGATCACCAGTAGAAAGGTGAAGTACGCCGATTTTTTCAGCAAGTTTTACAGCCTGGGTACCCTTCCCGGATCCCGGAGGACCCAAAAAGATCATGTTCTTCATCACATTGACCTCCCACGAATTTTACCTTTTTTCAGGAATCCATCGTAATGGCGCATCATCAGGTGTGATTCAATTTGCTGCAGAGTATCCAATGCCACACCGACAACAATGAGCAATCCGGTACCGCCAAAGAAGAAATTGACATTAAATTTACCAATCAACACCCAGGGCAGAACTGCAATTGCAGCAAAGAATAACGCACCCGGTAATGTGATACGAGTCAGAATTTTTTCAATATATTGCGATGTATTCTTTCCCGGCCTGATACCCGGAATATAGCCACCGTTTTTACGCATGTTATTTGCAATTTCCATCGGATTAAAAACAATAGCAGTATAGAAATATCCAAAGAATACAATGATCGTACCATAAATAATAGAATACCAGAACCCGCCGGGAGCCAGCCATACCGCTACCAGATTTTGAATCCAATCGGACTGCGGGAATAATTGGGCTATCGTTGACGGCAGGAACATAATTGATTGAGCAAAAATGATCGGAATAACACCGGCTGAGTTAACAGACAGCGGCAGATGGGTCGAAGCCCCACCAAAAACTTTGCGACCGACAACTTTGCGAGGATACTGCACCGGAACTTTTCTCTGGGCACGGGTAACAAGAATTACAGCTGCAATGACCAGAATCATCATTACCAGCATAACCAGACTAACTAAGAAGTCTCTGGCACCGTTCCAGATAAAGACAACCTCTTCAACAACAGCATCCGGGAAGCGGGCAATAATACCAATGAAAATAATCATTGAAATACCGTTTCCGATTCCACGTTCAGTAATTTGTTCACCCAGCCACATAATAAAGATAGTACCGCAGGTAAATGTCAGTATTGTCAACGGAATAAAGCCTGCTGTATCCATATGCACTGCAGAAATTCCACCGCTACTCTTTATAGTAGTAAGATATCCTGCTGTACCCCATGCCTGCAGACAAGCAATCAATACTGTCAGATAACGAGTATATTGAGTAATCTTGCGGCGGCCTTCTTCTCCTTCTCTCTGCAAACGCTGCAAGAAAGGAATTACAGCCCCAAGCAACTGGAACATAATCGATGCCGAAATATAAGGCATGATACCCAGTGAAAAAATTGCAGCTTTGGTAAAGGCACCACCGACAAAGAGATCGAAGAGCCCAAAGATAGTGTTTTGAGCCAGGGCCGACGCCAGAATATTGCCATCAATACCCGGTGTAGGAATATGACCCCCTATTCGGTAAACAACTAACAATGCGAGAGTAAAGAAAATCCTTTTCCTTAGTTCTTCGACTTTGAAAATTGACCTGAAGGTTTCAAACACTAAATCACCTCAGTCTTTCCGCCGGCTGCTTCTATCTTGGTAATAGCCGTCTTACTAAACTTTGCAGCTTTGACTGTGTATGCTTTTTCTATTGTTCCGTTTCCAAGAACTTTAACCGGTACATTAGTCTTCTTAATCAGACCTGCTGATTTCAAAGCTTCCGGTGTAACTTCGCCGGCATCAAACTTATTTGCCAAATCAGTTAGATTTACAATCTGACATTCTTTTCTGAATATATTTGTAAATCCAAATTTAGGCAGTCTGCGATGTATTGGCATCTGTCCGCCTTCACGACCCGGTTTTTTTGTAAAACCGCTGCGCTGACCGGCGCCTTTATGACCGCGACCTGATGTTTTTCCAAGTCCGCTGCCAGTACCGCGACCGACGCGTCTGCGTTTCTTCTTGGAACCTTCTGCTGGTTTTAATGTATGTAGATCCATTTTTCCTTACCCAGGTTAATCTATCTCTTCTACTGTTACCAAATGATTGACAGCACGAATCATACCCCGTATTTGCGGTGTATCATTATGTACGACTGTCCGTCTTATCTTCCCCAGACCAAGCGCTTTAATAGTACGCTTCTGAGGTTCTTTCCTATCAATGGTACTTCGAATCTGTGTAACTTTTAATTTGACCATCAGTAATCCTTATAACTCAGAAGTATTACCCTTCCTGACGTTCCTTTAATTCCTGTTCGCGTGTGCGAAGAAGTTTTAAACCATTTAAAGTTGCCTTAACAACATTGTGAGGATTTCTGCTGCCAAGAACCTTGGCCAAAATATCCTGCACTCCTAATGATTCCAAAACCGCACGAACCGGGCCACCGGCAATTACTCCGGTACCAGGTGAGGCTGGACGCATCACGACTGTTGTGGCACCAAATATGCCGTTGATACGATGAGGAATTGTACCTTTAATCAGGTTAACAAAAGTCATTTCTCTACGAGCAGTTTCTGTGCCTTTACGAATAGCATCAGCAACTTCCGGAGCCTTGCCATGACCTATGCCAACTTTGCCCTTTTTGTCGCCAACGGCAACAAGAGCTGTAAAGCTGAACCGGCGGCCACCTTTAACCACCTTGGCTACTCGCTTCACGCTTATTACTTTTTCCTCTAATTCGAGGCTATCCATTTCAAATCGTGCCAATCTTTACCTCATCTATTATTTACAACAAATTTTCTAAAACTTAAGACCGCTCTTCCGAGCACCATCCGCCAGAGCTTTAATCCGGCCATGATAACGATGTTCATTACGATCAAAAACAACTACTTCAATTCCTTTTTCTTTAGCTGCGCCGGCAATAATCTCGCCTACTTTTTCAGCTACTTTTGTTTTAGTCATATCATCTTTAATATGATCAGCAACATTTTTAGAATTGGAAGCTGCAGCAACAATCGTAATTTTCTTTTCGTCATCAATTAACTGAGCAAAAACGTTATTCAGGGATTTTGATACAGTCAAACGAGGACGTTCGGCAGTACCATCAACAATCCCGCGAACCTTGCGGCGACGCCGAAGGGCACGCTTTGCTCTTAAAATATTTTTATCAGCCATTCTTTACACCACACTCAATTAAGCGCCACTACCGGCTGTCTTACCAGCCTTTGAGCGAACATGTTCATCAATATACCGAATCCCTTTACCTTTGTAAGGTTCGGGTTTACGCATCGAGCGTATTTTTGCTGCACACTGGCCGACCATTTGTTTATCGATGCCGGTGATAATTAATCTATTTTCCTTCGGTACTACTTCAATATTAACACCTTCAGCGGGAGTAAAAATAATCGGATGAGAATAACCCAGGCTTAATACAAGATGCTTGCCTTTCATTTCTCCACGGTATCCAACACCAATAATTTTTAATTCTTTCTTATATCCCTCGTTAACACCCACCACCATATTGTTTACCAGAGCTCTGGTTAAACCATGTAAAGCACGGTGGCGCTTTTGATCTGAAGGACGGGTAACAACAATGTTGTTTTCTTCAACAGCCACAGACATTTCTTTGTGTATATTAATACTCAGATTGCCTTTGGGACCATTAATTGCCAATTTCTGTCCATCGATATCCACTTTGGTCTTATCCGGTATCGGTATCGGCGCTTTGCCAACTCGTGACATCCTACATTCCTTTCCTTACCAGCACTTCAACACCACTTCTCCGCCAATCCCTTTTTGGGAGGCTTCGAAATTTGTCATAACTCCGCTGGATGTAGAGATAATCATGATGCCCCGGTCATTAAAAGTAGAAGAGCGAACCTGCTCGGCATCAAAATATCTGCGCAAGCCGGGTCTGGAAACTCTTTGTATACCTCTTAATATCGGGCGATCACCTTTAAGGTATCTCAAGTAAACACGGAGAATACCCTGTTTGTTATCCGGAAGTTCCACAACATCTTTAATAAAGCGTTTCTCCTGCAATATTCGAACCACTTCCCTTTTTAAATTGGAAGCGGGTACGTCCACGGCATTTTTCTTGGCCTTGGATCCGTTTCGAATCCGAGTCAGGAGATCAGCAATGGGATCAGTCATACTCATTTTAATTGGCTCCACTCATAATTTATTTACCAACTAGCCTTAACCACACCTGGAAGGTCGCCAGCCAGGGCCATTTGTCTGAAACAAATACGGCAAAGCCCGAAACGCCTCATAAATGCTCTTGGTCGTCCACATCGACGACACCGGGTATAACCGCGCACCTTGAATTTCGGTTTGCTTTTTTGTTTATTTAACAAACACTTTTTTGCCATAACTCTCCTATTTGCGGAACGGCATTCCCATCGCCGATAACATCTGCTTAGCTTCGTCATCGGTTTTGGCTGTTGTCGTAATCGAAATACTCATTCCACGAATTTTATCTATCTTATCCAAATCTATTTCAGGGAAAATAAGCTGTTCTTTTAATCCCAGATTATAATTACCGCGACCATCGAAAGATTTCGGACTGATTCCCCTAAAATCTCTGACACGAGGGATTGCCACATTAACCAAACGATCCATAAATTCCCACATCGCATCACGGCGTAAAGTTACGCAGCATCCGATAGGCATTCCCTGGCGAAGCTTAAAGTTTGAAATACTCTTCCGAGCTCTGGTTATAAGAGGTTTGCGTCCGGTAATCTTTGCAAGATCTTCAACGGCAGCATCAAGAGCTTTGGAATTCTGAGTAGCTTCGCCCACACCGATGTTGATAGTGATCTTACTCATCCGAGGGACCTGCATCGATGATTTGTACTTGTTATCTTTTAGAAGTTTAGGAACAACTTCACTAGTATATCTATCTTTTATAATCGACATCTTTCGCTACCTCAAATCTCTTCGCCGGTCTTACGACAGATACGAACTCTTTGTTTCTTACCACCCTCAGTTAGGACCTTGGTAGATACTTTGGTCGGACCCGACAGAGCAGCACTGTAAATTGCAACATTGCTCAAATGAATAGGAGCTTCAATTGACAGCACACCCCCTTTAGGGCTTTTCTGAGTTGGGCGCTGGTGTTTTTTTCTCATGTTAACACCTTCCACCAGCACTTTATTCTTAGCATCATCTACGAACAAAACTTTACCGGTTTTCCCTTTGTTCTGTCCTGTTCTGATAAAAACTGTATCACCTTTTTTAATCCGCATAAATCATGTACCCCGTTACAATACCTCTGGGGCGAGGGAAATAATCTTCATAAATTTCTTGTCTCTAAGTTCACGAGCAACAGGACCAAAAATACGAGTTCCCCTAGGTTCCATTTGCTCGTTAATAATCACAGCCGCATTATCCGCAAAGCGAATCAATGAACCGTCTTTTCGTTGAAGGGCCATTTTGGTTCTCACTACAACCGCCTGACAGACTTCGGATTTTTTTACCGCTCCGCCCGGGATAGCTTCTTTGACCGCTACTACGATTATGTCTCCGATTGTAGCACCATGTTTTTTACCGCCAAGTACTCTGAAGCACATGGCTTTTTTGGCGCCTGAATTATCGGCTACATTTAAGATAGTGTATTCCTGAATCATCTATCTTCATCCTTGCTAATCACAAGACCAGTTTATTATCTCGCGTTACGGGCTATTTGGCCCTGGTTACTACTTCTACTAAACGCCAACGTTTGGTGGCTGAGAGAGGACGGGTTTCCATCACTCTGACAACATCACCCTTTCGGGCATCATTCTTTTCATCATGCGCATATACTTTTGAGTTAGTCCTGAAAATCTTCTGATAAACAGGGTGTCTCATTGTGCGATCAATACGAACAACAATGGTTTTATCCATTTTGTCCGAAGTTACCGTACCCATACGTACTTTGCGCTGGTTTCTGTTTTTCGTTTCAGCCATAAGTAAGACCTTACTTACCTTCTTCCTTTATTTGGTGCCGGCTTCCGGCAAAATACTTATTTTACTATCAGCTAATTTACGAATACCTGTCTCATCCTCATGCAAGACTGTCAAAATCTTTGCAATTTCCCGATGGATATATCTTAAGCGAAGAGGATTATCCAGAGCTTTAACCGACTTCCGCATGTTCAAGTTAAACTGCTCATCCAACAGGTCACTTCTTTTCTGCAGGAGTTCATCTCGGGTCATTTCTCTTAACGTTTGAATCTTTAACACCCTATACTCCTTCTGTCTCAGCGCGAGTTATAAACTTGGTTTTCAAGGGAAGTTTATTCGCTGCTAATCTTAAAGCCTCTTTAGCCATTTCAACTGAGACTCCTTCAATTTCAAACAAAATACGTCCAGGTTTAACTACGGCAACCCAATATTCAGGAGCTCCCTTACCTTTACCCATGCGAGTTTCTGCAGGTTTTTTGGTAACGGGTTTATCAGGGAAAACTCTGATCCATACTTTACCGCCACGCTTAATAGAACGGGTCATTGCAATACGAGCAGCTTCAATCTGACGATTAGTAAGCCAGCATGGTTCCATAGCTTTTAAACCGAATTCACCAAAATTAACGGCTGAACCACCTTTTGCTTTTCCACCCATGCGACCACGTTGCTGTTTGCGATATTTTACTTTTTTTGGCATTAACATAAGTAATTACTCCGCATCTTTTCTTGGTGCATCAGGTTTCTTCGACTCAACCTTGGGAGTATCTTTTTTCCCAGTATCTACTTTAGGAGCAGAAGGCCTAGAATCGTAACCTGGTTTATTCCTCGGCGGACCCTGTTGGTCAGGACGACGGCCTTTTGGCAGAGGACCACCACCTGACGGCTGTCCTGCTTTACGCACTCGACCACGAGGGCGTTTACGTCTTTTATCACCACCGGGACGTCCACCTTTTCTCTGTCGTGAAGGAGGTGCTGATTGATCCTGGTTGAGTTTATCATCACCAGAGAAGTGTTTAGCCCGATCAAGAATTTCACCACGACAAATCCAAACTTTGACGCCAATCGTACCATAGGTAGTGTTAGCAGTAGAAGTCGCATAGTCAATATCAGCTCTGAGGGTATGTAACGGTACACGACCTTCAGCATATTTTTCACTGCGAGCAATCTCAGCTCCACCCAGACGACCACCACATTGGATTTTTATACCAACGGCACCCATCTTCATAGTTGCAGCCAACGACTTTTTCATTGCTCGGCGGAAGGCAATACGACCTTCGAGCTGATGAGCAATAGAGTCGGCTACCAACTGGGCATTGAGTTCTGGTTTGCGCACTTCAACGATATTGAGCATGATGTCTTTTTTCGTAAGCATTTGAAGTTCGCTGCGAAGACGGTCGACTTCAGCACCTTTACGACCGATAACAATGCCCGGACGAGATGTATGAATGTCAATCGTTACCTTTTTTGGGGCGCGTGAAATATTAACCGAAGCGATACCAGCATTATCTAAACGCCGACTAATGTACCGCTTGATCATCAGATCCTCAAAAATAAGGTCAGAGAAATTCCGATCTGAAGCAAACCACCTGCTGTTCCAGGTTCTGGTAATTCCCAGTCTTATGCCGATCGGATTAGTTTTCTGTCCCAAGCTACTCTCCTTATATCCTTAGTAAATAATTACTATTTATCTTTTGATTCACTCTTGGCTTTATCGCCGGAATCTTTTTTAGCTGTCTTTGCATCAGCACTTTTTTTAGGGGCAGCCACTTTTTTAGGGGCAGCCTTCTTAGCTGGCTTTTTCTCTACTTTGGCCTTCACAGCAGCTTTCTTTTTCGCAGGAGCTTTTTTCTTAGCAGTAGTCTTTTTAACTTCAGCAACAGGCTCAGATTCATCTGTCTTTTTGACTTTTGATTTAGCAGCTTTTACTGTATCGGCAATATCCATTTCACCTTCGATTCTAACCGTCAAGTGGCAATGGCGTTTGCGAATCCGGAAAATACGCCCCATCGACTGAAACTGAATTCGCTTGGCAGTCGGAGCGTTATCAACGGCGATATCACTGATCATAAGATCTTCCGGTCGCAAATGATCGGTTCCTTCAGTTGAAAGAGCATTAGCCGCAGCTGATTTAATTGTTTTAGCCAAATGATGCGCTGCAATTTTTGGTGTAAAATTAAGAATATTGAGCGCTTTTTCAACTGGCATTTTCTTCACCATATCAGCAACCAACCGCATCTTGCGGGGTGGAATGCTCAAAAACTTTAACCTGGCAGTAGCTTTAACTAACATCTCTGAACCCTAACCTTTCAAAGAAGAAGAACGTTCTTGCAGTCTACCACCATGACCACGATAGGTGCGTGTAGGTGAGAACTCACCCAACTTATGGCCTACCATGTTCTCAGTAATGTAAACTGGAATGAACTTATTTCCGTTATGCACCGCAACTGTATGCCCGACAAAATCGGGTGTTATAGTGGAACGGCGCGACCAGGTTTTGATGACTCGTTTGTCACCAGTGCTGTTTAGTTTTTCAACTCTACCAGCAAGTCTTTCTTCTACATATGGTCCTTTTTTCAGTGACCGTGGCATCTACTATACTCCATCAAGAATTATATTTTTGTTCTACGATCCTGTACAAGATGATCGTTTGATTTACGCTTACTACGCGTCTTATATCCTTTTGTTGGCTTACCCCAGGGGGTACAGGGATGACGACCGCCAGAACTGCGTCCTTCACCACCACCCATAGGGTGATCAACCGGGTTCATTGCAACTCCGCGAACCGAGGGACGACGTCCACGCCAGCGTGTAGCACCGGCTTTTCCCCAGACGACATTCTTATGATCCACATTAGAAACCTGTCCAACAGTACCATAACAAATAATTGGCACAGTACGAACTTCACCTGACGGCATTTTAAGAATAGCTTTTTTACCTTCTTTAGCCACCAGCTGAACCATTGAACCAGCTGAGCGAGCCATCTGGCCACCCTTGCCTGGTTTCATTTCAATATTATGAACGATTGAGCCAAGCGGCATTTTGCCTAAAGGCATCGCATTGCCAATCTTGACTTCAACATTTTCACCTGAAACTATTCTATCATCAACTTTCAATTCATTAGGAGCAAGAATATATCTTTTCTCACCATCAACATAATGCAATAATGCAATTCTGGCTGAACGATTCGGATCATATTCTATTGACGCTACCCTCGCTGGGATATCATGCTTGTTGCGTTTGAAATCAACAATACGATAAAAGCGTTTATGTCCTCCACCACGCTGGTAGGCCGTTATGCGACCTTTATTATTGCGGCCACCGCTTTTGCGGATTGGCTCTAACAGTGACTTCTCAGGAACAGATGACGTAATTTCATCAAAAGTCGGAACCGTCCTGAATCGCAATGAAGGAGTTATGGGACGAAATTTCTTAATACCCATGGTTCGAGTCCATCCTCACTTATTACAAATTCTCAAACATAGTGATAACCTCGCCCTTTTTAAGACGAACAATCGCCTTTTTCCAGGTCGGGGTCTTGCCAATATTACGCCCCATTCGCCGAGCTTTACCCGGCATAATCATAGTGCGTACCGAATCAACTTTGACCTTAAAAGCACTTTCAACGGCTTTCTTGATCAAGGGCTTGTTAGCCTTCCTATCTACTTCAAAGACATAATCATTAGTCTTCTCGCGAATCAACATGGAACGTTCCGTATTGATATGAGTCTTAATTATCAATCGAGGATCGCGGTTCATGAGAACACCTCCCCAACTTTTTCCAGGCCGGCTTTGGTTATAAAAACACAATCCGCATTAAGCAGATCATAGCCGTTAGCCAAACTAGCCCGGCAATATTTTACTTTTGGCATATTGCGGCAAGATAAAGCAAGCTCTCTGTTGAGCCCTTCATCCAAGACCAAACATTTTTTGTCAGCCAGATCAAATTTAGAAATCATACTAAAAATCTGTTTTGTTTTGATTTCTTTCAATTCAATCTTATCAAGAACTTTAATCTGTTCTGATAGAGCTTTTGCTGAAAAAACAGACTTAAGAGCGAGCTTTTTCATTTTGCTTGGAAACTTTGATCCATAATAACGTGGGTGCGGACCAAATACCGTACCACCACCGCGCCACAGAGGTGAGCGAATAGTACCGGCACGAGCACGACCTGTACCTTTTTGGCGATAAGGCTTGCGTCCACCGCCTCTAACTTCACGCCTGGTTTTAGTGCTGGAGTTTCCCTGTCTTTGCCGTGCCAGATAATTCACCACATACTGATGAACCACAGCTTCATTTGGCTCTATACCAAACACTTCAGCTTTAAGATCAACGGTGCCGACTTCCTGGCCATCCTGGTTATAAACTTTTACATTCATTATATTCAATCCAACTACTTAGAACGGTTTGAGATGCGGATCTTTACCATAGATCCTTTGTTTCCCGGAACCGCACCTTTTACGAGCATAAGATTTTCTTCTTCAATAATTCTTACTATACGTAGATTCAGGGTCGTAACTTTGTCTTTTCCCATCCGACCGGACATCTTCATCCCTTTAAAAACACGAGACGGGTAAGAAGACTGTCCAATAGAACCCGGAGCACGCCAGCGATCAGACTGACCATGAGTTTTGTTTGCTCCGCTGAAATGATGTCTTTTCATAGTACCGGCAAACCCAAGTCCACGCGAGATACCAGTGACATCTACACTTTGACCAACTTTAAAAATATCAACTTTAAGAACCGACCCTACCTCTATTCCTTCTTCTTCAGTTTTGACTTCACGAAGGAACTGAGCAGGCTCTAAACCAGCTTTTTCAAAATGTCCGGCAATAGGTTTATTGATTCTGCTTTTACGCAGCTTTCCAAAACCTACCTGGACAGCACTGTAACCGTGTTTTTCCTTGGTTTTCAAAGAAACCACAGGACACGGACCAGCTTCAAGAACAGTTACCGGAATGGCATCGCCTGATTCTTCAAAGATGCGGGTCATACCTATTTTTTTGCCTAATATTTCTTTCATATCACCCTTCCTGTCATCAGGTCTTTATCTCCACATCAACACCCGCTGGCAGATCAAGCTTCATTAATGCATCTACAGTCTGCGGAGTAGAGTCAAATATTTCAATCAACCGCTTATGTATTCTGGTTTCAAACTGCTCACGAGACTTTTTATCAACATGAGGTGACCGTAAAACAGTATAAACAGTTCTTTTGGTAGGCAAAGGAACCGGTCCAACAATTTTAGCTCCGGTACGAAGAACTGTTTGAGCGATCTCCTTTGTCGAACGGTCCAGAGCATAATGATCATATGCCTTGAGCCTAATGCGTATTTTTTGCACGTTCATAACCTGATACTATCCTTACTCAATAACCTCGGAAATAACGCCGGCGCCGACTGTGCGACCACCTTCACGAATTGCAAAACGCAACTCTTTCTCCATCGCGATCGGAGTTATCAACTCAATCGACATGGCTACGTTATCACCTGG
>SWCD01012076.1_pt1 | contig 81468 bp, 74 predicted proteins | sample 4693011 | NCBI WGS metagenome assembly SWCD01 (sample SAMN10267278, study PRJNA491770) | bioreactor metagenome | isolation source: DHS bioreactor inoculated with marine | place: Japan: Omine Ridge, Nankai Trough | reverse complement strand
CCCCTAGTCCCCTAGTCCCCTAGTCCCCTAGTCCCCTAGTCCCCTAGGAAAGTAGCATCATACCGAAAACATTACTCTTTTTGGCATTCCTGAGCGCGGTTTCACACCGGTTTTGATCACTGTCGGGGAGGCCGAACCTGGTCGTGCGCGCGCGGCCAGGCTGTCGCACCGCTGGCGAAACGCGCGCCCGGTCGCATCCGGAAGCCCCTGAAGTCCACGCAGCTTCGCTTCCACGAACAAGGCGCGGAATGCGCGGGCCTCCTCCGGGTCAAAGTCGTACCGCCCGAACCCCACGTCGAGCGACCCAAGTGCGAGCGGCGGGCAGTGCGTGTTGTCGACCACCATCACGGCCGCCCGTTCCGCATCCCGCGTCAGGTCGCGATGTCCGTTCGTGTGGGGAACGGCCGATTGGAGGATGCCCCACAGGATGAATGCCGCGATCCCGAGGCCGGGACGCGCCGCCCCACGCACCGCTTCGCGCGCGCTCAGTCCCACTCGCCCGAAAACCCCTTCGGCACCCGCAGGATGTCGCGTCTCACCTCCCGGATGTCGCGGTGCCCGCAGAAGGCCATCGACTTGTCGAGCTCCATGTGGATCACCTCGAGCGCCCGGGTCACGCCCGCCTCGCCCATCGCGCCGAGCCCGTAGACATAGGCCCGCCCGATCATCGTGCCCCTGGCCCCCATCGCCACCGCCTTCAGCACGTCCTGGCCCGAGCGGATGCCGCTGTCGAGCCAGACTTCCACCCGGTCGCCCACCGCCTCCAGCACCGGCTGCAGCGCCCGGATCGAGCTCACCGCGCCGTCGAGCTGGCGCCCGCCGTGGTTCGAGACCACGATCGCGTCGGCGCCGATCTTCGCCGCCATCACCGCGTCCTCGGGCTCCATGATCCCCTTCAGGATCAGCTTTCCGCCCCAGATGTCGCGGATCGCTTCGATCTGTTTCCAGTCGAGCCGGGGGTCGAACTGCTCGGCATTCCAGGCCATCACGTCCGCCGGATCCGAGACGCTGTCGATATGGCCGACGATATTGCCGAACCGGCGCCGCTTCGTGCCGAGCATGCCGAGCCCCCAGCGCCACCTGGTGGCGAGGTTCACGATGTTGGCAAGCGTCGGTTTCGGCGGCGCCGAGAGCCCGTTCTTGATGTCGCGGTGGCGCTGTCCGAGCATCTGCAGGTCGAGCGTGACCACCAGCGCCGAAACCTGCGCCGCCTTCGCGCGCGCGATGATGCGGCGCAGGAAATCCTGGTCGCGCATCACGTAGAGCTGGAACCAGAAGGGTTTCGTGGTGTGCTCGGCCACGTCCTCGATCGAGCAGATCGACATCGTGGTGAGGGTGAAGGGCACGCCGAACCTCTCCGCCGCGCGGGCGGCGAGGATCTCGCCGTCGGCATGCTGCATGCCGGTCAGCCCGACCGGGGCCAGTGCCACCGGCATCGCCACGTCCTCGCCGATCATGGTGGTGCGGGTCGACCGGTCCGACATGTCGACGGCCACGCGCTGGCGCAGCCGGATCTGGCTGAAATCGGCGCTGTTGTCGCGAAAGGTCTGCTCGGTCCAGCTGCCCGTCTCGCAATACTCGTAGAACATCTTCGGCACCCGGCGGCGATAGATCCGGCGCAGGTCGTCGACGGTGGTGATCACAGGCATGCTTGCCTCCCTTTGACCAGGTTGTGCCAAGCTGTCACGCCCCATGCAAGCCGGTTGGCCTTGTGCGGCTGGCGCAATTGGTCCAGCGTCGCGCGCGAACGAGGAACAGCATGATGTCACCGATCCTGATGGGCACGCTTGGCGGGCTCGTGGCCGCCATCGCCACCGCCGCGGGCGCCCTGCCGACGATGTTCGGCAAGTCGATGAGCCAGCGCATGGCCGATACCTTGCTCGGCTTTGCCGCCGGGGTGATGCTGTCGGCCTCCTATTTCTCGCTGATCCTGCCGGGGATCGAGGTGGCCGAAGAGCTCTACGGCTCGCTGGTCCTGGCCGCCGGGGTCGCCGGGATCGGCATCGCGCTCGGGGCGTTCTTCGTCTGGGCGCTCGACAAGATGCTGCCGCACGAGCATTTCAAGACCGGACGCGAAGGCGCCGATGCGGGCCACCTCGCCCGGATCTGGCTGTTCGTGATCGCGATCACCATCCACAATTTCCCCGAGGGCCTGTCGATCGGTGTCGCCTTCGGCAGCGACACGGCCCGGGGTCTTTCGGTGATGACCGGGATCTCGATCCAGGACATGCCGGAAGGTCTTGCCGTTGCGGTCGCGATGATCGGGCTTGGCTATTCCAGGCTCAAGGCCTTTCTGGTCACCGCCGCGACCGGTCTGGTCGAAGTCGTCGGCGCCTTCCTCGGCGCCGCGATGGTCAGCGTCTCGGGCCAGCTCCTGCCCTGGGGTCTCACCTTCGCCGCCGGTGCGATGCTCTACATCATCAGCCACGAGATCGTGCCCGAGACCCACCGCAACGGCCACCAGGACCGGGCGACGGTCGGCTTGCTGTTCGGCCTGATCCTGATGATGTTCCTCGACGTCACGCTCGGCTGACGGCCGTTCACGCTTGCGCCACCAGCGCCCGCCCGGGCTCGCCTGGCGGGCGCATATGCGCCATGATCGCCACCATGAAAGCCCTGCTCGCCTTCCTGATGCTCCCCCTCCCGGCGCTTGCCGAGGGGCCCGAGATCGTCGCCGCACGGGTCGATGGCCAGACGGTCCATGTGACCCTCGCCCATCCCGACACCGGCTGGGACCACTATGCCGACGGCTGGGAGGTCGTCAGCGCCGACGGCGCCACCCTGGGGCTGCGCGTCCTCGCCCACCCGCATGTGGAAGAACAGCCCTTCACCCGCAGCCTGCGGCTCGAGCTGCCGCTGCCGGACGGCCCGCTCTACGTCCGGGCGCGCTGCAGCGTCGATGGCTGGGGCGAAACGCTGGTGCCGGTGGCGCGGTAGCGCCCGGGCGCCTTCAGCCGCGGCCGCGGTCCCGCACCCCGATACGCATCCTTGCCGGCTTCGACGGCGCGCCCGACGGCGATGATGTTTTGCCGAAAGCGACACCGGTGCCTGACAGGGCGAGGGTCGCGCCCGACCGCGACGCGGCCGCGTGCCGCCTTTCGGCCGGCACCAGCCTCTCTGGTGTTCATCGGAGGCAACCTGAACACATGGTCAGGCGTGGTGGATCGGCGAGCTGTCATTTGCATCCCGCATCCGGTCTCGGCGTCCATGCGCCTTCACTGGATCCACCTGCCGGGACCGGGCCCGCTGACGGTCCTGCGAGACGGAACGCTGCGGGATACCGGAGCGACGGTCGAGCCGGGCGCAACGCCGCGCGCGCGGCGTTCAACCGGGCGCGCGCCCGGTTCGCCCCTTGCAATCGCCCGCGTCCTCCGGCCAACTCTGCACATGGATATCGCCGCGCTCCTCGCCCCGCTCACGCCCGTCGATGCCGCGGCCGCCTGCGGTCTCATCGCCGCCTGGCTCGCGATCGGCTGGCGGATCGAACACCCGGGCGCAGGCCGGCCCTCGATGGGCCGCATCGTGACCCGCTACCGGCGCGAGTGGATGGTGCAGATGGTCACCCGCGAGCCCCGGATCTTCGACAGCCAGGTGCTCACCACCCTGCGCGAAGGCACCAGCTTCTTCGCCTCTGCGGTGATGATCGCCATCGGCGGCGGGCTGGCGCTGATCGGCGACCCGACGCGGCTTGCCGGGCTGGTGCCCGATCTCGGCCAGGCGGCGGTTCCGGACATCGTCTGGCGGATCAAGCTGATGCTGTCGCTGCTGCTGCTCGTCAGTGCCTTCCTCGCGTTCGTCTGGTCGCACCGGCTGTTCGGCTACTGCGCGGTGGTCATGGCCTCGGTGCCCAACGATCCCACCGACCCGGCGGCGCTGCCGCGCGCCGCCAAGGCGGCAGAGATCAACATCACCGCCGCGCGCAGTTTCAACCGCGGGTTGCGCGCCGTCTATTTCGCCATGGCCGCCCTCGCCTGGCTCGCCGGTGCCTGGCCGCTGGTCCTCGCCACGCTGGTGACCTGCGTGGTGCTCTGGCGGCGCGAATTCGCCTCGAAGTCGCGCCAGGTGCTGCTCGGGCCCGACGGGTAACAGCGCAGCGCCGCGCTGGCCGCCGCGACGCCCCGGCCGCCCTGGCCGCTCTGGCCGCCTTGGCGGATCACCGGTGCCGGGGCGCCGTTGACAGCGCCGGCGCGCGGCGCCATCCTCGCCGCATCGGCCGCCCGTCCGACAGGGGTCGGCGCCGCGGCGGCTCTGCCTTCGGTCGCTCGACATGCTGTCTCACACCCTGATCCGGCTGGTCGCACGCTGCGCGCTCGCGGCCGCCTGTCTCGTCTCGCCGGCGCAGGCGATGACCTTTACCCGGATCCAGCCGGTCGCCCTGCCGGGAAGCGGGATGCGGCCCAGCCACATGATCCTCGGCAGCGGGCCGATCATGCCCGGCGACGCAGAGGCCTTCGAGGCCTTCATGGCGCGCCTGCCGCCGACCGATCATGTCGAAGGCATCCAATGGGGCATCGCCCTCGATTCGCCCGGCGGCGCCTTGCAGGAAGGGGTGCGGCTCGGCGAGGCGTTCCGTGCCCACGTGGTCACGACCGTGGTTCTGAACACTCACGCCTGCGAGAGCGCCTGCGCCGTCGCCTACCTCGGCGGTGCGGCGGCCTATGCGGTGTCGCTGGCGGTCGAGCGGCTGCTCCAGCCCGGCGGGCGCCTCGGGTTCCACGGCTTCGCCGTCGCAGAGGATACCGTCGCCGCCGCCAACACGACGCTGGAGCTTGCCCGCACCACCAACGCGGTGATCCGGGACTACGCGATCCGCATGGGGGTCGCCGACGACGGCATCGTCCAGAGCCTGTTCAACACCCCCGCGGAGGCGATGGAATACATCGATACCCCGGCCGAGATCCTCGGGCTGAATGTCGCGCTCGCGGTCGACGAGCTGCGCCCGCCGGCGGACTGGGCGGTGAACCTGTGCCGGCACAGCGTCGCGCGGCTGGTCCAGGACCTGGACCTGCTCGGGGCCGGGCAGCGTGTCGGGACCGCGCCCGAACGGATCGGCTCGATCGAGGCCTTCCGTCAGAGGCTGCTGGACGCGAAGCATGTCCAGGGCGGCAGCCTGGGCACCGAACTCTACGCCGCGCTGGCCCGGGCCCCGGCCACGACCGCCATCGACGTGCTCGCGGGCCAGCCGCTCTGGCTCGACGAGTCGCAGCTCGACATCTGGGAGGTCGGTCTCGAGCGTGGATCCGGCTTCTACTTCGACCGTTGCTTTGCCGTCGCCGGCTTCATGTCGCTCACCACGATCGTGGTCGACGAGGTGTCGGAGGTCGCAAAGGTGGACAGCTACGGGATGCTGCACGGCTTCGCCGCCGACCAACCGCTCTGGTAGCCCGGGGCGCGGGTCGCCGGCGCCCGGCCCGCACCGGCCGGGGCGCCGTGCCTGCAGCCCGTTGTGCCCGGGATGGACCCACCGCGGGTGCCGCCGGCGCGGCGTGCTCGGCGAGGCCGGTCCGGTGGCGTCCGGTCGGCGGGGTCACAGGCCCCGGTGCGCTAGATGAACGCCAGGTTACCGCGCGTTCCCGGATAAGCTTTTGAAAAACCAGGATATCACGATCCCGGCTGCAGGCCGGTTTCCTAGGAAACCAGCATGTTGTTGGTCTATCACATAGGCTCCCGGGTGGCACGGCCAAGCGAAGCCAGCCGCCGCCGCGCGGCGGTCCGGTCGCGCACCCCGGTCGGCACCGGCAGGCCGCCTGCCGTCCGCGCGCGATGCCGCCTGGCCCGGACCGCCTCAGCCCTGGCGCGCGGCGGCGCCCGAGAGCCCGCCGCGCCGTCGCCGGCCTTCCACCAGCCAGGCCAGCACGGCGAGGCCGGCGGCGAGCAGCAGCATCAGCCAGGCCGGCGCCAGCGGGGCGATGCGCAGGGCCTCGACCACATAGGCGCCGCGCGGGGTGTAGCCGATCCAGCCGCGCCCCGCCGCCACCCGCCCGGGCCGGACCGGACGCAAGGTGGGGGTGCCGTCTTCCAGCGCCACCACGCCGCCGGCCATCGGCGCGATCACCGGCGTCAGCGCCTCGCCGCTCGCGATGGTCTCTTCGAACTCGCGCGGGCTCGCCGGGCCGAGCGCCACGACCGCCTCGATCTCGCCCTCGCGGAGCCGGTAGAGGCCCATCGCCGGCGCGTCGTAGACCGCCTCAAACCGTCCGGGCGCCCCCTCGTCCATCGTCAGCGTCACCGCGCTGCCGTCGGGCGTGGTGATCTCCACCTCGCGCGGGCCGGTGCCGAGCGTGCGCCGGGTGATCGTCATCACGCTGCCCTCGGCCGTGGCGGTCAGCGCCTCCTCTTCGAGCTCCGGCTCCTTCATCGACCAATGCGCCACCCGGCGCAGCAGTTCGAGCTGCGGGCCGCCGCCCTCGTAGCCGCGCGACCACAGCCAGGGGTGATCCGAGGTGAGCAGCGCCACCCGGCCTTCGCCGACCCGGTCGAGCACCAGGAGCGGCGCCCCCTCGGCGCCGGTCATCGCCACCATGCCGCTTGCACCGCCGCCCATGTCGATCTCGACCTGCCGCAGCCACCGGCCCCAGCCGCCTTCGGGGGCGAAATCTTCGAGCCCCCGGGTGACCGGATGGCGGGCCCCGAGCTCGGTCACCACCGGCAGGAACGGCGCCTCGATCAACCGCGCTGTGACCCGCCCCGGCAGCACTTCGCCGAGCGGCGAGCGGGCCAGGCTCTGCACCCCGGCATAGTCCGGTCCCGCCGAGATCAGCACCGCGCCGCCGCGTTCGATATAGTCGCGCACCGAGGCGAGGTAGCTCGCCGGCAGGATGCCGCGCAGCATGTAGCGGTCGAAGATGATCAGGTCGAATTCGTCGATCTTTTCGAGAAACAGCTCCTGGGTCGGGAAGGCGATCAGGCTGAGTTCGGTCACCGGCACGCCGTCCTGCTTGTCGGGCGGGCGCAGGATGGTGAAGTGCACGAGAACGACGGCACTGTCGGATTTGAGCAGGTTGCGCCAGGTGCGGGTGCCGGGGTGCGGCACCCCCGAGACCAGCAGCACCCGCAGCCGGTCGCGCACCCCGTTGACGGAAACGACGGCGGCGTTGTTGCGGTCGGTGAGCTCGCCTGCGGCCTCGGGAATGGTGAATTGCACCACGTTCTGGCCGCCGTGGGTGAGCGTGATCGGCAGCTTGAGCCCGCGCCCGATCGGCACTTCGTGCTGGGTCGGGGTGTCGCCGTCGACGGAGATTTCCAGCACCACGGTCTGATCGCCGGGGCCGGCCCCCATGTCTTCGATCCGAAGCTGGATCTCCTGTTCCTCGCCGATGATGGCAAACGCCGGGGCGGCGATGATGTGGATCCGGCGGTCCCAGTCGTCGGTCCGACCGGTCTGCAGCAGATGCAGCGGGGCGACGAGGTCGGGCGCGGCTTCGATGTCGTGCACCCGTCCGTCCGAGACCAGCACGATCCCGGCCACCCGGTCGCGCGGCAGCTCGGCCAGTGCTTCCGTGAGCGCGGTGAGCGCCAGGGTGCCGCGGTTGTCGGCGCCGTCGCCGACCCGGACGCGCCTGAGGTCGAGCCCCTTGACCTGGGCCTCGCGCTCCAGCCCGGCGAGCGCCGCGGCGGTCTGGTCGGTCCGGTCGCCGAGGCTTTGCGAGGCGCTCTCGTCGGTGAGCACGACGAGGATGTCGGCGAGCGGGGCGCGGTCTTCGGTCTGCAGCGACGGCTGGGCGAGGGCGATGAGCAGGGCGCCGGCCGCGAGGCCCCGGAGCGCCCAGCCGGCCAGCCCGCGCCACAGCGCGATCAGCGTCAGCGTCGCAAACAGCGCCGCCGCGACCCAGATCACCGCCCAGGGCACCAGCGGGGCGAAGACGATCGATGCCGCGTTCATGGCCCGGCCCCGGTCATCGCCCTAACCCCGTCATTGCCCCAGCCTTTCGAGCAGCGCCGGCACGTGCACCTGGTCGGATTTGTAATTGCCGGTCAGCACATGCATCACCAGGTTCACGCCGAAACGGTAGGCCAGCTCGCGCTGCCGCTCACCGGCGTAGCCGCGCCCGACCGGCAGCAGCGGCAGCCCGTTGGCATCGACCGCCCAGGCCGCGGCCCAGTCGTTGCCGCCGATCACCACCGGGGTGACGCCGTCGTTGAGGTTGCGAAACGGCATGCCCTCGGCGAGCTCGGCATCCGCCGGGGCGGCCTCGACCCAGACCTCGGGGCCCGGGAACCGGCCGGGGAACTCGCTCAGCAGGTAGAAGGTGCGGGTGAGCACATGGTCGCCCGGCACCGGTTCCAGCGGCGGAATGTCGAGCGGCCGGGCGATCTGGCGCAGCCGCGCGGCCTCCGGGGTCGACCCCGAGCCGAACCCCGCGACATCGGCGTCGCGGGTATCGAACAGGATCATCCCGCCGGCGCGCAGATAGGCATTGAGCCGGGCATAGGCGGCGTCGGAGGGTGGCGTCTGGTCGGCGGTCATCGGCCAGTAGATCAGCGGGTAGGCGGCAAGCTCGTCGGCTTCGAGGTCGAGCCCGACCGGCGGCGAGGGCTCCACCGAGGAGCGCATCCAGACCTGGTCCGACAGCCCGATCAGCCCGGCCTGCGACACGTCGTCGATGGCCGCGTCGCCGGTGATCACGTAGCCGAGGGTGACGTTGCCGGCGGCGGCGATGGTCGCGGCATCGACCTGGGCGGCGCCGGTCTCTGCCTGGGCCTGGGCCCGCGCCTCGGTCGGAACCAGGCTCACCGCCAGCAGCAGCGCCGCGGCGCCGCGCGCCAGCCGTCCCGAGAGGGCAAGGGCGGCCAGGATGTCGGCGCCGAGCAGCGCGAGGGCGGCCAGGAACAGCCAGCCCGACAGGTCGCGCTCGGCCCGCGCACCCTGCCATTCGGGGGTCACGCCCGCCGGCCAGTCGGCCGGGGCGAGCACGGTCTCGGCGCCCACGGCATTGACCGCGATCAGCCGGGCTTCGGCACGGTAGAGCCCCGGCGGCAGGTCGGGGCCGGGGGCGTCGGTCAGGGTTTCGCCCGCCACGCCGGGGCGGTCGCCGGCCTTTTCGAGCCCGCCGAACCCGTCGAGCAGGCTGTCGGGCACCCAGGTGGTGCCGGCCAGCTCGCCCCGGTCGGGGGTGCCGGCGCGGGTCGAGATCGCCAGCCGTTCGAGCATCTGCACGAACAGGCCCGACAGCGGCAGCGACGACCATTCGGCATTGGCCGAGCTGTGGAACAGCACCACCTGGCCGTCGCCGAGCGCCTTGCGGGTGACCAGCGGCGTGCCATCGGCGAGGGCGGCGATGGTGCGCTCGGCGAGGTCGGGGCCGGGGTCTGCGAGCACCTGTGCGGTCACGGTCACGTCCTCCGGCAGGCCCAGCCCGTAGAACGGCGAGCTGTCGGGGAAGGGGGCGAGCGCACGCGGTTCGCCCCAGCTCATCGCCCCGCCGACCGTGCGCCCGCCGGCGCGCAGCCGCACCGGCAGCAGCGGGTCTTCGGCGGCCCCCCGGCCGACGTCGGAGGCGGCCAGACGCGGTCCGGCAAAGCGCAAGAGCAACCCGCCCTCGGCGACCCAGGTCGCGAGCGCCTCGGCATCGGTCGGCGCGAGGGTCGCGACGTCGGCCAGCACCACCACATCGGGGCTTGCCGGGATGGTCTCCGCGAGCGGGCCTTCGAGGATCTCCGCGGTCGGCACCAGCGCCTCGCGCAGGTAGTGGAGCGGGGCCAGCAGTTCGAGCCCTTCGCGGCCCGCATCGGCCTCGACCAGCGCGACCTTGCGCCGCTTGAGCGAATCGTCGGCGAGGGTCACCGCCCCGGCCGAGCGCACCCCGGCGATCTCGAACCGGGCGATCCGGTTGCGCAGTTCCGGCGGCAGCGACAGCGCGATATCGGCGGCGGTGTCGTCCGCGCCGAAGCTCAGGGTCGCGCGCACCAATTCACGCTCGACCCCGGCAGGGTCGGGGCCGAGACCGGAGACCTCGATCTCCTGCGCCGGACCGCCAGGCAGGCGCAGCGCCTCGACATGCACCAGCCCGTCCTCGATCCGGGCCGGGCGCAGCGCCAGGCGCGGCGCCGGCGACTGGTGCACGCTGAGCGCGCCGCGCGCGGCAAAGACCCGGGCGAGGGCGGCGCGGTCGGCGGTCGCCAGCCCGTCGGCGATCCAGATCGTGTCGAACCGCTCGGCCGGGTCGAGGCCCCGGGCCCAGGCGAGGGCCGCGACGTGGTCGCTCGCCCAGGCCACCGGCTCCAGCCCGGCGAGCCCGGCGGCCGCGTCGGCAGCGGCCCGCAAGCTGAAGCCGCCGTCGGCGGGCGGGGCCGAAGCGCGCACCACGGTCGCCCGCCGCCCGGCCTGGGCCGCGTCCGCGAGCGCCGCGGCGCCGGTGTCGATGCGTGCGCGCCAGTCCGGCGCGCCGGCCCAGCCGTCGTCGACGAAAACCAGCACCGGCCCGCTGCCCTTCTGCCCGGTGTCGGGGTTCAGCACCGGCCCGGCAAAGCCGAGGATGATCGCCGCCACCGCCAGCATCCTCAACAGCAAGAGCCACCACGGCGTGCGGTCGGTCTGGGTGTCGCTGTCGTCGAGCCCGAGCAGCAGGGTCACCGCCGGAAAGGCCCGCCGGATCGGCGCCGGCGGCACCGCCCGCAGGAGCCACCACAACAGCGGCAGCACCGCAAGCGCCGCCAGCAGCCAGGGCGCGGTGAAGCCGATGGGGCCGAGCACGAGCATCAGATCCGCCCCTCCAGCGCCCGGTAGAGCCACAACAGCGCTGCGGCGGGCGCCGCGTCGGTGTGGTGCAGGTGGACCTGCCAGCCGGTCCGCCGCGCCAGCTCGGCGAGATGCGCCTTGCGCGCGGCGAGCCGGTCGAGGTAGCGCGCCTTCAGCCCGCCGGCCTCGCGGGTCTCATGCTCGACCCCGCCGCCGACCGAGTGGAACACGGTCCGCCCGCCGTAGGGAAAGGCCTCTTCCGCCGGGTCGAGCACCTGCAGCAGCACCCCGCTCACGCCGCGGTCGGCAGCGGTGGCAAGCGCGGCTTCGAGCCCGTCGAGCGGGCCGAGGAAATCCGACAGGAACACCGCGCGCGACTGGCGCGGCAGGGTGGCGGTGGCCGGCGCGCCGTAATCGGGCTCGGCCGCGGTGTCGAGCTGGGCGGCGAGGCGTTCGAGCTGAAGCGCCCCGCGCATCGGCGGGTTCGGGTTTTCGCACAGCCCGACCCTTTCGCCGCCCTCGACCAGCAGCACCGCGGTCGCCAACGCGATCAGGGCGGCGCGCTCGGCCTTGGTCTCGCCCCCGGTGCTGGAAAACTGCATCGCCCGCGACCGGTCGGCCCAGAACATCACCGCCTGCGCCGCCTGCCATTCCTTTTCCTGGACGAAATGCTGGTCGGAGCGCGCCGAGCGGCGCCAGTCGATGGCGCGGGCCGGGTCGCCCGGCTGGGCCCGGCGGAACTGCCAGAAGGCGTCGCCGAGGCCCGGCCGGCGGCGGCCGTGTTCGCCCAGCACCACGCCCGCCGCGAGGTGGCGCGCGCGTGCCAGCAGCGGCGGCAGCGGGTCGGCAAGCGCTTCGGCGCGGGGGCGCAGGCCGGTCACGGGTGCAACGCCGCGGGGGCCAGAGAAGGTCTCGGCCGGGATGAAAGGGGGCGGGCGATCATCTGGATCAGGCCGCGGCTTCTGCCGGGGTGAGGCCGACGGTCACCCGGTCGATGATCCCGCCGAGGTTGTCGCCGCGGGCCCGGGCGGCGTAGCCGAGCGCCATCCGGTGGATCAGCACCGGGCGCGCCAGCGCATGCACATCCGCTGCGGCGGGCGCGAGGCGGCCGTCGAGCAGGGCGCGGGCCCGCACCAGCAGCATCAGCGCCTGGGCGGCACGGGGCCCGGGCCCCCAGGCCACCGAGTCGCGCACGAAATCGGGCGCCGAGGCATCGTCGGGGCGGCAGCGGCGCACCAGGTCGAGGATCAGCTCGACCACGGTTTCGCCGACCGGCATCCGCCGCAGCAACGCCTGCGCCGAGCGCAGCGCCTCGGCGGTGAACACCGGTTCGGCCTGCGCATCCTCGGCCCCCGTGGTGGCCATCAGCATGTCGCGTTCGGCCTCGCGGCTCGGGTAGTCGACGTCGATCTGCAACAGGAACCGGTCGAGCTGGGCTTCCGGCAGCGGATAGGTGCCTTCCTGTTCGAGCGGGTTCTGGGTGGCGAGCACATGGAACGGCGCGTCGAGCGCATGGGCCACGCCGGCCACCGTCACCTCGCGTTCCTGCATCGCCTGCAAGAGCGCCGATTGGGTGCGCGGGCTGGCGCGGTTGATCTCGTCGGCGAGCAGCAGCTGGCAGAACACCGGGCCGGGCAGGAACCGGAACGACCGCGCGCCATCGGCGGCCTCTTCGAGCACTTCCGAGCCGAGAATGTCGGCGGGCATCAGGTCGGGGGTGAACTGGATGCGGCCGTCGTCGAGCCCCATCACCGTGCCGAGGGTTTCCACCAGCCGGGTCTTGCCGAGCCCCGGCAACCCGATCAGCAGCGCGTGGCCGCCCGCCAGCAGCGCCGACAGGGTGAGCTCGATCACCTGATCCTGGCCGATGATCCGCCGCGCGACCATCTCGCGGGCGCGGCTCAATGTCTCGCCCAGCGTCTCGATCTCGGCCACCAGGTCCTGCGGCCCGTCGACGCCCTGCTTGTCCATGCCCTGCCTCCTTGCGATACTTCGCGCTCATTAAAGGCCAAGGGCCCCGGGGACACAAATGACAAAAAAGAAAGCCGGCGGAAAACCCGCACCCAGATCCGGGCCCACCGCCGAAGGGCTGGCGGCGGCGGCGCGGCGCGCGGTCCACAAGGGCCCGGCACCGGTCCACCTGTGGGATCCGCCCTTCTGCGGCGATCTCGACATCCGAATCGCCCGCGACGGCACCTGGTTCTACCTCGGCACGCCGATCGGGCGGATCGAGCTGGTGAAGCTCTTCGGGTCGATCCTGAAACGCGAAGGCGCCGGGTATTTCCTGGTCACGCCGGTCGAAAAGGTGCGGATCCGGGTCGATGACGTGCCTTTCGTGGCGGTGGATTTCGCCGTCGAGGGCAGCGGGGCGGCGCAGCGCATCACCTTCGAGACCAGCCTCGGCGACAAGGCCACCGCCGGCCCGGATCACCCGATCCGCGTCGCCCGCGACGGCGCAGAGGGCGAACCGGCGCCCTATGTCGAGATCCGCGCAGGGCTCGACGCGCTGATCGACCGCAAGAGCTTCTTCCGGCTGGTCGATCTCGGGGTGCATGCCTCTCACGCCGGCGAAAGCTGGTTCGGGCTGTGGTCGGAGGGGCGGTTCTTCCCGGTCATCCGGTCGGCGGAGCTGCCGGGCTGATCCCTTTCCTCTCGGTCGGGGCAGCGCCCCGCGCCCGCGTTCATCCGGTTCGCCCGGCGCTTCGCCCGCGAAAGCACAGTTATCGCTAACGTAAATAAAATCAATACCTTGACCCCCTGTCCGAGTTCGCCCACCCTTCGCCCACCCTTCGCCCACCCTTCGCCCACCCTTTGCGCGCGCCTCTTCTTTGGTCCGCAAATACCTCGGGGGGCTGCCATTGGTGCGCCATTGGTCCGAGCGACAATGGCGGCGGGTAGACCTCCCAACACGGCCCCATCCGCTTGCCCCCGGCCCGCCGAACTGGTTTCCTCCCATCCAAGGAGCCCCGATGCCGAAATTCGCCGCCAATCTCACCTTCCTGTTCCGCGAACTGCCCTTCCTCGACCGGTTCGAGGCGGCGGCCGAGGCGGGCTTCACCGGTGTCGAGGTGCTGTTTCCCTATGACGACGCGGCCGGCGAGATCACCCGCCGCCTCACCGCCTTCGGTCTCGAGATGGTGCTGATCAACGCCCCGCCCCCGAACCTGGCCGGGGGTGCGCGGGGCTTTGCCGCGGTGCCGGGGATGTCGGAGCGGTTTCGCCACGATTTCAGGCGCGCGCGCCGCTTCGCCGACGCCTTGGGGGCGCAGCATCTACATCTGATGGCGGGCCGGGCGCAGGGGGTGGTGGCGAAGAAGACCTATCTCGACAATCTTTCCTGGGCCGCCGCGCAGGCCCCGAAGGCCAGTCTCACCATCGAGCCGATCAACCCGGTCGACATGGAGGGCTATTTTCTCAACGATTTCGACCAGGCGGCCGAGATCCTCGACGAGATCGGCGCCCCCAACCTCTCGCTCCAGTTCGACATGTACCATGCCCAGATGATCACCCACGACGGGATGGCGGTCTGGGAAAAGCACGGGCGGCGGGCGAAACACATCCAGATCGGCGGCGTGCCGGGGCGCAAAGAGCCGCTCAAGGGCGACATCGACTACCCCGCCTTCTTCGCCCGGCTCGATGCCGAGGGGTACAGGGGCTGGGTCTCCGGCGAGTACACCCCGACGGCGCAGACCGAGGCGGGGCTGTTGTGGATGCGGGGCGAAGGTTCCTGACAGAACCCTGTCAGGAGCCCTGTGCGACACAGGCATGGTCACGAGAATCGCAGGAGACCTGACATGCCCTTCACCCCCACCAATCCTTTCGTCTGGATCGAGATCCCCGTCACCGACTTGCAAGCCGCCATGGCCTTTTACAGCAAGGTGTTCGGCTACGAGATGACGATCGACCATTCCGGCCCCAACCCGATGGCGATGTTCACCGCCAAGGATCTCGAGACCGGGGTCGCCGGCCACCTCTACCCGGGCAAGCCTGCTGCCAAGGGCACCGGCATCACCGCCCATATGGAGATCGCCGACGATCTCGACGCCGCCAAGGCGCGGGTGATCGCGGCGGGCGGCACGATCGAGCTCGATGGCTACGTCGTCGAGATCCCCGCCGGCAGTTTCTGCTACGCCACCGACCCCGATGGCAATTCCATCGGGCTTTTCCAGCCGAAGAGGTGAACCCAGGCCGAAAAGGGGGTACCGGTCTTCGCAGACCCTTGCGCGATTGAAAGGACACCCCATGCGCCGCGCCGACCGCCTGTTCCAGATCGTCCAGTATCTCCGGGGCGGTCGGCTCACCACCGCGCGCGACCTCGCCGGGAAGCTCGAGGTGAGCGAGCGCACGATCTACCGCGACGTGGCCGACCTGATCGGCTCCGGCGTGCCCATCGAGGGCGAGGCCGGGGTCGGCTACGTGATGCGGGCCGGTTACGAGGTGCCGCCGCTGATGTTCACACGTGCCGAGGTGGCCGCCCTCGTCGCCGGGGCGCGGATGGTGCGGGCCTGGGGCGGGGCGGATCTGGCCCGGGCGGCGGAAGAAGCGCTGGTCAAGATCGCCGCGGTGCTGCCCGAATCTCTGCGCGACAGCGCCGACAGCGTGCCGATCCACGCCCTGACCTTCGAGGGTCTCGACCCGGCCGACCGGGCCATGCTCGACCGGTTGGAGGCCGCCTGCAACGACCGGACCCGGCTCGAGATCGCCTATTGCGATGAAGATGGCACCCACACCCGCCGCACGATCCGCCCCTTGGGGCTGCTCTACTGGGGGCGGGTCTGGACGCTGGCGGCCTGGTGCGAATTGCGGGCCGGGTTCCGGACCTTCCGGATCGACCGGATCGCGCATGCCGAGGACGCCGGCCGGTTCCGCGCCGAACGCGACAAGTCGCTGGCGGCCTACTACGCCGAACATTCGGGTCGTCCGGCGCGCTGAAGGGAAAGGGTGCGAATTCGCCGAATACCGGGCGCAAATCCCGCAGCCCGGGGGCAAGCCGCGACGGATACGGACAGATCGGGCCCGCTGGCCGCGCGGAAGGCCGGGTGGCGCCAACCTGGACGCTATGGCGTTCTTGTGGGCGCGGTGAGCCGAAACAGTCTGTTTCTGCGTAAATTCAGTTGCTTATGGCTTCCATTTCCGCACGCTTTGGACGCAACGCGCGCCGCGCGACCATACGCGGCCTCGCAGATCCGAAAGGGTCCTGCACCGGATCCGGCGCATCTGCGGTACTTCGGCGCGCATTTTCGGCCGTACGGGGTACGGTGTCGGCACCGCATGACGGCGGCGGCCGCTATTGTTACTCAGCCGGAACCTGATTGTTTCCTTTGTTTGTCAATAGCTTGTGTGGATTTCGCCGGTCTGGCCGCCCGCCAGGAAGACCTGACACTGCCCCCTGCGGCCGGTCTCACGCCCCGCAATCTCCGGCGGCAGCAGACCCTCCGCGGCGATTGGTCGGCCCGGACCTGCCGCCTCCGCGGCCGGCGGACCCCGGTCGCTGCGATGCCACGAACCAGTCGGCGCGTCAGACGGTCAACCCGAACGCCCGGAACCGCGTCTTGAGATCGGCCTCCGGCCGCGCGCCGAGATGACCGATCACCTCGCTCGCGGCGATATTGCCCATGATCCCGCAGGTCTCGAGGTCGAACCCCTCGACCAGACCCCACAGGAAGCCGGCGGCAAAAAGATCGCCCGCACCGGTCGCGTCGACCACACGGGTGGGCACCGCCGGACAGTGCCAGCGCATCGGCCCACGCACCACATGCGCGCCGTGCGCACCCTCGGTGCAGACCACGGTTTCGACCTCGCCCGCCGCCGCTTCCAGCGCCGCGTCGAAATCGCCCAGGTCATACATCGCCAGGATCTCCGAGCGGTTGGCGAACAGGAGATCGACGTCCGTTTTCAGCATCCCGGAGAAGGCGTCGCGGTGGCGGTCGACGCAGAACGGGTCCGACAGGGTCAGCGCCACCTTGCCGCCGCCGCGTTTCACCGCCCGGATCGCCCGCGCGAAAGCCTCATGGCTTTCCGGACCGTCGAAACGGTAGCCTTCGAGGAAGATCCAGTCGGCCTGTTCCATCATCTCTTCGTCGATGTCGGCCGGGGCCAGATGCTCGGTGACGCCGAGGTAGGTGTTCATGCTGCGCTCGCCGTCCGGTGTCACCAGCACGATGCAGCGCCCGGTTTCCTCGGCGTGGTCGCGCGGTGCGAGCGGAACCTCGTAGCTCACGCCCTGGGCGCGCAGATCGTGGCCGAAGATCGCGCCGAGCTGGTCGTCCTTGACCTTGCCGACATAACCCGCCCGCCCGCCGAGATGGGCAAAGCCCGCGATGGTGTTGGCCGCCGAGCCGCCCGACATCTCGATTGCCGGGCCGATCCGGCCGTAGAGCGCCACGCCCCGGGCCCGGTCGATGAGCTGCATGATGCCCTTTTCCACCGCGTTTTCGGCGAGGAACCTGTCGTCGGCATGCGCGAGCACGTCGACCATCGCGTTGCCGATGCCAACCAGCTGGAAACGTTTGCTCATCGGGTCTTCTCCTCGAACGGGCAGAGGTCGTGAATGATACAGGCGCCGCATTTGGGTTTGCGGGCCACGCAGATGTAGCGGCCGTGCAGGATCAGCCAGTGGTGGGCGTGCTGCGCGTAGTCGACGGGCACGTTGTCTTCGATGGCCCGCTCGACGGCGACCACGTCCTTGCCGGTGGCGATGCCGGTGCGGTTGCCGACCCGGAAGATATGGGTATCGACCGCCTGCGCCGGGTAGTGCCACCACATGTTGAGCACCACGTTGGCGGTCTTGCGCCCGACCCCGGGCAGAGATTGCAGCGCCGCGCGCGAATTGGGCACCACGCCGCCGTAGTCCTCGACCAGGATGCGGGAGAGCTTCATCACGTTCTTCGCCTTCTGGCGAAACAGCCCGATGGTCTTGATGTGCTCAAGCAGCCCGTCTTCGCCGAGGTCGAGCATCTTCTGCGGCGTGTCGGCGACGGCGAAGAGCCGCTTCGTGGCCTTGTTCACCCCGGCATCGGTCGCCTGGGCCGACAGTGCCACGGCGACCACGAGCGTATAGGCGTTGTGGTGTTCCAGCTCGCCCTTGGGCTCCGGTTCGCTCTCGTGGAACCGGCGGAACACCTCGCGGATATTGTGGTAATCCATCTGTCTGGCCATGGCGCTCCGTATCGGGGGTTTGGACGAGCGATGCAAGCCGTCTCGGGCGCCTTTCGGGCCTGTGTTACCCGACGTGCACGGGCCCGCTCGTACCGGCGCGGATCGGCGGCGCGCCGGGAGCGTGGGCGACGGATATCGCGGGCCGCTTGGGCCGCGCAAGCCTGGGTGACTGTTTCTGCCCGATCGACAGATGCCCGGTCCAGGCTGCCATTTGCCGGTATCGCCGGACAATCGCGCCGCCGGCGCCGTGGGCACCACATGGCCGGCGTCGCGGCGCAGACCCGCCCGCCTGTGTCACCGGACCGGGCCGGTCCTCGCCCATGGGCTTGCTGCAGGAGGCTCGGGTCGGGTTGTGGCGAGGCATGGGTTTGACCCGACGAGACCGCCGCGCTATGCGCAGAAAGCTCATGCGGCTGCGCGAAGCGCGCGCCGCACCACCTTGCCGGAGGGCGCAGAATGACGCGGCAGCTGATCTTCCTGACCCATGCCGAGGTGCGGATCGACCCAAAGGTGCCGGTCCCCGAATGGGGGCTGTCCGAGCTGGGCGCGGCCCGCCACCGGGCCTTCGCCGGCAGCGCAGCGCTGGGTGCGGTGACCTCGGTCTATGCCTCGACCGAACGCAAGGCGGTGGAGGGGGCGGGGTTCGTGGCGGACCGGCTGGGTCTGGAGGCGCGCCATGTGCCGACGCTCGGCGAAAACGACCGCTCCGCGACCGGCTTTCTCCCCGCAGAGGCCTTCGAGGCGATGGCGGATGCCTTTTTTGCCCGACCGGACGAAAGCGTGCGCGGCTGGGAACCCGCTCGCCTCGCGCAGGTGCGCATCGTGACGGCGCTGACGACCCTCGCCGCCCTCGATCGGACGGGCGGCGACATTCTCGTCGTCGCACATGGAGGCGTCGGAGCACTCCTGAGGTGTCACCTCAAGGGCATCGAAATCACCCGGGCCGAGGACCAGGCGCCGGGCGGCGGCTGCTGGTTCAGCACGGATCTCGCGCTCACGAGGCCCCCCGGCGACTGGCAGCGGATATGACCGGACCGAGCCCGCCACTCTGCCGGCATCGCCGCCCGCCATGGTGCGCGACCCGCCGGGCGACCTTCGAGAGGGCGCGGGGGGCCGGTTGGCGCGCGGCGGGCCAACGCACCGACCGGAGGGGCCCCGAGGCCCGGCCTCTGGGTCACGACCAGGCCGTCCGGTCCGTCTGCGCCGCCGAAGCAGGCTGCGACCCTTCGCCCGGGCTCGCCCAGCTTCTGGCCTCTTCGCCGTTGCAGGTCTAGGCTCGCGCCATGCTCTACGCCTACAGATCCATCTCCGGCCGACTTGCCCGCCTCACGGCTGGCGAACCCTTGTCGCAGGCGCTCTGGATCGACCTGTTTCGCCCGCAGCCGGACGAGGTCGCCGAGGTGGAAGCGCTGGGCGTCTCGGTGCCGACCATCGAGGACATGCTGGAGATCGAGATCTCGTCCCGCCTCTACCGCGAGAACGGCACCGATTACATGACCGTGGTGATCCCCGGCGACACCGCGGAGGGCGCCCGGATTCTGGCGCCGGTCACCTTCATCCTCGGGCCGGACCGGCTTGTGACCGTGCGCCACCACAACCCGCGGCCGTTCGAGACCTTTCCCCTCCAGGCCGGGCGCGGCGCGCTCGACTGTGGCTCGGCCGACGGCACCTTTCTGGGCCTCGCCGACGAGATCATCGCCCGCTTCGCGGATATTCTCGAAGAGATCGGCGGCACCCTCGACAATCTCTCGACCGGTGTCTTCACCGACCGCGCCGAACCCCAGCCGGCGACGCTGCGCCAGGCGCTCAAGACCATCGGCCGCCAGGGCGAGCGGGTGGGGCGGGTCCGGCTCGGCCTGCTGACGATGGAGCGTGCGCTGACCTTTTTCGGTCAGACCCTGCGCGACCGGGCGCAGGAACCGGCGCTGACCGATTCGATATCCGGTCTGCAACGCGACATCGCCGCCCTCGGGGTCCATGCCGATTTCGTCTACTCGCGCATCAGCCTGGTCGACGATGCGACCCTCGGCATGATCTCGCTCGCGCAGAACGGGACCGTGCGGATCTTCTCGCTGGTCGCGGTATTGTTCATGCCGCCGACGCTGGTGGCCTCGATCTACGGCATGAACTTCCGCACGATGCCGGAGCTCGACCAGCCCTGGGGCTACCCGGCGGCGATCGGGCTCATGGTGGCCTCGGCCGCGGTGACCTACCTGTTCTTCCGGTGGAAGAAATGGCTCTAGGGGTGGGGAACGGGATCTGAACCTGCCGTCGGCCGAGGTCCGGCGGTGCGCTGCGCGCCGGCGGCGACGCTGTGATCGTTGACCGCGCGACGGCCGCGCCCTGGTCTTTCGGCCGGAATCCGCGATGCAGAATCCGGGCTTCCCGCGAGCCGGGCAAAGCACCTGGATCGCTTTCGCTCGGGGAATTCGCGGTGCGGTTACGGCCCTAAAGTTATCGTAAAAATGCAAGTTCACCGCTTGATTTCGCTGAGTTTCGTGCGGAGAATGTATGAATCTGGTAGCCGCCATCTGGGATGAGCCGCGCCGATGACCCTTCCCGACGGACGCCCTGCGCCCCGGCCCCGACCGCGATCATGCTGCGCGACCGGGCCGGTCCAACGAGAGACCCCATGACCGACAGGGCGCTCACCAATGCTCGGATCGTTCTCGAGGCCGAGGTCGCCGAGGGGACAGTTACATGCCGAGAGGGCGCGTCGCCGGGCTCGACCAGGCCCGCACCGCCGTGCCCGGTGGCACCGATCTTGACGGCCGGGCTCGGCGACCGCCGATCCATCGCGCCGGGCCTGCACGCCGATCTCGTCAGGGTCGCACGGGTCCAGCACACCCCGGTCGTGCGCGTTGTCTGGTATCACGGGCGGCAGGCGGGGCAGGGCGCCAGCGGCGGCGAGACAGCACCGTCGCCGTTCGAATGGCCCTGAAATGGCGGCCGGGCGATCCCGCGACGCGGCTTCGAAACCGCGTGAGAAGGCGTTTCGAAACGCCTTTGCCTGGCTTCAGGCGCCCGCGGCCACCTCGACGCAGAGCACCGTCGGCAAGTGCCGGGCGATCTCGATCCAGGTCTCGCCCTCGTCGCGGCTGGCAAAGACCGACCCCGAATTGGTGCCGAAATACACGCCCGCCGGGTCGGCGGCATCGGTGCTCATCGCCTGGCGCAAGACCGTGAAGAAGCAATCCCGCGCCGGCAGCCCGTGCTGTTTTTTCGCCCAGGTCCCGCCGCCGTCGGTCGATTTCCAGACCGCGGCCGAAGCCTCGGGCGGATAGCGCCCGCCCCAGTCGCTGTTGAGCGGCAGGGTCCAGATCGTCTCGGGATTGCGCGGATGCACGGCCACGGGGAATCCGAAGGTCGAGGGCAGGCCGTCGGTGATCTCGTCCCAGCTGCGCCCGCCGTCCTGCGACCGCCAGACCCCCTGGTGGTTCTGCTGGTAGAGCAGATCGCCCGTCCCCGGCGCGCGGGCGATGTTGTGCACGCAGTGGCCAACCTCGTCGCCCTCGCGGTGCACGGTCCCGTCCGCGTGCGCATGTGCCCCGGCCGTGCCCGCGTTGGAGCGCCGGTTGCGCCGCTCCCAGCTCGCCCCGCCGTCCTCGCTGGCAAACACCCCCGCGGCCGAGACCCCGAGCCAGAGCCTGTCCGGGTCGCCCGGGTGCGGCACGATCGTGTGCAGCGTGAGCCCGGCCGCGCCCGCCTCCCAGCTGTCGCGGCCCGGGAAACCGGCAAAGGCCTCGTTCTCCTCGAACGTCACGCCCCCGTCGCGGCTTTCGAACAGTCCGGCGGGCTTGGTGCCGACCCGCAGCACGCCATGGGCGTGGCTGAGCGACCAGACGGCGCTCACCTGGCCGGAGAACGGTGCCGGGTCGCCCGGGGGCCCGCCGATCATCGCCGCGAAGTCCGCGTCGCGCCGCGCCCAGGCGTCCATTTCGCCGTCGGCGAGTTTCGTGAGGGTCCAGGTCTCGCCGTCTTCGGAGCGCCAGACACCGGCGCCGAACCAGTTGTTGCCGCCCGCCGCCCAGAGCCTGTCGCCCGCGCCGATCGCATGGTTGATCGGCCAGCCGTCGCAGACCGGGCCGGCGACCTGCCAGCTCTCCCGGTCGTCCGAAGTGAGGCGAAACAGGCCCTTGGTGGTGCCGACGAGCAATGTGAAGGTTTCGCCCATCTCTCTCTCCCTGGTGGCGGTTCGTCCACCCTACCATGCCGCCGCCGTTCACGCTAACACGGGTTCGTGCAGAGCAAGGAGATTGCCCATGTCCCGGACGCCTTGGTGGCAAAGCGCGGTTGGCTACCAGGTCTACCCGCGTTCCTTTTGCGATTCGAACGGCGACGGGGTCGGCGACATCCCCGGCATCGTCTCGAAGCTCGACCACCTGGCGGACCTCGGCATCGGGTTCGTCTGGCTGTCGCCGGTCTACGCCAGTCCGATGGCGGACAACGGCTACGACATCTCGGACTACGATGCCATCGCGCCCGTCTTCGGCACGATGGACGACATGGACCGGCTGATCGCCGAAGCAAGGGCGCGCGACATCGGCATCGTTATGGATCTGGTGGTGAACCACACCTCCGACGAGCACGCCTGGTTCCAGGCCGCGCGGTCGTCGCTCGTCGATCCGAAGCGCGACTGGTACATCTGGCGCGACCCCGACAGCGACGGCGGCCCGCCGGACGATCAGCAAAGTGTCTTCGGCGGACCCGCCTGGACGCTGGATCCGGTTTCCGGCCAATACTACTTCCACCTGTTCAACCGCAAACAGCCCGACCTCAACTGGGAAAACCCCGAGGTGCGGGCCGAGATCTGGGCGATGATGAACCGCTGGTTCGATCGCGGCATCGCCGGATTCCGGATGGATGTGATCGACCTCATCGGCAAGGATATCGATGCCGAGATCACCACAAACGGGCCGCACCTGCACGACTACATCCAGGAAATGCACCGCGAGACCCTGGCCGGACGCGACGTGGTGACGGTGGGCGAAGCCTGGTCGGCCGGCCCCGACGATGCGTTGCTCTACACCGGACGCGACCGGGGCGAGCTGTCGATGGTGTTCCAGTTCAGCCACGTGCTGCAAGGCTGGGATCCCGAGTTTGGCAAATGGCGGGCGCGCCCGCGCGACCTCGTGGGCCTGAAGCGGCTGTTCAATGCCTGGCAGCTGGCGCTGGCCGAGGATGGCTGGAACAGCCTGTTCTGGTCGAACCACGACCTGCCCCGGGCGGTGTCGAAATACGGCGACGATTCTCCCGCGTGGCGGCGGCGCTCGGCCAGGGCCCTGGCCACCGTGCTGCATCTGATGAAGGGCACCCCCTACATCTACCAGGGCGAAGAGATCGGCATGACCAACACCGCGTTCGCCCGGGTGGAAGACTTCGACGACGTCGAGATCAGAACGAACTTTCCGATCCAGACTGCCCGGGGGCTTGGCGCCGACGCCTTCCTCGCCGGCGCCAACGCCAACGGCCGCGACAACGCCCGCACGCCGATGCAATGGGATGCGCGCGCGCACGCCGGTTTCACCTCGGGCACCCCTTGGCTGCCGGTGAACCCGACCTTCGACAAGATCAATGCCGCGGCCGACCGGGCCGACCCGGAGGGGGTGTTTCGGCATTACAAGGCGCTGATATCCTTGAGAAACAAACTGGACATCGTGATCGATGGCCGGTTCGTTCCTCTGGCCGAAGACGACCCGAACGTCTGGGCCTACGTGCGCGAACTGGGCACCCGGCGCCTCACCATGGTCGCCAACCTGACAAGCGCGCCGGTCGCTTTCAGTATACCGACCGAGGGCGCGGTCACCGGCACCTGCCTCATCACGACCGCGACCCCGCGCGACAGGCTCCGGGGCAAACTCGATCTCGCCCCGTGGGAAGCCGTCGCGGTCCTGGGGACGACCTGAGCCCGTCTTTGGTTTCAAGATACCTCCGGGGGGGTGTCACGCCAAAGGCGGGCCTCCGGCACGACGGGGCGCAGCCCCCCGGCCGGTCGCCCGCATCAGCGGGCGAAATACCGCGCGCCGCATTGCCCTCGTCCTGCGGCTTGCGCTAACAAGGCGCGACCGAGCCCGAGGAGAACCCCATGCCGCATTATCGTTCCCGCACCTCCACCCATGGCCGCAACATGGCCGGCGCCCGCGGTCTGTGGCGCGCCACCGGCATGACCGACGAGGATTTCGGCAAGCCGATCATCGCCGTGGTCAATTCTTTCACCCAGTTCGTGCCCGGGCACGTCCACCTCAAGGACATGGGCCAGCTGGTCGCGCGCGAGATCGAGGCGGCCGGCGGGGTGGCGAAGGAATTCAACACCATCGCCATCGACGACGGCATCGCCATGGGCCATGACGGCATGCTCTATTCGCTGCCCTCGCGCGAAGTGATCGCCGACAGCGTCGAGTACATGGTCAACGGCCACGCGGCGGATGCGATGGTCTGCATCTCCAACTGCGACAAGATCACGCCCGGCATGATGATGGCGGCGATGCGGCTCAACATCCCCGCGATCTTCGTCTCCGGCGGGCCGATGGAGGCGGGCAAGATCTCGTCCGACATCGTCGACCACGATCTCGACCTCGTCGATGCGATGGTCGCCGCCGCCGATGACAGTTATACCGACGAACAGGTGCTCGAGATCGAGAAAGCGGCCTGTCCGACCTGCGGCTCGTGCTCGGGAATGTTCACTGCCAACTCGATGAACTGCCTCGCCGAGGCGCTGGGCCTGGCGCTGCCCGGCAATGGCTCGATGCTGGCAACCCATGCCGACCGCGAGGCGCTGTTCAAACAGGCCGGCCGGCGGATCGTCGAGATCACCAAGGCGCATTACGAAGACGAGACGCCGGGGCAATTGCCGCGCGAGATCGCCACGTTCGAGGCGTTCGAGAACGCGATGAGCCTCGACATCGCCATGGGCGGCTCGACCAACACCGTGCTGCACCTGCTCGCCATCGCCTATGAGGGCCGCGTGAACTTCACCATGGACGACATCGACCGGCTCAGCCGCAAGGTGCCGGTGCTGTGCAAGGTCGCCCCGGCCGTCCAGTCGGTCCACATGGAAGACGTCCACCGCGCCGGCGGCATCTTCGGCATTCTCGGCGAGATGCACCGCGGCGGGTTGCTCCATGCGGATGTCAGCACGGTCCACACCGCGAGCCTCGGCGAGGCCATCGCCAAGTACGACGTGATCACCGCGAACGACCCCGATATCGAAAGCTTCTATCGCGCCGCTCCCGGTGGCGTGCGCACGACGCAGGCGTTTTCGACGAAGAACCGCTACAAGGAGCTCGACCGCGACCGGGAGGCGGGCGTGATCCGCTCGGCCGAGCATGCCTATTCCAAGGATGGCGGGCTCGCGGTGCTGTTCGGCAACATCGCGCTCAATGGCTGTATCGTGAAGACCGCCGGGGTCGACGAGACGATCCTGAAATTCACCGGCAGGGCGCGGGTGTTCGAGAGCCAGGACAGCGCGGTCTCGGCGATCCTCACCGGCAAGGTCGTGGCCGGCGACGTCGTGGTGATCAACTACGAGGGACCGCAGGGCGGTCCGGGCATGCAGGAGATGCTCTACCCGACCAGCTACCTGAAATCGAAGGGCCTGGGCAAAGGCTGCGCGCTGCTCACCGACGGGCGCTTTTCGGGCGGCACCTCGGGGCTGTCGATCGGCCACGTCTCGCCGGAAGCGGCGGAAGGCGGTCTCATTGCCCTGGTCGAAGATGGCGACACCATCGAGATCGACATCCCCGGCCGCACGATCAACCTTGCCGTCGATGACGCCACGCTGGAGGCGCGCCGCCAGGCCAAGGGGCCGCTGCCCTGGCTGCCGACCGAAAAGCGCAGCCGCAAGGTCTCGACCGCGCTCAAGGCCTATGCGCTGCTCGCCTCCTCGGCCGCCAAGGGGGCTGTGCGGATGCTCCCGGGCGACGATCGGGGGCGCTGATCCGCGGCCTGTTTCCGGGCCCGACCACGCGGGCAACCCGGCGCCGGCCCCCCGGTCGCCGGGGTTTCGGTTTCTGCCCCCGGTGCCGCGGCGCCGAGCGAAGCGAGGCGCGGGTCGGCCCGCGCGTCAGCGCGGGGCGAAACCGGTTTCTGGCCGGCCAACCTTGCCCCGCCCCCTGCAGGTCGTTATCTGACCCCGAACCAGATCAAAAACCTTTCGGATTGGATCGGTCCGAACAAGGGTTTTGATCGCATTGGAATGTTGGAGCGAAATCCTGGGATCGGACTGTCTCGGTCCGATCCGTTTTCGCTCTCATGAGGAGCGCCATCATGCCGCCACGCGGACAGGTCGATACCGAAGACCGGGAAAAGTCGAAACGCGTCGGCGCCCTCGGCGAGCTCTGGCCGTTCCTCAGCCCCTACAAGCTGATGCTCGGCGCCGCCCTCGTGGCGCTGGTGTTCACCGCCGGGATCAGCCTGATCTTGCCGATCGCCGTGCGCCGGGTGGTCGATGGGTTCGCGACCTCGGCCAACGCGCTGCTCGACCAGTATTTCCTCGCCGCCCTGGCGGTGGCCGTGGCGCTCGCGCTCGGCACCGGCATTCGCTACTACCTCGTCACCTGGCTCGGCGAGCGGGTGGTGGCCGACATCCGCGAGGCGGTGTTCTCCCGGGTGATCGGCTTGTCGCCGGCGTTCTACGAAAAGGTCATGACCGGCGAGGTGCTCAGCCGGATCACCACCGACACCACGCTGATCCTGTCGGTGATCGGCTCCTCGGTGTCGGTGGCGCTCAGAAACGTGCTGATCCTGACCGGCGGCACCGTGATGTTGCTGCTCACCTCGGCCAAGCTCACCGGGCTGGTGCTGCTGGTCGTGCCGGTGGTGATCGTGCCGATCATCGTGCTCGGCCGTCGCCTGCGGGTGCTCGGCCGCGAAAACCAGGAGTGGATCGCCAAGTCCTCGGGTAACGCTTCCGAGGCGCTCCTGTCGGTACAGACCGTGCAGGCCTTCACCCATGAAGAACCCTCGCGCGCGACGTTCCGCGACGTCACCGAGGAGAGCTTCCTCTCGGCCAGGCGCCGGGTCTGGACCCGGTCGCTGATGACCGTGATCGTCATCACGCTGATCTTCTCGGGCGTCGTCGGCGTGCTCTGGATCGGCGCCCGCGATGTGCGTGCCGGCGACATGACCATCGGCGCCCTGGTCCAGTTCGTGATCTACGCGATCATGACCGCCGGGGCTGTCGGCGCGCTCAGCGAGATCTGGTCGGAGCTGCAACGCGCCGCCGGTGCCACCGAACGGCTGGTCGAACTGCTCACCGCCGAGGACGATGTGAAGGACCCGCCGGCGCCGAAACCCGCGCCCGCGCCGGTGCGTGGCGACATCCTGTTCGACAATGTGACCTTCCGCTATCCCGCCCGGCCCGACGCCCTCGCGCTCGATCGGATCAAGCTGCGGGTGCGCCCCGGCGAGACGGTGGCGCTGGTCGGCCCCTCGGGGGCGGGCAAGTCGACCATCATCCAGCTGCTGCAGCGGTTCTACGACCCGAACGATGGGGCGGTGCGGATCGACGGGGTCGATCTGCGCGACATGGCCCGCGCCGATTTCCGCCGGCAGATCGCGCTGGTGCCGCAGGACGCGGTGATCTTTGCCGACACGGCGCGCGAAAACATCCGCTTCGGCCGGCCCGAGGCCACCGACGAAGAGGTGGAAGCCGCCGCGAAGGCCGCTGCCGCCGACGAGTTCCTGCAGAAGCTTCCCGACGGTTACGACAGTTTCGTCGGCGAACGCGGGGTGATGCTGTCGGGCGGCCAGAAGCAGCGCATCGCCATCGCCCGCGCGGTGCTGCGCGACGCGCCGATCCTGCTGCTCGACGAGGCCACCAGCGCGCTCGATGCCGAGAGCGAGCGGCTGGTGCAGAACGCGGTCGACGTGATGGCCCGGGGCCGCACCACCCTGATCATCGCCCACCGTCTCGCGACGGTGAAGAAGGCCGACCGGATCGTGGTGTTCGAAGAGGGCCGGATCGTCGCCCAGGGTACCCATGACGACCTGGTCGCCGAAGACGGGCTCTACGCCCGGCTCGCCCGGCTCCAGTTCACCGAAGGACTGGCCGCGGAATAGCGGTATCGCTTGCCGACGGGCCGGTTTCTCTCCATCTTTCCGTTTAAGCGTTTCGAGATAGACTTGGGACACCGGTTGATTTCGAAACGCGTACAACACCTGTAGGTTCCGCGCGTTTCCCGCCAATCCCGTGAGTCAGGATTTTCGCGAAACGCTGTAGGGAAGACGAACAAAAGGGGAGGCGCGGATGCCACGCTATCCGTTCAACGAGGCCGCCGACAGCGGCCGGATCCAGGCGGAGAAGCCCTGGGAAGCGCGCGCGAACCCCCGCACGATCTACCAGCGGCTGAGCCAGACCGTTGCCGCCCACGGGGCACGTGCCGCGTTCTCCTTCCAGATCACTTCCGGGCCGAAAGACAAGGCCGAGACCCTCACCTGGTCGCAGTTTCACGATCGCGCCGTGCAGGCCGCCAACCTGTTCCGCAGCCTCGGGATCAACGAGACCGACACCGTGGCCTATGTGCTGCCGAATTCCAACGAGACGCTGTTCGCGTTGATCGGCGGCATGATCGCGGGGGTGGTCGCACCGATCAACCCGCTGCTCGACCCCGAGAACATCACCACGATCCTCGACGAGACCAGGGCAAAGGTGGTGGTGACCCTGAAGGGGTTTCCCCATACCGACGTGGCCCAGAAAGTCCACGCGGCGGTGGCCCAGGCGAAGACGGTCGAACGCGTGCTCGAGGTCGATCTCAACCGCTATCTGACCTTCCCCAAGAGCTGGATCGTTCCGATCATCCGGCCCCGGGTGAAGCCCGCCCACGGCCGGCCGGTGGAGGATTTCAACCGGGCGCTCGCCGCGCAGCCGGTCACGCTCACCTTCGCCGACAGCACCGGCGACCGGGTCGCCGCGCTCTTGCACACCGGCGGCACCACCGGGCGGCCGAAGGTGGTGCAGCAACGGTATTCGGGCATGATCTACAACGGCTGGCTGGGCACCAACCTGATCTTCGACACCGAGGATGTGCTGATCTGCGCCTTGCCGCTGTTCCATGTCTTCGCCGTGCAGGTCGAGGTCATGGCGGCGCTGACGAGCGGCTGCCATGTGGTGTTCCCGACGCCGGCGGGGTACCGCGGCGAGGGGGTGTTCGACAACTTCTGGAAACTCGTCGAGCGCTGGGGGATCACCTTCGTGCTCACCGTTCCCACCGCCATCGCCGCTAAGATGCAGCGCCCGGTCGATGCCGACATTTCGTCGCTCAAGATCGCGGTCTCGGGCTCGGCGCCGCTGCCTGTCGAGCTGTTCAACCGGTTCGAACGGGCGACCCACGTCACTCTGCTCGAAGGCTACGGGCTCACCGAGGCCACCTGTCTCGTCGCCTGCAACCCGATGGGAGAGGGCAACAAGAAGATCGGCTCGGTCGGGGTGCCGCTGCCCTACACCGATGTGCGCATCCTGCATTGCGACGGCGACGGCACGATCCTCAAGGACTGCGGCACCGACGAGGTCGGCGAGATCTGCGTCTCCAGCCCCGGCGTCTACGTGCCCCACACCTATACCGAGATCGAAAAGAACCGTGGGCTCTATGCGGCGGGCAAATACCTGCGCTCCGGCGATCTCGGCCGGTTCGACGAGGACGGCTATCTCTGGATCACCGGACGGGCGAAGGACATCATCATCCGCGGCGGCCACAATATCGACCCGGCCGAGATCGAGGAAGCGCTGGCGGCGCATCCGGCGGTGGCGATGGCCGGCGCCATCGGCCAGCCCGACAGTTTCGCCGGCGAACTGCCTTGCGTCTATGTCGAACTGGTCGAGGGGGCGAAGGTGACGCCCGAGGAGCTGACGGAATTTGCCCGGACCCATATCCATGAGCGCGCCGCGGTGCCCAAATACATCGCCATCGTCGACGAGCTGCCCAAGACCGCCGTCGGCAAGGTGTTCAAGCCGGACCTGCGCAAGGAGGCGATTGCCCGGGTGTTCAACGCAGCGCTCGAAGACGCGGGGCTTGCCGCCCGGGTGGTCGCGGTGGTCGATTCGAAGACCCGCGGGCTCACCGCCCGGCTCGAAGCGGGCAGCGGCGTAGACCGGGCCGCGGTCGACAAGGTGCTGGGCGAGTTCGCCGTGCCGCACGAGTGGATCTGACCGATGCGGGCCGTTCCCGAGGTGCCGGTCGAGCTTACGCTCCTGAACGGGGAGCGGTTCGTGATCGACGGACACGGCTACCTCACCGACCCCGCCACCTGGACCGAGAGCTTCGCGGACTATGTCGCGCGCCAGGAGGGGATCGCGCTCACCGACCGCCACTGGGCGCTGATCGCCTGGATCCGCGCCGAGGAGGCCGACCACGGGGTGATGCCGGACGCCCGCTTCGCGATGAAATTCCTTGGCGGCGCCGGCGGCAAGGCGGCGGGGCGCGAGGAGTTGTTCCGGCTGTTCCCCTACGGCTATGTGAAACAGGCGGTCCGGATCGCCGGCATGCGCCAGCCGCGGGCCTGGTCGACGGGGTAGGGCCGGGAGCGCCCGGGTCGGGGCGCGGCGGGATGGTCGCTGGTGGGGGCGCAAGGCCTGCGCCGCTGCCGGGGTTGCCGCCGCCCGAGCCCCGGAGCGCGTTTCTCGAGGGTCAAGGGTCCCCGGTCAACCGGTGCCGAGCGCGCGCAAGGCGATCCACAGGCCCCAGACCAGCAGCACGCTGCCCGAGCCGAGGTCGAGCCAGCGGGTCACGCCGGGGGTGATCCGGGCGCGGGCAAGCACGACGGCGCTGGCGAGAAAGACCCACCAGCTCAGCGAGCCGAGGAATACGCCGGCGACAAGTAGGTAGGCCGCACCGGGGTCGGCCGCGGCGGTGGCGCCAAGCCCGGCCACCAGCCCGGCAAAGGCGAGGATGGTCGTCGGGTTGGCGATGGTGAGGGCATAGGCCGAGGCGAAGGCGCCGGCGTGCCCTCCGGCGCTGCTTCCCGGCGCCGCCTTGCCGGGCGCGGCCAGCAGACCGGCGCGCAGCGACCTGAGGCCGAGCCAGGCGATCAGCAGCCCGCCGGCGAGCTGCATCGGGGTCGCATAGGCGAGCAGAAGCCCGGTGGCCGAAAGCCCCGCCGCCACCATCAGCCCGTAGCTGGCATCGGCGCTGGCGACGCCGAGGCCGGAGGCGACCCCGACGCTCCAGCCCCGGTCGAGCGTGCGCTTGATGCACAAGAGCCCGATCGGGCCGACTGGCGCAGCCACGGCGATGCCGACGGCAAGCCCCTTGAGCAGGACCCAGATCATCCCGCCGGTTCCACAGGCCCGACGGCGATTGCCGCGGTTTCCTTGACCGTGTCGAGGGCGAGGATCGTTTCGGTACGGGTGACGGCGGCAAGCGGCTTCACCACGTCGGTGAGGAAGGCCTGGAGCGCCGGCATATCGGCGAGCCTGAGCTTCATGAGGTAGGAATGCGGCCCCGAGATATGGTGGAGTTCCTGGACTTCCGGCCGCGCGGCGAGGGCTTCGGTCGCCGCCGCCTCGCCGTCGAACCGCATGTCGATCAGCACAAAAGCGCAGAGCCCGGCGCCGAGGGCCGCCGGATCGAGCGCGGCGTGCCAGCCGCGGATCGCGCCGCTGGCCTGAAGCCGCTTCAGCCGGTCGGCGGTGGTGGACAGCGGCAGGCCGACCGCCTCGGCGATCGCGGCGGTGGCGCGCTTTGCGTCGTCCTGGACGAGGGCGCAGATCTTTCGGTCGAGTTCATCCATGCCGGAATAATGCCGGAACTGATGGCAGAAATCCAGAAAAATAGCGGCATGGGAGTGATCGGGCCGGCTGAGCCCCGGCCCGACGGGCTCTGTCGGGCCGGGGCCGGGATGCCGCCGGGGGTCGGTGCGCCTCTTTCCTCACCCGGGGCCCCGCCCGGACCTGGCCAGACTGCGGCCACGGTGTGGTGCGGGGAAGGAGGCTGTCCTTGGGTGCGCTCCGCCTCAGTGCATCTTGTCGGCCAGGTTGATCGACACGACCTGGTTCTTCGATCCCTCGATCTCCATCACCCGGCCCGCCGCATGGGCGTCGAGCCCGCGCCGCTTGGCCCAGCGCGGCCAGCTCGCCGAGATCAGCCCCAGCACCTGGCTCGCACCGAGGTCGCGCGCGGCCTTGGTCATCTCGTCGATCAGGTGCAGGTGCACCACCCGGCGCAGTTTGTCCGGCGTGTCATGGGCGACGAACACCCGGGAACTTTCCCAGATGTTTTCCGCCACCGGGGCCTCGTCGTAGAGCAGATCCGACGGGATCGAGTCGAGCAGCCCGCGCTGGGCGTCGCGGATCATGTAGGAATAGATCCCCACTCGCGCCGTCGTCGGGGTCAGGCGGATGCCGGCGTAGATCCGGCCGAGCTGGTGGACGGCCACCCAGCGGCTCGCCGGGGTGTCGTACTGGTCGAATTCCATGCCTAGGGCCTCGGGCAGATCCCAGCGGTTCTGGACGATGAAGCTCTGCCGTCTTGCGCGAAGTAGGTTTGCAAAAAGCTCGCCATGGTTGTGTATGTTGGCGAAGGAAAGCGTGGTGGTCTGCATGATTTTTCTCCAGGTTGGGGTTTGCAGCGTCTATCCGCAAGACCCCCGACCTGGGCGCCCCGAGCACTTGCAGCTAACAGAACCCCCGGCCCTGGTTACAGCAACCGGTAGTCCTTCGCGCGCTGGATGGCTTCGGCAGAGGTTCTTGCGAATAGCTTCTTGCGCGCGGTCGCCAGGCGGGCCTTGAGCGCGGACTCGGAGATCCCGAGCTGCGCGGCCCCGGCAGCGTAGCGCTCCCCGGAGCCGACCACCTTCAACGCCTCGATCTCGGCATTGGTCAGGTGGTCGGGGGGTTGGGTTTCGTGGTGCAGGCGCAGGACGATCCCGGAGACGGCGGCGATTTCCTCGTCGGTGAACTCACGGGTGGTCGACGTCAACGAGGTGACAGTGCGCGAGGTCATCGGCCCGCAGGAGATGACGACGCCATACCTGAGCCCGAAGCCCGCCGCCTTGTCCATGATCCCGAAAGGGTCGGGCAGGTCGATGTCGCTCCAGCGGGTGGCGCCGGTGCGCGAAATGCCCCAGGCGATGATCGGATCACGCAGGGCGTAGGCATTCTGGGAATAGTGATCGATCCAGGCCCGATCATAGGTCTGGAACATCATCAGGGGCGACGCGAAGCGCACGTGAAGGGCAAGATAATACCCATCCGTCGCGAGCTCGGAGAGCTCACGCAACAGCTCGTCTATGATCTGATTCCGCCCCATTCCCCCACCGTATGAACGCTCAATCAGGGCGTACAACCCAAAATTGCCTACATACTGGAAACAATCGCGCCTAGCGCGATATGTGCGACCTCCTCACCCAATCGTTTAGTCCGATGCCGCCCCAAAGGCCAGTCCGGCGCGGGTTCGAGACCTGCGAGACCTGGCGAAAACGCCGGCCCGAACGGTGGATCCGCGGGTGGGGTCGCGTGGCTGAGGGCGGCTTTTCCGGCCGCGCTTCTCCCGCGAGGCCCGAAGGGGGCAGGGGCTTCGGGCGCCGTCGCCGGCGGGGCCGGCCTGGCCCCCCGGGCACTCCCACGCCGCGGGAACCCGAGACGCGCCTCGAGCCGCCCTGCCGCGGTGGCATCGGTCAGCCCCGCCGCTGTGGCCGCGGTCGCGCGGGTGTCGCCGTGCTGGCGTCATGGTCCGCAGACAAGGACAGGGGGCAATCGCCGGCACGGGATGGGATCCGGTTCAAATCGTTCCTGTATTTTCATGCGGGTTATGTCGGCCGACGAGCCGGGTGGGCCATGGATCCGTCAGGTTTTCCGCCCGGCGCCCCCCCGCATCCATGGCCCCCGGCCCGGGCGGTATCGGCGGAAATCGCTGCCCGGCGGGTGCCGGGTCGGCACCGGGCGCGGCGCGGTGGGGCGAGGCCGGGCCCGGGTCCGGTCCCCGCGGCTCGTCCGGGGTCGGGCGCGCTCGGTGACCGGTCAGCGCTGCGCCATGGTCTCTTCCACCGGCCGGTAGTCGATATCGAACCCGAAGTACCGCGGGCCGAGGATGTCGATGGCTTTCTGGTTCTTGAATTCGGGGCGGCTCGGAAAGGCCAGGATCGACACCTCCATGCCGACCCTCGCGAGCGGGTTGGGCACCGGCTCGCCGGTCGCGCGCTCGACGATGACGATGATGTCGGGGCTGGTGACGACCGGTTTGTCGTCGACCCAGCACACGTGGTGCTCGTTCTTGAACCAGACCCTGGCTGCCCGGCCCCCATCGCCGCCGGCGCCTGCGATGGTATGCGTGCCCCAGTAGTAACCGATCCGGTCTTCGTCATCGATGTCGACCAGGGTGCCGCGCAGGATTTCCCAGCCTCCGAGCGCGGCGAGGATACGGGCGACCGGGTCTGCCCCGTCTTGCTGCGCCGTGCGGATCAACACCCCGAGGTCATGGCATTCGGTCATGGTGTTCTTGACCAGCAGGTCCTTGGCTTCCCTGCCGCTGAGCACGAACCCGGCCTGCCCGGCAAGGCCGTAGGCGCCGGCGCTGATCAGCTTCCCCAGGCGTTCGGCGACGCGGTAGTTGGTCGCCTCCTTGATGAAACAGACATTGCCCCATTCGTCGACGGAAGAGATCGGCGTGATCTTCTTGCCGGCCAGGTAGGGGGTGGTCTGCTGGATCTCGGGGATCGCCCGGCCGGTGTAGTCGCCGTTGAGGACCATCTTGCCCATCTCGCCGGCGGCCGCCACCGCGGCGGAGGTGTTGGCGCCGGCCAGTTCGATCGGCACGATGGCATCGATGGTGATCCCCATGTAATCCTCGAGCGCCTCGATTGCCTTGCGCATCCGGTCCTTCTCGGTGTTGACGGTCTCGGTGAACCCGAACCCCGCCATCTCGGCCAGCACCTCGGGCGTATGCGGCGCAATCGAGCCCATCAGGAAGGGGCAGGCGGTCACCGCGTCGTCGGCCAGCGCTTCGTGGTCGGTCATGACGATGTCGCGCCCGGCGTCGATCTCGCTCATCAGCGAGGCGATCCCGTTGGCCGGCAGGCCGCCGCCGCCGGTGGCGTAGAAGGCGCAGCCGCGCACGAAATCCTCGACATCCTGACGGGTTTTCAGAACCAGGTTTGCCATCGAAATCTCCTTGTCGCAGTTACTGCGTCTGTGGGGTGGGGTTTACGGGACAGGCGCGCCTCGGGGCGGGCCCAGGGTCAGGGCACGGCAACGCCGCTTTCTTCGCTCCAGTAGAGCTGCACCTCGGCCCCCGGCGAAAGCGGGGCAAGCTCGGGTCGGTTGGGCACCTCGACCACCAGCGCGTGGCGGCCGGCGGCCACGTGGTATCGCCGGAGCGCGCCTTGATAGACCCGGTCGACCACCTTGCCCGCGAGCCGCGGCACTTCGCCGTCGAAGGCGGGGGCAAGGCGCAGCATCTCGGGGCGGATCAGCAGGCCGGCGGTGCTGCCGGGCGCGAGGCGGACCGCATCCGACACATGCGCGGGCACGATCAGCCCGTCGCCGAGATCGACCTCGCACCGCGTGCCGGTCGCTGTCCTGACCGTCACGTCGAGCAGGTTCGAATCGCCGATGAACTCGGCAATGAACCGCGACGCCGGCTTTTCGTAGATCTCGACCGGTGTACCGACCTGCAACATCCGCCCTTCGTTCATCACCGCGATGCGGTCCGACATGGTGAGCGCTTCCGACTGGTCGTGGGTCACGTAAACGGTGGTGATGCCGATCGATTTCTGGATATCCTTGATCCAGAACTTCATCTCTTCGCGCATCTTCTTGTCGAGCGCCGAGAGCGGTTCGTCGAGCAGCAGGATCTCGGGCTCGATGACCAGCACACGGGCGAGCGCCACCCGCTGTTTCTGGCCGCCCGACAATTCGCGCTCGAACCGCTCGCCGTAACCGCTCAACCCGACCTGCTCGAGCGCGGCCTCGACCTTGCGCCGGATGGTGGCCTTGTCCTGGCGCCGTTCGACCAGCCCGAAGGCGATGTTGTCGGTGACGTTCATGTGCGGGAATATCGCGTAGTTCTGGAAAACGATCCCGATCCCGCGCGCCTCGGGCGGCAAATCGGTGATGTCGCGTCCGTTGACCAGGATCCGGCCCCTGGTCGGGGTCAGGAACCCCGCGAGCATCCGCAGCGTCGTCGATTTGCCGCAGCCCGACGGGCCGAGCAGGGAAAAGAACTCGCCCTGCTGGACGACAAGGTCGGTCTCCTCGACCGCGACCGTGCGACCGAAGGCCTTGCTGACGCCTTTGAATTCTACCGAGGACATCTGGCTTTCCTTGCTGGACGACGAAACTCAGGCGTCCGGACCGGGGTTGTCCCCCGGCCCGGACCGTCGCTTCAGAGACCGAAGATCTGGTTGAGGCGATCGGTGATTTCGAGCTTGTTCTCGACGAAGAAATCCCAATCGGGCACCCAGAAGGCCTTGGTCGCGTCGGCGGTGTTCTCGACGCCGTTCTCGGCCAGCGGCGCGGTGATCGAGGCTTTCGAGTTGGTCGGACGCCACATGAATTCGTCGCCGAAAGCGTTGAGGAAGTCCGGGCTCAGGGTCCGGTTCAGAAGCGCGAAGGCGAGCTTCTTCTGCATCGGTTCGGAATAGCGGCTGATCGTCTTGGTCTGGGTCAGGATCGGATGGCTGTCCCATTCCCAGACATCGACCGGCACGCCCTTGCGCTTGAGCGACAGCGCCTCGCCCTCGATATGCACCGCGATATCCACCTCGCCGCGCTCGAGCAGCGACAGCATGTTGAAAGTAAACTCGGACACCTTCATCGGCATCGCGTCTTCCAGCGCCTGGAACGCCGCCTCCATGTCGTACTGGTCCTTGCCGAACTCCTGCGCCGTGGCCATGAAGAAGGCGTGCATCAAGCCGTTCTCGGTGCCGTATGTGCCGCGCTTGTTGGCAAACCGCGGATCCCAGAAATCGCGAAAACCGGTCGGTGCGGGGCCGGCGTCGGTCCGGAAGGCATAGACGTAAGGCATGTAGGCCCAGGTCACGCCGGCGCCCGAGGCGAAGGCGAAATCCCAGCAATCGGCCGCATTGGGCACGTTGGCGCGCACCTCGTCGGTGGTGAGGAAGAAGTCGCCGGCCTGCTTGGTCTGGGTCAGGTTCGGCAGGTTCCAGTTGCAGATGTCGTAGACCGGGTCCTGCGCGCCCTGGGTGACGAATTTGGGGAACCAGGGGAACGAGCTGTCCCAGTTGATCTTGCAGTTGAAATCCTGTTCGAACTGGTCGGTCAGCGCCTTGCGGACAAATTCCTCCCAGCCGCCGCCCCATTCGCCGACGTTGAGGGTGGCGCCGTCGGCATCGAACACGCCGCCGTCGTAGCTGGTGTCCTGGGCCCAGGCGTGGTTGATGTAGAAGGTCGACGGGATCGTGCCGGTCGCGCCGAGGGCGACGCCGCGCTTCAGAAACGACCGACGTGTCTGGGTTGTTGTCTTGATCGTCATGGTTGGTACTCCCTGTGGTTGCTTTTCTTGTTTCAAGTGCGGTCGAGCAGGCGCCGGAGGTTCACCAGCCGATTGGTCAGCAGGACCGAGGCGGTCACGAGCATGATGGCGAAGATCCCGGCCGCGGCGGCCGAGGGGTCGAACTTGTAACGCAACGAGTTGTACATCGCGATCGGCAGCGGCTCGGAGTTGGGCGCCGACAGGAACAGCGACACCTCGAACTGGCCGAAGCTGACGATGAAGGCGAAGATCGACCCGGCCTGGATGCCCTGGCTGATATTGGGCAGGGTCACCTTGCGGAACGTGCGCATGGGCGAGGCGCCGAGGCTGCGGGCGGCTTCGTCGAGCGAGACGTCGTAGCTGGCGAGTGCGGCGCCGACCGTGCCGATGACATAAGGGGTCGAGTAGAGGATATGGCCGATCCAGAGCCCCCAGATCGTGCGGGTGAGGCCGATGCCGGTCGAGATGTAGAAGGCGAACAGGGCAAAGCCGATCACCACCCCGGGCAGCACCACCGGCGAGAGAAAGAAGGCCCGCATCGCGCCGCGGCCGATGAACCGCGTGCGCGACAGAAACAGCGCCGCGGCGGTGCCGAGGATCGTCGCGACGATCATCGTCATCAGCGCCAGCCGGAACGAAAAGAAGAACGCCGAGAGGTATTTCTCCGACTGCAGGAAGGCGATCACCCAGCGCAGCGACAGGCCTTCGGGTGGAAAGGTCAGGAACTCGCCCGCGGTGAGCCCTGCCAGCACGACGATCACGATCGGCACCAGCATGTAGCAAAAGCCGAAGATCGCCAGGATCAGCATCGGCAGGGGAATCTTGCGTCCCATCAGGCAAGCCCTCCCGAATGGCGCGCGCCGACCCGCAGATACACCGTGACGGCGCCGGCGCTGATCAGGAACAGGATCACGGCGATGGTTGCGCCGAACTGGAAGCGCGCGCCCTCGGCGACCTGCTGGAAAATGTGGATCGGCAGCACGCCGACCCGGAACCCGCCCATCAGCGCCGGCACGATGTAGGACGAGATCGACAGCGCGAACACCAACAGCGAGCCCGAGAGAATGCCCGGCAGCGAGGCCGGCAGGGTCACCCGCAGGAAGGTGCGGCGCGGGGTGGCGCCGAGGCTGCGCGCGGCCTCTTCGAGGCTGGGATTGATGCCGCGGATGACACCGACCAGGGTCAGGATCATGAACGGCAGGGAAAACTGCACCAGCCCGAGGACGACGCCGAGGAAGTTGTACATGAACTGGACCGGCTGATCCGGGTCGGTGATGCCGAGGGCCGCGAGCATCTGGTTGATCAGCCCGTTGTCGCCGAGGATCACCATCATGCCGTAGATCCGGATCACCATGTCGAGCTGCATCGCGGCCAGCACGAGGATGAGCAGAACGGTGTTGCGCGCGGCGTTCTCGGTCTTGGCGATCACGAAAGCCATCGGATAGGCGATGACGAGCGTGATCAGCGAGACCAGGGTCGCCAGCACCACCGAACGCCCCGCCGCCATCAGGTAGTTCGAGCGCGAAAAGAAGCGGATGTAATTGTCGAGCGTCAGATCCCAGGTCACCGACACCTGCCCGATCGTCTGCGGGTTGAACGAGGTCGCGAAGATCAGGCCGACCGGGACGACGAAGAAGACCACAAAGAAGATCGTCAGCGGCACCACGAGCAGCCAGCGCAGGTGTCGGGCGTTGACCCCGTAGGCTTGCCGGGGCGCGGTCTGCGAAGCGCTGCTCATGAGCCGCCGCCCATTCGCCGGCTCAGGGCGGCCCATGCGGCGAACCCGCGCGCCGGTTTCGGGTCGGGATACGGGTAGAGCGCCTTGTCGGTCTTCACTCCCGCCAGCACCGCCTGGTGGGCGCGGGCGACGGCATGGGGCAGGGGGTCGATGACCTGGCCGATCCGGCCGCCCAGAGCGTCGCGGACCGGATCGGCGAAACCGAGCATCCCGGTACAGCCGAAGACCACGGCCCTGGCCCCGTCTTCCTCCACCGCGCGGCGGCATTCGCGGATCGTCGCCGCGATCGAGCCGGCGCGGTCCTGTTCGAGCCCCAGCACCGAGACCCCGATGCCGCGCACCGACATCAGCCGGTCGCCCAGCCCATGCCCGGTCGCCAGCTCCCGGAACGCGCGCGCCTGACGGTCGAGCACCGTGACGATGGAGAACGGACCGGCCTCGGCCGCCGCCTTGAGCCCCGCCTCGCCGCATCCGATCACCGGGATCGCCACCGCTTCGCGCGCTGCGTCCAATCCCGGATCGAGCATGCAGTCGATCACAACGGCGTCGATCCCGTCGACCTCGGCGGTGAGCGCCGCGTCCACGACTCCGGGGGCTGCCAGGACCTCGTCGATGGCGGATTCGACCGAGGCCGGGCCATTTTGAAGGAAGGTGGACGTGAGCTCGCAGCCGGCAGGCACCGCGTTTTCGAGCGGCGTGTCGTCCCGGAACCCGACCGAGACAATGGGCGTGATGACACGAATGCTGGTCATGGTTTGCTGAACTTTCCGCAGATCTCGCGAGAACGGTACGTGGGCCGCCCGGGCAAAACGACTACCCTTTCGGGTAGTGACGGGTTTTCCGGCAGCCCGCGCTTTGCGGCGAAATCACGCCGGCCGGGGCCAAGCGCTTCTGCCGGATCGGTTTTCCGGCGGCTGGGATGCCGGCCGGTCCGTACCCTGACAGCTGCGCAAGGCATCGCGCCCCATGCCCTGTTCGAGCGCAGCCTACGGCGACCCGCTGGGACGGTGCCGACCGATGATCCTGAGCCGGGTTGCCTCGGCGACCGCCTGGGTGCGATTGGAAACCCGCAGGTTGGCAAAGATCGCCTTCAAATGGTATTTCACGGTATTCACCGAAACGCCCATCGTGCGCGCGATCTCCTTGTTGGACAGGCCGATTGCCAGAAGCTCCAGGTACTTCCGGTACCCGTCGCTGGTCGATGGTCTGCCCGTCGACGGCGCGTCGCGGCGGCGTTCCCTGGTCTGCACGGCGAAAAAATGGGCCAGTTCGGCAAACCTGGTGCGGTGTTGGCGGTCCAGCGGCGAACTCAGTCGCTCACCGTCGAGCACCGCTTGAACGATCCGGAACACTTCCGCCCCCTCGTCGAGGATGAACCGGCGAAACGGCTGCTGGCCGAGCAGGCGGACTGCAGACACGATTGCGCTGGTTGCATCGCTCTTCTGGTTGAGCCGCCAATGCGCCTCGGCGCGGATGACCCGGAGCTTGGCCAATGTCAGCAGTTGCCCGCGACGGATGGCCGAATCCTCGACCGGCTCGAGCAGCACGAGTGCGTCGCGCGCGCGCCTGGTCCGAACCAGCCAGCGCGAGATCGCGACGGCGGCGCTTCCCTGCCGGAAGACCCAGTCGTTTTCGTCGCGCCACTCCAGCTTCTGCGGCTCGATCCCGATGCTGCGCATGATTTTCTGCGCGCCGTCCAGTTCGTCGCTCAGGGTCAGGGCCCGGATCCGCTCGAACCTGATCAGGCGAAGCAACCGGGGCATCGTGCGTTTCTCGGCCGCATTTTCGCACCGCGACAGTTCCGTGAGCGCTCCCGGCAAGCCAAATCGGTTGAAGGCGAGCCGGATCCGAACCCGATAGGCCGCCGCGCGCACATCCAGCCATGCATCGTCTTCCTCGATGCTCTCGATCGCGCTTTCGAGCAACGCCCGGCTCTCCGCCAGGTCGTTGGTCTCGTAGGCGACCTCCGATCGCAGCGCCCGGCTGACAGCCAGCAACGCCCGGTCCGCAAACGGCAGGGCAGACAGGCTTTCCTCAAGTGCGGCGTACTCGGCCGCGGCCCCTTCCAGATCGCCGCGCATCAATTTGATCTGCCCGAGATGGGCCAAGAGGTGCAGTGAGCCGAGTTCCGCATCGCCCTGGCGATACAGCCGGATCGCGCTTTCGCCGTATTCCTGCGCCCGGTCGAGATGGCCGGAATGCACGTAGGCCAGACAGAGCTGGTTGAGGGCGAGGCCCTGGCCGATGTAGTCCTGCCGGTCGGTGACATCGAGCGTGCGCTTGAGATTGTCGATATCGGCTGAAGACAGCGGCCGGCCCTCGTAGGCACGGATGTGGGCATCGACGAGAACGAACTCCGCGCGCCGTTTCTCCGGTTGGTCGGCCTGGTTCTCGAACCCGGTCTGGACCCGGCCAAAGACCTCCCTGGCCTCGGCCACGCGCCCGTGCTTGGCCAGGGTGAATGCCAGTGCGAGGCCGCCGTCGATCCTGCCCCCGTCGGGATTGCTCCAGGCCGCGCCATCGCGGGCGTTGCCGCGCGATCCCGAGCGTTGCATCGCAACACGCCAATTCGCGGGCGGCATTTTGCGATCGGGGTCAGAGGCGCGTTCCATGGGGTCGATACCAACATAGAAGGCCGCGGACGTCCATTGCGGCGGCGGGCACGGCCAACCCAGCTCAAGCCCCGCAGACGCTCGCGCGGCTTTCGTCCGCCTGCGCTCGACGGGGGGCTGCGTTGCCGTCGTCGCACCAACGCCGCGATCCGCAGGGCTGTCGGCGAGAGCGGCGATGCCGTGGTCCGGACATGGGCGCAGGCGCCCGCGGTCTCGGCGCGGAATGTGGCGAACGGATGCGGCGGTGGACCTGCCTCAGGCCACGGTCCGACCCGGCCCGACCCGGTGCCGGTGGCCGGTCGGCGCAGATGCCCAGCTCACCTCGCTCTTCGGAGCAATTCGGTGGCGGTGGTCTCGTCCGTCACCAGTGTGCTCGCGAGCCGGGCGCGCAGCATTCCGAGGATCGCGTCGACCTTCTGCGGACCCGCGGCGGCGGCGGCGACATTGGGGATCTTGCGCAGATCGTCGGGCCGGACAGAGACAACGTGGCGGTGCAGGTCGAGATCGAGGATCTGGCCGTCGGCATCGTAGAAATGGCCCAGCACGTCGCCGACAGCGCCGCGCCGTTTGAACAACTCGATCTCCCCGACGGAACAATAGCCGAAGCGTACGAGGGTGGCGGTGCTGGTCACCGCGCCAACGCCGATCAGGGCAATCCGCGCGGTTGCCGCCATTTCGAGCACGTTGCGCACGTAGGGCTCGGCGCGCAGCATTTCGGTGAGTTCGGCGGAGGAGACGCGCAGCGGTGTCGGGATCAGGTAGGCATTGTTCTGCGGGCCGGAGAGCCCGGTGGTGCCGATATAGGCCGAGACGCCGCCGGTGAGGCTGACGATGGAGATATTCGTCTGCGGAAAGATCGGTGCCATGTACCGCAGCGAGGTCGCGGTGGCTTCGCCCCAGCCGATGGCGAGCAGGTCGTTCGGCTCGAGCTTCTGCATCATCAGGCTCGCCGCCGCCCGCCCGATCCGTGGCGTCGGCGGCAACTCGTCGGCGCTCGGCACCACGCGCGCATCGAGCAGGTCGAAGGCATCGACGATCTCCTGCTGCAGGGTGAGACAACCGCCGAACGGAGAATTGATCCGAAGCTCGATCAAACCCGACTGGCGGCCCTTCTCGAGCAGCCGCGAGACCTTGATCCGCGACACTCCAAGCATGTCGGCGATCTGGTTCTGGGTGAGCCCGTCATTGTAGTAGTGCCAGGCAGCACGGGTGGTCTGTTCGTTCTCGCCGAGATCCGTGAGGTCCCGAAGCCCTGGGTTCACGGCCATCGCGTTTTCCTCATGCTACCCGCAAGACCCGACCATTTGTCCGTGGGCATGTCAACATTCCCGGGGCCACGGGCCAGGACCGGCCGGAGCGTCACCTTCGGGTCGGTGACGCATCGGCGGGGCCGTGGGGGCCTCTGTCGGGTGGAGGATCGCCGATCTCGGGCAGCGACCGGCGCGGCAGCGGTCGCGGCTGGTCGCAGGACAAGGCCGGGCGACGATGTCGGGTCCGGCAGCCGTCTCGGTATCCTTGGTGAACAAATGTTCTATCGATGAGCATCAGATACGAAAACCCGAATGATCCAAGCCGAGTTCCTGTGAAAAACTGTTGAAAGAGCACAAACTTCCGTAAAATCCTTGACGGATCATGAAATTTTGCTCTAGCCTTTTAATTGTGTTCAGTTCTAAGCGACTGCGAGGCGCAGAAAACCCGGGGGAAACCTGACCTGAATTGACGGTGCGATGATGTCGCCGTCGCCCGTGACACTCCGAGCGCAATGCCTCGCACCGGGACGGCCCGGCCGCAGACCGAAGATGTCGCGACGAATGTCGATCGTCGCTTCTGTTCGAATGATGAGCCGATTGGGAGGAAGCGTCGTGTTCGTTCAACTCGTGCATTTCGAAGTCAAGCCAGGTCTGATCGACCGGTTCCTCGAGGTATTCCGCGTGAATATCGTCGGAACCAGGCAGGAGCCCGGAAGCATCCGGTTCGACCTTCTCCAGAGCGCCGACGACGAGAACACATTCATGATGTACGAGGTCTTCGAGTCCGAGGCGGCTCTCGAGGCGCATCGCGACACCGACCATTACAGGACCACCGTCGAGGGCCTCGACGGGTTGTTGGTTCGCCCGCGCAGCAAGACCTTCCTGCGGCTTGCGATGCCCGACCTGTTCGGCCGCGCGCCGGAAGCGGCCCGTGCGCCCGACCGTCCCTAGTCAGCGGAGAAGAGATGGAAAAGACCAAAGACCCGCAGGGCACCTCCGGACCGACGTCCGATCCGCGTTCGCTTCCCGGGGCGTGGTTCAGCATGCTCCCGCCGGTGCTCGGGCCAACGTCGGTGCCGCTCAAGGCGCCGGTCATCATGATCATCATCCTGTCGGTCGTGATGCTCCTGGTCGAGCCGACTTTTTTCAATATCGGCAACCTGCGCGCGATCTCGCTCGATATGTCCGTCATCATGATCCTTGGCGTGGGGATGACCGTCGTCATCACCACCCGCGGCATCGATCTGTCGATCGGCGCGATCCTGACCTTGTCGAGCGTCGCCCTCGCCGCCGCGATCAAGGATTTCGGCATACCGGTCCCGATCGCGCTCTTGATATGTCTCGCCACCGGCGCGGCGTGCGGCTTCTTCAACGGCCTTCTGGTCACCAAGCTCAGGATGCCGGACTTCATCGTGACCCTGTCGACCGAGCTTGTGTTTCGCGGCCTCGCGCTCGTCTACGCGGGCGGCGCGGTGTTTTTCGGTTTCCCGAAACTGGTGACGTTCTTCGGCCGCGGCCGGCTCTTCGAGATTCCGATGCCGATCGTCATTTTCCTCGTCATCGTTGTCATCGGTCACGCGATCTTCGCGTTCCACAAGATCGGTTACAGGCTGCACGCTGTCGGCGGAAACCCGGCGGCGGCACGCCGTCTCGGGGTGAATGTCGACCGCTACCGGATCGGCGCCTACGTGACGATGGGCACGCTCGCGGCCGTCGGCGGCATCGTTCTGACCGGCCGGCTCGACGCGGTCGTCGCCAGTGGCGCGGTCAGCCTGCTGCTCAACACGATCGCGGCCGTGATCGTCGGTGGCACGCATCTTTTCGGCGGCCGCGGGTCGATCGTCGGCACGCTGTTCGGCAGCGCCCTGTTGGCAATGATCGTCAACGCCGTCGTCCTGCTGGGTTTCGAGGCCTTCTGGCAGCATGTCGCGGCCGGTGCGGTCATCCTGATCACGATCGGCCTCTATTCCCGCCAAACCGCAAAGGTCGAGGCCTGAATCCGACCACGGAAGGAGCGAGTTCTACCCGGACAAACCCCGTTTTGACACACCAGAGGAGGAGGAGAAAATGCGAAAGAAGAGCCTTGGAGTTGGGGTCAGCGCCATAGCCGCCCTTGCCATGTCCACGGCGATCGGCTGGGCCCAGGAGATCCCCGCCGAAGCGACGGAACGCGGGTTTTTCCTGCTGCCCGAATTCCACGCCTATGCCCCGGAACAGGCCGATATGCTGGCCGACTTCCTTGCCGTCGTGCAGAGCCCCAGCGTCCCACTTGCGGTCGAGCTCGACGAGCCGGTCAAGATCGCGATCATGTTCCCGAGCCTGGAGACCTCGGACGCATGGGCGCGTCTCAATATAGCGATGACCAAGCGCCTCGAAGAGATGAATGTCCCCTTCGAGGTGACCGAACTGATGATCCGGCCCGACGAACACGGCCGCCAGGCAACCCAGATCGAACAGGTCCTCGCCTCGGATGTCGATTACGTCGTGATCGGCCCGTCGGAATACCAGGCGCAGAAAGCCAACCTGGAACGGCTCGCGCAAGCCGTGCCGACCCTGGTCATGAACGTCGTCAACCCGTTCGTCGATCTGGTCGGAACCGACCGGATGCCGCTCACCCATGTCGGGTTCGACCATTCGGTCGGTGCCAAGGTGCTGTGCGACTGGGTCATCAACGAGACCGGCGGCGAAGGCACCTTTGCCCTGATGCGGTATCTGCCCGGGCTGGTCGACGACCAGCGCAGCAACGTGTTCCGCGACTGCGTGCTCGAAAACTCGAACATGACCCTCGTCGAGGAATATGAAGCACAAGGCGACCGGGAAAAGGCCTTCACCGGCGCCAACGCGATTCTCAGCAAGCATCCGGATGTCACCATGCTGCATGCGGCGAGCACGGCGGTTGCGCTGGGCACGCTCGCAGCGGTCGAGGAGCGCGGCGTGATAGACGATGTCATCGTCAACGGCTGGGGCGGCGGCGGCGACGAGCTCAAGTCGATCATCGACGGCGGTCTCAAGGTCGCGGCCTTCCGGGTGAACGACGATTGGGGCGTCTCGGTTGCCGAAGCCATCAAGGCGCATCTCGAAGGCAAGGAGATCCCGCTGGTGATCGCGGCGACGATCAAGGCGGTCGACTACCGGATGAGCGAAGACGACATCAAGGCGGAAACCGACTACGCCTTCCGCTACTCCGGCGAACTCGACCGCTGAGCGCTCGATGACAACCTCCCGGGGCGCCGCGCAATACCGGCGCCCCGGGGGACCGCGGATCACTTGAGAATAGGATCGAGAACGTGTCTGTCACAGAGCATATCCACAGCGCGCCAGAGGCAGCCGGCGGCGTCGTCATGAGGGGCATCTCCAAACGCTATGGCCAGGTCCAGGCGCTGTCGGATGTCAATCTCTCGCTCACGCCCGGCAGGATCATGGGCATCGCCGGTGACAACGGTGCGGGCAAGTCGACGCTGATGAAGGTGCTGGCGGGGGCCATCGCCAATGACGAAGGCACGATCACCATCGACGGCACGGCGCACCGGTTTTCCAGCCCGAACGAAGCCCACGCGGCCGGCATCGAGATGCTGTACCAGGACCTTGCCCTGTTCGAAGACATGTCGGTCATGGCGAATATCTTCGTCGGCCGCGAGATCACCAACCGGGCCGGCTTCATGAGCTTTGCCGCCATCAAGCAGCGCGCGACCGATATCGTCAGCAACTTTTCGGTCCGTCAGATCAATGTCGACGATCCGGTCGGCAATCTGTCGGGCGGCCAGCGGCAGGTGACGGCGCTCGCCCGCACGGTGGGCTTCGGCAGCCGCTACGTGATCCTCGACGAGCCGACATCGGCGCTCAGCCCGAGCGCCGCCGACGAGGTGCTCGACGTGGTGCGCAATCTCGCCGGTCGCGGCATCGGCGTGTTCATGATCAGCCACAACCTCAATCACATCATGGCGGTCTGCGATGATGTCGCGGTGCTGCACCTGGGGACGGTCGCCGGCGTCCGGCACATTGCCGATACGACCCGGGAAGAGATCGTTTCCCTGATCGTCAAGGGAAGCTGACCCCCTCATATCAACCAAAGGCAAATCCAATGCGCAGAAACGGAATACTGAATGTGGAACTGGCAACGGCCATTGCGATGATGGGGCACGACGACATCATGCTGGTGACGGATGCCGGCTTTCCGATTGCCTATCCCGACGACCGGGTGATCGACCTCGCCCTGGTGCCCAATGTCCCGGATCTGTTCACTGTCCTGAAAGCGATCCGCCAGGAAATGTGGGTCGAGAAATTTGCCTTGATCGAAACCACCGATCGGTACAACCCCAACGTCAAGAACGGCGTGGCCGAGATCTTCCCCGATGCCATCGCCACGACCGAATCGAACGACTGGTTTCACGGCGAAGGCTACGACAACGCGAAGTTCTTCGTGCGCACCGGCGGCTGGTGGCCCTGGGGCAATGTCGCGCTGTTCTCCGGCATCCCGGTTGTCGAATGGTTCAGCGCCACCGGGGGTCCGGTGCCGGACGACTGGAAGGAACGCTACGAACTGGCGAAGAAACATGGCCAGGACGGCGTGGACTGAACGCTCCGCTCGCGGGGTCGCGAAATCGGGCGGGTTGACCTCGCGCGCCCAATCCATGGGAGGGTTTGATGCACCCGGCTGACAAGAACAGGTTCGGCAACACCGGTCTCGAGGTCACCGCATTTTCCTATGGCACGGTGCCGATCGGGAACATCCACGAATTCGTCGATGAGCAAACCTCCGACAGCATGATCCGGACATGCTGGGACGAAGGCGTCCGGTTCTACGACACGGCGCCGATGTATGGTCACGGTCTGGCCGAGCTTCGCCTGAGTCATTCGCTGCGATGGAAGAACCGTGACGATTATGTCCTGGCGTCGAAAGTCGGACGCGTCCTCACCCCGGGCCGCCGAACCGAAATCGACTTCGGCCCATGGGTCGGCGGCGCGGCCTTCAACTCGCAGTTCGACTACAGCTACGACGGGACGATGCGCTCGTTCGAGGACAGCCTCCAGCGCATGGCGCTCGAACGCATGGATATCTGCTATATCCACGATTGCGATTTCATGACCCATGGAGACGCATACCCCGAGATGTTCGAAGCCGCGATGAACGGCTGCTGGAAAGCGCTCGAAAAACTGCGCGACGAAGGCGTGATCAAGGCCATCGGCATGGGGGTCAACGAAGCCAATGTCTGCCAGGATGCACTTTTGCGCCACGACTTCGATTGCTTCCTGCTCGCCGGTCGCTACACCTTGCTGGAACAGGCGCCGCTCGACGATTTCCTGCCGCTCTGCGAGGAACGCGGCGTGGCGATCGTGATCGGTGCCGGGTTCAACTCCGGCATCCTCGCCCATGGTGCGGTCGAAGGGGCGCGCTACAACTGGGCACCGGCCCCGCCGGAGATCATGGAACGGGTGCGCCGCATCGAGGCGGTCTGCGGCGCCCACGATGTGCCCCTCGCCGCCGCCGCCATGCAGTTTCCGCTGGCGCACCCGGCGGTCGCGAACTTCTGCGCCGGGACGCGCAACATGAACCAGCTGCAGAGCAACCTCGCCTGGTTCAGCCACCCGATCCCGGCCGACATGTGGGCCGAACTGAAAACCGAAGGCCTGCTGCGCGAAGACGCGCCCACGCCGCAATGAGGTCGACATGACACTGCAAGCACACCAGGTTGCCGGCGGGTTGGACGCGCCGCGGCTCACGGCACCGCCGGGCACCTGCGACACCCATATGCACATCATCTATCCCGAGGCGCGCTTTCCCTTCGTCGAGGGGCGTGAGGGTGTCTTTCCCGAGCATTCCTGCGCCGCCTACAGGGCGGTGGCGCAGCGCCTCGGTATCGAACGCTGCGTGGTCGTTCTGACCCCATTCTACGATTTCGACAACCGCAGCGCCCTTGCCGCGGTGAAGGAGGTCGGGATGCCGGCGCGGGCCGTCGTCAATGTGAGCCCGGACGTCACGGCCGACGAACTGGCCGCTCTGCACGACGCCGGTGCCCGGGCCGCGAACTTCTTCATGCTGCCGGGCGGATGCCTCGACTGGGAGGCGCTCGGCCCGGTCGCCGACAAGGTCAACGATCTGGGCTGGCACGTTCAGGTCCAGCTCGACGGGCGCAGCCTCGCCGATCACGCCGACGCTCTGGCCCGTCTGCCCACGCCCGTTGTCATCGATCATATCGGCAAGTTCCTCGGTCCGGCCGGCCTCGACCATCCCGGCTTCGTCGCATTGTTGCGGCTGCTCGACGGCGGCAAGGCTTACGTGAAGCTGTCCGCGCCCTACGAGTCGTCGGTCGACGGGCCGCCTTACATGAAAGATGCCGGGTTGCGGGCGGCCGCGCTGGTGCAAGCCGCCCCCGAGCGCATGTTGTGGGCCTCCAACTGGCCGCATCTCGGCGACCCCGACCCGGCCTTGAAACCGAGAAACGCCCCGCTGCTCGACGCCCTGCTGGTCTGGGCCGATGACGCTGCGGTGCGCGAGGCGATCCTGGTCGATAATCCGGCCCGATTGTACGGGTTCGATCAAGCCGCCGGATGAGCGCGCCCGAGGTCGATGACGCGGGTCGCACGAGCGAACGCCCTGGCGGTGGCCATCGAATGGCAGCCAGCGCGCCGATGTCAGACCGTGAATGCGGAGGCCGCGAAACGCCGGCTCCGGGCGACTGCGCGCCGACGGGTGCTTGCGCAAACCGGTTCGCCGCATCGAGCGACCGATGACGCTGTCGCGCGCGCGCATTCCAAGCGTCGAGATCGAATGGGATCGACGGTGCGGGGCGCACTGCGCGACCGCGGGCAGGTCGCTCGATATGGCACAGGGCGCTGCGATCGCGGTCGATGATTGCATTGCGCGGCCACATCGCGCTAGGCTCCCACGATGATCGCGCGACGGCGCGGTCGCGAGACCAGAGACGTGCGGGCGCCTTGCCCGAGGTCGCAAGGTGACATCCGACCTGCGCGAAATCGGGAGGAAAACCTTGTTCAAGCGGATCATGGCGCCGGTCGATCTGGCGCATATCGAGAGATTGGGGCGCGCGCTCGACTGCGCCGCCGATCTTGCCCGGCACTATGACATCCCCATTACCTATGTCGGCGTAACGACCACGGTGCCGACGGGACTGGCCCATAATCCCGAAGAGTATCGCCGCAAACTGCAGGCCTTCACCCAGGGCCAGATCGACCAGCACGGCGTCGACGCCAGCGCGCATGCGGCCATCGCGCACGATCCGCCCACCGAGGTCGACGACGCGCTGATGCGTGCGATCGGCGAGACCGGCGCCGATCTCGTGGTCATGGCGAGCCACGTGCCGGATGTCATCGACTATGTCTGGCCGTCGAACGGCGGCAAACTGGCCGAGCACGCCAAGTGTTCGGTGATGGTCGTGCGGCCCTGAAAGGGGTGACGGCTGACGAGACCATAACAAAGACAGCGAACAGGGAGGCCGAACATGGCCGACGAAAGCGTCAACCAGGGGATTCCCGCGCCAGAGGGTGCGTCCCATATCATCGAGACCGACTACGAGATCGGTCAGGACAATATCGAAACCAGGGTCGGGCCGTTCGGTCTCGACATTCACAACCCGGTGTTTCTGATCTCGGCGGCCTCCATCGTGGCCTTCGTGGCCTTCGCGCTTCTGGCCCCGACCCAGGCGAGCGAGTTTTTCGGCTGGCTACGCCCGGCGCTCACGTCGAACTTCGACTGGTTCTTCCTCTGGTCGGCGAACATCTTCGTGGTCTTCTGCATCCTGCTCATCGTTTCGCCTTTCGGCTCGGTCCGGCTGGGCGGCAAGGATGCGACGCCGGATTACGGCTATGCGGGATGGTTCGCGATGCTGTTTGCCGCCGGCATGGGCATCGGGCTGATGTTTTTCGGCGTGCTCGAACCGGTCTACTATTTCGGCACCCCCTGGGGCGACGAGCCGCTGGGTGCCGTCCGGCCGTTTGCCGAAGACGGCAGCCTGATCCCGGAAAACGTCGCGGCGGCCCGGCGCATGGCGCTCGCGGCGACCTCGTACCACTGGGCGCTGCACCCCTGGGCGATCTACGCGGTGGTCGCGCTGGCGCTGGCGCTGTTCACCTACAACAAGGGCCTGCCGCTGACGATCCGCTCGGCCTTCTACCCGATCTTCGGCGAACGGGTCTGGGGTTGGACCGGGCATATCATCGACACGCTCGCGGTCTTCGCGACGCTCTTCGGCCTGGCCACCTCGCTCGGGTTCGGCGCGCAACAGGCGAATGCGGGGCTGGAATACGTCTACGGCCTGCCGAACAACGTGACCGTGCAGGTCATCCTGATCATCGTGATCACCTCGGTGGCGCTGATCTCGGTGCTGCGCGGCCTCGACGGAGGGGTCAAGGTGCTGTCCGAGATCAACATGGTCATCGCCCTGGTTCTGCTGCTGTTCGTGCTTTTCGCCGCCGGTGCCGCCACGATCCTGTCGGAATTCGGCAAAGGGATCGTCGCCTATTTCCAGGAGGTCATCCCGCTGTCCAACCCGCATGGGCGTGAAGACACCGGCTACATGCAGGGCTGGACGGCGTTCTACTGGGCATGGTGGATATCCTGGTCGCCCTTCGTCGGCATGTTCATCGCCCGCGTCAGCCGCGGCCGCACCGTGCGCGAATTTCTGATCTGCGTGCTGATCATCCCCTCCTTCGTCTGCCTGTTGTGGATGGCCGTTTTCGGTGGCGCCGCGATCGAGCAGGTGATCGCCGACCCGGCCGGAAGTGCCGTCAAGGCGCAGGTGATCGACAGCTACAACCCGCCGCTCTCGCTGTTCGCGATGCTCGAAGGGCTGCCCTTTGCGGCCATCACCTCGACCATCGGGATCGTTCTGGTCATCGTGTTCTTCGTGACCTCGTCGGATTCCGGTTCGCTGGTGATCGACACCATCACCGCCGGCGGAAAGGTCGATGCGCCGGTGCCGCAGCGGGTCTTCTGGTGCACCTTCGAAGGGCTGGTGGCGATCGCGCTGCTGATGGGCGGCGGTCTCGGAGCGCTGCAGGCGATGGTGATCTCGACCGGTCTGCCCTTCACCGTGATCCTGCTGATGATCTGCTTCGCGATCTTCAAGGGGCTGGTCCAGGAACGCCGAAACACCTGAACCAGGACGCGGGCCCGGGCCGACGCGGGTGCCGGACGGCCGTCTTCGGGCGGTCGTCCGTTGCGTTTCGGCCGCCGGGTATCGGACCCCGGCCGCAGGCCTGTGTGCCGCCCGCCCTGGCGCCGGGCCGCCGGCTTTGACCGCACCCCTGGCGAAAGAGCGGCGGCACGATGGTCTGTGACGGTCGGTGTGGCCACCAAGCGGCGGACAGGGAGCGACGTTGCTCCCGGCTCACGCCCTGGCGGTGAAACTGTCGGGCCGCGCCATATGCCAGAACTTGGCGAAGGCCGGGTGCGCGGTCTTCTGCGACAGAAGCGACCCGGGTTCGAGCCAATCATACTGGCTCGCGGCCGAGCGGACTTCCCGGCTGTTGATCCGCATCATCAGGTCGTGCGGCGACAGATCCGAAGGGTGGCCGTGCCCGGTGGCGCCCACGGTCTCGCGCAATGCGCGCATCGTGCTGGCATGGAAGTTCGCCACCCGGCGCGATTTGTCGGCGACGTTCAGCGCCCGGTAGCGGGCGGGATCCTGGGTCGTGACACCGGTCGGGCATCGGCCGCTGTGGCACGTCTGGGCCTGAATGCAGCCGAGCGCGAACATGAACCCGCGCGCCATGTTGCAGCTGTCCGCACCGAGGGCGCAGATCCGGGCGATGTCGAAGGCGCTGATCAGCTTGCCCGAGGCGACGATCCGGGTCTTACCGCGAAGGTTCAGCCCGGTCAGCGTGTTGTGGACCAGCATCAGCCCCTCGCGCAGCGGCGCCCCGACGTGATCGGCAAACTCGACCGGCGCGGCGCCGGTTCCGCCCTCGGCGCCGTCCACGGTGATGAAGTCCGGTTGCGATCCGGTCTCGATCATCGCCTTGGCGATGGCGAAAAGCTCCCAGGGGTGGCCGACGCAGAGTTTGATGCCCACCGGCTTTCCGCCCGACAAGGCGCGCAACCGGTCGAGGTAGCCGATCAGCTCCAGCGGTGTCGAAAACGCATTGTGGGTGGGCGGGCTGATGCAATCCCTGCCGACCGGGACCCCGCGCGCCTCGGCGATGCTTTCGGTCACTTTCGGCCCGGGCAGGATGCCGCCATGGCCCGGTTTCGCACCTTGCGACAGCTTGACCTCGATCATCTTCACCTGGTCGGCTCGCGCGTGCCGGGCAAACGCCTCGGGATCGAAGCGCCCATCCGCCGTCCGGCAGCCGAAATACCCGCTGCCGATCTGCCAGATCAGGTCGCCGCCCGGAGATCGGTGAAACCTCGAGATCGACCCCTCTCCGGTGGTGTGGGCAAAGCGGCCGGCGCGCGCACCCGCGTTGAGGGCCTCGATCGCGTTGGGCGACAGCGCCCCGTAAGACATCCCCGATATGTTCAGCACCGAACTGTCGTAGGGTTTCGCGCAGGTATCGGCCCCGAAGCTGACGCGAAAATCGCCGTCTTCGATGTGTTTCGGGGCGATCGAATGATTGATCCATTCATGCCCGACCTGTTGCTGGTTCTTCAACGAACCGAACGGGCGCAGCCCTTCGAGGTTCTTCGCCCGCTGGTACACGAGCGCGCGCTGTTCACGCGAAAACGGCACTTCGTCGTGATCGCTCTCGAGGAAATACTGCCGGATTTCCGGACGGATGCCCTCGAGCAGGAACCGGATGCGCGCGAGCACCGGGTAGTTTTTCAGAACCGCGTGGCGCGACTGGATCAGATCATAGGTGCCGATGCCGGAGCCGAGCGCGCCCATCCCCAGGACGAGACCGCCCCAGAAGGGCAAGAAGGACGCCAGGTAGACGCCCAGGGGGACACAGAGCATCAACCCGAAAAGGGGGAGGAATCTGATGTAGGACGATCCGCGCATCCGTCGAGGGTAACACAGCTGCGCCCGGAACAGGGACGTTTTGTCGGCCCACAGGGGGATCGCCCCCGGCGTCCCGGCGGCGCGCGGCCGGGACGGGCGTTGGCGACGACGTACCCGTTGGTCCGCGATTGCGGGTCTCTTCCGTCAGGCAGCGGTCTTTTCGGGGAGCGTTCCGGGATCCGTGGTGCCGCAGGGGAGGATTGAACTCCCGACCTCACCCTTACCAAGGGTGCGCTCTACCACTGAGCTACTGCGGCGAACCGTGGGCGGCTGATTAGACGCATTTTCCCGGGCGCGCAAGCGCTATCTGTGGAGAAAGACCGGGCGGTTCCCGGCGCGCCGTTCCTGCCGGCGCAGCCCGCTCCGTTCGGAGCCGCGGGCGCCGAGCCGGGCGCCCACGTCAAGGGCAACTGGACGCCTCGGGGTGCCTGCGCTACAGAGAGCGCCATGAACGACAAACCCGCATCCGCCCCTGCAAAACCGTCCAAACCCGGCCGCGACGCCCGGTTGAAGGCGGCGCTCAAGGCCAACATGGCCCGGCGCAAGGCCCAGGCTAGAGCCAGGACGCTGTCCCGGTCGGCGGACAGCGACGACAAGGCTGAGGACTGAGCGCATGGATTCAATCGTGGTTACGGGCAACGGCCAGCTTTCGGGCGAGATCGCCATCGCCGGCGCCAAGAACGCCTGTCTCGCGCTGATGCCGGCGACGCTGCTCACCGAGGAGCCGCTGGTGCTCACCAACGCGCCGCGGCTTTCCGACATCACCACGATGACGCTGCTGCTCGAATCTCTGGGCGCCGACGCGGCCTCGCTCCAGGACGGGCAGGTGCTGGCGATGTCGTCGCACGATCTCACCTCGACCCGGGCCGACTACGACATCGTGCGCAAGATGCGCGCTTCCAATCTCGTGCTCGGGCCGCTGCTGGCACGCGAGGGCCATGCGGAGGTCTCGCTGCCCGGCGGTTGCGCCATCGGCGCGCGGCCGATGGACCTGCACCAGGACGGGCTCGAGGCGCTGGGGGCCGAGATCGAGCTGCGCGACGGCTATCTCCATGCCAAGGCCCCGGGCGGGCTCAGGGGCGCGCGGTTCGAGATGCGGTTCCCCTCGGTCGGCGCGACCGAGAACATCGTCATGGCCGCGACCCTGGCCAAGGGCACGACGGTGCTCGAAAACGCCGCCCGCGAGCCCGAGATCGTCGACCTGGTGCGCTGCCTGCGCGCCATGGGCGCCCAGATCGAAGGCGAGGGCACGTCGCGGATCGAAATCCAGGGCGTCGACCGGCTGGGCGGGGCGACCCACCGGGTGGTGACCGACCGGATCGAGCTCGGCACCTACATGCTGGCGCCGGCCATCGCCGGCGGCGAGGTGGAATGCCTCGGCGGCACCCTCGATCTGGTGCGAAGCTTCGCCGACAGGCTTGGGGAAACCGGCGTCGAGGTGGAAGAGACCGAACGCGGCCTCAAGGTGCGCCGGGCCGCGGGCACACGGGTGCGCGCGGTCGATGTCGAGACCGCGGTCTTCCCCGGCTTTCCGACCGATCTCCAGGCCCAGATGATGGCCCTGCTGACCACCGCCGACGGGGTGAGCCACCTGCACGAGACGATCTTCGAGAACCGTTTCATGCACGCGCCGGAGCTCACCCGCATGGGCGCCGAGATCGAGGTTCAGGGCGGCACCGCGACGGTCACCGGGGTGGCGCGGCTCAAGGGGGCGCCGGTGATGGCGACCGATCTGCGTGCCTCGGTGAGCCTGATCCTCGCCGGTCTTGCGGCCGAGGGCGAAACCGTGGTCAACCGGGTCTACCACCTCGACCGCGGCTACGAACAAGTGGTCCGCAAGCTGCGCGGCGTCGGGGCAATGATCGAACGGGTGAAGAGCTGATGGTCGAAGACGCAACCTTCGAAGACGGCGGCGAGCGGCCCCTGCGGCTCATTGCGCGCGACGGCGACGATCTTCAGGTGATCTCGGCGCTCACCCAGGACGCGGTGTTTCCGATCACCGAGATGTCCTGGCAGCCGCGCCGTCGCCGGTTCGCGCTGCTGTTGAACCGGTTCCGCTGGGAAGACCGCGCCAAGGCAAAGGCCCGGGCCCGCCCTGCCGAACGGGTGCAATCGGTGCTTTCCTTTTCTGATGTGGAGAAAGTGCAATCTCAGGGGATCGAGAAAGGCGAGAAGGACATCGTTCTGTCGCTTTTGTCTCTTTCGTTCGAGCCCGGGGATGACGGAACCGGCCGTGTGCTGCTCACCCTGGCGGGTGACGGCGCGATTGCGCTGGAGGTCGAGGCGCTCGATGTCACGTTGCAGGACGTCACCCGGCCCTACCTGGCGCCCTCGCGTCACACACCCGCCCACCCGGAGGACTGACATGGTGCAATTCCTCGATACCAAGGCGGCCGGCTTCGAGGCCGCGTTCACCGCCCTGCTCGGCATGAAGCGCGAGGATGCGCCGGATGTCGATGCGGTGGTCGCGGATATCATCGCCGATGTGCGCGCGCGCGGCGATGCGGCGGTGATCGCGCTGACCTCGAAATTCGACCGGCTCGACCTCTCGCCCGATACGCTCCGGGTCTCCGCCGTCGAGGTCGAAGCGCATTGCGCCACCGTTCCGAACGACGAACGTGCGGCGCTGGAACTCGCAGCGGAGCGCATTCGTGCCTACCACGTGCGCCAGATGCCGCAGGACGCGGAGTGGACCGACCCGGACGGCGCCACGCTCGGCTGGCGCTGGTCCCCGGTGGGGGCCGCCGGCCTCTATGTGCCGGGCGGGCTCGCCTCCTATCCGTCGTCGGTGCTGATGAACGCGGTCCCGGCGAAGGTGGCGGGGGTGAAACGCCTCGCGGTGACGGTGCCGATGCCCGACGGGATCGTGAACCCGCTGGTGCTGCTGGCCTGCCGGATCGCGGGGGTCGACGAGATCTACCGGGTCGGCGGCGCCCAGGCCATCGCGGCCCTTGCCTACGGCACCGCGACGATCCCGCCGGTCGACAAGATCACCGGCCCCGGCAACGCTTTCGTCGCCGCCGCCAAACGCCGGGTGTTCGGCAAGGTCGGGATCGACATGATCGCCGGTCCCTCCGAGATCCTGGTGATTGCCGACGCCGACAACGATCCCGATTTCCTCGCCCTCGACCTGATGAGCCAGGCCGAGCACGACGAGAGCGCCCAGTCGATCCTCATCACCGACGATGCCGGCTTCGGCCGCCGGGTGGCGCAGGCCGTCGAAAAACGGCTGCAGACGCTCGAACGCCGCGCCATCGCCGGGGCGAGCTGGCGCGATTTCGGCGCCGTCATCACCGTGCGCGACATGGGCGAGGCGGCCGCGCTCGCCGACCGGATCGCGCCCGAACACCTCGAGATCTGCACCGCCGATCCGGATGCGCTTGCGGCGAAGATCTCCAATGCCGGGGCGCTGTTCCTCGGGCCCTGGACGCCGGAAGCGGTGGGCGACTATGTCGGCGGGCCGAACCATGTGCTGCCCACCGCCCGCTCGGCGCGGTTCTCCTCCGGTCTCAGCGTGCTCGACTTCATGAAGCGGACCACGGTGTCGAAGATGACCCCCGCGGCGCTCCGGGCCATCGGGCCCGCGGCGGAAACGCTCGCGAAGTCGGAGAGCCTCGAAGCCCACGGGCTGTCGGTCCGGGTGCGGCTCGACAGGCTCAACGACGGGTAGGGCGCGGCCCGGGCGAAGGGTGGGCGAACTCGGACAGGGGGCCAAGCGCCTGTTATTGTTGACGGTACCGCTAACACATACTTCGCCCACTTCTCGCCCGTCCCGGCGGCTTTGATCTCGAAAACCCTCGCCGGGTGGCGCGGCTGGACCACGACGGGGCAGGGGCCCCGCGGCCGGTCGCCCGCGCCGGCCGGCGAAACCGCGCCGTTGCCCCCCGCCGCGCCTTCCGGTACCCCTGATCGCGCAACCAACCGGACGGGCCCCATGAACCGCATCGCCAGGATCGAGATCGACGACACCGGCCTTGCGCCGCCGACGCCCGAGATCGAGCAGGAGCGCAAGGTCGCGATCTTCGACCTGCTCGAAGACAACAGCTTCGTGCCGGCGCCGCGCGGCGACCGCGCACCGCCCGCCGGACCCTATGCGCTGCTGCTGTCGATCCGCGACAAGCGGCTGGTCTTCGACCTCGCGACGCAATCGGGCGAAAAGGCCGGCGAGTTTCACCTCTCGCTCGGGCCGTTCCGGCAGGTGGTGAAGGATTATTTCCAGATCTGGGAGGCCTATTACGACGCGGTGAAAAGCCTGCCGCCCGCCCAGATCGAGACCATCGACATGGCGCGCCGCGGGATCCACAACGAAGGCGCCCGGGTGCTGATGGAGCGGCTCGAGGGCAAGGCCGAGATCGACCTCGACACCGCGCGCCGGCTGTTCACCCTGATCTGCGTGCTGCATTGGGGCTGACGGGTGACCGACTTTCTGCCGCAATCCATCCTGTTCTGCTGCGACCACAACGCGGTGCGCTCGCCGATGGCCGAGGGCATGATGAAGAAGTTCTACGGCGACCGGGTCTACGTCCAGTCGGCCGGGGTCAAGAGCGAGATGGATGTGGACGGGTTTGCGGTTTCGGTCTGCGAAGAGATCGGCGTGCCGCTGCACCTGCACAAGGCGCGTTCCTTCGACGAAATGCAGGATTGGGGCGACGACGTCGGCGCCTATGACCTGATCATCGCGCTGAGCCCGGCGAGCCAGCGCCGGGTGCTCGATCTGACCCGCTACCACCATCTCGAGGTGGAATACTGGCCGGTGCTCGACCCGACGGGCCTGGGCACCAAACGCGAAGACAAGCTCGACGCCTACCGCCAGACGCGCAACCAGATCCGCGACCAGATGCTGGCCCGGTTCGGCCCGCCGCTGCCGGATGAGGCCTACGAGGAGGTGTGACGATGCCGGAGCCGGGCCCGCTTCTGTGCCGGTATGGAGCCGCGTTGCGTGGCGCGGGCCGGGTGCTTGCCGCGCGGCGGGGGCGGCGATGAACCTCGCCGCGGCCTGCTACCCGATCGACTGGATGGACGGTTACCTCGGCTACGTCGAGAAATACGCGGCCTGGGTCGGCGAGGCGGCGGAGGCGGGCGCGCAGCTGCTGGTGTTTCCCGAATACGGCGCGATGGAACTGGCGGCGTTCGCGGGCGCCGCGAAAGCCGGCGATCTGGCGGCGTCGATGCGGGCGGTCTCGGACCTGCTGCCCGACTACTGGGAGATGTGCGCGGAATTCGCCCGCCGCCACGATGTGCATATCCTGGCCGGGTCGGGCCCCTGCCGTAAGGGCGGCACCTGGGTCAACCGGGCGATGTTTCTGACCCCCGAGGGCCGACGCCAGCCGCATGACAAGCAGATCCCGACCCCCTGGGAACGCGACCTGATGGGGATATCGGCGGGCGCCCCGCTGACGCTGATGGAGACGGCGCTCGGCCGGGTCGGGGTGCTGATCTGCTATGATGCCGAGTTTCCGCTGCTCGCCCGCGCGCTGGTCGAGGCCGGGGCCGAGGTGTTGCTGGTGCCGTCGCAGACCGAAGCGCTGGCGGGCTACAGCCGGGTGCGAATCGGCGCGATGGCCCGCGCTCTGGAAGGCCAGTGCGTGGCGGTCCAGGCGGTGACCCAGGGTGCGGCCCTCTGGAACCCGGTGGTCGATGAGAATACCGGCGCGGCCGGGATCTTCGCGCCGCCGGATTGTGGCTTTCCGCCAACCGGGGTGATCGCCCAGGGGGCGCTGAACCGCCCCGGTTGGACCTTCGGTGTGGCCGATCTCGCCGCGATCCGCCATGTGCGCGAAGACGGCAAGGTGCTGACCCGGGCACATTGGGCCGAAAGCCCCGCAAAGGCCCGGCGGGTGCAAACCGTCGCGCTGGCCTGATTTGGCTTGAAATTGAACTTTTTTGGGACCATGTAGTGGGCGCCCGCATCTGGCGGGTATCCAAAACAGGAGACACCATGGCCAAGGAAGAACTGCTCGAATTCCCCGGCGTCGTGAAGGAACTCCTGCCGAATGCGACGTTTCGGGTCGAGCTGGACAACGGCCATGAAATCATCGCGCATACGGCGGGCAAGATGCGCAAGAACCGCATCCGGGTTCTGGCCGGCGACCGGGTTCAGGTGGAAATGACCCCCTACGATCTGACCAAGGGTCGGATCAACTTCCGCTTCAAGTAAGATGGCTGAGGGGCCCGAACCCTCGCGTTCAACCCCGCGCCTCATTCTCGGGTCCGGCTCGCCTCGGCGGGCCGAACTGCTTTTGACGCTGGGCATCACCCCGCACGCGGTGCGGCCCCCGGACGTGGACGAGACGCCCGCGCCGGGCGAAGCGCCGTTGCACTACTGCCGCCGGATCGCCTCTGCCAAGGCGGCGGCGATGGTCCTGGGTGCCGGCGAGGTGGCGCTCTGCGCCGATACCACCGTGGCGCTCGGCCGCCGGATCCTCGGCAAGCCGACGGATGCGGGCGAGGCCGCGGCGTTTCTGCACGCGCTGTCGGGGCGCCGGCACCGGGTCATCACCTCGGTGGTGGTGCGCAACGCCGAGAAGACATTCGCGCGCGACGTGGTGACGGCTGTCAGGATGAAGCGGCTCTCGAATCTCGAGGTCAACGCCTACCTCGCCTCTGGCGACTGGCAGGGCAAGGCCGGCGGCTATGCGATCCAGGGGCCGGCGGGCGCCTTCATCCCCTGGATCCAGGGCAGCTACACCGGGGTCATGGGCCTGCCGGTGGCCGAGACGGCCGCGCTTCTGGCGGCGGCGGGATATCCTGTTGTGGAGGGCTGGGCATGAAGGGCAGCGTGATCGCGCTCGACGAGATCGGCGGCCGCAAGGCGGCGGCGCGGCTGGTCGACGGACGGCTCGACGACCTCGTGGTCGATGCCGCCGACGAGGCCCCGTGCCCCGGCGCGATCTTGCGCGCGATCTGCGACCGGCCGGTGAAAGGGCAGGGCGGCATGTTCGTCCGCCTGCCCGGTGGCACCGGGTTTCTGCGTGGTGCCAGGGGGCTCAAGCCCGGGGCGCCGCTGCTCGTGCAGGTGACCGGCTGGGCGCAGGAGGGCAAGGCCGTGCCGGTGACCGAGCGGGTGCTGTTCAAGTCGCGCTACGCCATCGTCACGCCGGGCGCGCCGGGGGTGAACGTCTCGCGCCGGATCCGCGACGAGGAGGCCCGGGTGCGGTTGAAGGAGATCGCGCTGGAGGTCCTCGGGGAAGCGGGCGATGTCGGTCTCATCCTGCGGTCGGAGGCGGCCGAGGCCGACGGCGCGGCGGTCGCGCAGGACATCGCCGCGATGCGCGACCTGGCGGTGGCGGTGCTGGCCGATGCCGACGCGCCCGACCCGGAGCTGCTGGTCGACGGCCCCGACGCCCATGAGCTGGCCTGGCGCGACTGGCCGCTGCCGGATGTGTTCGCCGAGGAGCGCGGCAGTTTCGCCGCCCATGGTATCGACGAGATGGTCGCAGCGATGCGGCGCGCGCATGTGCCGCTGACCGGCGCGGCCTTCGCGTTCATCGAGCCGACCCGCGCGCTGGTGGCGGTGGATGTCAACACCGGCTCCGACAGCACGCCCGCGGCGGGGCTCAAGGCCAACATCGCGCTCGCCCGCGATCTGCCCCGGCAGCTGCGCTGTCGCGGTCTCGGCGGTCAGATCACGGTCGATTTCGCGCCGATGCCCAAGCGCGAACGGCTGGGGCTGGAACAGGTGCTGCGCGCCGCCTTCAAGGCCGATCCGGTGGAGACCGCGCTCGCCGGCTGGACCCCGCTCGGGCTCTACGAACTTCAGCGAAAACGCGAGCGCCGCCCGCTTGCAGGAGAGGCCCCATGAGTTGCCCGATCTGCGGTAAACCGGCAGTGGAGCGCTTGCGCCCGTTCTGCTCGAAACGCTGCGCCGATGTCGATCTCGGCCGCTGGCTGAACGGTGTCTATGCCGTGCCCGCGGACGCCCCCGAAGAGATCGAGGAAGCCGCCGAGGCGCTTGCGCGCCAGCCGTCCGGTCCGCACTGACGGGGGCGGTGAGGGGTGACAATTTCCCTCTGGACACCTGCCCCTCCCCCCACTAGAACACGCCCACCCGAACGAACGCCGTTCACCCGTGCCCGGGTAGCTCAGGGGTAGAGCAGTGGATTGAAAATCCTCGTGTCGGTGGTTCGATTCCGCCCCCGGGCACCACTATTCTTCAAAAAGCATTTTGTTTTCAATGCGTTGGGCTGGCATCGATTTTGTGGGTCCACCTGGGTGTCCACCCAATAGAGAGCCACCATTGAGTTTTTCCCGTCATATTGTTCCTCTCGTTGGCACTGCGACATGGTTTTGGTTTTGATTCTCCCAGGGAACCATCCGACCACAACTCTGTGGAGAGGTCACGTCCGTCAAGCTGGTGTAAATTCCCTGGTGGCCTGAGGTCATGATCAGGCGGCTTGGGTTGCGATACTGAGAATGGGGTCGGTCTCCTCGTGGTCGATGTTGGCGAAGGCTTCGACCATCATGTAGCGACTGGCGGTCTGCCATTCGTCGTTCTGTTCGAACAGCACGGCGCCGATCAGGCGGATGATCGAGGCTTCGTTGGGAAAGATCCCGACGACGTCGGCCCGGCGTTTCACCTCCTTGTTCAGGCGCTCGATCGGGTTGGTCGAGTGGAGCTTGGTGCGGTGCTGCCTGGGGAACGCCATGTAGGCCAGCACGTCGTGCTCGCTGTCGTCCATGAGCTCGGCCAGCTTGGGCCAACGCGCGCGGAGCTGGTCGGCGACGCGGCGCCAGGTTTCCCCGGCCTGCTTGCGGTCGGGCTGGTCGAAGGCCTGGCGGATCGCGGCGGCGACGACAGTGTGCTGTCCACGCGAGACATGCGCCAGGGCGTTGCGCATCCAATGGACGCGGCAGCGCTGCCAGGTGGCCTCGAAGACACGCTCGATGGCCGCCCTGAGGCCGCTGTGAGCGTCGGAGATGACCAGCTTGGTGCCGTCGAGCCCGCGCGCCTTCAGGCCCCGCAGGAAGTCCATCCAGAAGGTCTCGGCTTCCGATGGGCCGAGCCCGAGGCCGATGATCTCGCGCCGGCCGTCGGTGTTGGCGGCGACGGCGATTATCGCGGCGACGCTGACGATCCGCCCGCCCTGGCGGACCTTGAGATAGGTGGCGTCGAGCCAGACGTAAGGCCAGTCGCCGGTGAGTGGCCGGTTCAGGAACTCGCCGGCCCGTTCATCGATGTCCTTGCAGAGTTTGGACACGGTGCTCTTGGAGATGCCCGACAGCCCCATCGCCTGCGCCAATTCGTCGACACGACGGGTCGAGACGCCGCCGATCCAGGCCTCCTGGATCACCGCCACCAAGGCCTTCTCCGACGTTTTGCGGGGCTCCAGGAAGCCCGGAAAGTAGCTGCCCTGCCGGAGCTTCGGCACCTTCAGGTTCAGCGTGCCCAAACGGGTATCGAGAGCGCGCTCTCGATACCCGTTCCTCCACGTCGTTCGCTGATCGGCCCGCTCATGCTTGCCGGCGCCGATCAGGCCTTCGACATCGGCCTCCATAATCAGTTGCAGGACGGCCTCGGCAACGGCGCGCAGGAAGTCGCCTTGGTCGTGCTTTGCCAGAAGCTCGGAAAGGTCCATGGTGGCTTTGGTCATCGGGGTCTCCGTGTGGTTCGTGGTTGAAGTCGCCAAACTCCACCTCGACCATACACCTCGATGGCCACCCGGGATTACACCGGCAGCGCCGATGAAATTACACCACGTGCTCGGACACTACTTGTGGAGAGTCAAACACTTAGGTGGCATTTCTCTTTTCACACCCAAAATGCCCGCAAGAGCGTCGTTGATTATTCTGTCATTGCGCAAAGGGCCTTCGGTGTTGGCAAAGAGCGCGGGATCGTCACGCCCAAGACAGCCATGCCTGAACAATCAGTTCGTACCCCCCCTCCTGTTGCGCTGGTGATCACCGTCTCGTATGCGCGGAATGCATCCCTCAGCCCGCCGCCAACCGAGTGATCTCCGCGACGGTGGCTCCCGACAAAGGGGATGCGGTTGGCCCTCGACCAGCGAGGGCGGGCACAAGAGGAGACGACGATGCCCCAAAAAGCCAGATACACTAGGCAACCGGCGCGCGCCGACAAACGCGCGATCTTCAAAGTGCTGCGGTCGTCACGCAAGTCCGCCGCAATGAAAAACCGCATCCTTGGCGGCGCCGTGCCAGTGTGAGAAGCCAAACATGATCAACAGACGAGCATTTTGGCCGGCGTCAGCGCGTTCGCGTTGGCGCCTCGGATCGCCGCCTACGCTGTCGAAAGTCGAGGCATCGTCGATCGTGTCGACCTTTACTACGGGCCGCAGGGCGGTGGCATCCCAGGCGTCTATGGTTGGGGGCCGCGCCATGGTGGGTCACTGCCGCCGTGCGACCAACGTGGGTCGTTCGGGAAGGAAGGAAGACAGATACCGCGTGTAGGGATCATTCCGAAACGAAGCCTCCATCACTCGCCTGATCCGCGCGTGCCGTTCGAGCAAACAACGAATGGCAGACTGCCAGCCGCTACATGACCGTCGAGGCCTTCGCAAACGTTGACCACGAGGAAACAGACCCAATTCGCAGCAACGCAACCCAAGTCGCCTGATCATGACCGCAGGCCATCAGGGAAAATACTCCAGCTTGCCGGACATGAGCTGTCGTGCTCGAGGCTGCAACGCCAAGCCCAAATCGGTGTGCGGAAATCAACTTGGATTGCGGGTCAAGCACTTCTAAAGAAGTGTTGATTCGATCAAACCATCCGCAGCAAAGCCGATCTCCACAATAGGGCCAAATCAATGCGATTTAGAAATCTATCGGCATCCTTCGCTTTCCTAGCCCTACACCTTGCTACGGCGTCCACCGCCTAGCCCATGCGGTTTTGGGGCGCAAGCAACGGTGGAAACTGCGCCGGCTGTGGGTGGGTCGCGGCAGAAGGCGAGATTACGCCCGAAACGCCAAGTGCTTTTCAGGAGTTCATCGCGGAACATGGAGAGCCTTACTTGGTGCACCTGCATTCGCCAGGTGGCAACCTTATCGCTGGAATAGAGCTCGGACGACTGATCCGTGAGCACGGTGCGAACACATCCATTGCAAAGACCGTACCCATGACAGAGAAAGGTCTATCACATTGGGAGAAATCAGAACCCGGCATTTGCGCTTCGGCCTGCGCATTTGCTTTCATGGGGGGAGTAGACCGCTACGCGAGACCGAATGAACTTGGTGTGCATCAGTTCTATTCAAGTAGCGATGAATCTAACGACCAGGAAATGGTGCAAAAGCTAGCCGGCCTATCCTTGTTCCACGTTATGCAAATGGGTATCGACCCGCGGGTGATGCTACCGACAAGTGGTACAGCACCGGAAAGCGTTTTTTGGTTCAGCGCCGAAGAACTGAAAGCATTCGGTCTAGACACATCGTCGACGAATACAGAGGCTTGGAGACTCGAGCCATATATCGGCGGATTGGTCCTTACAACGGTGCACCGTGCAAGCGCGAGCCGGTCAGTTGCTGTCACGCTGTTTTGCCGCTCTGAGGACCAAGGATGGCGTTTACTCTTAGCCGAGGACGACCCTTGCTATGAAAAGCAGCTGAATGGCAAACCCCTCTTGGATTTTGAAAGACAGTATCCTGTCTGCCCAACGATAACTTTTGGCTCACAGCTTTTCGTGGTCAACAGCAAGGATGTTGAGTTCGAGCGCTTCGTTGAGGGGAGGGTCCTTGTAAGCATTCACCTTCCGCGTATCGTAGAGGTGTCTGGCGGGCTTCAAATCGAGTTCTATCCCGACTTGGCGAGCGCTTTCGGACCTTTAATATATGTTTCAGTCGCCTTGCCGGAAAACGAATGGTTGGAGGTCGCTGGTCGAAATTGCATCTAAGGTCTTCACTTGTGACCAGAATAAGGTGCATGCAGAGAGGAAGTCCTTGGGACATCGGTCGTCGCGTGTTGCGGTGCGCCGCCAGCGCGTGAAGCGGTCGAGTGTGTGTTCGATCTTGCAGCGGCGTGCCCGGTGCGCCGCAAGATCGTCGAACGCCTGCAAACGCTCGACACGCGCCTCGCGCAGATACCCGAGATCCCGGAGGAACTGCGCCTCGCGGACGAAGGCGCTGCTCGCGCGCGCGCGAGACCGCCTCTGAAAATTCACACCATTAGCCCACCCCGTTTCAGGCTTCAGCCCAGGGCGAACGGGGGGAATTCTCTTAGATGCCCCTCCTTAGTCGACAAGTAGATAGACTTTCGTAACAAAAAGGGTGGAGGGGAGTAGGGGGCTGGCGTGCGTGTCGTGGGCCAGAAGGTTTTTTTTGGAAAACCTGTCTTCCTATCAACTCCGATCAGTACCTGACGATCCTTTTCGTTAGAAAACAAATCCTTAGCCGCTTGGGCCGCCGGTCGACAGGGTAGACGCGGTAGACGGCACGGAAAGATCTTCTTCTACCGGAGCCCTTCCGGAGCCCCGAGATGACAAAAGGTACCTCGGCGACCTGCGTTCTGATCCCTTGTCTCCCGACCGTCTACGGCCCTGCCTACGCTGCCATCTACCGCGGGGTACCTTGTTTTCCGCACCACTTCGACGGCGATTTCCGAGAGCGTCAATTCCACTCCGGAAGCGCGGGAACTCTTGGGCATCACCGCCGAATGGGTCCGCCATTTGGACAAGCACGGCTACACCGAAAAAACCGAGCGTGGCCGATGGAAGATCATCAATGTTGTTGAGGGGTACATTTGCTACATCCGGGGAAGCGAGAACTGGGCGTGATCGGCGCCTTGTGGGCCGACCTCGAAACCGGGCGCGACGTCACCCCGTGATCGCGATCCACGCCTGGGCCGAGATCCCCGCCCCACGGGGCCGAGTGCGAACCTTTGGGTGGGGCAGGGTGGTTGGGGGTTGATGGGCCGTGAGTGCTCGGCCTACACGCCCTAGACGTTTGCAGAATTGAGTTTTGGGAGATTTCGGCTGCTTTGGCCGTGTAACCTCCAACGAAGACTGAGAGTCGCCCAATTTCTCGGAATTGCCTTTTCAGTTTTTGTTTCCTCTTTTTCGACTGCCTTGTTTGGTTTGGATCTGGAAGTCGTCAAATGGCGAGGCCGAGACGCGATCTTGGCGAGTGGAGTCGTTACACAGGGTGACGCTGGTAGGTTCATCGGCGCGTTGTCTTCCGTAGACGCATTCCCCCATGCCGCCAAAGTGGTCCTTCTTGATAGTATGGGAGGCAACGTTGGCGCTGCATTGCAGGTTTCCGAGGTTTTCGATGAACTTGACACCCCTGTGCATACCGTGGTGCCCGAGGGTGCGGCTTGCGCATCCGCTTGCGCATCCGCTTGCGCATCTATTCTATTCATTGCCGGAGATTTCCGAACTGTTGAGCAAGGTGGCCGCCTGGGGCAACATTCCTGTTCGAGGGAAGGTGTTCCAATCCAACAGTGCAACGATATTCTTTCTGAACATGCGATAGCGCAAGGTGTTTCGTATGGTTCAGTTCAAGCATTTGTTTCGAATGTTGCTCCGGATGATATCCTTTGGTTTTCACGAGAGGATGCAGATTGTTGGGGAATCACACGCTACCCTTTCGAAAATAAAAGCGGGTTTGAAAGAAGAGAACCCTGCGCGATATCATTGATAACCGGCGAATTTCCATCAGCGCAGAGCGCTTGGAGGATCGACTTCTTGGGGGATGGATTTCGCGCCTTTCTCAGGCCAGCCGCGGATCACTTTCGGGAATTGGAAGTCGGTTTGTTTTGCGACCAGGACAGAGCGGGTGAGCTTTTCTTGTCTATGGACGTCAATGGCCCCATAGAAATGATCGAGCCCGCGATTACAGAAGTTTTTGTTGGCGCATATCCAGTGTGGCTACGACAACCCGATTTCGAGGTTTTTGGCATGCCATACGGAATCACGCGGATTGTTGTGGAGCTTGGAAAGGAAAGCACGCTTCCATTCCTCACTGAATCGGATGAGTTGTTTTTCGGGATCAATCTGAGTTCTCCCTATCAGCCACTCGTTGCTCGGACCCATCTCGGTACGAGTCGGGAAGCTCTAGTATTTGCAGCAAACCACTGTGGGACCCTAGGTGCGCGAGATTGAATTCGTTGACATTGGCACCTTCACTCGGGGCTGCACGGATTTCGGCATGGCATTGAGCACGTTGCCAGTCTTGTGGATCCAGCAGCGTTGCTCGTGGGTGCTGCCGAACCCTGTCTCAGCCCCTCGAGCCGATGCCCCTTGACCTCGCCGCCCGAAAAAACGAACCTTCACATGCCCGGAGCACGCCGCCAAGGAGATTCCACAGCATTCGCGACATGACCGGCGATCAGAGAACGTGCGCAATCACTAATTCTCGCGGACGTACCTCGCCGCCGATTTGTACTTGCCCGCCGAAATTTGCCCGTCTCTCACCCATCCCGCCCGCTGGAGGATGCCAGCGACGGCGTCGCTGTAGCCCCGCTTGGTGTGCCGGTCATCAAACCCGAGGCCGCCCACTTCTTGGCTCTTCGACGTCGTGAGGATTTCGCGGATCGAAACCTCGTCCCGCCCTTCCACGAAGTTCAACACGACCGAAGTCCACGGATGGTCGTCACTCTTTTCCTCGCGCGTCTGGCCGAGGAGCGCCCGGGCTTCCTCCGAGAACTCCCACCAGCGCTTGTCAGCCTCGATGGCGCGTGTCAGCAATACGCCCGCCTCGCCCAATAGCTGATCTCGATCCCGGGCTATGGCCTCGACGTCAATCTCGATTAGCCCGATCGGAAAAAACCGAGCGCTACCAGTCTCGTCGCGCAGGTAGTTTTGGCTGTTCGTGGTGCCCCATGCCATGCAACGCCTCGGTTCCTGGACGTTGTTCTTGCCGTACTTGGGCCGGTAGTCTTCGACGCACCGGGTGACGAATGCTTTCACTTCCTCCATTCGGACCCGATTGAACGCCGTCAGTTCAGCCATCTCGATTAGGAACGTGCCCTTCAAGGCGATGCTCGTGTCGCTGCTGTTCAGATCGCGCGGAAGGTTGTCTAGGAACCACTCCGGTTTCGGACACAGGGCCCTCAGACCGCTCGACTTGCCGATGTCCTGCTTGCCCTCGAGGATTGGTACCATCTTCTGGAAGGCGCCGGGGTAGAGGGCGCGCTGGACCAACGTCATCATGGCGATCTTGCCCAGCTCGCGCGAATACGCATCCTCGTGCTCCGAGACGAAGTAGTCGTCGAACAGCCGCTCGATCCGGGTTTTCCCATCCCACGCCGCCATCGCGTCCTCGATGTACTGGCGGAGCGGGTCGGCCACATTGTTGTGGACCGCCTGGTCGAAGGCATCGATGATCATCTCCTTCGAGAGCCCGGGAAGGTGCCGATCGAACCACATCCGCGTCGCCGTGTAGTCCGCATCTTTCACGATGCGCCCAGGGAACGGCTGGCCGTTGTCTTCGCGGCTGCAAGGGATCGGCGCCGTCAGTATCGGTCGGCCGTTGAACTCGTCAAAGGCCAGCACGCCTTCCCATTCTGCGTGATGTGTCAACATCGCGACAGCGTTGCTCACGTTCTTAACGATGAACGGGTTGCCGCCATTGCCGGAGCCCCAGATCAGAGCATCTTCCAGTCGATGGGTGGCTTCCATCTCCTGCGCGTCGATGTCTACCACGACTTTCGTCATCTCGTTCATTGGCCGGTTCCATTCGTCGGTCTGGTTGCGAGCAGCTTCCTAGCCAGTTCGACACGCATGGCCGTTTTTTCGCACTTCTGTTCGACCGCTCTCGCAGCACACCGCATGACCGACCGCAGCACGTCGTCTGTCTGTCCGTCGCGTGCCGCGGTCCCGTGCTCGAAGGCGCCCAGTAGCACCAGGACGATCTCGTGGTAGTCGAACCCCCGCTGGGCTAGGAGCGACGCGATGGACATGTCCATCGCGCTCCTCGACTTGTCCCTCATCCCCGCGGTATTACCCTGCCACCGCTGGCGGAAGCGCGTGTCCTCGACCTTCAGGAGGCTGCGATTGAGCTTGCGTTCGACCGTGGCGCTGTCGGGCGGCCTCCACTCGGGCACGTCACGGTTGTCGAGCCTTGTCGCGGCTCTCTCCGCCTTCAAGGCGAGCAACTCGTCCGCGATGCTTTTGGGCAGCGGTGCCGGTGCGCGGTCGTCAACGACGGAGTACAGCCCCAGGACGTCCGCCCACACGATGTAGCCGCCGTTGCCCCGGACATCCAGGCCGTCGACGGCCGGTGCATGGTTGCCCAGATCGAGCTCGTTCAGCAGCTCGAAGATCAGATGCCGGCCGCCGGAGGCCGTTCCGTGCATCCTCGTCACAGGCGATCCGTGCTTCTCGAGCCACTTCTGGGGCTCGCGCCCTTTGTAGTCATCCAGGTCGATGGCTATCAGCCCCGAGCGCCGCCCCATGGGCACGCCGACCGCGTCCGCCTCGTTCCAACGATCCTTGGCGATACCGGTCAGGCTGCCCCAACGGACCAGTGGCTTTTTCTGCCACTTCCGCTTCCCCTCATCCCAGAACATTCCGACCGGGAAGACGGACACATCCCACGTCTCGTGGATCCGCCGGGCTAGCGTCTCGGTGTCGGGTGTCTCCTTGTGCGGACTTTCCCCCATCAGACCATTCCCCGGTAGTCGAGAGCGAACCACACGGCGTGCAGGAGCCGCGCCGTCAGCTTGCGGGCAGCCAGAACTCTCAACGGGCATCGGTCAACTCCTCAACAAAGGCATTAATCTCATCCTCGCGCCAGTACAGCCGACCACCAATTTTGGTTGGTTGCGGCAGTCGGCCGGCGGCAACATCGCGGTAGATTGTGGTGCGACCGCGACCGCCCAGGATCGTGCGAAGGTCCTTAAATGTCAGTAACCGCATCGAGCTGCTCCATCTTGGTTCAACACGAACTTGCGGGTTGGTGTCGTTCCGGTCCATGGACAGCAAACATCGGGTTTCTACCGATGCGGGTGGCTTCTGCGGACACAAGACCTATAGGCGAAAACTGAACCGAACGACCGCTCGCGGGGATTGCAGACTTCGCAGGTATCGCGCTGGAGGTCTGGAGTGCGGACCTTCCCGTCTTTCGGCCTTCTGTCGCGAACGGCTGCTGTATTCGGTTCGCGACCCGCGAGGTAGTCGCCTCGGGTGGTCTTCGGTCGTTCGCTGCAAGCGCAAGGTGAACCTGGGCCAGTTTAGGCCGGGGGGACGCTCTTGTTTTCGTTTGGGCCGGATCCGATCCAGCTCTGGAATACCAGGCGACGCCGCCTTTGTGTAATTTCGCGCGACAAACTGGGAGTTGACCTCACGGGATCACCTCTCGATGGGCGCATTTCGTATCGGGGAATATCACTGAAAAAACCAGCGTGGGCTTTCTTTGCCGAGACAGGATTTCGCCCTTGAGATTGCCGCCGAAAGCCGCCAATAGTTCGTTCAAACGGCCCGGGCCAATCCGGTGATCGTCAAAGCGTGGGCAAACCGCGCGACGCAGAACGAGCAGTAATCGAGCAACACGGGCCCAAAATAATGAGAATCACTGTGTCTGCCGCGCGGGAAACCGCTTGGGACGCAATCGTTGTCGGCGCTGGCATGGGTGGGTCGGCGGCAGCCTTCGGGCTTGCCGGACGCGGAATGAAAGTTCTGGTCATCGAACGCGGGCTCGACAAACATCCCAGCGCTACAACCATCGCAGAGACTGTCGAAGACCCGAACGACCGCTTGCGCGTTGCTCGTTGGCCGCACCAGGTGAGCGGCAAGGTTGACGGACATGCCTTCGATTTCTTCGCCCCACTTGGCAGCGGCGCCGGCGGCTCAACCGTGCTCTATGCTGCGGCGCTGGACCGGTTCCGTGCGAGCGATTTCGCGCCGCGTCCGCATCCCGCGGGCGGGACGCTGGAGTGGCCGATCGGCTTCGACGAGTTCCGCCACTGGTACGCCAAGGCCGAAACCGCGCTCTGGGTCTCAGGCACGGCGGATCCGCTGGACGAGGGGGCCGACACGGCCCATCTCGGATCCCCGATTGCCCTCAGCCCGCGCGACGCCGACATCATCCGGCGCTTCGAGAAAGTGGGGCTCCATCCTTATCGCTTGCACGGCGGGTTCGATCACAAGACGGATTGCGAATGCCGCCACGGCCAAGTCTGCACCGGGACCTGCAAGCGTCATGCCGGCAACAGCTTCCTCACCCCCGCCTTCGCCACGGGCCGGGTCGCCATCCTGAGCGAAGCCGACGTGCTCAGTTTCGACGCCGGCCCAACCCGTGTCGAGGCCGTCACCCTCCGGATCGACGGCGACGTCCACCGCCTGTCCGCGCCGCTCTACGTACTGGCTGCGGGCGCATTCTTCTCGCCCGCTCTGCTGCTACGGTCCCAGAGCGCGGCCTGGCCCACCGGCCTCGGCAACCGCCACGACCAGGTCGGGCGCCACCTGATGTTCCATACCAGTCGGTCTCTGGCGATCTGGAGCACCCGCGCCCATCGTCACCAAGGAAATGGAAAATCACTTGTCTTTCGGGATTTCTACGAGACGCCCCACGGCAAGTTCGGTGAAGTTCAATCGGTTGGTCTGGAGGCCTGTTTTGGCTACACGCTCTACGCGCTCCGCCAGATCCTCGCGAGCAGCCGCTTCGCCAAGCTGCCGCTGCTGAGACAGTTGGCCCGTATCCCCGCCCTCGCCGCCGCGCTTCTGCTCGGCCGCGCTGCGGTCTTCGACCTGATGATGGAGGACCTGCCCTACGCCGACAACCGGGTGGTGCTGGACGCCGAGGCTCCGTCCGGGATGCGCTTCCACTACCGGGTTTCGGAAGAGTTGCGCGACAGGTTCGACGCCTTCAGCCGGGTGGTTCGCAAACGCCTCAAGGGCAACCGCAGCCTGTTCCTCACGCAGGGGCTCTCGCTCAATTACGGTCACCCGATGGGGACCTGCCGGATCGGCAACGATCCCGCCTCCAGCGTTGCCGACGCGGGCGGCCGCGTGCACGGGCTCGACAACCTCTACATTGGTGATGCGGCCGCGATGCCCACTGCCGGCGGCACGAACCCAAGCCTCACCATCGCCGCCCATGCGCTCCGTCTTGCCGCCGGGATCGCCGACAGTCACGGCCGCGCCGGGACGGCCCAGAGACCGACGCGCAGGCCCGCCGCGCCGCTCGCCGCCAGCCACACGCCCGCTCGGGACAACCCGGTGCGAGACCCCGCGCGGGTTGCCCCGGTTCATTTCCCGAGCCGTTGAACGCGCGCGGCACATGACGGATCCGAAAGCGTTCACCCGATAGAATCGACCTCTGCGTGCCGTGCAGGACCGGGGGCGGTGGTAGCCAGATCACCGGCCGGACCGTTTCTCACGTCTCGCGGTCTGGCGAACAAGATGGCCGTTCATGCGTCCGGCAGCAAACGCCCGTGTCGGAGGACCGGACCTCGGAGAGGCAGTGCAAAAAGCTAGGGGCCACAATCGCTCTCGTCCAGATCAACTCCACCATATTGGAAAAGAAGCTCTCAGCTCCGCCAGAGATCTACGGCAAGCGGCGTTTTAGTCGACCTCGGGCTGATGCCTGGAGTTCTCGCACACCCTCCGAACGTGGTGGCGATTCCCAATCAGTCTACGGTATTTTTTTCGAGCAGTTGCTGCGGCGTCAGGAGTCTCCGCGACGCATCCGTGTTCTTTCGAGCAACCGGTTGCTGTCGAAACTCAGTGCAAAGCTAAAACTGGCCCGGGAAGACCAAGTCCACCCGGGCCAAACCGACGATGGTTGTTGTTGGGATGGATACATCGCCGGAACTCATACCTGCGCACCTCATCACGGCCAAGGGTGCGCTCGCAGGAATCTACAGACTTATCCGATTGAGAAATGGGGAAAGGCGATCTTGTTTTCCCCGCAGAATCAACCTGGGGTGTGTGCCCAGGTTCGTTCGGACGTGGGTTCCGGTACATCTCGTGAACAACGGGTTGCTCTCACCCTGAGAAGAATCGCACGAAAAGTTTTCCAAATGCCAAGAGGTGATGTCTGACGGGCCCACTCTCGTCCACGCCAACCTCACGCCCGAGGAGGAAGCCCAAGGGTCAGGTCTGGACGCAGGGTCGCAAAAAGCCAAGGCGTTCCTCCAGACGAAACCGGGTCTCAGGTCTCAAGCACCTTGACGATCTCTGGCCAAAACCATTCACTCGGCTGAATGATTGGATTTGACCATGCGTCTCAGTGAAGATCCCGAAGCGTTTCAAAACGAGCTCTTGGCGCAACGGAGCAAGACCTTTGACAATCTCGCCTATGGCGTGGCCTTGGTTCTGGTGCCAGTCTCCGCGCTGGTCATCTATTTCGCCATTCTAGATGGTTGGCATCTCTACACGACAGTTCAGCTCTGCTCTTTTGTCTTGATCTGGGTGTTGACCCTCAACAAGCGCCTAGTACCGTCGCGGCCGCGTGTCTCGATCGCAGCGATCTTCCTGTTTGCGACCGCGCTCGGCGAAGTGCTTCGCGTTGGATTGTTGTCGGCCACGTTCCCAATGCTTGCGGTTCTACCGATCCTCGGGACGGTCATCGGCGGCGTCCGCTTGGGTGTTTTCGGCATCGCCTTGACTGCAGCGGCGTTGACCGGCATTGGTTGGTTCCATTTCAACCAACAGACCGTCCCGTTTGGTGTGTTGCCGGAGATCCATTTCAGCGAAGTCGAATGGGCCATTCGCATTGGGAACCTTGCTGTCGCATCGACGATCGGCGTCTTTGTGGTCGGCGCACTCTACAGGTTTCATCAATCCGCGAATGACACACTGCATCGCCGTAACACCGACCTAATGAAGTCGAAAAACCGGCTCGAGCAATCGGCGCGGCTGGCAGGGTTGGGATATGCCATCACCGACCTGAATGCCGGTCACGTCTATGAATGCGACGAAGCATATGCCGAGATGCATGGGCTGACAGCGGCCGAATTCACGGCACTAGATATTGATAGCAATATCATCGGAGAAATAATCCACGAGGAAGACAGAGCTCTAGCCATGGATGTCAAGCGCCGACTGTCAAACGGTGAAAGTGTCGTGAGCGAAATGAGGCACAGTTTTCCTAATGGTCAGGTTCGATTCATCCGCAAGATCTTTGCACCACTGGATCCGGCCGACCCTACCGAAGGCAAGTTCGAGGTGGTCAGCCAGGATGTGACCGATGGTCGGAGAATGCAACAACAACTGGCCCATACACAAAAGATGGATGCCATTGGCCAAATGACCGGCGGTATGGCGCACGATTTCAACAACCTGCTTGCCGTCATCATGGGCAACCTCGAGCTCTTGCGCGAAGAGGCCACGTCTGAGCGAGAGCGCGAAATGATAGACGCCGGACTTGGCGCGACTGAGCGAGGGGCAAACCTGACGAAAAGCATGTTGAGTTTTGCCCGCCGAGCCGAGCTTCAAACCGAAGTCGTGAAGCTCAATGACCTGGTCCGCGAGGCAAAGAACTGGATTGGTCGGACATTGCCCGCGAACATCAAGGTCGAGACGTCACTGCTCGGCGGATTGTGGGATGTCGAAGTCGATCCGGGCGCGACCGAGAACGCACTGCTGAATCTTATCTTGAACGCCCGCGACGCGATGCCAGATGGCGGTCGGCTAACGCTGGAGACCGCCAACATCAGGATTGACGACGAGTACATCGAAGATCGGGAAGAAGACATCGAGCCAGGCCGATATGTTATGCTTGCAGTGAGCGACACCGGGCATGGCATTCCCGATGACGTGATGGAGAACATCTACGAACCGTTCTTCAGCACCAAAGCGGCTGGTTCAGGTTCGGGAATGGGCCTGTCGATGGTACAGGGCTTCGTCAAGCAGTCCGGCGGCGCAATCCACGTCTACTCCGAACCCGATGTCGGCACGACGATCAAGCTCTACTTCCAGGCCGTTACCGGGCAAGCCGACAAACCGGCGCTGCAGATGGGCACGAGGCCAGGCGCTCCCGAGGCGGGCAGGAGTATCCTCGTTGTGGAGGATGACGCCGAGGTTCTCGCCGTGCTGGATGCCGGTTTGAAGAAGGCTGGCTACGCGGTCACATCTGCTGCGACAGGCGATGAAGCTTTCGAGATCTTCGCGGGAGATCCGGCATTCGATGCGCTGCTGACCGACATCGTCATGCCAGGCACACTACGAGGCACCGAGCTGGCGCGCTCAATGCGCGCGATCAACCCGGACCTACCGGTGGTCTTCATGTCCGGCTACGCCCGCGAAGCTACAGTACATGGAAACGGCCTGCACCCAGGCGACATCCGGCTGATGAAGCCAGTCCGCATGTCCGAGCTGATCCGAGCGCTTGAGACAGCACTCGGATCGTCGGAGGTTTGAGGTTCAAAAGCAACGTCCCTGCCAAGGTCTATCTTCCTGATGCGGCCTGCGTGCGCGCACCGGGAACATCCGGTCACCGGTTCCGGTAACATCCGGTCAGGCGTTCCAATTTGATCCGGTCACGGATTCCGGGGCATCCGGTCACCTCGGATCCCGGCTGAGAGAGACCGCTGGGCGATCGTGCGGCGGGGTAGCCTTGGCTTCCAACAGGAAGTGCAAGGAGCCCCAGGATGAGACGATTGCCGATGCGCAAGATAGCAGAAGCCCTCCGGCTGAGAGCCGCGGGACTGTCAACGCGGAAGATCGCGTCGAGCCTCGGCCTGGGGCAGTCCACGGTGTCCGAGTATCTGAAGCGGGCAGAGCGGTCCGGGCTGTCCTGGCCGTTGCCGGACGGGCTCAGCACCGCCGCGTTGGAAGGCCGGCTGTTTCATCCAACCGGTGGAGCGACCCGGAAGGGCCTGGCGACACCGGATTGGGCGCATGTGCACCGGGAGCTGCGGCGGAACGGCGTGACGCTGTCGCTGCTGTGGGAGGAGTACCGCGCCGCCCGCCCCATCGACGGCTACGGATACAGCCGGTTCTGTGAGCTCTACCGCCGCTGGGAGGGACGCCTCAGCCCGACCATGCGGCAGCACCACATTGCCGGCGAGCGCGTCTTTGTCGACTACGCCGGGGACACGATCGAGGTGGTCTGCCCGGACACAGGCGAGGTCCGGCAGGCGCAGATCTTCGTCGGCGTGCTTGGGGCCTCGAGCTACACCTATGCCGAGGCGACCTGGACCCAGGGGGTCGCCGACTGGATCGGTGCCCATGTCCGGATGCTGGCGTTCTTCGGCGGCGTGCCGGAGCAACTGGTGTCTGACAACCTCAAGGCCGGGATCACCAAGGCCTGTTTCTACGAACCCAGGGTGAACCGGACCTACGCCGATCTGGCCGCCCATTACGGCACCGCGGTCATCCCGGCCCGGCCATACAAGCCCCGTGACAAGGCGAAGGTCGAGGTCGGTGTCCAACTCGTGCAACGCTGGATCGCGGCTCGGCTCAGGAACCGGCGGTTCCGGTCCCTCGCGGAGCTGAACGCGGCGATCCGGGAGCGCCTGGAGGGGGTCAATGGCAAGGTCACCCGGCACCTCGGCGCCAGCCGGCGGGAGCTGTTCGAGGCCCTCGATCGCCCGGCGCTCAGGTCACTCCCCACGGCCCCCTACGAATATGCCGAATGGGTCGAGCGCAAGGTCGGGCTTGACTACCACGTCGAGGTCGAACGGCACTATTACTCGGTTCCCTACCAGCTCCTGCGGCAGAAGGTCTGGGCCAGGGTGACCGCGCGAACGGTCGAGATTTTCCATGAGGGACAGCGGGTTGCCTCGCATGTCCGGACCTCCGGCAACCGCGGGCACACGACCGTTGCCGATCACATGCCCGACAGTCATCGTCGATATGCCGGCTGGACGCCCGGAGAGATCCGGCGCCGCGCCGAAGAGATCGGCCCCAACACTGGTGCCCTGGTCGATCTGATCCTGCGAACCAAGACGCATCCTGAACAGGGGTTCCGCGCCTGCATCGGCATTGTCCGTCTGGCCAGGTCGCATGGGCGGGAGGCGCTGGAAGCGGCGTGCCTGCGCGCGATCGAGATCGGCGGCACCTCCTACAGCTCGGTCAACTCAATCCTGAAGAACAACCTGCATCGCAAACGGCCCGAGACACCCGCGGACGGGCCGGCGATCACCCATCCCAACATCCGCGGCGCTGATTATTTCCACTGAGGAGGAGACACATGCTCAACCACCCCACCCACGACCAGCTCAGAGCGATGAAGCTCGACGGCATGGCGGAGGCCTTCGCCGAACTCCAGACCCAGGACAACGCCGCCGATCTCAACCATGCCGACTGGCTCGGCCTGCTGATCGACCGCGAGGCCGCCAGCCGTTCCACGAAGAAGTTCCACAGTCGGATGCGCGCGGCCAAACTCCGTCATGTCGGCGCCTGCGTCGAAGACGTGGACTTCCGCGCCCCGCGCAAGCTCGACAAGGCCTTGTTCCAACAGCTCGCCACCGGCCGCTGGATCGACGATCACCAGAACCTGCTCGTCACCGGGCCCTGCGGGGTGGGCAAGACCTGGCTCGCCTGCGCGCTCGGTCAGAAGGCCTGCCGGGACGGGAAAACCGTCCTCTATCACCGCCTGCCACGCCTGTTCGCCGACCTGGACCTCGCCCACGGCGACGGTCGCTTTCCGCGCCTGTTCCGCCAGCTCACCAAGGTCGATCTCCTGATCCTCGACGACTGGGGGCCCGACCGGCTCACCGCCGGCCAGCGCAGGGACCTGATGGAAATCGTCGAGGACCGCTACGGCACCGGCGCCACCGCCATCACCAGCCAGCTTCCTGTCGACGCCTGGCACGCCGTCATCGACGAACCCACCTTCGCCGACGCCATCCTCGACCGACTGGTCCACAACGCCCACCGTCTGGCTCTCGACGGCCCGTCCCAGCGAAAGACGAAAATTACCACACAGGAGGACCCGAAATGACCGCCACCGCGCTTGACCAAACCGATCCCGAATGGGATCACCAACCCACGCTCAGCAGTGTCACCTCAGAGTGACCGGATCCCCCGGAATCGCTGACCGGATGTCGCTGGAACAGGCGACCGGATCCCCCGGAATGCGCAGCCTGCGGAATTGTTCCTTTGTATCTGGGGTCTAATCTAACTTAATGCCATGTACACGAAACAACGTGTAATGTGTTGAAAGAACGGTTTCCGGGGCCCCAGACTTCATGGGACAAGATACAGAGTTCAGGAGCGATCTGGCGGCAGCCTTGCTGATGGAGAAGATCGTGCGCGAAACCTATGCGTCCGCGCGTTCCAGCGATATCCAGCCTCTGCAGTGGTCGATCCTGCGATACATTGAACGCACGCCCGTGAAGGACTGCGCTGTGAGCCGGATCGCAGACTACCTCGGTTTGACCCATGCGCCCGTCGTGCGCGCTGCCAAGACGTTGGTCAAACGCGGGCTGATCAACCAGAGACCGAACCCAATTGACGCCCGAAGCAACGTACTTTCGCTCACAGATTTGGGCTATGAAACACTCGCTACTGATCCTATTCTGGTGGTTGTGGATCGCCTGAAAAGACTGCCGGAGGGTGAGCGCGAGGTTTTCAAACGATTGATTCGGTCTCTCTCGATTACGCCTGGGAAAAATGAGATTGGGGGCAATGAAAAGACTTCTCGTCGTCGACGATGATCCTGAGTTCCTTGCCCTGGTCTGCAGATTCCTCGAGGGCAGCCGCTACGACTGCGTTCAAGCCGACACACTCGACACGGCGATCAAGCACGTCGATGGCACCAAGTGGTTCGCGGGCGCGTTGGTCGATTTCTGGATCGGCGAGGACAATGCGATCCCACTCTTGGACTTGCTCCACAATCTCGATCCCCGCATGCCAGTCGTCTTGGTGTCCGGCGGCGGCGGAGGTCTCAACCTCGAATCGACCCAAGCCATCGGCGAAATCAGTGGCGCGATGCACTTCCTGCAAAAGCCATTCCGCAAGGCCGATTTGATCGAGCTCCTGGATCAGATCACCTAATTTGCCGCACCATTTCTACTTCTCCTCTGTAGTTTTACGTGCTACTAGCACGTAATAGGCAAGCAGAGCATTATGGAGCCACGTGAGATGGACGCAGTGAGCAGAGACGCCCTCACCGAAACAGAACAAACACTTATGGAACTTGCGGGCTTCCTGCAGGCCGTCAAGGCAGCGCCAGAAGGCGGAAGAGATCCGGCACTCGACGAGACTGCGGTCCAGATCATGGGTCTCGTTGTCAGGCTTCGGAGCTTCGTACTGAGGAGCGCCGAGGGGACCTCGAAACATGGTGCGAGCCGATCCAAAGGCGCGCCGGATACCAAAATCAGTTCCAAATCGAACCTTCCTCATGAACCTGCACGATCGTATTCTGACCGAAGCGCAGTGGCAGATCAGCACGCGTCTATCTGACCGGGTCGCGTTGGTTGGAGTTCCCCCGGATTCGCGGACAGATATGGGCTAGATATTTCCAGCCGTCCGAGTTCCCTGTACGCCCCGATCTCGAGAAAAACTCGACGTCTGCACATTACCACACACGGAAAAGCGCCGACTCCTGGGGATTGACCGTAACCGTCCGGCGTAGGCCGCGGTCAGGCGGCTTTTTGGCTGGGTGGGTTCAGGCGCCAATGCCAGGGCAGGAGATCGGGCACCTGCGAGGCGCGGGTATCGGGGAGGCGGGCGAGGACGTCGGCGAGCCAGGCCTGGGGGTCGATGTCGTTCAGCTTCGCGGTGACGATCAGGGAATACATGAAGGCGGCGCGGTCGCCGCCGCGCTCGGAACCGGCGAAGAGCCAGGACTTCCGTCCCAGGGCGATGCCGCGCGGCGCTCGTTCGGCCGCGTTGTTGGTGAGGCAGATCCGTCCCTCGTCGAGGAACCGGGTGAAGGCCGTCCAGCGGTCCTTCCGGACCATGTAGTCGATCGCCTTGGCGACGGGATTGTGCTTCGACATCGTGCCGCGCTCGGTGCCGAGCCAGTCATGCAGCGCCTCGACCAGCGGGCGGGCGCGCAGTTGCCGGGCAGCATGCCGGTCCTCGGCCGGTAGGCCATTGATCTCGCGCTCGATATCGAAGATCGCGTCGATCCGGGTCACGGCCTCCAGGGCGACGGGTGAGATATCATGGGCGGGTTTGCCCTTGCGGACATTCCCGGCGATGTCGGCGCGCTCGAAGAACTTGCGCCTTGCATGGCTCCAGCACAGCGCACTGGTGACCGGCCCCGGATCGCGGTCGCCCCGGTAGAGGTCGTTGTAGCCGCCGTAGGCGTCCATTGCCCGGCAGGAGCATCGCATCGCGATGCGGCCGGGAGGGGGCCTGAAGGATGCCCTGCCATCCGGCGAGGTGCCGGTTCGGCTGGGACATCTCCCGGTCGCGGGAGAAGGCGAACAGCGCCGCCGGTGGCGCGCCGCGGGCGAACGGCCGGTCGTCGCGGACGTAGGTCCAAAGCCTGGCTGTCCGCGTTCCGCCCTTCGCCAGCAGCGGCACCGTCGTATCGTCCATTGCCCGGCAGGTGATTTGCGGAGCAAGTCTGCCGAGAGGGGCCGTGCAGCCGCTCGGCCGCCAGGACATGGGCCCGGATCAGCCCGTGGATCGGTTCCAGAGCGGCGGCACAGGCACCGACCTGGTCTGCGAGCGTCGACAGGCTGAGCTCGACGCCTTCCCGGGCGTAGCTCTCCGCCTGGCGGTTGAGCGGTTGGTGCTGGCCGAACTTCTCGAACAGGATCGTCGCCAACAGATGCGGTCCCGCCCATCCGCGCGGGGTCGGATGGAACGGTGCCGGGGGCTGCGAGATCTTCTCGCAATCCCGGCAGGTGAACTTCTCGCGGA
>SWCD01011978.1_pt1 | contig 82006 bp, 68 predicted proteins | sample 4693011 | NCBI WGS metagenome assembly SWCD01 (sample SAMN10267278, study PRJNA491770) | bioreactor metagenome | isolation source: DHS bioreactor inoculated with marine | place: Japan: Omine Ridge, Nankai Trough | reverse complement strand
TACAATATTTTCAAAGAACGTACATTAACTTTTAGTGGACACTAGTGTAATTAAATATATAATTATATGTTTTTAAAGCATTGATAATTAATTATTTATGGATTATTGGAGTGAAAATATACTAAATATGTATTTCTTTTTCCTTTGACCGGAGTTGTTGCGATTTATGATATTTGACAATCTTCAAGCTAGTTCTGAGAGATGGTGCCAGCTTGGAAAACGACATAAACCCCCAAGCCCCTGCGGGAGCAGGAAAACCCTCCGCTCCAATCCTCCTTTCCGGACAGGTTGCACCGCCCAAAAAGGAAGCCCCTCCGCTCCGGATCTTCCCGCCCCCTCGGTGCCGCACAAAAGCACAAAGGGGAGAAAAGACCCCCTTGATCTTCCTTCCCCTATCCACAAAAAATCCGCTTTTTTTATACTTGCCGATGTTTTTTTCAAAACCATATAAGACCATATTAAATTGCTGTTTGGTCTTATATGGTCCCATATGACCTTATATGGTTTTGAGCCTTAAAATATTGATAATAAGACTATTATAATCGAAAATCATTTTCTACATTTATAAATGTTTATCCGTTTTGACGGATAGCAAGTTGGATTCTAAGTAACTTAGAATTGCCTACTTCTGACGAAGTGTTTACCAAAAAAAACGCAGGGAATGGAACAAAAGAAAAGAGGCCGAAAAAGATTGGGAAATAGGAAGCGTTACCACAACGTAATGCTCCGGTTTAACGATACGGAATATAACAAACTGAGGACAATCGTCGGATCATATAATCTGGATATTTCCCAAAGAGGAACAATAAGTCCACTGTTAAGAAGACTGATATTAAACACCGAGTCGGAAGAAAAGAATCAACTTCCGAATACCTCGAACCTTGCCTACCATATCAACAAGATCGGCAAGAACATCAACCAACTGGTAAAACTGGCGCACTACAAGAACCGGAGAAGCCCGAACAGCAGTCTGACGGACGAGATAAAAAGGACCAACGGACTGCTGAACGAACTGATCGAAATTACATTGGAGGAATAAACAAGATGATAGGAAGGATACTATATCGGGAAAGCTGCCAGGGCGTGCTGAACTATGTGTTCGGCAAGGAGGGCATGCGCATCCTCGGATATGGCAATATGTACTCCCAGGACATATCGAAAAAGTTCTTCGCCAGCGTGCTCCATTTCCAAGGGCAGCGCAACGCCACCAAGAACCGCTATGCCCATATCACCCTGAACCTTCCCCGTGGCGAACACCTTGATGACAATACCTTCCATGAGGTCTCCAAGGAATACATGGAACACATGGGCTATGGGGAACAGCCCTATGTAACGGTACGGCACACCGATACCAAGCACGAGCATGTGCACATCATAACGACCAACGTGGACGAATCGGGAAAGGTGCTCGGAACCTTCAACAGCTACCGAAGGAACATCTCCACCCAGAAATACCTGGAAAGGAAGTTCAACCTCTCCCCATCCCCAGAAACAAAACAGGACAAGGAACTCCCCCAATATGAGATGCCACAGTTCAAGAACGAGAACACCAACGGGGTCAGGTTCTATATACAGGACATAACAAACAACACCATCCAGAAGTACAAGGTAAGGAGCTTTAGGGAACTGGCCGAACACCTCAAACACCATCACATCCAGTTAAAAACCGTAGAACACAAGGACAGGATCGGCGTATCGTACGGCATCGAGGTAAAGAACGGCTACCGGTCGAGGTTCATCAACGGCTATACCGTGCATCCACAACTGAGCGGTCCAAAACTGCAAGCGGTCTTTGAAAGGAACAAGAGTTCCAAGCTGTTGCCCATGGTCAAGAAACGGCTGGAGAAACAGCTAAGGACCACCTATAAACTTTTCAGGACGATAAACCCCGAGCACCTTCCCGATATCCTGAAATTGCACCAAAACCTGGATTGCAGGCTAGAATACGATGAAAATGGAAAGGCTATTGACTTTACCATTTATGACAAGTCGGGATATGTCCTCACGAGCAAGGAAATAGCGGAGGATATCGGGATCCTGGAAAACCAAGAACTGTTCGAGGGCGGATATACCCGGATGCACGAAGAGAGCGAACAGCTCCGACTGGAAATGCAGCGCATCATAAGGGAAGCCTACCGGAGCACCTATCAAGCTACAAGGAACAAGACCCTTTTCTCGGAACATATCGATAGGATGCCCATAATGTCGCTAGTGAAGGAAATGGCCAAATTGGAACGCTCCAAGTTTCTCATAAAATATATGCATACCGACAAGGAAAAACTGGGAGATCTGATACAGACCCAGTTCGACATAGTAAATGACAAGCTTTACGCTACAGAATCGATAAAGGAAGAACAGAAACTAAATGAAAAGGCGGAGCTTATAAAACAAGTAATCGAAAAACAGCTATTAGAACCCACAAAACAAACGGGAGTCCTGTATGAACTTATCCAAAGCCTTGGCACCAGATACGACAACGGCACCCTGACCTACGCAAACTCCAACAGGCACAAGGTCAACTTGGATATTGGCCATGTATCAATACCAAACAAAATCGATTTTTATGCCTCCCCTGGATTTATAAGGGAAAACGAAAAAGTATTGGACGGACTCCTTAACGACAGAACGGCAAAAGAGATCAAGCCAAGCCCGTCCGCGATATTCCTGCCGTTGATGTTCCCGAACCTTTATCGGGCCATGGCACCAAAATACAGACAGCGGTTTGACAAGCTGGCCCTGAAGGCCTACTGTAGATATGCCGAGCGGATGCACGTGTCCTTCGAGAAATCCCAGAAGGACTATATACATTTTTTCAATGCCAAAGGCTTCCATTTTGAAAGAAGGGAAGAAAAGCTTTGCATCGCTTCGATATATTCCAAGGTGCCGGTACTCGTTCCGCTTCCAAAGAAAACCCAGGCCTATCTGGAATCATCGAACGACCTAAATAAGATCTTGAATAATCAGGCAGAAACTTTGGCCGAAATCAAAACCGACGGACAGGACAATTTGAAAAGGTTATGGTCTGCACATCTGATGGAACGCGGGCAATATCAGAAGGCGGCCTATTTGTATGTATTGGAGGGGGTAACGCCGAACCTCCCATTACAGATAATGGAGCATCACATGGAAAGCGGATTTAAGGAAGCCTTGATTGCTGTTTCCAAAAAACAGGTAGATGCAGAACAGTCCAGCATTCTTCGACGGGGCATGTATACCCTGAGCAATCTTCTGGGAAGTACAAGCCCAAAAGAAGAAGAGGCTTACAACGGCTTCAAGGACGAGATGACGGACTGGTCCAAGTACAAGCGTAGGGGGCTTACGATATAGTATATAGTAGAATGGATCCTATATGATATTTTGCACCCTCACGGGCGCTTTTTTGTGGATAGGGGAAAGAAGAAAAAAAAGGTCAAAAATTACCAATAATTTTGAAAATTGGCATTCTTTTGAAGAACTAATTGTAGCTTTCATTCCAGATTATTAAGGTTTGGCAAAATATTAGAAATTCGCCATAGTTTTATAAAGTAGTTCTTTCACCTTCTGTTCACGGTTGCGACGTAAAGCGTAACGTTTCATTTGTAAAATATTGATCGTATAGTTCTTTAAGGCGTTCTCATAAATAAAATTAAGTTCACTTTGTAGCGCCCCAAATAATCCGTCATCTATCAACATATCTACCAACAATTTTTCAAGAGTGGGGATAATAATTTTCTCCAATTCTACGGTAGGTGCCTCCGTAACGAGATTTTTAACAATGATGACATCTTTGGCATTGGCGATATATCGGTCAAAAATTTCCTCATCCGGATTCAAGAATACATTTTTATAGTGTTCACTTAAAAAATAGAATACTTGGTCAGTGGCATCCTTTTCAACTTCAATTACCCTATAATTTACAAACAGTTGATGCCGCATAAAATGGTTCAGCCAAAGGGTATCCCAAATACACATTTTGGCATATGGAAAATGATTCTGTGTTTTTTTGAAGATAAGCTTGATGTCGGCTTCAAGGTAAGGTGTGTACGTTTTTTGGTTTCCAAGGGAATAATACCCTCTTGAAGGACTGGACAATATTCCTTCTTCCTTTAATTTGGAGAGATATACGCTTACCGTACTTTCTTTCCAATCAGGGAAGTCCTTACTAATGGATTGCATCAATTGTTTTCTTGACAGCGTTTTCTTATCCTTAAAATTGGAATCAATCGTATGTAATAATTGTTTGACCAAGGTGATTTTATAAATATTCCGTAAAGATAACCAAATAACTAAACTTCGGCAAATAATTAATTATTTGCCGAAGTTTAATATAATAATATTTTTTTGGTGTTCCCCATAAATTATTCAAAATACAAGGGTCGGGGCCTTATAATCTAGGCTTCAGTAAAGTCATTCCTTTATTGGAATTGGCACAGGAGGTGGAGGGAGAAAGGAAAGGAAATCATTCTGGATTCTTAACCCCTCACAACAGTTTCTATAAATATCAAAAACCGATTACGTTGTCGAGAGCATTGTCTAAATCTTTATTTGTAAAATTTTGCTGGTACTGAATAGTTGTGGTTATATCTGAATGATTATAAAGTTTTTGTAAAACTTGCAAGGGGATTTTGTCACCAGAGATATTTCCAAAAGTATGACGGGCTACGTGCATAGTGATTTTCTTTTTTATTTCTGCTTTATCCGCAATTTGCCCTAAATACCTATTAAGTCTTTTGTTTGCTACTTTAGTTGCTCTTAAAATTTCTCTTGGATTGTTGGCTGTGTTTTTTAAGTCTGGGAAAATATAATCCTCGTGTGAGGTTTTATTTGGTTCATATTCATCAAGTATTTTTTGAAGCTTATCATGAATTTTGAGCGATAGGTTTTTATGATTTTTATTCATTGTATAAGATATCCTTTCTCCTTGTACATTCGCCCAAGTCATTTTTAAAACGTCGGCTACCCGCATACCTGCGAGATAAAAACTAAAAAGAAATACGTTGCGAGTGTGATGATGATTTGGGTTTCCAGAAAGGTCCAAGGTTTCAATTGATTTTATTTCTTCGGCAGTAAGGCCGATTTTAACGGATTGAGGAATTTTTATCTTAATCCTCCCATCACTATTTCCAAAAGGATAATTTCCTATGGAGATAATGTTCTGTTGTGAGGCTCTATTGTATAGAGTGCGTATAAAAATGAGAGTGTTTACGATACTTCTTTCCCCAATGGAATCCCTATTGCTTCTTAAATGAGAAATAAAGCCGCGTAAAAAAAGGGGAGTGATATCTTGAAATGTTAAGGTTTTCGCTTTGGGATATTCTTTGATTCTGTTCAACAATGGCCGTTCGCTATTTATACGTGAATATTTCATATTTTTTTCTAGTTCTTCAAAATAATTCTCAGCAAAACTGTAAAATGAATGACCTTTATGCTTGTTGAAAATAGTTCTCTTGATTTCTTCTATTCGAGTGACCGGTTTGTTATCACTTTCAATGTCTAAAAGGGATTTGTTGATTTCAGCCAGCTTAACGGAAATAAGATTGTTTAATCGAGCCGAATTTGGATGGTTTTTTTTGACTTTGTTCTTTACCGGATCCCAGTCATTTTCATCTATGTACTGCCCAATATAAATAAAAGTAGATTTTCTATCTTTGGTAATGCGTATAGAAAGGGGATATAATCCTGCTTTATTTTTCTTTCTTCGGAGTGTTGCCTGAATTGTTGCCATGCTCTATTTTTTATAAAAATACAAAAATTGGTACAACATAGGTACAACAAATGGTGGTTTTATATGGTTTTATATGGTTCTAAAAGGATTTCACATATTTGTAAATGCCTGATAATAAGCTATTTTAAACTTTTTGAATACAAAATAGAGTAAACTTAGGATCTAGTGCCGCAAGGTGTGAGAGTTCGAGTCTCTCCGCCTGTACAATGAAGGAAGCTTCCCATAAACGGGAAGCTTTTTTATTTTAGTGATACTTCAACTTACCAGGGAGAGACGAGAAGTTTATGGATCAAGACCAAAACGAACGCTCGGGAAATCTATTTTAATTCCGGCCCAACAGCCTATTAACGTCCTGTCGGTGCGGGCAGGGTAAGGCAGAAAAATCTGATTTCCAATTGTAAGGTGTATTAGCACAATACTTTGGAATAAAATTTGTTTAATTAAAAGTTAACGCGATACCGAGGTAAGTCCTTTGTATTATTTTTACATAATAAATTATACGATTTGGGCATAAGAAATTTATTTATTGTATTGTTTGGTCTTTTCGGCACCGTGCTTGTCGCCCAAGAAAGCAATTCGGCATACCAACCTGGAGAATGGCTTAAATTTCGCTTGCATTATGGAATTTTGAATGCGAGTTATGCAACCCTCCATGTAACTTCGAGCAATTTGGATGGAATTCCTATGTACCACGTGGTTGGGGAGGGTAAAACCACTGGGTTCGCAAGCATTTTTTTTAAAGTGGACGATACTTACGAAAGTTATTTTGGGAAAGAGGACGGGAAGCCTTATCGGTTTGTCCGCAAAATTAACGAAGGCGGGTACACCAAGGACGTTGAAATCAATTTTGATTATGAAAATGATGTTGCCATCTTGAACGATAAGAAAAATAAAAAGAAACTAAAATTTGATTTAAAGAGCGATGTTCAGGATTTGATCTCGGCCTTTTACTTCCTGCGAAACAATTATGACCCCAAAGAGCTTGTCGTGGGGGAGTCCATTGCGTTGGATATGTTATTCGACGACGATGGAATCTTTCCCTTTAAACTTAAATACCTCGGCAAGGAAATTTTGGATACCAAATTTGGAAAGGTGGAATGCTTAAAGTTCCGGCCGATCGTACAGTCGGGTAGGGTATTCAAGGAGCAGGAGAGTTTGGCCCTTTGGGTGTCCAATGACCTAAATAAGATTCCCATCAGAATTAAGGCAGACCTGGCCGTAGGTTCTATTAAAGCGGATCTTGATGGTTATAATGGTCTCAAAAATCAGTTCCGTATCATCATGAAGTAAGATGATCCCGGGTTGGCCATTGGAATTAGTGTATAATAAACTGAAGATTAAAGCGTTTAAGCGTTGAATATGAATTTAAATCCCCTTTGTTTAAGGGAATGAATTTGCTTATAATTGCCTATTCAGGTTGCCTTTAGCAAGTAAAAATTAGAGATTGTAAGGTTTGTTGGTAATTATTACCATCAAATTTCATTATTTTGCCCTATTTATGGGCAATTAATTGAAACAAGAGTTAAAATATTTGGGAAAAACAGTGTGTAGGCCATATCTTTAACCCGGAGAAAAATCAAAAAATAGGAATGCAAAAATTTTGGGGCGTTATTTTGTTAATGGTGCTATTGGCATCGTGCAAGGAAGAAAAACCTGTTGAACAAGAAGTAGCGGCCTTTGTGCCCATTGAAAAACCAGTAGTAGTTAAGCATTTTGGCTTTGATCTGAATCTATTTACGGTTGTAAATGACACCGTCAGAAATGGGGACAGTTTTGGGGAATTGATGCTCCAGAGCAAAGTAGAATATCCTAAGATTGCCGAAATATCCCAAAAATATAAGGATACCTTTGACGTTCGCAAGTTCAACGTTGGCAAACCCTACCTTATCCTTAAGTCCAAGGACACTTTAGAAACCGCCCAGGTTTTTATTTACCAGAACGATCCCATTAATTATACGGTAATAGATTTCCGGGACAGTGTTGTAGCCTATAGGAAGAAACAAAAGGTGAAATATGTGGAGCGGGAAGCCTCAGGGGTTATCGAGACATCCTTGTCAGAGGCCATCTTGCAACAGGGAATAGACTATAATGTTACCAACAACCTATCCGATATATACGCTTGGTCTATCGATTTCTTTAGATTGCAAAAGGGGGATAAGTTCAAAGTGATCTATAAGGAAAAGTACATCAATGATTCCATTTACGCCGGAGCCGAACCCATCGAGGCCGCTTATTTTGAGCATGAGGGAGAACCTTTTTATGCCTTTGCCTACGAGACCGATTCCGTAAAGAACATTGCTGATTATTACGATGATGCCGCCAAAAATCTTAGAAGGGCCTTTTTAAAGGCTCCTGTAAAATTCAGCCGAATTTCCTCTAGGTATAATTTAAACCGAAGAATAGCCTATTACGGGAACAAGGTAAGGCCCCATAAGGGCACGGATTATGCAGCTCCTATTGGGACGCCTATTTTGGCTACCGCAAATGGCACGGTAATAGAATCTACCAGAAGAGGTGGCAATGGAAATTATGTAAAAATACAGCACAATGGCACTTATACCACCCAGTACCTGCACATGAAAAAGCAAAATGTGAGGAAAGGCCAATTTGTAAAACAGGGAGACGTAATAGGATGGGTCGGCATGACAGGAAATACCTCTGGCCCTCATGTATGTTATCGTTTTTGGAAAAATGGACGGCAGGTAGATCCCTTAAGGGAAAAATTACCGACTGCCGAACCCATTGCTGATTCGTTAAAAGACGGCTATTTGGATTTTATATCCCCCTTAAAGGCCCAGTTGGATTGTATGGAATTCTATGAGCAACCGGAAGAACAGTTGATAACGGAGAACAATTAAGATTTCAAAACCATAGCAAAAGACTTAATTAATTGTAGTATTGCTAACCAAATTTAATCCATATTTCGACTTCTAAAATGATTTAAGGGATAAAGTAAAGCAAATGTATTTTTTTAAAGGCTGGACAACTTATATGTGTTCCAGCCTTTTGTTTTGTTTATTTTATGTTAATTTTGGTGCGACTAATTTAACATTTGCTTAATGGGCAACTTTTATTAGAGTATCAATTTTGTTGCACATAAGGAACACTAAACAAAATAGGAACTATGAACAAGATTTACTTTTTTCTGGCTGCACTCTTTTTTTCTGCCGTGGCGTTTTCACAAGGTACAATAACTGGAACCATAGTGGATGGTGAGGCTGGAGGTCCGCTTTCAGGGGCAAGCGTTTTGGTGCAGGGAACGACAAATGGGGTGGCCGCTGATTTTGATGGCAACTTTACCATTGAGGTTTCTGATAGTTCGGGCACCTTGGTTATTTCCTACCTGGGCTTTATTGCCAAAAATGTGAAATTTACGGGACCAGGAAATATAGGAACTATAAGTTTGGAGCCCAATGCAGAAGCGTTGGAAGGGGTTGTTGTCGTGGGTAGCGGCGTAATCGATCTTGCCAAGGAAAGGGAGACACCGGTGGCCGTATCTACAATTACCGCAAAGCAAATCCAAGAAAAAATTGGAAATCAGGAGTTTCCGGAAATCCTAAATTCAACCCCATCGGTTTATGCTACTAAAGAGGGTGGCGGCTACGGTGATTCTAGAATCAACGTCCGGGGATTTGATCAAAAGAACGTTGCAATTATAATCAACGGACAACCGGTCAACGACATGGAAAATGGATCGGTTTATTGGAGCAATTGGCAAGGTTTATCCGATGTTGCTTCGGGGATACAAATTCAAAGGGGTCTAGGGGCCTCCAAATTGGCAGTGCCTTCCGTAGGGGGTACCATAACAATCGTGACCAAAAGCACGGATAAGACGGAAGGTGGCTTTGTGGGCGGTATTTTAGGAAATGATGGGTATGTAAAAACGACAGCAGCGTATAATACCGGACTTAGCGACAAAGGCTGGGCCGCCAGTATATTGTTGGGTCGATGGGGAGGTAACGGCTATGTGGACGGTACAGAGGGCGTTGGTTATAGCTATCTTTTTTCATTGGGATATAAGCCTTCCGAAAAGCATGCTTTTAATTTCACTTTCACAGGGGCGGCCCAATGGCACAATCAGAGGACACAATACCTTAGCATTCGGGACTATCAAAATTTTGGAGGTGATAATTTTGTCAAGTTCAATGCAGATTGGGGTACACTGGACGGAGAGGAATATAGTTTTAAAAGAAATTTTTACAACAAGCCTATCGGCACCTTTAATTGGGATTGGAACATACAGGATAATCTTACCTTATCTACATCTGTTTACGGTTCCTGGGGCCGTGGGGGCGGAACGGGTACACGGGGACAGAATTTTGGAATATATCCTTTTAGGGAAGACCTTACCAAGGCTATGTCTGATGGAGATCTGCCCTATAGAACTCCTGATGGCCGAATAAATTTTGATGCGGTAGTGGCAAATAACAAGGCGGGAACTCCGTACGCGGGACCTAACTCCAATTATACAGGGAAAATAATCGGGTCCAATGGATACAAAATGGACGGAGTAAACAACAACATTGCCATTCGAAGAGCTTCCATGAATTCACACGACTGGTACGGGGCCATTTCCAATCTAAAATACGAAATGGGGGATTGGACTTTTGGCGGTGGACTCGATTTAAGGGGATATAAGGGGTATCACTATAGGGTGCTAAACGATCTTCTGGGACTTGATGGGTATTACAGTGCCGGTAATCAAAACCTAGTTTCGGGCGTCATCCAAACCGAAACAATCAAAGCCTCCCCATTTAACGATACCGGACTTGGAGGTGCAAAAATCGACTATTATAACATAGGGGAGGTAAATTGGCTCGGGGTCAATGGCATAACGGAATATAAAAGAAATGATATATCGGCGGTCCTTCAAGTAGGGCTTTCCAACCAAAGCTATAGAAGAATAGATTATTTTGACCAACCAAATAACGTGGAGAGCGATAAGCACCACCAGAATGGAGGATACATAAAAGGAGGTGGAAATTACAATATCACAGATCAGCACAACGCTTTTTTTAATGTAGGATATATCTCCCGGCAGCCCATTTTCGATGCTATATTTCCTAATTTCGCCAATAACATCAACGATAATGCAGAAAACGAAAACATTTTTTCTATCGAACTTGGTTACGGGTTTAGATCCGCTTTCTTAAACGCCAATGTCAATTTGTATAGAACGTCATGGGGTAACCGTTTTGTATCCAGATCTGTAGATTTGACCGGTGGTGCGGAAGGTACTGCAAACTATTCGGGCATAGAACAATTGCATAAAGGGATAGAAATAGAACTAATGTCGAGACCAATTCAGCCCTTAAGGCTTACCGGAATGTTGTCAATTGGGGATTGGAAGTACAAGGATAACGTAGAGGCCAGTGTTTTTGATGACAACCAAAATTTGCTCGGCACATCCACCTTATATCTCCAAGATACCAAGGTTGGGGATGCAGCCCAATTTACAGCCAATTTAGGTGCCGACCATACCATATTTAAGAATTTTAGTGTAAACGCCAATTGGCGCTATGCTGGAAATCTATATGCCGATTTTGATATTGCGGCCGACGATACTTTTCTTACCCCCGATAATCCTGGGGCATTAAAACTTCCCAACTATAGTCTTTTCGATGCAGGCGCTGGTTATAATCTCGGTTTCAAGAACGCCACCAACTTGGATTTCAGATTAAATATCAACAATGTTTTCAATAAGAAATATATCGCGGAATCAAATACCAATATTCATGCAGGTACCGATTCCGTATTGTATGATGGAATCGATGACACAAACAATGTATGGTTCGGTTTTGGGACCACTTGGAACCTTGGGATACGTTACAATTTCTAATCGTGAGATTATTTTTTGAAAAAAGCCCCGATGATTTTGTCGGGGCTTTTTTTATGTATTCCGAAATCACTACTTTTGGGAATTACGAAATAGAAAAATTATGACCGAATCATCTCTTGCTTATGAGTGGATACTCAATTTACATTCCTATCTGGCCTATATAGTTCTGGCTCTTTTGATCGTCGCGGTGGTCAACGCCATTATCGGCTTTTCTGGGAACAAACTCTTTACTTTGGAAAAGGATTTCAGAATTGGTCTTTTTACATTGATCCTGGCCCATTTGCAACTATTGGTAGGCTTAGCGCTGTACTTTGTGTCCCCCAAAGGATTACACGCCATAAAAACATTGGGCATGGGCGGATTGGACTCTGCAGCCAGATTATTGGCCGTAGAACATCCCTTCGTTAATATTATAGCGGTCGTTTTGATCACCATAGGTTGGTCACGGCATAAAAAGATACTGGAGGCAAAGGGCAAATTTAAGACGTTTGCCATTTTTTACGGGCTGGGACTTATTCTTTTCTTGAGCCGGATTCCGTGGGGGCAATGGATGCATTAGAAATTATCAATTAAATTAATAATAGAACAAACATGAAAAAAACACTTACAATCGCAATGTTGCTTCTTTTCTCGGTATCGACTACCGTGCTAGCGCAAAAAAAATCGCTTTTCAATGGTAAGGACCTTACTGGCTGGACGATCCACGGTACCGAGAAATGGTACGTAGAGGACGGATTGTTGGTATGTGAAAGTGGTCCGGATAAGCAATATGGGTATTTGACCACGGATAAACCGTACAAAAATTTTGAGCTTACCTTGGAGTTCAAACAAGAGGCCGATGGCAATAGTGGCGTATTCGTCCGTTCTACCGTTGATGGTACCAAAGTAAGCGGTTGGCAAGTAGAGGTAGCCCCTCCCGGACATGACACCGGAGGTGTATACGAGTCCTATGGCCGTGGTTGGTTAATAAAGCCGGCACCAGAAAAAGACAAAGTGCTAAAGGCCGGGGAATGGAACAAAATGAAGATTAGGCTTAACGGTGATACGTTGACTTCTTGGCTCAATGGGGTGGAAATGGTAACGATAAGCGATGCTAAAATAGGTGCCGGGGAAGGCTCAATAGCCTTGCAAATCCATGACGGAGGTGGAATAAAAGTGAAGTGGAAAAACATAAAAATCAAAGAACTATAACACTTATTTGTTGATGGTTGTTGCATTGGCAATCCCTTGCGTTAACCATCAATTGGTATACTTATAACCTCAGATCTATGTGGGCTATCTTAGCACACTAGACCCTGAGGTTTTTTTTATTTAGGGGTCGGGACCGGATTTACTTTCCGAATAAGATAAATATATACCGGGAAGTGGTCGCTATAGCCCCCAGCATAGTTTCCGTTGGCATAGGTCCTGTAAGGATATCCTTTGTAAGCCCCTTTTTGCGTCACAAGATAAGAGGGCCTGTAAATTCCCGATTTCCAGAAACGGTAACTATTATCAGCGGGTGACACAAGATTTCCCGTAAAGAAAATCTGGTCAAACAGGTTCCAGTGGTCACGGTACGCCAATGTACCTACACCTTTTCTATAAAGGGCTTCCATTGGGTTGAATAAATCATGGGGTTCCAGATTGTTGGCATCCCTTTTTGTTTTCAGTGCCTTTTTTAGACTATCATCGATCGGGTCGTCGTTAAGATCGCCCATGCATATAATCCTGGCGGAGGAATCCAATCGGAAGATGGAATCCATAATTTGCTTGTTCAATTGGGCTGCGGCCATTCTGTTGGGTTTGCTACGTGCCTCCCCTCCACTGCGGGAAGGCCAATGGTTTACGATAAAATAAAATCGTTCGTTATCCATGTATCCGCCTACGACAAGCTGGTCCCGGGTATAATCCCTTTCCCCATCGTCCTTTTTTAGAATCAAGCGTTGGCTTTTGTATGTGCCTGGTAAAAATATCGCCTGTTTATACAACAGGGCAACATCTATGCCCCGTTCGTCCGGGGATTCAAAGTGAATAATGCGGTATCCCATTTCCCGTAAGTTGGGATGGCCGATGAGGTCCTCTAGGACTTGTTGGTTTTCTATCTCCGAAAGGCCAATTATATCTGGGGAATTCTGTGTGGTTTTACTGCCTATTTCTGAAATTACCTTGGAAATGTGATCGATCTTTTGATGATATCGTTCCGAATTCCAATGGTCCTTGCCCAAAGGGGTTCTGTCATCGTCAAAGGTTTTGGGATCATTTATGGTATCAAATAGGTTTTCCACATTATAGAATGCAATCGTCCTAACCTCAAAGAAACTACTCTTCTGACAAAATAAAGAAAATGGAAAGAAAAGAACTAAAATATATAAAGGCATTGATTTCATTAAAAAGTAATACTACATGGTTGGTTTATCGAAAATACGTCAATTAAATTAGGAAAATACATCTTTTTTCTTAAATTGATACAAACTAACCAATCTTTCCGATATGCTTCTAAGGTGTTCCTGCATTTTTGTACTCCTGGAAGTGTTATGTCAGCCCTTAATGGCCCAAGAAGCAAGTACGGTGTACGGAACAATTTTGGATCGGTATACAAAGGGTGTCCCGCCTTACGTTGCCATCTCCGTTGAAGGAACTTCTATTTCACAACTGATCGATACCGATGGCAAGTTTAAACTTTTTGTTCCCCTTGCGGGCGAATATGTTCTAAATATATCGGCTACCGACTACATAGTGAAACGGTTGCCCTTAGTTCTTGAAAACAAGGAACTGGATTTGGGGACGATCTTTTTGGAGAGGGACATTACTACGGAAAGTTCCAATAATCAAATGATACTGGGCGAAGATGATATTTCCGAGGAGGAAACTGTTTCTCTTGCCTCAGGGATTTTACAGGCCACAAGGGACGTATTCCTCAATCGGGCCGCTTTTGATTTTAGTCAGGCTTTCTTTAGGGTACGCGGCTATGATTCCGAAAACGGGGCGGTTCTTATCAATGGTATTCCGATGAACAAATTAGTGGACGGTCGCCCTCAATGGAATGATTGGGGCGGACTCAACGATGTGACAAGAAATCAGGAATTTACTTTGGGACTGCAAGCTTCGGATTACAATTTTGGAGGGGTTTTGGGATCGACGAGTGTAGATACCAGGCCCTCAGGTTTTAGGCCTGGGGCTCGACTGTCCGCATCCGCTTCCAATAGAACGTATTCAGGTCGCTTTATGGCCACCTATAATTCTGGAATCCAAGAAAATGGATTATCCTATAGTTTATCAGGGTCCAGAAGATGGGCAAAGGAAGGTTATATGGACGGAACCCTCTATGATTCGTATTCCCTTTTTGGGGCTCTGGAATATCGAATAGATCCAAATAATAGTTTGCTGCTTACCGCAATTTTTGCTTCGAACCGTCGTGGACGTTCCTCGGCCGTTACAGAAGAGGTTTACAATCTGGTGGGCAATAAGTACAATCCCTACTGGGGAGAACAGGAAGGAAAAATTCGGAACTCCAGGGAGCGTAAGATTCAGGAACCCATCCTTTTGTTTAATTATTTGTATGCTTCCGAAAAATTCGCCCTAAATACGGGGATTTCTTATCAGTTTGGCACCTATGCCAAAAGTAGGGTGGGGTATTACAATGCCCCCAGTCCAGATCCAACCTACTATAGATACTTGCCCAGTTTTTACATTAACAGTCCTATCGGAGCCAATTTTATAAGTGCCAACATGGCCAAGGATGGGTTCTTGGAGGATCCACAATTAAATTGGAACAAGCTCTACATTGCAAATTTCAGTCCCTCCAATCAAGGGAAGGCCGCCTATGTACTATATGACGATACTGTCAATGATAGGCAGTTGAGCTTTAACAGTATCGGAAACCTATCCCTATCCGAACATTTTAAAATGGATTTAGGTATAACCTACAGGAAGCTTGCCTCGGATAATTATGCCCAATTGGAAGATTTGATGGGGGCGGAATACCATGAGGACATCGATCCCTTTTCCGACACAAAAAATGACCTGGACGGAACGGTCGAAAAAGGGAAAGGGGATATTTTTAATTATCACTATGAAATTGATGTAGATGCATTGGACGCCTTTGTCCAGTTGCAAGTGTTGTTCAATAAATGGGACGGATATATATCGGGAAGCTATGCCAACAGAGGTTACCAAAGAAATGGGCTGTACCGCAATGAACGATTTCCGGATAATTCGTATGGATATGGAGAAAAGCTCAAGTTTTCCAATTTTGGGATCAAAGGGGGATCTACCTATAGAATTACGGGAAGGCATTTCATAGTAATTCAGGGAGCCTACATAAACAGGGCTCCTGTAGTGAAGAACGCCTATGTAAACCCGCGCGAAAATAATCAGGTAGTCCCCAACCTTCAAAGCGAAAAACTTGTGTCGGTCGATCTTAACTATTATTTGCGGCTGCCCAAACTGATGGGGCGGCTTAGCGGATTCTACACTCGATTTCAGAACACCACCGATATCAATTTCTTCTTTGTTGATGCAGGGGTGGGGTCGGATTTTGTGCAGGAAGTCGTCACGGACCTGGACAAGCTGTACATGGGGATCGAGCTTGGTTTGGAATACCAAATTTCTGCTGCGGTCAAACTATCCGCGGTGGCCTCCGTGGGGAAATATCTTTACGCCAGTAATCCATTCGTGGCCATAAATTTTGATACCGCAGGTGCCGAGGAAGATTTAATAAATCCAGATGGCAACGTAGATCTGGGAATTTCGAAAATTAAGGACTACAAATTGGCACAAGGCCCCCAACAGGCGTACGCTCTAGGAATAGAATACAGGGACCCCAAATATTGGTGGGTTGGGATGACGGCAAATTATTTGGCCGATAATTATCCAAGTATTTCACCGATACTTCGCACACAAAGTTTTTATCTTGATCCTGAAACCGGACAACCCTTCCCAAATGCGACACCTGAAAAAGTAGACGAATTATTGGCCCAAAAACCACTTGACAATTTTTATTTATTGAATTTGATAGGCGGAAAATCCTGGTTGATCGACGGCAAGTACATTGGCATTTTTGCTAGCGTAAACAATGTGTTCGATACCGTTTTTAGGACCGGGGGTTACGAACAGAGCCGCAATGGCAATTATGGCCAAATGGCACAGGACAATCTAAGTGGATCGCCCTCCTTTGGCCCAAAATATTGGTACGGCTTTGGCCGTACCTACTTTTTGAACGTGGCAATAAGTTTTTAGGAATTCCTGCCGGGTTTTAATAAACGTGAAGTCATATAAAACACAATGAAGGATAACAGGTTATTGATGAAAGCAAACACCTTCCGTGCCATATCAATTCAGGTTTTGGCAGGATTGGTTCTGCTTTCTTCCTGCGTCAAAAGCAGGGATTTTGATCCACCCGAAGCCCAATGCGCCAATGATTTGGTTGCCAACACAACCATTCAGGAAGTCAAAAACTTGTTTGTGGACAGCACCGTGGAGATTCAGGAAGATCTAATTTTGGAGGGCTATGTAATTTCTTCGGACAAGGAAGGCAATTTCTTTGGCAATCTTCACATTCAGGATCATCCGGACAACCCGACCCAAGGTTTGGAAATCGAGATAGACGTCAGGGATTCCCACTTGTTTTATGGGGTCGGTCAAAAGATCTTTATCCGTTTAAAGGGAATGTATCTGGGAAAGAGTAAAGGTGTTTTTAAGATCGGGGGAGTGTTTACTTCTTTTGGGAACCTATCTATAGGTCGACTTCCGGCCACTGTGGTGGACCAACATCTGTTCGTTGCCTGCGAACCTCCGGTGACCATCGCTCCGTTATTGGCCAACATTCAGGAATTGAACGACGGGATGATTAGCACATTGGTCCTATTTGATGGCTTGGAGATCGTGGAAGGCGAAGTGGGCCTTCCGTTCGCGGAGCCACAAGAGGAAACCGAACGAACGTTAACGGATTGTGACGGGAATGGGATTGTCCTTTTGAACAGTGGTTATGCCGATTTTCAGACCGAGCCATTGCCAGAAGGCAACGGAACCATCACGGGGATATTGACCAAGGAAGCCAATACCTTCCAATTGGTGATCCGCGATTTGACGGATATGGATTTTACGGGCGAGCGTTGTCCACCCGATCTCCAGACTTCCAATCAGGTGTTCATTTCAGAATTGGCCGATCCGGATAACAACAGCGGCGCCCGATTTGTAGAACTCTATAATTCCGGTTCAATGCCATTAAGCCTAAAGGGGTGGTCACTTCGCAGATATACGAACGCCAATACGGAGGTGAGCTCATCAATTGATTTAACCGATTTCACGATCGATCCGGAAAGTACCTTTGTCATATCACCAAATGCAGCCGAATTTGAACTAGTCTATGGTTTTCCTCCAGATCTGGGCGTAAAAACCAACAGCCCGGCCGATTCCAACGGTGATGACAATCTGGAGCTCGTAGATCCCTTTGGTACGGTCATCGACGCCTTTGGTGTTGTAGGGGAAGATGGGTCGGGAACCAACCATGAATTTGAGGATGGCAGGGCAGTTAGGAATCCAGGAATTATCCATTCAAATCCTGCCTATACTTTTGGTGAGTGGACCATTTACAATGACACGGGTGCATCGGGAACCGTCAATTTGCCCCAAAATGCACCCGGGGACTTTACCCCGGGAAGAATCGATTAAACGGCGTTTTTGGTAATTTTTCAAAGACCTATTGATTTTGCCTTAGCCCTTTGATTTTTTTAGGTAAATTTGAGTGAGGAATTCGAAGAATAGTTTAAGAATTCGAGTCGAGCTTTATTTAGAAAAACCAAAAATACGAGCCCATGAATGAATTTTTCTTTGATGAAATAAGGAATGGGGATTTCAAGGAAGTAAAGTCTATGTTGGCAAAGAATCCTGTACTTCTCAACAGTAAGGACGATCGGGGATCTACTCCATTAATTTTAGCCGCTTATTGTGACGAACCCGAAATCGTAGACTATCTTTTGATACAAGGTGCCAAAATAGATGCCAAGGATGCCTCGGGCAATACGGCACTAATGGGGGTGTGCTTTAAGGGATATACCGATCTTGCCAAGATATTGATAGAGCATGGCGCCAACGTAAACGAACGCAATGCCATGGGCGCAACATGCCTTATCTATGCCGTTACCTTTAACCGGGAAGAAATTGCCAAACTGTTAATAGATCATGGTGCGGACAAAAGTATGAAGGACGTCCGTGGAAATACGGCACTTGATCACGCCAAAATGCAGGGATTGGCTAGTTTGGTGGCATTGTTGGAGACATCCGGGAAAATGGATGGGTCCTAAATGGAAAATAGCCGCGGTTTCTTATGGCCGTGTGTTAACTGCATTGCTCCCCGCGTTTTTGATTCAATTTCGAAGAAGGCAAACCCTGTCCTGCAAATTGTACTGGTGAACCTGCTGTTCCGTCCGAAACGGAGGATGATACCATGAGGAGACCCCAACGGTCTGGGCTACGACTGAATAACTAAGTCCAAAAGTCGGATCGTGGCACTCATGTGGAAATCCCATTTTCACGCAAGATCTATTATAAACCATAGCAACATTCCAAATGGAAGAAAATCAACCGCTGGAACTTATAAAAAGAATAAAGTCCCTTTCGGATACTGGATTGGTATACGCAGAGGATGAATACAATCGGGAACGGTATGAGGAATTACGCGAGATCGGTTTGCTACTGCTCAGTAAGGTTTCCGAACGGCCGTTATCGGCCCTTCGTGATTTTTTTATGCCCGCTGTGGATTACCCCACCCCGAAGGTAGACGTTAGGGGCTTGGTTCTGAACGGGAAGAACGAGATCTTGATGACACAGGAGCTGGAGGATGGTAACTGGACGATTCCCGGAGGATGGGCAGATATAGGGCATACCCCCACAGAAATGATAGTTCGTGAAATTGAGGAAGAAACGGGATTGAAAACAAGTGTAGTCCGTCTTTTGGCAGTCTACGATAAAAAATGCCACCCGCATCCGCCCCAACCATTTTACATTTACAAACTGAACTTTTTATGCAAGATCGAAGGGGGTAATTTAAAACCAGGTTTTGACATGAAGGATGCTGCCTTTTTCCCGATCGACAATTTGCCCGAGCTTTCGCAAGATAGAATTTTAGAAACCCAGATAAAGCAGTTGTATAGACTTGCCACGGAAGGGAACATGGAGGTTTATGTTGATTGAATAACTTCCAAAAATAAAAATATTATAAATGCCCAATAAACTAAACATAGCGCTTATTCAGATTCCCTTATTTTGGGAAGATCCTGAGCGTAACAGGGAATTGTTTTCTAGCAAAATAAAATCGATTACCAATAAAATCGATCTAATAGTTTTGCCCGAAATGTTTACGACCGGCTTTACGATGACCCCGGAAAATATAGATTTACGGGAAGGCGATATAACGGTTGCCTGGATGCAGGAAAAGGCAAAGGAACACAATGCCGCCGTGGTTGGAAGTGTTGTCTTTTTTGAGGCAGGAAACTATTTTAACCGACTCTTTTTTGTTGGGCCAGATGGAAGGGTTTCCCAATATGACAAGCGCCATACCTTTACCTTGGCGGGAGAGGACAAAGTTTACAAAGCTGGGGCCGAAAAACTGATAATAGATTTCAGGGGATTCAAAATATGTCCATTGATTTGCTATGACCTCCGATTTCCCGTTTGGGCGAGAAACACGGTAGATTATGATGTGCTGGTCTATGTGGCCAATTGGCCTACTCCAAGAATTGGGGCATGGGATACCTTGCTCAAAGCCCGTGCCATTGAGAATATGGCCTATTGCATTGGGGTAAACAGGGTCGGCCAAGATAAAACCGGACATGATTACCCCGGACATTCGGCTGTTTATGATGCTTTGGGGGAAGAATTGGTGTTTTCAGAAAAAGAGGAAATACTATTTGCCACCTTAACCCAAGATCATATCGGGGAAACTCGAAATAGACTGCGGTTTTTGGAAGATCGGGATGTGTTTAGTTTAGAATAAATGTTTGATTCTTCTCCCAGTTAGCGCGCAGTTCTATCACCTCTGGAAAGTAGGTAACTTTTTCCGGCTGTTTCTTTTCAAGATAGTTCCCCGTATCCCATTTTCCATTGCTATTGGTGTCGAAGATTATCCGGAAAAGATACTTTCCTGGTTTTAGGTTGGTAAATTCAAATTCATTCTTATCATCCGTTTTAATTTCCCGTTTTAAATCTCCCTTTTCATCCGTTAATTGTGCAATGACAGGGAATTCGATGTCACCTTCCACGGTTAATTTTAAGTTGCCAAAATCGGCATAACTTCCAGTTGACAGCGATGTGGACAGACTGTCGTTTTGGATTCCAAAAAAGTCCTCAATGGCCCCTGGCAGAAGTTCCATCTTGTATTTTTCATTGGGCTCTACCTTAAAGTCGACTTGCATCCTGTTGTTCAAGGTGTCCAAATTAACACTAAACGCTACCGCGGTTGTATCTTTGTTAAAGAGACTTATTTTAGAAGAATCGATTTTAACAATAGGTGTTGTGGTAGACGAAATATAGTACGGATCGCTAAAACTTAAGTTGCCGGACTGGTTTGGTGCAAGTTTCAAGGAATCCGTGCCCACTTTGCGCGACTTTACCGTAAAGGTGTCTATGATTCTTCGTTTTTCGTTGGTTACCTTGAACACTATAGAATCCATGTCAAACGGAGTAAACCAATAATTTAAGGTATCCTTGTTGGGCTCCTTCCTCACCATGGTCCTTACGCTATCAGGAATACCGGACAGGGGGGTAATCTCCATCTCTTTAGCATCTCCAGAATAACCAAAAATTATTTTGTTCTTGGCAGCAAAACTGGGTACTGCGGCACTGTAATTTGGAATTTCCTTGAACAAGGTCAACACATAGGTGCTGTCCGTTGGTATGGTAACCGTGTCATTTAAAAATCCAATTTTGTCCACTTTTTGATTGAACATATTGTCATTCCCCTCATCCTTTATGGCAAACATGGCGTACTTCCCGGCCTTCAGGTATTTAAGGCGAAAAACTACGGCACTGTCCAGCGTATTGGTCATATAGTTGGGGGGTCTTTTGTAGACGGTACTATCCGTATAGGTACTATCAATTTCGTACAGCATTACGCTTATGAACGAATCGGCGGACCTGTTAAAGGCATCCTTGACAGCCCCGGCGACCATAAGGGAATCAATATAAGTCCCGGTGGAAAATACATACGTAAGGAAACTGTTTGGGTTTCCTTCGTTATTGTCAATAATGCTCCGACCAAAATTTAAGGTATAGGTCGTGTTCTCCCTTAGGGTATCCTTAAAAGTCAGTTCTACATATTTACTTGGGCTGCCCTGGGGCGTAATTACCGGAGGGTATTTGAGGGGAGGGGAAACGATAAGCTGTTTCTGTACGTCCTTGAGTTTTATGTATTCATCAAAATAAAGCCTTATTTTTTTTTCCTTAAAGTTAATGGTCATGTCCTTGGGCTCGGCTTTGATCAACTTTGGGGGGGTAATGTCCTTTGGACCACCCGTCGGAGTGCCCCTCCTGGCACATTGGACCAAGGCAACGACCAAAAGGACCATAAAAAGAGTTCCAGAAATACGTCGTAAGGATCTAAAAAGGAATACTCTGTACATTTCTACTTGTTCTATTGCTCTCCACCCGGGTTAAAAATACTCATCTTAGCGCTGCGATGCTTGTGATTTTTACTTTGGTGGCAATAAAAATAACTGCGTAAAATTTGCCCACCTAATTTCTTTTCGGACCCTAACATATCAACCGAAAAAATCCATGGCAAAGAAACAACTAATTTGGGTGCACGACAAATTTACGATTCTGATCCATAGAACGTACTTAATATGCTCCCGATGAAACGAGCATTAATAAATTTTTTAATGGGAGCCCGCCCGAAAGGGTCATTCCGGAGGGAGTGGGGACGATTTATGCAACAACCGCCATAGTGGCAACATACACCGTTATGCCCTCCACTTCATTTAAAGTCCTGGCACAAGCCTCCAAGGTTGCGCCGGTCGTTACAATATCATCGATAAGAAGCACGTTCTTGTTTTGCAGGAGCGTAAGGTCTGAAAGTGTAAAAAGGGCCTTATCGTTCTGCCATCGGTATATACGGCTCTTTTTGGTCTGGGTTTTGGTGTTTGCCGTTTTTATAAGGGCGTTCGGAGTAAAGTCGGCTCCCAAGTGGTAACCTAACCGTTCCCCAAAGAGGGTAAGTTGGTTGTACCCCCTTTTCCTAAGTTTCCTTAGGTGGAGGGGCACAGGAACGATTGCATCGATAAAGTCGACCTGCTGTTGTTCCTTTAGTATTTGTCCAAACCAATCCCCTAAAAAGGTGCCGATCTGTTGCTGATTTTTATATTTAAGATGATGTATTAAGTTTTTGACAATGCCATTTTTGGTAAAAAAAAGGAAGGAATTTGCCTTTTTCACCCTTGCCCTGCCATAGAAAATACGGTCAATTGGGTTTTCATCGATAAAATTGTACTCGGTGAGTGGTAACTGATTCCGACAAACGGTGCATAATAATCGTTCACCTTTACCCATAGGTGCATTACATCCAAAACACCCCCTTGGTACTAGGATGCTGTTGATATCATTTAGTATATTTGAAAACTTGTAACGTACCAAAATCTTAAAGATAACCTACTTAACCGACCTACTAGTAAATGGATGTTCAAGATACTAAATTTAACTATAAGATAGTCCTTGCCGCCTTGGTTGCCGTGATCGTTGGGGTGCTTATAGCGTTTTATTACAGCTATGCGCAATCCAGAACACAGATCAATTACATGGAGCAGGAAAAGACCTTGTTGACCAAAGATCTTACTTTGTTGAGGGCCGAAGTAGATAGGCTTTCTGCCTTGAACGAGGTAAACGATATAGAGCTTCAATCTTCCAAATATCGCATTCAACAACTTTTGGACTCTGTGGGAAGGCTCAGTTTTACCATAGAAAAACTTAAGGAATACAAAAAGGAACTTCGAATACTCGAGGCCAAGCACGATAGTCTAAAGCTGAAAAACAATTTCCTCAAATACAATAATATGCTCCTGGCGGATAAATACGACGAAACCAGGAAGAAGATAGAGGAGTTAAGGGGAAAGAGCAGTTCCCTTGCAGAGGCGGAGGCGCTGCTGCGCCAAAAGAACCGCGAACTCAGTACGGAACTTAAGACCAAGAACTACTTGAAGCTCCAAAATGCGGAAGGCAGTGGTTTTAGGATGAGGAGCGGACGACCCATTAAAACAAATAAGGCTTCCATTATCTCAAAATTAAGGGGCTGTGTTACAGTGGCCGGAAACCCAAATACTACTCGGGAGGACCGGGTGCTCTATTTTCAGTTCTTGGGTCCTAACATGGGGGTTATCGAGGATAATGCCAATACCATCAATGTAAATGGCAATACGTATAGCAAGAAGGTCGAATTGGTTTTTATGGGACAGGAATTGAACGTCTGTGATGTTATAACCATCCCGGAGGGATCTCTCTCCGAGGGAATCTATACCCTGAATGTTTTTGAGAACGAAAGATTACTTTCCACTGCTGAATTTGAGTTAAAATAATCCTCAAAGTCCGGCACTTTCATATTTTTTGTAGGGAAAATTGTCCATTGGTATTTTATACCCATGGTCCATTTGTGGCGCGAAACACGTTAGTGTAAAGCGCCTGGCAACCTTTGGACAACCTACAAGTATTGGGAACGGCGTATTTCCAACTAAATTCATTGTAGTATTTACTAAATTGCTTGTAATATTTTACTTTTGTGCCCATGGCAAACCAAGAAGACGATTTTAAAAAGGTCATATCCCATGCCAAGGAGTATGGGTATGTGTTCCAATCCAGTGAAATATACGACGGCCTTAGTGCCGTTTACGATTATGGCCAGAACGGGGCCGCATTAAAAAACAACATCAAGGAGTACTGGTGGAAGGCCATGGTGCAGCTTCATGGCAATATTGTGGGAATAGATTCCGCCATCCTTATGCATCCAACCACATGGAAGGCTTCGGGCCACGTAGATGCGTTTAACGACCCCTTGATAGACAACAAGGATTCCAAAAAACGATATAGGGCCGATGTGCTTATCGAGGACCATGTGGCCAAGATCGAGGCCAAAATTGATAAAGAGGTTGAAAAGGCATCCAAGCGCTTTGGGGATGCTTTTGACAAGGAACAATTTTTGGCTACCAACCCCAGGGTAGTAGAATATCAAGAACAAGCGAGTTCCATTCTTAAGCGGATGGGAAAATCTTTGGGAAATGAGGATTTGGCGGATGTAAAAAATCTAATCGAGGAGTTGGGTATTGTTTGTCCTCTCAGCGGTTCCAAAAACTGGACCGATGTAAAGCAGTTCAACCTTATGTTCGGTACAAAGCTTGGGGCTTCCTCCGAAAACGCCATGGATCTTTATCTAAGACCTGAAACTGCCCAAGGTATCTTTGTCAATTTTCTGAATGTCCAGAAAACGGGCCGTATGAAAATCCCTTTTGGCATCGCGCAAATAGGAAAGGCGTTTAGAAACGAAATCGTGGCACGACAATTTATCTTCCGCCAGCGGGAATTCGAACAGATGGAAATGCAGTTCTTTATCCGGCCAGGGTCACAAAAGGAATGGTACGAAAAATGGAAGGAAACCCGAATGAAATGGCATTTGTCCTTGGGCATGGGCGAGGAAAATTACCGCTTTCACGATCATGAAAAATTGGCACACTATGCCGATGCGGCCGCCGATATTGAATTTAAGTTCCCTTTTGGTTTCAAAGAATTGGAGGGCATACATTCACGAACCGATTTTGACCTCGGAAACCACGAAAAATTCTCGGGTAAAAAACTTCAATATTTTGATCCGGAGCTCAACGAAAGTTACGTGCCATACGTGGTAGAGACCTCTATAGGTGTGGATCGAATGTTCTTGGCCGTATTTTCCAATTCTCTCCAAGAAGAGGACCTGGGCAATGGCACCACAAGGACCGTATTAAAACTTCCTGCCGTTTTGGCCCCTACCAAGGCAGCGGTATTCCCATTGGTAAAAAAAGATGGTCTCCCAGAGCTTGCCCAAGAGATCATAGAAGACCTGAAATGGGATTTTAGCGTACTGTATGACGAAAAGGATGCCGTTGGCCGTCGTTATCGTAGACAGGATGCCGCAGGAACTCCATTTTGCATTACCGTTGATCATCAAACCTTGGAAGACGGTACGGTAACCGTACGGCATAGGGACACCATGGAACAGCAACGGGTGCCAAAGGAAAATGTAAGGCGGATCATTGCCCAGGAAGTGGATATGAAACACTGGTTGAGGAGGATGTCCTAACTCAATTGGTTTTACTGTTATCGACCAGGGGCTCGGGATCGGGTAAATCACATGGGACTTCGAACCGATTCCCCGGATAGTAGGCACCGCCTCCCATATTGTAGCCGTCAACAACTACGGTTTTGGTACAATCATCATCCTTTGAACATGCGGAAAATATTAAAAATACAGAAGAAAAAACCAAGAATATATAGCGCATAAAACTAGATTAAATTCTAAGTTAAAGTAGGTTTTTTTTCTTTCAAAAACACGTCCTTCAACAAAAAATTTAAGCTGTTCCGTTCGGATTGCCTTCGGCAAGTTTGCGTTCCAGTTCGGCCTGGAATTCCTCCATTACGGGCTTCACCGTGCTCTCCGGGAGATCGGCAATTTTGATGTACATCAGTCCATCAACGGAATTATTGAAGAGGGGATCTACATTAAACGCCACTACCTTTGCGTTTTGTTTAATGTATTTTTTGATGAGTACCGGCAGGCGCAGACTGCCTGGCTCTACCTCGTCTATTATCTTGTCGAACTTATTTAAATCGGCTTCGGTCTCGTCGAAAATGAACTCCTTGTCGGCATCCTTCAATTTTACCTTAAAATCTTTTTTGGGCCTAATATATTGGGCTACATAGGGGTCCCAGTAGTTTGATTTCATAAACTCGATCATCAGGGATTTGGAGAAATTGGAAAATTGGTTGCTTATGCTCACGCCTCCGATCAAATATTTGTGTTCCGGATATCTCAAAGTAGTATGTACTATCCCTTTCCACAGTAAAAATAGGGGCATAGGTTTTTGTTGGTACTCCTTAATTATATACGCCCTGCCCATTTCTATGGATTGGCTCATCATCTCATAAAGTTCGGATTCTAGACGGAAAAGGTCTTGTAGGTAGAAGCCGTCGATACCATATTTTTCAAAAATCTCCGAACCCATTCCCATACGGTACGCCCCAACGATTTTTTTGTCCTCGTCGTCCCAAAGAAATAAGTGATGGTAGTAAGAGTCAAACTTGTCAAGGTCTATGGAATTATTGGTCCCCTCCCCAATGGCCCTAAAGGTAACCTCTCTTTGCCTGCCTATTTCTTGAAGAATAAAGGGCATTTCGTCAGCTTTGGCCAAGAAGACCTCATAATTCTTGCTCTGCAATAGGCGGCGGTCATTTTCCCTTAACTTTTCAATCTCACCTTGGATAACCTTTGTGCTTATGGCCGAAGCGATTCTTTTCGGTGCTTTTGGAAGTTTAAGGGAACTGGGAACCTTATCTATAAGTCGTCCTTTTTCATAAGCATTCGCCAGGATATAGGTCTTTCGCCTTAAGAGATCGGAAAATTCTTCCAAGGTTGCCTGATCCTTCTGTGTTTGGACAGATATGGGCTGGCCAATCCTCACTTTTATGGGCCTGTTTTTTTGCGAAGTTACCTCGGAAGGTAATTTGGCCGTTCTAAAGATCTCGTTTATTTTGGATAGCCTATAGAACAAGTGGCTGTTTTTGGCGTGGAAATAAATCGGGACTACAGGGACCTCTGCCTTGCGGATTAATTTTAGGGCCGCTTCTTCCCAAGGTCTGTCCACGATGAGTTTTCCATCCTTATAGGTGGAAACCTCACCAGCGGGGAAAAGTCCGATGGGATGCCCATCCCTAATATAACATAGTGCATGTTTGAACGTGCCCACACTGCTTTTCACATTCCTGTGGTTCTCAAACGGATTAACGGGCATCATGTAGGGTGCCATGGGGGCTATGCGATGCAGTAAAAAGTTGGCCATGATTTTAAAGTCTGGCCGGTGACCCAACATCAGCTTTAGCAATAAGATCCCATCTACTCCCCCCAGGGGATGATTGGAGATGGTAATGAAGGCCCCATTTTTTGGGAGTCGTCTAAAATCCTCCTCTGGAATTTCAAAATTTATTTTATAGTGTTCCAATATAGCATCCAAGAATGCCACACCCTCGAGGTGTTTATGTTTTTCATAAAATTTGTTGATGCCCGAAACTTTGGTTACCCTCATAAGGATCCATCCTATAAAAGTTCCGAAGACCCCATATTTTTCGACATGAATGGCCTTTGCAACTTCTTTAGCGGTAACTAATCCCATGGTATATAATTATTGCGTAGGTAAATATAGGAAAAACCTTAGAGTCAAATTGATTTATACGCATTTCAAATGGAAATACGGGAATTTCCGGACGCCCATTTTTACTTTGCCTAGGTGGCCCAAACGAGACGGGGCTAGGTAAAGCAAAGCCATGGCCTAAAATTTTAAACTGGCAAAAGGGAAATGAAAGATTTGAAAACCCGATTTTCTATTTCTATTGCTTGTCGGAGGTTTTGTAAGGGGATAGCTAAATTATTTTACAACCAATTGCACGGTTTCCCTACCCCTTTGTTCCAATAGAATTTCTCTTCCGTTATGCAAGGAATCAAGCGCCTCAGTATTAAAATGGCGTATGGTATATAGGGAGACCCCTTCGTAATGGGCTACCTTGAACTTGCGTTGTAATTGTGCCAATAGTTCGGTCAGTCTATCAAACCTATTGTCCATACAAACGGAAAAGCTAATGGCGGAGTTCTGTATCAGATCTACCTTCATCTTATATTCGTGGAACAGTTTAAATAGTTCACTGATATTGTCCTCTACGATAAACGAAAAGTCGAGCGAAGACAATTTTATCAATACTTGATTTTTCTTTACAATAAAGCAAGGCACCTTGGGCTCCATACCTACTCCTTTGCCAACGGTAGTTCCTTTGTCCTTAGGGTTTAGAAAAGATTTTACGTGCAGGGGAATTTCTTTGCGCTGTAAGGGCTGAAGGGTTTTTGGATGAATTACCGAGGCACCGTAAAAGGCCAATTCTATAGCTTCCCGATACGAGATTTTGTGGAGCAGTTGCGCCTGTTCAAAATATCTTGGGTCCGCGTTTAAAACTCCGGGCACATCTTTCCATATAGTGACCTCTTGGGCGTTTAGACAATAGGCAAGGATGGCCGCTGTATAATCTGAACCTTCCCTTCCCAAGGTAGTGGTAAAATTGTTGTCATCACTACCCAAAAAACCTTGGGTAATGTTCAATTTGCTGCCATCGATTCCTTGGGACACATATTCCTGCGTTTTTTCCCAGTTCACTTGGGCATCCCTGTAATTATCGCTGGTTTTAATAAAATCCCTTACGTCGAGCCAAGTGTTTACAATTCCGATCTCATTGAGGTATGCACTAAGGATCGTGGTGGAAACCAATTCCCCGTACCCAACTACTTGATCGTAAACAAACCCGTATTTAGGCGATTTGTTCCATGCCAAAAAGCCTTTTGCCTCGTCGAAAAGTGATTTTACCTTTTCGAAAATAGGGTGTTTGGGATTTTCGAATAATTCCGATAAAATTCCGCTATGATAGGAAATCACCTCTTGGAAGGCCAAGGGGAGCGCCTCCTTGTTGTTGAAATAGGAATTTACAACATCCTCCATTGCGTTGGTGGTCTTGCCCATTGCAGATACTACCAACAGGGTGTTTTCATGACCCATTACCTTGAGAACGTTTACCACATTCTTTATGCTGTCCGCATCTTTTACCGACGCACCACCAAATTTATATATTCTCATAAAAAAACCGCTTATTTTTCATTTCCCTGAACAGGGAAATCCATGTCTTTTATATTCCCTAAATAATTTCTTATTCCATTTTCATCCAATTGGACCACGTCCCAATCCCTCAATACCTTGGCACCTTTGCTCTCGTAAAAGGAAATAGCATTCTCGTTCCAGTCCAAAACTTCCCAATTTATACGTTTTACACCCAATTTATGGCCATACTTCACAACTTCGGTAAGCAGGGCACCGCCCAAACCGCTTCCCCTCATTTTTTCGGTGACGATCAAATCTTCCAGATGTAACGCTGGGCCTTTCCAGGTGGAATAGCGTGGATAGACCAGTGCTATTCCTGAAATGGCTCCTTCGGATTCTCCCACAAAGCAATGGAAGAGCTTTTTTGGGCCAAAACCATCATGTTCCAGATCTGCTATGGTTACTTCCACAGCCTGTGCTTCGTTTTCAAAGACAGCCAATTCACGGATCAACCCCAATACTTGTGGCATATCCGCTTTTACCGCTTCCCTGATGATAAAACCCATAAATGTTACAAATAAAACACAAAGTTATAAATTTAAATCGCATACCTTTTGCAAAAACATGGTTGTATCACAAAATAAACGATCTTTGTGGTCAATTAAACAACTTGACTCCCGTTTTATAATAAAATGACACACGAGTTCACCGAATGGCGCATCTTGATAGAAAACGCCTTCCTATACTTTGATTTGGTTAGGGGGTAGCCACAAATTCGGGGAGATCAATAAATAGGCGGACCATTTTGGGAATTCCACAAATTTGCCAAACCAGTGCCATCAATGATCTAATGATCAAAATAGTTTAACGCTATGGAGAAAAAAAACACCACCTTAGGCGAATTCATTATTGAGCATGAATCCTATTTCCCATACTCGACGGGAGAGCTATCCAAACTTATAAATGCCATCCGATTGGCCGCAAAAGTTGTAAACTATGAGGTAAACAAAGCAGGGCTGGTAGATATTCTCGGTGCTGCCGGGGACGTAAACGTTCAAGGGGAAAATCAGCAAAAATTGGATGTCCTGGCCAATGATAAGTTTATCCGTACCTTGACCAATAGGGAGATTGTTTGTGGGATAGCGTCTGAGGAAGAGGAGCATTTTATCAGCATTAACAGCAATGACGAGCAGAACCGTAACAAATATGTAGTACTTATAGACCCGTTGGACGGTTCGTCCAACATAGATGTAAATGTCTCGGTAGGTACTATTTTCTCCATATATAGAAGGGTGACCCCGGTAGGTACACCGGTTACTTTGGAAGATTTTTTGCAGCCCGGAAAAAACCAGGTGGCGGCGGGCTATATTGTTTACGGTACTTCAACAATGCTTGTGTACACTACGGGCCATGGGGTCAATGGTTTTACCTTAAATCCGGCGATAGGGACCTTTTACCTCTCACATCCAAATATGGAATTTCCCGAAACGGGGAACATCTATTCCGTCAATGAAGGCAATTACATCCATTTTCCGCAAGGTGTCAAGGCCTATATAAAGTATTGCCAAATGGAGGAGGGCGATCGCCCCTATACCTCACGTTATATTGGTTCCCTGGTTTCAGATTTTCATAGGAATATGATCAAAGGCGGAATCTATATTTATCCCAAAAGCAGTATCGCTTCCAACGGTAAATTGAGATTGCTCTACGAATGCAACCCTATGGCCTTTTTAGCGGAACAGGCCAATGGCAAGGCGAGTGACGGATTCGGGCGAATCCTCGATATACAGCCCAAGGAACTCCATGAAAGGGTGCCCTTCTTTTGCGGAAGCCGAAAAATGGTGGAAAAGGCCGAAGAATTTATGGCAGGCAAAGTTTAGTTTGGGGATCGTCCATGCCAAAATTGCACTAAATACTATTTGAAAAGATATTATCCCAGAACGTTAACCTTTGGGTCTTAAGCTTTTACTGCATTAAAAAAAGGCTTATCCAAACTTGGGATAATTATAATATTTTAATGGTTCAAAAGATACAAGTAGTCGTCCAAACTTAACTTGCCACTAAAAACTTCGACAGATCTAGAAATGATTTTATCCGCATCATCATGGGAGTAGCCCATCCCTATGGCATATTTCTTGATCAATACCATCTCCCCGGTATCTATAACGTGGTCAGCAAAGATGATCCTGAAAAGATCATATAGCCGCTCCAAACGTTTTTTTGAACTGCTTGGTGGATCTATGGGGTATTTATTGGAATTCTTTATCACTTCCTTGTATTCATCTTCAGTGATATCCAATTTCTCGGCAAACTGGTTAAGTAGGGCGAACTCTTCCTGGTTTAACTCGCCATCTACCGTGGCCAAGGTGGCAATAGCCGCAAAATGAGCCAAATTTCTTCTGTGTTCGCTGTGATTGTATAAATCAATAAAAGACATATCCTCCTGTTTTGATTGGAACAAATATAAATTTTTATAGTGTCATTTATTTGGAAACCGAACAAATATTTCCTTTTAGAGGGATACCGATCATATTTATTCCTATTTAGCTGATCGTTTTGGATAGGAAGGGTTGATCCAACTATTTAGTCCTCCATAGATGTGTATAAAAAATAACCACTTCTTTTGTGGTCGTTGTCATAGCGATTATATTTGCACAAAGGATTGAAGTTGGGCAAATCCAAAATCTCGAATAGTTATGCACGGTCTCCCCTAGTAGGGAAACTGCAGTCTTCCATTGCCGATAATCAGGGAAATATAGTTTTAAAGGGTCTTACCGGGTCCGCACTTTCCTTTGTTATTTCCGAAACTTTCAAAAAGGCCGATACCCCATTTTTATTGATTATGGACGATAAGGAAGAGGCCGCATATCAGCTAAATGACCTGGAACTCCTGATCGGTGAGAACGATGTGCTTTTTTATCCTGGCAGTTATAGAAGGCCCTATCAAATTGAAGAGACCGACAATGCCAATGTGCTTTTAAGGGCAGAGGTACTTAACCGGATCAATTCCAGAAAAAAACCTGCCGTTATCGTAACCTATCCCGATGCCCTTTTTGAAAAGGTGGTCACCCGAAGGGAATTGGATAAAAACACCCAAAAATTACAATTAGGCGATACCCTTTCCTTGGATTTTCTAAATGAAATCCTGTTTGAGTATCAGTTTAAAAGGGTCGATTTTGTAACGGGACCAGGCGAATTCTCGGTTAGGGGAGGTATTGTGGATGTATTTTCATTTTCCAATGACGAACCTTATCGTATCGAGTTTTTTGGGGACGAGGTAGAAAGCATCCGTACATTCGATGTGGAGACCCAATTATCTACCGGATCTGTAAAGAAGATTACTATTATCCCAAATGTGGAGAATAAATTCTTGAACGAGGCTCGGGAGGGTTTTTTAAAGTACATTTCTCCCAAAACTATCGTATTCGTTAAAAATCTGGAATTGCTTTTCGGAAAAATGGATAGTCTTTTCGGAAAGGCAGAGGAAAGTTTTCAGAACTTATCCAAAGAAATAAAGCATGCCGAACCATCGGAACTATTTGTCAGTTCTGCCTCTTTAAGGGAACAATTACAGGACTTTGGACTGGTTCAAATGACGGGGTCAGGAATTCAGGGTATCCCAACTGCCCATTTAGAGGAAATTACTTTCCATACCCAGCCCCAACCGGTTTTCAATAAAAAGTTCGATCTTCTACTGGAGAACCTTAATGACAACCACAACAAGGGCCTTGCTAACTATATATTCTGTTCTACGGAGCAGCAGGCCAAGCGTTTTCACGATATTTTTGGGGAAATAGGGCGAGAGGTACATTATGAGACCGTTGTATTTCCATTGTTCCAAGGGTTTGTCGATAAGGATTTGAACATAGCGTGCTATACGGATCACCAAATTTTTGACCGTTACCATAAATTCCATTTAAAAAACGGTTATGCCAAAAAGCAGGCCATTACCTTGAAGGAACTCAACAAGCTGGAAATTGGGGATTATGTAACGCACATAGATCACGGTATCGGGAGATTTGGAGGTCTACAAAAAATTCAAGTAGAGGGCAAACCCCAGGAAGCCATAAAGTTGGTTTACGGGGACAGGGATATTCTCTATGTAAGTATACATTCGCTTCACAAAATTTCCAAATTCAACGGGAAGGACGGAACCCCTCCAAAAATTTATAAACTTGGCTCGGGAGCATGGAAAAAATTAAAGGAGAAGACCAAGTCCAGGGTTAAAAAAATCGCCTTCGACCTTATCAAAGTCTATGCAAAGCGCCGTTTGGAAAAAGGATATCAGTACTCCCCTGACAGTTATTTGCAGTTGGAATTGGAAGCCTCCTTTCTTTATGAAGATACCCCCGACCAAGGAAAGTCTACGGAGGACATCAAATTGGATATGGAAAGCGAGCGCCCAATGGATAGATTGGTCTGTGGGGATGTAGGCTTTGGCAAGACCGAGGTGGCCATAAGGGCAGCCTTTAAGGCGGTTGACAATGGCAAGCAGGTGGCAGTCCTGGTGCCGACCACCATCCTGGCGTTTCAGCACCACCGCACCTTTACGGAGCGATTAAAGGACATGCCGGTTACCGTGGATTATCTCAACCGCTTTAGGACGGCCAAGGAGAGGAAGGAAACGTTGGAAAATCTGGAATCCGGCAAGGTCGACATTATAATTGGCACCCATCAGCTGGTCAATAAAAATGTAAAGTTCAAGGACTTGGGGCTGCTTATTGTGGACGAGGAGCAAAAATTCGGGGTATCGGTCAAGGACAAACTAAAATCCATCAAGGAAAACGTGGATGTGCTTACCCTGACCGCTACACCTATTCCGCGTACCCTGCAATTTAGTTTAATGGCGGCCAGAGATCTATCGGTTATCAATACGCCCCCTCCAAACCGATATCCCATAGAAAGCGAGGTCATCCATTTTAGCGAGGAAATTATTCGGGATGCCGTTAGCTACGAGATCCAACGTGGCGGACAGGTGTTCTTTATCCACAATAGGATCGAAAATATTAAGGAGGTTGCCGGCATGTTACAGCGATTGGTGCCCGATGCAAAAATAGGTATTGGCCATGGTCAGATGGAAGGCAAAAAACTGGAGTCCCTTATGCTAGCCTTTATGAACGGGGAGTTTGATGTGTTGGTATCCACAACGATCGTGGAAAGTGGCCTGGACGTTACCAATGCCAACACCATTTTTATCAACAATGCCAATAATTTTGGACTTAGTGACCTGCATCAAATGCGGGGACGTGTGGGTCGTAGCAATAAAAAGGCCTTTTGTTATTTTATTATCCCGCCCTATGATATGATGACCAACGATGCCCGGAAAAGGATTCAGGCATTGGAGCAGTTCACCGAACTGGGCAGTGGTTTTAACATCGCCATGAAAGACCTGGAGATCCGGGGTGCTGGGGATATTTTAGGTGGGGAACAGAGCGGGTTTATAAACGAGATAGGGTTTGATGCCTATCAAAAAATATTGGCCGAAGCCATAGACGAACTCAAGGAAAATGAGTTTAAGGATCTTTATGAAAAGGTACAAGGGACCAAAAAGGACTATGTAAAGGATACACAGATCGATGCCGATTTTGAATTGCTCTTCCCCGATGATTACATCAATAACGTTACGGAAAGATTAAATCTGTACACGGAACTGAATCTTATAAAGGATGAAAATGGCCTAAAGAAGTTCGAGGCCGAATTGAAGGATCGGTTTGGGGAATTGCCCACCCCCGCGGTAGATTTGATGGACTCGGTCCGAATTAAATGGATCGCCCATAGTTTGGGACTCGAAAAGGTGGTTATGAAAAAGGGAAAATTAATCGGTTATTTTATTGCCGACCAGCATTCCGGGTTCTATCAGAGCGATGTATTCACCCAAGTTTTGCAATTCGTACAAAGCCGGGGCGATCTCTGCAAGATCAAGGAAAAGCAGACCCGTAACGGGTTGAGGTTGCTGTTGGTTTTTGACAGGATTACCTCTATTAAAAAAGCTTTAAAGGCATTGCAGCCCTTCGTGGAAAAACTGGAAACGGTTGCTTAAAAGTACAGGAGGGTAAGGGTTTGGATTATATAGTGAAACCCCATTGATGATACCCAACAATATTAGGTTGATCCTACGCGAAAGGATTTAATAAAAAAGAAGGAACAAAGAAAAAGGGTATGGGCCAAAGGGTCCCGAAAGATTAACTGAATAGAATCACTATCTCTTTATCCATATTCTAAATAAAAAATTATCCAACAGTCAAAAATACTTAAACGCATGAAACCAAGAGTACTTGCCCTTTTCCTGTTATTCGCAATAGCAGCCTCGGCCCAACATACCATCTCGGGTACTTTTTCCCCGGCTAAGGATTATACTTGGCTAATTGCCTACCGCATTACTTCACATTCCTTGGCATATACCGCAGACACCAAGGTGACCGATGGAAAATTTAATCTGGAGATGAAGCAAAACTATCCAATCGGAACCTATAGATTAGTTTATGCCGTTCCACAGGAGGAGTGCTATTTTGATATTATCTATGATGGAAAGGAGGATATAGAGCTTAAATTTAGCAATGATAACGGGGTAACTTTTGTAAAATCCGAAGAAAATAAGCTTTTCAAGGATTACTTTAAGGAAATTAATGATTTGGAAAATGAATTGTCCGATTTCTATTCGGAAGGAAAAACGGACAAGGCTGGGTTCTCCAAGTTGGTGGAGCAATTGGAATCCGTTCAAACCACCTATGAAACCCAATCCATGGGGCTAGTCTGCCACGATTTTATTGTAGCCAATAGACCTTATCTTCCCAAGGGCTATGAGCCGGTACAGAAATATGTAGATCATAGGAAGCAGCATTACTTTAAGGAAATCGATTTTAATAATCCCATTCTTCAACAGTCCCCTTATCTAACGGACAAGGTGGTCAACTATGTGTTTACCGCGATGCCCTTGGGGGAACTGTCCCAAAAGGAACAAGAGACTTCTATGATGGATAATATAAGGGAGGTCGATAAACAACTAAAGGGTTCGGATGCCGCATTTAAAACCTATTTGTACTACAATTTATGGCAACAGTTAAGTACTGCCGGTCAAAATAGGATTGCCGATTTTCTTTACAAAAACTATTTGAAGCAGTTGGCAACGGTAACCAAACGTGAGGATATCATGACCAAGATAGAGCAGGAAAGTCGGATTCGCATTGGGAGCATGCCGCCCGAGATTACATGGAAGGAAGGCGGGGAATCCAAAAGACTTAGTACCTTGACCGGTTGGGACAACTATTTGCTGATTTTTTGGAGCAGTACATGTTCCCATTGTTTGCACGAACTACCCTTGCTGCACAACTACTTGGAAAGCCATACGGAGCTTTCCTTAAAGGTGATAGCTGTTGGCTTGGAGGATGACGATATCAGCTGGAAAAAGGAATCGGCCAAGCTAGATGGATTTACACATGTAATCTCGTTGGGGAAATGGCAGAGCAAATATTCCCGGGAATACGGGATAGACCACACCCCTACCTTCTTTATTCTGGACAAGGAAAAAAACCTGGTTGCAGAACCGGAGGATTACAAAGGGGTAATCTCGTATTTGGAGAAGGCACAAGGGAAATAAGGGCAAGTTCAAGTGTCAAGCTCAAGTTCAAACGCCAAATCAGGATAACCCCAAACCGAACAAGAACTACAGGGTCTTCAAATCCTTTATGGTCCTAAAGGCAACGTCTACCTGTTCGTCATTGACGAGAATGGTAAATTCGTTGGTGGTTGATATAACCTCGTATAAAACGATTCCCTCCCAAGCCAAACGTTGAAAGATAAAGTAATAGATTCCAGGTACCGATACATTTTCGGCAGGCAGTTTTACGGTGATGGAAGAGAGATGGGTTGCCTTTTGCGTACATTTTTCATGTTGGAACAACCTTTCGACAGAAGCATCCAAAATATTGCTTACTACAATATTGGTTTCATTGACTCCCCTGGAAGAGGTATAAAAGACCTCCTTGTTTTTACTAACTTCCTTTAATAATTGGGTCTGGCTTTCCAAGATTGTTTCGGATACCAAAAAGGTGAAATCGGTAAGGGAGGAACGTACCGTAATTTCTCCGATATTCTTTAAAACCTTTATGATCTTATGCGTTGCCCTAAATTCCAGATCGTCGGAAAGTCGTTTTAAGGCCATTACGATGGCCCCGTTTCTGACATCCTTTCCCAACTGTTCCTCGATATCGGGTTTTACAATTCTAGAGAGTGATGTTAAGTTAATAATGCCCTGGGACAGCGCACTTTGTAAAAATGGTTTTTTTTTGATATAGTCCTCTACGATGGACGAAATGGTTTTCATTGGAATTAGTTTTGTGCGAAAATAACAAAATGTTATAAATAAAACAAATATTTATGAAAATAAACCTAATGAAATTCATAGGTTAAATGGCAGATTGGAACACATCAAATTTGATGGGCGAACAACAGGTAACAAAAGTACTGCTGCTATTAAAAATGGTAGAATGCATTTTCAAGATGTTCCAGTTCAAAGGTGCCCTGATGCTTATATACCGTAATAATGTCGAACCGGACCTCCAGATCTAAATTATGGGTCAGGACATAGTGGTTGGTGGCAGTAACCAACAATTTTATTTTTTTTGCGGTTACCGTTTCTGCAATATTTTCAAAGAAAAGGGAGCTTCTCGATTTAACCTCAACGATTGCAAGAATTCCATCCTTTTGGGCAATGATGTCGATTTCCGCCTTTAAGTAACGATAATTTCTATGAAGTATGCGATAGCCGTGCTTTATTAGAAAATCAATGGCCAGCAATTCCCCTTCTTGTCCAAATTCGTTGTGTTTCCCCATAGGATTGACTTAAAAATCATAAAATGATATGCAGTTCGTCGAAAATACAGGTGTTTCGTCGTGTAAATTTGCGTCACCATCGTACATTGCCCTGCTGTTTGACGAAAATACTCGGAACAGAATACTTTCCAAAATATTCCTTCGTTAAATAGTACTAGTGTGTTTTAAAATGGATGGTTTCCCCAAATCACCGACCTACAGGATATAAATGCCTATCGAACTATGGATTTTTTTGACAATTGCAATACGTCTAGCCTCGCCCCATATACGGTCCCATTGGATCGGCAACGAGCAGAACATTTGTACCGAAGGTTGGGCTTTAGTGCCTCGGTGCAGACCATAGATCAAGCAATCGGTCAGTCGGCTTCTGCCTTGGTGGACAATTTGATCAACCAAGCCATTGGTATGGCACCTTTGGCTCCTCCAGCTTGGGCAGATTGGATCACGACCAATTATCCCGAGGATGATGACCTTCGCAACCAGATAATCAACGATCAGAAATATGAGTGGACCATTGGTTATGCAAATGGCCTGATCAAAAATAATTTAAGGGACCGACTCAGCTTTTTTTGGAGCAATCATTTGGTGACCGAATTGAAAGTATACGAATATCTTCCTTACCTATATTATTATACGGACTGTTTACAGCGCAATGCCATTGGCAATTTCAGGACTTTTGTCCATGAAATGGGAACAACTAGTGCCATGTTGTATTATTTGGATGGAGCCTATAATAGAAAAGGGGAGCCCAATGAGAATTACGGCAGGGAACTTTACGAGCTTTTTACATTGGGCGAAGGCAATGGGTATACCGAGCAGGATATCATAGAAACGTCCAGGGCCCTGACCGGTTACGTTAACCGGGGAGACGTAAAGGCACCGATCACATTCGACCCTACGGAGTTTGATGAAGGGAGTAAGACCATTTTTGGGCAAACCGGAAATTGGGGTTACGATGATGTCATAAACATCCTTTTTACCGAACGACCCAATGAAATCGCAAATTTTATCTGCATCAAGCTTTATGAATTTTTTGTACACCCGGATTCCGATGACAATGCCGGTAACGCTGAGGTGATCATTCAGGGAATGGCGAGCACTTTTGTGCAAAACAATTTTGAGATTGCCCCAGTGCTTTCCCAATTGTTCAAAAGCCAACATTTCTTTGACGATGAGGCTATTGGGGTAATCATTAAGAGCCCCTTTGATATTTCGTTGAACTTGGTCAATGAGACCAATTTTGCCTATACGGACGAGGATGTTTCGTTTATGCTAAACTCGTGCAGGATGCTGGGTCAAGAACTTTTTGATCCTCCGGAGGTCCAGGGTTGGCAGCGGAACAGGACATGGATAAATACCAATTTCATGATCGGGAGATGGATAACTACCGAGGTATTGTTGGAGCGCTTTTGGCAGACAGACAAGGAACAGTTCCGAACTTTGGCCATGGAAGCCGTCGGTGCCGCCAACAGTAGCACCAGTAATCCCCGGATAGTCACGGAAGCTTTGGTAAAGAAGTTTTTGCCCAAGGGATTGCTTACCGAAGCGGACTTTAACAATGCCCTATCCGTATTCACTATCGAGGATGTGCCCGAGACCTATTACGGGTCCGATTACATACCCGGCGGCCAAGGAATTTGGATACTGAGCATCAGTATGGAAGTGCCCACCCAGGTATACCTCTTGCTCTTACATATTATAAGACAACCCGAATTTCAATTAAAATAACACCTACGACCATGTGCAATACCCATCATAGACCTATCAACATCAAGGGCCAGGAAAAACACGATCTGGAGCATAAAGTCTGGAGCAGAAGGTCGTTTTTGCAGGCCTTGGGCATTGCCGGATCTGGTTCCATTATGTTGGGCAGCAATATGCTTACGGCCTCGGCACCTTCGCCCTTAACGGCTGCCATTGCCGCTTCGGAGACCGATAAGATATTGGTGCTTATCCGTTTGTCCGGGGGCAACGATGGTCTTAGTACGGTAATACCCATAGAACAATACGATGCCTATGCCAACGCAAGGCCCAATATTTATATCCCTGAAAGTAAGGTATTAAAGCTTACCGATGAATTTGGGGTCCCCTCCTATATGAAGTCGCTTCAACCACTTTGGGCGGAAGGACAGTTTAAGGCCGTACATGGGGTAGGATATGAAAACCAGAACCTTTCCCACTTTACGGGTTCCGATATTTTTGCCAATACCGATCTTACGACAACTGGGTTTAAAGGCGAAAGAACCGGTTGGATGGGTCGTTTTTTTGAACACGAGTATCCGGATTACCTGATCAATCCGCCACCGGCACCGGCTGCAATACAAGTAGGCAACTATGGGAGTTTGGTGTTTCAGGGAAATGAGACCAACTATGCTTTTGTCACCTCCAATATTGATCAACTGGAACAGATTGCGGCAACCGGGGTCACCTACGATCTGGACGAGACCCTCTTTAACAATTGCATGTACGGGGATCAATTAAAATTTTTAAGGGGCATGGCCAATACCACGTATGAGTATTCTGGTATAATCCATGAGGCCTACGAGCGAGGAAAGAACGAGGTGGAATATCAGGACAATGGCTTTGCAAGGCAATTGGCCCTTTTGGCGAGGTTGATCAAGGGGAACTTGGGTACCAAGGTATATATGATTTCCTTAGGTGGATTCGATACCCATGGCAACCAGCCATTGGTCCACGAAAGATTGATGAGCAACCTGTCAACGGCCGTAAATGATTTTTACGATGACCTGGCTTTTACGGAACAGGACAACAAGGTTCTTAGCATGACCTTTTCCGAATTTGGAAGAAGGGTCTTTGAAAACGGATCCAACGGAACCGACCACGGTAAAGCCGCTCCCACGTTATTCTTTGGGAAAGGTCTTAACGGGAGCGCCTTTGTAGGCGAACATCCCAAATTGGACAGTCCCGATGGTAGGGGGAATCTGGAGATGACCATGGATTTTAGGGACTTGTACGCCACGGTTTTGGCAGAATGGCTCTGCGTGCACAGGGCATTGGTGGAGGAACATTTGCTGGGGTATACTTACACCCCGGTAAATTTGGGCTTTAGCTGTAGCGGTGAGGAGTTTCCGGAGATTGCCTACAGCGATGGGGCACCGACCATTCCTTCGCAACCCGGTTTGCCCACAGACCCCGATGGCGTAGATCCCAACCCGGAATTGTTGGACGCAGTTGTTCATAAGCCTTTTTATCCCGATAGTAATACCCCTTCCATCTACTTGCAGATTCCTTTTAGTGCCCATGTGGATATTCAATTGTACAATATTTTGGGTCAGAATGTGGGAACCTTGTTTAATGAGATGATGATGGAAGGTGCAACAGAAATCAATATAAAAGAACGCTTGCATAGGCCCTTGGCCACAGGAAAATACATTTATAGAATCCAAGTGCAGAACCAGAAAATGAGTAAATCAATTATGGTCGCTTAATCTACGCCCCCGAAACCCTGACCAACAGGGTTGCTATGCAAAGGCCCTTATCGGTTCCGCCCCAAGTTCTATGAATCTTATGGATAATTAGGGAACCGATTGGAGGCCTTTCATTTTTAAAAAAATTATTAGAGCTGTCCTTGGCCCTCACCCTGTCAAAAATCTTTATTTTTGTGCCCAAATAAAAGCTCATGGCACAAGAATTAAAACGCCCCACCAGATATACCATAACTTCGGCACTTCCTTATACCAATGGCCCTATACACATAGGTCATTTGGCCGGTGTCTATGTTCCAGCGGACATCTATGCTCGCTATTTGCGCCTCACCGGTAACGACGTGCTCTTCGTAGGCGGGAGCGACGAGCATGGGGTGGCCATCTCCATGAAGGCCAAGAAGGAGGGGGTAACCCCACAGCAGATTATCGATAAGTACCACGGGATTATCAAAAAATCATTTGCCGACTTTGGCATTTCCTTTGACAATTATTCCAGGACCTCTTTGCCCATTCACCACAAAACAGCTTCGGATTTCTTTACCACGTTATATGATAAAGGCGACTTCTTGGAGGAAACCACGGCACAATTATATGATCCCGAGGCAGAACAGTTTCTTGCCGATCGTTTTGTCATCGGAACCTGTCCCAAATGTGGGCACAAGGAAGCCTATGGCGACCAGTGCGAAAATTGTGGATCTTCCCTGAACGCTACGGATCTTATCGATCCAAAATCAACCATTTCGGGAGCCGTTCCAACCTTGAAGGAAACCAAGCATTGGTTTTTGCCATTGGAACGCTATGAGAATTTTTTAAAGGAATGGATCCTTGAGGGCCATAAGAACGATTGGAAATCCAATGTCTATGGCCAGTGTAAATCCTGGATCGACGACGGCTTAAAGCCACGCGCCGTAACCAGGGACCTGGATTGGGGTATCCCGGTGCCGGTGAAAGGTGCGGAAGGCAAGGTGCTTTATGTTTGGTTCGATGCGCCCATTGGCTATATATCCTCCACCAAGGAATGGGCGGAACGGGAAGGGATGGATTGGAAGCCCTATTGGATGGACAAGGATACCAAATTGGTCCACTTTATAGGCAAGGACAACATTGTTTTCCACTGCATCATTTTCCCTTCCATGCTCAAGGCACACGGCGATTTTATCTTACCCGACAATGTCCCGGCCAATGAGTTTCTAAATCTGGAGGGCCAAAAACTTTCCACTTCCAAAAACTGGGCGGTGTGGTTGCATGAATACTTGGAGGAATTTCCAGATATGCAGGATGTTCTCCGGTATACTTTAAACGCCAGTGCCCCGGAGACCAAGGACAACGATTTTACCTGGAAGGATTTTCAGGCTCGCAACAATAATGAACTGGTGGCCATTTTTGGAAATTTTATCAACCGGGTGGCGGTATTGACCCATAAATACTATAACGGCATTGTTCCAAAGCCGTCCAATTTTACCGAGGTGGACCTAGAAACCTTGGCCACCGTAAAAAAATATCCCGAAATCATTTCGAGTTCCTTGGAACGCTACCGTTTTAGGGAAGCTGGACAGGAACTGATGAACCTCGCCCGTTTGGGCAACAAGTACCTTGCCGACGAAGAACCTTGGAAGGTAATAAAGCAAGACGAAGACAGGGTTCGCACCATCATGTTTACCGCCCTTCAGATTGCATCGGCTTTGGCAATTCTTAGCGAGCCCTTCTTGCCGTTCACTTCAAATAAGTTAAAAAGAATCCTGAACTTCACTTCGACTTCTTCCAGTGACCCGCAGAAGGATCGGGTTGGGTCCCTGAGCGCCCGCCTGAATGAAGAATTCGGGCAGGTAGCCGAAGGGTGGGAGGATGTTGCCATCCAGGATATATTGATTCCGGCGGATCACCAAATCAATTCCGCAGAACTCCTTTTTAGCAAGGTAGAGGACGATGTAATCCAAAAGCAACTCGACAAATTGGAAGCCACAAAAAAGGCAAATGAAACTTTGAACAAAGAGGTTGTTGCCCAAAAAGAAACCATAACCTACGATGATTTTTCCAAATTGGATATGCGCGTAGGGACCATTGTCGAAGCGGAAAAAATGCCCAAGGCCAAAAAGTTGTTGGTTCTAAAAATTGATACCGGCCTGGATGTCCGTACCATAGTTTCTGGCATTGCCGAAAGTTTTACACCCGAGGAAATCGTGGGCAAAAAAGTGACGGTATTGGTAAATCTGGCTCCTAGGGCCCTCCGCGGGGTTGATAGTGAGGGTATGATCCTTATGACCCAAAATGCCGAAGGGAAGCTCGTTTTCCTAAATCCCGATGAGGCGGGGGTAGATAATGGGGAGACTATTAATTAGTGCACAGTTATCAGTATTCAGTTATCCGTATGTAGCAGATAAAAATACAATTAACTATAAACGATTAACTCAAAATCGCGTATTTGGCCTGGCTTTTGTAATGCCTATGGTTCATTCTATAAAATTCCAATCATGAAGAAATTAAATGCACTTATACTTTTTACGTTAACCGTTGTCATTACTGGATGTAAATCCACCCAACAAACAACGGGGAAGGAAACACAAACAACAATGGACAACAGTAGAACTTCCTTGGACTGGGACGGATATTATGTGGGGACCCTGCCATGTGCCGACTGTCCAGGGATTATGACGGAAATGGAGCTGAACGCAGATCAAACTTTTAGTTTAAAAGAAACCTATTTGGAAAGGGATGTTGCTCCCCTTGTCAGCGAGGGTACTTTTTCCTGGAACAAGCAAGGTAGTACCATCACGCTAAATTCCAATGACAATGCCACCTCAAGTTATTTGGTTGGAGAAAATACCTTGATACGATTGGATAGGAAAGGCAATAGGATTACTGGCCCTTTGGCCAAGCATTACGAACTGAAAAAGGAGCAAATTAAGGTTGCGGATACGCACTGGAAGTTGACCGAACTCAATGGACATAAGGTAAACCACAGTTCAGCGTTTATATTTTTTTCGGCCGAAAACAATAGAGTCCATGGCAATAGTGGATGTAATAATTTTTCCGGAATATTTGAGCTAAAGGAAGGAAACCAAATAAGGCTTTCACAAATGGCTTCCACCAGGATGGCATGCCCCGATATGGATACGGAACAAGCCTTTCTTTCCGTTTTGGGTATGGCCGACAATTACACAATTTCGGGAGGAACCCTCTCCCTGAACAAGGCACGCATGGCTCCCATGGCCCGATTTGAGGCTGATTTTTCAGAGAAATAGATTTTAGCTATGCGCTCTATGCTATGCGCTATTCGCCTTAGGCCTTACGCTAAAAACGGGTTTGTTTTTGTCATGCCATACATGCCATGCTGGGCGCCCGCCAATGGAACGGGCAGGCAGTCAAAGCAAAGATGGACACTCTATGTGGAGACAATTAAATATCTAGGCACCAAAATTTAACCGGACAATCCCATAATTTTTAGAATAGCATGATCCCATATATAGTTTCCCACACCCAACTTTCGGAACAAGCCATTAAGAACACGGTTAAGCTGTTGGACGAAGACTGCACAATTCCCTTTATTTCCAGATATCGTAAGGAGCTTACTGGAAATCTGGACGAGGTTCAAATAGGGGAGATCGTTAAGTACAAGGAGCAGTTCGAAGCCTTGGAAAAAAGGAAAAAGGCGATACTAAAGGCCTTGGAAGAGTCCGATGTCCTAACAAAGGAGCTTGCCGAAAAAATAAGTGCTGCCAAAGACCTGGTGCAATTGGAAGACCTGTACCTTCCCTATAAGAAGAAGCGCCAGACCAAAGCGGAAACCGCCAAAAAGAATGGCTTGGAGCCTTTGGCCAAAATAATCATGGCGCAACGGACGGATAATCTCGATTATATCGCTTCCCAATACTTGAACAACGAAATTGAAAACGGGGACCAGGCATTGGAGGGCGCACGGCATATCATTGCCGAATGGATCAATGAGCGTTTGGATATCCGAAACCAGATCCGGCACCAGCTTCAGAAGTTTGCAATAATAAACACCAAGTTGGTGTCTTCTAAAAAGGAAGAGGAAAAGGCACAAAAATATCGGGATTATTTCGATTGGAGCGAGCCGCTCTCCCGTTGTCCATCGCATCGCCTGTTGGCGATTCTGAGAGCTGAAAATGAGGGGTTCTTGAGGGTATCCATTGAAATTGATTCGGAAAGGGCAGTTTCCAATATCGAGGAAAGGATCATAAAATCGGGGAGTTCCTGTGCGGAACATATAAGTTTGGCCATTCAGGACGCCTATAAACGCTTGCTGTTTCCTTCCCTTTCCAATGAAATATTGAAAAATGCCAAGGAAAGGGCGGATGATGAGGCCATTCTTGTTTTCGCAAAGAATTTGAAGCAACTGTTGTTGGGTGCTCCCTTGGGGGAAAAACGCATCCTGGCTATTGACCCGGGCTTTAGGACGGGCTGCAAGGTGGTTTGCCTGAATGCCCAAGGCGATTTGTTGCACAATGAGACCATTTATCCCCACGCTCCAAAAAACGACACCAAAGGGGCCATAAAGAAGATAAGCTCCTTGGCCGATGCATACAAAATCGAGGCTATCGCCATTGGGAACGGAACGGCCTCCCGGGAAACCGAACACTTTATTAAACGCATTGCCTTTAAAAACCCGGTGGAAGTATTTGTAGTCAGTGAGGCCGGAGCCTCCATCTATTCCGCTTCCAAGATAGCAAGGGACGAATTCCCCAATTATGATGTTACCGTACGTGGGTCGGTATCCATCGGCCGGAGATTGGCGGATCCGTTGGCGGAACTCGTGAAAATAGATCCCAAATCGATAGGAGTGGGGCAGTATCAGCACGATGTGGATCAGACCAAATTGAAATCCTCTTTGGATATGGTCGTGGAAAGTTGTGTAAACTTTGTTGGGGTCAATGTGAATACTGCAAGCACATCCCTATTGGCGTATGTTTCCGGGATAGGGCCCAAATTGGCGGAAGGTATCGTGAATTATCGCAATGAGAATGGAGCTTTTTCTTCCAGGGAAAACATAAAGAAGGTACCCCGATTGGGAGCCAAGGCTTTTGAACAGGGAGCAGCCTTTCTTAGGGTCAAGGACGCTGAGAATCCGCTGGACGATTCGGCCGTACATCCGGAAAGCTATTCTGTTGTGGAGAAAATGGCAAAGTCCCAAAAGCTGGGGATAACGGACTTGATCGGGAACAAAAGAATACTACAGGGGTTGGACCTGAAGGATTATGTTACGGAAAGCATCGGTATCCCAACGCTGGTGGATATTGTCCAAGAATTGGAAAAGCCTGGATTGGACAGAAGGGAAAAGGCCAAAATTTTTACGTTCGACCAGAATATCAGGTCGATAACGGATTTAAGGACGGGACAATTATTGCCTGGAATCGTAAACAACATCACCAATTTTGGCTGCTTTGTAGATATCGGCATCAAAGAAAGCGGCCTGATACATATCTCCAACCTGTCGGACGCCTTTGTCAAGGACGTCAACGAACACGTTAGCCTGCACCAACAAATAATCGTAAAGGTTCTGGACGTGGACATCCCCAGAAAACGGATCCAGCTGGGGCTGCACAAGGGGTAGTCGGGGATTTCTGCATTTTTTTTCATTTCTCCCACAATGTGTGAAGTTCCATTATAAGGGGAACTATATACAATTCTACACTAAGCTATGATATATAATAAAAATTATTATATTGCTCCGCCTTGTATTTTTGAGGTTTTACCTATATCCGTGGAAGACATAGAACCATTTAATTTAAACCAGATTTTGATAGGGAAGTTGTCTCCTCATATGGTCCCTTATGTCAAAGTAAAAATATATGGAATAGAATTTGAAGCACTATTGGACACAGGAGCGTATAGGTCACATATTGCCCCCGCGACCGCAAAAGCATTGAATCTTGAAGTTAACGAAACTTCAATGGGAAGATACCCTGTTGTTGGCAATGTAGAAACAAATGTTTACAATGCAAATTATTTGATAGATGGCATTAGTAATCTTTTTTATGATGAATTTTACGAGCTTCCATACGATTTTCAATATGTTATTGTTTTAGGGTCTAAGTTTATAGGTAGATGTAAAGAGCTAAAGATTACCCCTGAAAGTAAATCATTTGAATTAATATTATAAAATATACTTTAATTACACCAATAAATTAGGTTTTAGTGTAATTAAGTGCTATATTTGTTATATCAAAATGATGTAGCAATGATCAACCAAGACTTCAACTCGATTTTAGAACTTATACAAGCCTTTCCAGACCAACAGTCATGCATAGACCACTTGGAACAATTAAGATGGAACGGGAACGTTGTAAGTCCTTTCGATGCTACTTCTAAGGTATATGATTGTAAGGGAAATAAATATAAATGTAAGAATACTGGAAAGTATTTCAATGTAAAGACCAATACTATTTTTGACAATACCAAAATGCCATTGCAAAAATGGTTCCTTGCTATCTGGTTGGTCACTTCACACAAAAAAGGCATTTCTAGCCTACAATTAGGTAGAGATCTAAAAATTACCCAGAAATCCGCTTGGTTCATGTTGTCCCGAATCCGTCAATGTTTCGGTATTGATGCCAATGTTAAATTGGACAATGAAGTCGAGGCCGACGAAACATTTGTAGGTGGTAAGAACAAAAACCGTCATGCGGATAAAAAAGTACATGGAACTTCCGACGATAAAGCACCAGTATTAGGTATGGTAGAACGTAGCGGAAAAGTTGTTGCAAAACAAGTGCCTAATACGACTTATGAAACGTTATCCGCCGAAATACTAAAATCCGTAAAAGACACCGCTAAACTTTATACTGACGAATATACCTCATATGACAAATTAAAGAGGGTTTACGATCATAGCACGGTAAAGCATAGCCAACACCAGTATGTTAATGGACGTGTCCACACGAACACAATAGAAAGCTTCTGGGCACTCCTTAAAAGGGGTATCTTTGGAATATACCACTTCACATCAACAAAACACCTACAATTGTACGTTGATGAATTTGCTTTTAGGTACAACAGCAGGACTTCAACCGAAGGAGTTAGGTTTAATGCATTTTTGACTAATTTAGAAAATAGAATAACTTATAAAGAATTGATCAATGGCTAAAAAATTAAAAGCTACCCATGAAGGGGTGTTAAAAATAGGAGAATCGACACTAGATGTTGCCGTATTAAATAATGGAAAAAGAATAATAACGCAAAGTGCGGTTTTTAAAGCTTTGGACCGTCCAGTAAGGGGAAATCCTAGGTTGATCGGTATCCCTGTTTTTATGGATGCAAAGAACCTCCAACCCTTTATAAATAAGGACTTGGAGGCTGTGATCGGTAAAGTTGAATATTTAGATAAAAAAGGGAAAATACAAGAGGGATACGATGCAAATATATTGCCATTAGTCAGTGATCTGTACCTACGCGCTAGGGAAGCAGGGGTTATAATACAGCCAAACCAACAAGAGACGGCACAACGTGCCGAAATACTTGTTAGGTCGCTTGCTAAGATCGGTATATTAGCTTTGGTGGATGAAGCTACCGGATACCAATACGATAGGGAACGGCAAGAGCTACAAAAAATTCTAAAACTTTACATTTCAGAAGAATTATTGCCATGGCAAAAAACTTTTCCTGACGAATTTTATATACAGATATTCAGATTGAACGGTTGGGAGTATAATTCGGAAATGATAAAGAAAAGACCCGGAGTGGTTGGTCATTGGACAAACCAATTGATATACAATAAACTTCCACAGGATGTTTTAAAGAATTTAAAAAACAAAACCCCAAAAAGTGAAGCGGGGAACTATACCGCTAGATTTTTCCAAAGCTTGACCCCTGATATTGGAAACTCACATTTACAAAACCAACTGGTTTCGGTTGTTACTTTAATGAAAATATCAAGAGACTGGTCTGACTTTCTGGATAAGTTTAATCAACTATATGGTCAGACACAATTTGATTTTCCAGAAGAAGAAAAGGAGCAACTATCGGATTTCAACCAAAAACTAAAGAAAGGTTTGGATTGGAATCCTAATGATAATTAAAAATTATCTTGATTTTAAGAATTGTGTTATTATTCCAGTAACCCCAAATGCGGTAATAACAGTTCCTCCCCATTCAAATCCCATGTATATGGTGTAAGCCCCAAGAATAACAACAGATACAAATATTGCAAAAGCAAACCATTGACCTCTTTGTCTTAATGAAAAATCTTTATCCATAAATTTTTCATCCATTCTATGTTGGTGCTTTTGTTCATCGACAACCATTTTTTTCATTAAATCAGTTAGAGAAGGATCAATTTCATGATAATGTTCATAATCCTCCGGACTCGGGTACGGGCCTGATTTAATTGAAACTTGCTGGGAAACCATTCTAACAAGCCCCCTAGCTTTGTTTGATGATTTTAACTCTGGATAAGCTTGTAGTACTTGTTTGGTTAATTGTTCAGTATGGTTTGGCGGGTTGTTTTTAGACATACTACTTACAATGTTCAAGGATTTTAGAATCCTTTCTCTTATTTCTGACTTCGGAAGACTTTATTTCATTTAATCCATGACTAAAATATCCGCCTACACGATACCATACATCGGATATTGCATCTTGTTTTTCAACTCTTGAAAAGCCAGATCCTAATAAATCAAAAGATGACTCAACACCTTCAAAAAAAACACTGAAATTTCTTTTCTTTGTTTTCATGGTTGTTTTTTAATAGATAAGACTTACTAAATTTAAAGCACCAAAATTATGCTTTTTATTATAAGTACGCTAATACGGTCTTTAAGTTACACAATAAAACGTTAATCTTTGTATTTAAGTACTTTAAACATAAAGATAAATTAGATCAATTGCTTATGAGGTAGTTAAAATAGATTCTAAATGATTATTAAAAGCATAACTTATACCAATATACATATATTTATTATATTTACTATATCATTTAACAATGTTCATTGATAGGTAAGAATTCATTTTGACCGTAAAGGTCGGCAGGATGCTTATGGGGCACAAACTGAATTAGCGGTTCGGCTACCATAGATTGGACAACTTACATATTAAAAAAAATGCACATATCACGTGCTGAAATCAAACTTTTCTTTCTAGTGTAAACTTATATATAGTTCCCATTATAAGGGGAACCATATACAATTACAAACGACTACAAACGTTTGTAACCGAATATAAACGAAAGTAATCAATTCCCAACCGAATCTACTGATAATGGGGTTGTAGGTTTGTACCGTTGAGTTCAAATAAAGTTTTCTACTTCCAGGAAATGGATTGAACACGACTGAAAAGATCCTGAAACGCGTTCAGGATTAAGTATTAACTGTTTAACCTTTAAAACCTATTATTATGAACGCACTTAGAAACAAAGTACAGTTGATTGGACACTTGGGCAACGACCCAGAAATTGTAAACTTGGAAAGCGGCACCAAATTGGCCAAATTTTCCATCGCTACCAATGAGACCTACAAAAACGCCCAAGGCGAAAAAGTAGAGGACACCCAGTGGCACAATATCGTCGCTTGGGGCAAGACTGCCGAAATCGTGGAAAGCTACCTCACCAAGGGCAAGGAAGTCGCCATTGAGGGCAAACTCACCAACCGCTCCTATGAAACCAAAACAGGGGAGAAGCGATATATCACAGAGATTAAATGTAACGAACTGTTGATGCTGGGGAAATAGAACCCCCTCGGTACTAGATTTAAAATCCCCGTCTTTTCTTGGCGGGGATTTTCGTTTTTATTGCAAAATGGCGGAAGAAAAAGCTCCCCCTTTCTCCTCCTTCAAAGGGGGAATCCCCCATTTACTATACCTTAAACTTTAAACCTTTCCTGCCTACTGCAACCAGACTCTGCTTACTGAACCTTAATTCCTCCTATCTATCACCGTCACCGGCTTTCTGCCCAGTTTGGAAAGCTTTAGCTTTTCAATCTCCTTGGGGGCGTGGAACTCAATTTTTGGGGTAACCCTCAATTTGGACCTGAAATGATCCTTTATGTTTTGCAATAATGTCTCAGAAGGTTGTTGGCAGGAAATTTTCAAGAGAATTTCATCGGTGCCGATACTGTTGTGATAAATTTCGATTACAAAACTTTCTACTTCCCTAAAATTGTTCAACACATTATCCATGGCTGGCGGGTACAAGGTAGTGCCCTTGTATTTGATCATCTGCTTGCGGCGTCCCATTACCGGACCAAGGCGTAGCGTGTTCCGGCCACATCTGCAGGGCGCTGTATGTGCCATGACCATATCCCCCGTCTTAAAGCGCAATAAGGGCATGGCCTCTACCCCCAATGTGGTAATCGTAAGTTCGCCCACCTCCCCTTCAGCTACAGGCTGGTCTTTCTCGTCCAAAATTTCCACGATGATTAGCTCGGGATGATGATGCCCTCCCCGTTGCTCCGGGCACTCCGTAAAGGCAGTGCTCATTTCCGTAGAGGCGTAGGTGGAATACAATTGTAAGTCCCATTCACCCTTAATTTTTTGTCCCAAGGTGTTTAGGGAGAAATCTTGATCCCGAAGGGATTCACCTATACAAATGGCTCCTTTTACACCAGAAGATCTTAAGTCGATCCCCTGTTGCTTGGCATATTCAATGAGTTTTAGCAAAAAGGAAGGCACAACGATAAGGTAGGAAGGCCTGAATTTTAGAATGGTATCCCACTGCAGTTCTGGAATTCCGGCCCCTACTCGAATAATTCCCGCTCCCAGTTTCCTGGCCCCCAAGAAATAGGCTAGTCCGGCCATAAACCTGCGGTCCATTGTGGTGGTCAATTGTAGAATATCGTGGGGCATCACCCCGGCACAGGCAAAGGAGAGTGCTTCGTTATAGGCCAGTCGTTCCAGATCTTTATCGGTCAGGGCAAAGGTGACCGGCTCTCCCATGGTGCCGGAGGTGGTAACGTAGTCAATGATCTGGACCTTGGGCACACAAAGAAAATCGTCGTTGTTCGCCTGCAGCTGTTCCTTGGTGGTGACAGGTATTTTGACGAGGTCTTCCAAAGAGTTTATGTCCTGTGGTCGCACGCCTATTTGTTTAAGGACCCTTTTGTAATAGGGTGAATTTTTCGCCACGTATTCCAGAAGTTCCTTTAGTTTTTCTTCTTGGAAGGACTTAATTTTGGAAGAGGTGGTTCTTTCTATTTCTGGGATCATAAGCTCAATTTCCTTTTTATTTTTTTGATATGGGCCTCCACGGATTCTTTTTCTGGAAGGGTGGTTATCACTTTGGATTTTGCTGCCTCAAATGCCTTTAAGGCGACCGTATAATATCCGTGTTCGTAACTGTATATCCCCACCAAATAATATGCTTCCCAAAACTCCGGATTCAGTTGTTCCAAACTATTTAAAACGGCTGGATCAAGATGTTCCTTAACCTTTATCGCATCCAGTACCTTTTCCCTTACCACCTTATACTCCTGATAATCCTTAAATGCCCTACTGTACTGAAAGGGGTCCTTTTCGATGGCAAGATCGGGGACGCCCATGGTTTTTACGGGATGGTCCGGTGCTTCCCGGAATACCTCGTTGAGGTCGTACGCAACAAACTCTCCCAATTGATAAGGATTGGAGGACACCCAAACCAATCGCTTTGTGGGATTGAAAACAATGGCGTGGTGGGCAATTAATTGGTTAAGGGCCTTTTCGTTGCCGTAACCCAGAGGTTCGTCGTGCAGACCCTCTTTGTTCCTTAAGATATCCACAGCCACTTGGGGCGTAATTTTTTTCTGTTCGCCCAAAAGTTCCTGTAACCGCTCGTACCGATATTCGGAATGGCTATCCTCAATGTGTTTCAGGTTGTTTTTATCCTTGGCATAGGAAGCACTCTGAAAGTGGTTGGTACAGATCAATTGGTCGGAATTTGGCACCTCGTAAACCCCAAAATTATCGGGGGAAACCTCAATGATAATGGCTTTGTTATCATGGGCACTCCCCACTAAAATGGATTCCGACACAAAAACAGATCGCTTTTTGGCGATGGCGATAGCTTCTTGGATGTTGGAAGCGTATTGTAAAATTTCACGTGTCAATAAAGTCACCGGAGTTTTGGCAACCAGGGGAATTTTGGATGCCCCCGCATTGATGGTCGTGGTTAACCCTTGGTCATTCATGCCCGATACCACCCCGATCATCCCGCCCCAGGTGACGGACATAAATTTGTGCCCTTCTGTGGGGCGGACAAAGGAAACGATCTTATTTTGGGCAAAGGCATCGCCCATGTAGAAATCGAAATTCCGCCCCAAGATCAGGCTGCCATCCGCGGTCTTGTCGCCCCAAGCCGCAAAGGAAGAGCAGCCCACCAAGGCCAGGTCCTGCATGGCATGGCCAATATCGTGTGCCCCGTGCAAATACAGCAATCGCAGATAAGGAGGAGCGATGTAATCATAGGTATGGGCCGCATAACGGGAAAGACCATAAATTTCTACTTTGTCCTCTTCGGTAATGTTGAGGTACATCTTCCGGTTGTACCAGGCAATAAATTTTCTTAAAAAGTACTGTTTGGTCTTGGAGGGCACCAATTCCTCCACCCTGGAAAAGAAGATGGCTTCCTGTTTGGCGAACAATTCCCTGGTAAGGCTGCCGTTAACAAGGCCCCTTTCCAACGGATTCCCTTCCACATAAAGTTCCCACAGACCCTGTTCGTTTTTTAATAAATGGTTTGATCCAAGTGTATAGGAAGTGTCTGAAATTTTTACCCGTTCAGGAATACTATCGTTGTATCCACTTAGTTCGGGCCGATTGTGGACCGATTTTTTAACCCCACAGGAAACCAATATCAAAACCAACCCTAACAACAGGGAATATTTTTTGATAAAGGTTAGTCTGTTAGTCACGGATTATATGGTTTACTAAAGTATTGGGTTACTTGGTTATTAGGTTATTCGTGCTTTTATGAACACTGAACACTGCAACGGCCTACTATTTAATTGTTTTAAGTTTCTCGTTTCAGGTTAACTGCAATTGTCTACGGTGACTTTATGAAAGATCCGAATTTGCCCTGGTTCTTGGCCCTGGATTCCCAGTTCTAGCTACAGCTAGGTTCTTGTCATTGTTCGTCCTCCTTACAATGAGATTATCCTTGTAATCCACCCATTTTTGCCCGAACATCTTCCGCATGGTATTTTCAAAATGCCGCATAAAAAACACGTTGTACAGCATGGTGGCCACTTTTTGGGGCTGTCTGGGAAAGGCTCTCAAAGTTAATGAAAACCCACTGTCCAGGTACCTAATGTAATGCCAATATCCACTTGGCATGTAAAGTGCATCCCCATGTTTCATATGCACTTGGACGCCGGTCACATATTGCAGGGCAGGATATTTTTTAAAATCGGGATCATCCATGTTTATGGTTTCCAGATTATGGACGGCAAAGGGTATTTTGTACAGATATTTGGTCTGATCAGGGGCAAATAGCGTTACGCTTTTGTTGCCATGGAAGTGAAAATGAACCGCATCCGCCAAATCCATATCGTAGTGCAGTAGTACTTTGGAACCCTCGCCCCCGAAGAACATGGCCGGCAATCGTTTAAAGAATTTTAAACCGATATCCGGGTATTGAAAATCCTTGATCAATTCCGGCATGTGGTCCAAGATGTTGTAGAAAAAAATTCGGAGGTCCGTAGGAGTGGTTTTCAGGAGGTCTATATAGTCGTACAATTTCATATGCTGCACCGGAACGGCGGAATTCTGCTTTCCCTTAGTTGGTTCACTGTTATAGAGCGGCACCACTTGGTCTCCTGCCCTTTGCTGAATGTAGTCCAGGTTCCACTTCGTATAAGCGCCCCAATCTTTTGTAAGCCCTTCCATAAGGACGGGGCGTTGGGGCCTGTAAAAATTCTGGATAAAGGACTCCTTGGAGATATCCTTTATCCGCGTTATCGGGATTGTTTTTAATTGGGCCATAACTATTATCTATTCTATATTATCTGCTTTATCCGATTCATTCGCCTCCCATATTTTCCCCAACAAATAGTCCTTCCCCAAAATTTCCGAACAGGTAATTACCGCCCCAATGGTGACGCCCAAAATGCCGTGCATATTCAGACTTTGGCCGGTAAACATAAGATTGCCGACACGGGTTTTAGGGGAAACAAATGACTTTAGTGGATTCTCCACGTCCTTTACATAACCGTACATGGATCCGTGGTGGCTAGCAATGTAGTCCCGGTAAGATAGAGGGGTAGAGGAATAGACCTCATGAATACAATCCCTTAGATCTGGAAATTTTCTCTCCAGTTCACAAAGCAATAACTCGGTCTTTTGGGCCTTGAACTCCTCGTAGGTCTGTCCCCTATCATTTTTGTTGGCCGTGGTATTGAAAGTATTCGCCCAAGGGGCAACTTCGTCATAGCGCATATAGGTCATGGCCGTAATGCTCTCGCCCCATTCGTCAGTTTTTGGACTGACGCCCATAGAGAACATATAGCCTTCCGGCCAGCTCTCCTGGGTATAGTTCTGTGCCTCCCAAACCCTGTCCTGGTATTTAAAGTGGTAATAATTTTTGTTGAGATAGGGGAAGGATTCGGGTTTAAGGACAATATAAAGACTAAAGGCCGAGATTACGCTTTCCAGTCCTTGAATGCGGTTGACATACGATTTTCTAAAGTGTTCTTCCCCGGCTAATTTAAGGGTAAGCTTGGGATCAATGTTGGAGATGAACAATTTCCCCTTTACCTGTTCCCCATTTTTAAGAGAAACCGAGGTTACTTTTTTGTCCAAAACATTAAATTTAACCACCTCTTGATTTTTGAAGGCTTTCCCGTCATTTTCCTTCAATCGTTTTAGTAACAGTTTGGTAATTTGGCTGCCGCCATTTACACATCTATAAGCACTTTGTATATATGAATTTACGGAAAGTGCATGTACGTAAAACGGGGTCCGTATTCCGTCCCCGGCATATAAAAAATTAGTACCGGCCAGGATCGCCTGTAATTTTTTGTTTTCGGTCAGGGAATTGATAAACTCTTTCGCCCCTTTCTGAAAAACATCATCATTTTCATATTGGGGAGAGCCTTCCCTTAATTCGTACAACGGAAACTTTCCCGATGTTTCCCTTAGTGAAACGCAATAAGAGCGGATGGACTTTTCCTCTTCCGGGAATTGGGCGATCAAGGTCCTAATAAAATGTTCATGGCCTTGGGCATGCGGGTATTCGTTTCCGTCCCCTTCAAAGGTGATTATGTCAAAGCCGTCCTCGTCCAATTTTTTAAGCTTTAAGTCGTCCATAATGCCCAAATACTTAAAATATTGATACAGATTTTGACCCGGCGAAAGTCCACCTATATAATGCACCCCCGTGTCAAAAATGGTCTTATTTCGGGAAAATGTCTGGAGATTGCCCCCGAATTGCTGGTTTTTTTCCAGTACGCAGACACTAAGTCCTTCCTTGGCGAGAATGTTGGCGGATACCAATCCTCCCAAGCCACTTCCTACGATAACCACATCATATTCGTCCTTCATTGGGCTCCTTTTCAGTTCTCTCTTTTAAATATATTTAGTGTGCTGTTTTGAAAACTTTTCACATAACCCATGGATAATGCTTTATCCGAGAGTGAAATACGCTCTTTCAACAAGATCAAGGTAGTGATTTCGGTGCTAATTTTATCTTTCCAAGTTTCCAAATCCAAACTTTTAAGATTGATGATGAGCACTTGGGCAGGTTGCTCCATAGCTTCGTTAAGAGTCCCCTTCAGTATAGGTCGGCCGTATTTATTGGTAAGATAACTGTTTTGGATGATAGGTCTTATGGTCTCATCCTTTAAATAGGTGAACATTTTTCGATCTGCCGAATCCAACATCAAAAGAAAATCGAGTTGTCCGCAATCTTCGGACAGGTGGATGATGGAATCCATTTTTCCCACAGCCTTCAGAATTGAGTGGTAAACCTCTTTATTTTTTTCTAAATCGTCGCGTACGGCTTTGTAGAGCGAATCCCCCTTAAATCTATAATCGTCCAAAATGATGGGATGAAAATAGGTCGGTCCTTCCATTTCTTGCCTAAAGATATCGAATTCACTTTTAAAATAAGAGCTTATATTTTTGGTCCGTTGCCTAGAACTTTTACCAAAACTTAGGTCCTTTGCAGATATCCGATCCAGAATCTTTACGGTAATACTTCCGTCCCGGATTACCATACTGCCTTTTGGCATCACGTCGGAATTGCCATGGATGAGAACCGGAATAATATCTAGATCCAACTGTTCTGCTATATGAAAGGCACCCTTATGAAAGCGTTTTATTTTGTTGGTGTAGGACCGGGTACCCTCCGGAAAGGCCATTAAAGAGTAGCCTTGGTCAAGTTTTTTTCTCAAATGGGGAAAGCTGTTCTCCACACCTTGGGATACCGGATAAAACCCAGCCGCACGTACAGCCCTGCCAAAAATGGGCGAATGGAATACCCAATCGTTAACCAAAAATATAATATTGGGGTGCAACATTTCTATGGTAAGGGAATCCAACGAGGAGGTATGGTTGGCAATAACTATCCCTGGCCTGGAAAAGTCTTCACCTACTTTATTGATGACTTTCTTGGCAACAAAGGGATTGGAATAGAGAACGGATTTCAGAAATTTGGATGCGCTCCTGTGGAACCATCCCATTTTGATCTTTTTACTGATGGGAATCAAGGGTAGTATGGAAACCGCAAAAAGCCCAAAAATAATGCACCCCAAGCTATAATAGCCCAAGGAGATGGCCGAGTTGATCAACACCCGAAGGGGGACAGGCCTTTTTGTGGGACTGCCGATAAAAAGGTGGAACAACAAGGGTTGGAGGGTAAAGGCGATAGCCATGGCAGAAAGAATCCCAATAATGGAAACCAATGAAATGGAATGGAGGGCAGGATGCTTGGCAAAAATTAATACCCCAACACCTAGGAGCGTTGTTATTACCGATAACATAATGGAGGTCCTGTGGGTGGGTAAGGTCTTCTCGCCCGTGCGGTATGTTTCCAGGAGCCCATTGGTGACAAAGATGCTATAATCTATCCCCAGGCCAAAGATAAAGGTACAGATGATGATATTAAAGATATTAAATTCGATGTGGAACAGCCCCATAATCCCAAGCGTCAAGACCCATGTCAGAAAAATTGGAACTATGGTGACCAGGGTAAGTGAAAAGCTTCGGTAGAACAAAAACAAGATCAGCAATACCACCAGCACCGAATACCAGATGAGGTGTCCAAAATCGTTCTTTAGGTTGCCCAAAAAGGTTTCGTTCATCTCCTGTCTATCGATCACCAAGGTATTTTTATGACCTTTAAAATCCAACTTAATTTTTTGGATTTGAGTGGAATCGACCTTTACCAAAGAGGTTATCGTCGTCAAGTCGCTCTTGGTATTGATATAGTCGCTTATGGCCAACGAACTTATTCCCTTGTAATCGGTAATGTCCAATGGGTGAAAAGCTTTGTTTTCCAGAAAGGAATAAAAGGAGTCAAAAGTTGAAGGCTTAAATCCCAATTTTGTGCCACTTGCCAAAAGATTATCTTTTGTTTGGTCGATGGTCCCAGGATTCCAGAAATGCTGCCACTGGGAAATTCGTTGTTGTTGAAGTTTTTTGGAATGTACAAGGGACCCAATCGAACTAAAGTTGATAATCTCACCTTCATTTTTAAGTTGCTCCAATTTCTGGAAGAGGGTATCATTGATCTGGAGCACCTCCTCGGTACTGTTCCCGTATGTGGCCAGGTAGATGGATTTGGAGGCGACGTTTGTCAGGGCATCCAGTCGCCGCTGGGCTTCCTTAATGGCCGTTGGCTCATAGTTTAATTTGGAGATATCCTTGTTGAAAATAACCTTATGGTAGGTGAAGGCACTTATGACCAAAAGCAGGCAAAGTATTCCGATACACCATTTATTTTTATGAAAATCATATTGGGAAATTTTGTCCAAGACCGTTTGTCCGGATTTTTCGTCCGATTTGCTTTTATAGGCCAAAGGCACAAAGATCAAAGCAAAGAGTGAGGCTCCCAGAACACTTAGGGCGGCAAACAGCCCAAGGTCTTGCAGGGCTTGGGAATCCAAAAACAGGAGGCACAGAAAGGCTAGGGCGGTAGTAAGACTGCTCATCAGGATAGGCTGGGTTACCGCCCTGTACATATGTTCGGTAGATTCGTTGTTTCTTATATGGGTAAGGATATGGAGCGAATAATCCAAGGTAACCCCAAGAAGCACGGAACCAATGCCCAAGGAAATGGCGGAAATCTCGGTCCGGATGAGGTACAATAGGGCGATGGACAACAAGCCTCCAAAGACAGTGGGGGTAAAAAGGATAAGTGGGACAGTCAATTTTTTATAAAAAAGAATAAAGACAAGTAACAATAGGGTGAGCGCGATCCCTACGGTAAATTGGATGTCCTTTTTAATCTGCTGGGCATTGGCCACGGCAATAAGGGCGGCCCCAAAATATTCGCTCCGGGCCTTGTCTTGGAACGTACTGTTTAGCCGATCTTGTAGTGTATACAAGTTTTCTGCAAATCTGGTGTTTTCCGCCGTCTCACTGGACCCATAGGTTGGGGTTATAAAGAGCAACAGGTCTTTTTGGTCCTTGCTCGTCAAAAAACCGTTGTACAGGGTAAACTGATCCCCAAGTCCCAATTGCCTTAGCTTTTTTAGGGCGATAAAGGAAAGGCCCAAGGGATCTTTCAAAATGGTTTTTCTGGCCACTATCCCAGACGGGGATATCAGGGTTTTATAATTGGCCTCGGTAATCCTATCAATGCTGTCCTTTTGAATTCTCTGGGCGATATGATTATAGTCCGTAGGGTCTAAAAAAAGCGGAATGTTATTATAAACGAAATCCAGGGTAGAACCAATGGTTGTGTCGCCAACCTTGCCTTGGATATCTTGGACGTATTTATTTGAACCCTTGTATATACTATCCAAAAACTGTTGCGCGTATTGCGTAAGGTCGTCTACGGAACCACTCGATTCTTGGGAAATATGTACGATGATCTTATCCGTAAAATTGACGGATTTAAGTACTTGCTGTACCTTGGATGATTTGTCGTTGGTAGGGATAAGCTTCGAAATGTCTTCCTGAAATTGGATTTTCGATGCCAAGAAAACGAGCAATGCCACAAGTAGGGCGAAAGAGAATAGGCTCCAACCTTTGTTCTTTTGGATAGATCGATATAGACCGTAAAACCAGTTATCCATTGCCCATGACAATTTTCTTACTCTCAAAAATAGAAAGAAAAATATAGCCAACAACCCCGAAAAACAAGGCTGCGCCGGTCGAAAGCATCAGACTGCCTACAACATAGGCCTTTAGGTGAAATGTCATCTCAAAGTTTTGTGTAAGATCTTCGGGGGTAATCAAAAAATCCTGTCCCAACGTCCAATAGCCGAGCCCCAAGCATATATAAATGATAAAGGGGATAAAGGGAGGAAAACTAATATTGGAAAAGGCGAAGGCGATTACCTTGTTTAGACGGAAAAGGACCGCCAAAAAAAGTACGCTGACGGTCTGTAATCCCCAAAGAGGGGAAAGTCCTATAAACACGCCAAGTGCAATGGAGAATGCCTTTTTTTTTGGGGAGTCGTTACTGTGAAGAAAATCCTCCACCAAAAAGCGCTTCACTCCTTTTTTTTTTAATTTCCTATAGAGGTCCCGTGGTTTTATATAGAAAAAAGCAATGGTTACGAGAACGGTATTCAGAATGCTGATGCGTACAAAGTCTTTTATTGGCCTAAAATGGGAAACCCGGTCGGTCTGGTCATAATGTACCCGTACCGGTATGTTCTTAACCAAGGTGCCGTTCCATGAGGCACGAACAACTGACTCGATCTCAAACTCGAATTTCTTGGAGTGGAACCGAAGGTTTTGCATTTCTTTGATGGGGTACATACGATATCCGCATTGGGTATCTTGAAGTCGGACGCCCGTTTCTACCCAAAACCAAAAATTGGAAAATTTGTTGCCAAAGCTGCTATTTCTGGGCACGGAAGAATGATCCATATTTCTGGCCCCGATCAGCAATAGATTTTTGTTTTCCTCCTGCTCCAACGCTTGGTGAAATACAGGTAGGTCCCCAGGAAAATGCTGTCCGTCCGAATCTATGGTTAGGGCATATTCAAAGCCCAAAGCCAATGCATGTTGGAATCCCAGTCTTAGGGCCATTCCCTTGCCCATGTTTTTTGACAAGTGGATTTGTTCCAATTTGGGATAGGCCTCCAGAATATTTGCGGTGTCATCGGTGCATCCGTCATTTACGATGATTATCCTGTCCGTGTAGTCCAGAACACCGTTGATGACCCCCAGCAATGTTTTGGCATTGTTATAGGTTGGGATGATCACACAGCAATTGGGCTGTAATGCACTTTCACAATCGGATGGGGTGATAATTGGCACTGGCTAAACTTTTTATAACCCGTGGATAGCGTTGATGTATCAACAGATTAAAATGCAGTACAAAGATATGGATTAGATAAGTAACCACTACTCAGTTTTCAGTATAGGTTATGCAACGAATTCCCAAATTGCAACTTCATTTTCATTGTTGGGGTAAACCAGGGAAATGATTATTAAAAGTTCAGGCTAAAGATCATAACCTATTTTAAAAGGATTGGGAGCCGTTTGTGGCTTTTAAAAATTACCACAAAATCGATCAAAACGTCTGTTTTTCCGATTCGTCGAAAGCATCGGACTGCAAGGCATAGCTTTTTACAAAATTCTTGACCTCCTGGGATCGGGTGTGTTTGTAATTTATCAATATAAACTTTTTGTCCTCCCCAATATTTTCGTGGTAACCTGTAATCTTAGGGGCATGTTCCTGGACACTCATCCTGATGCAACGAATTTCAATGTTCGATGGATCTTCTTTTACGGCATATTCCAACAGGTCCTTGCCCTCATTGAAAAGGGTCGTTTTTTCCTTGATGCCATTTCCGAATAGGGCCATAATGGTAGTGGCGGCACCTTTGTAAGCTACCAGGACCTTGTTGCCTTCAAGGGTAACAGGCAAAAGGGATTCATACAATTCTTTGGCCAAGGCTTCACTTTGTGAGGCTTTGGGGTATTCTGCCCTGATCTTTGTTAGATCTTGCTGCAATAGAAAAGTTGTGCAAAAAAGAAAACTAAAAACTAGGAATTTCATCCAATTGGATTGATGTTGATTAAACGGGTGCTAAATTATGTGCCTTAAGAATCGGAATCATGGAATAAATGACAAGGCCATGCCTGACTTGGGATGTGTTTTTTGTCTTGATTCTTGATTCTTGGCTCTTGTATTCAGCATGCAATTTAATAAAATCCGATCTACTTATCGTAATCAGGCATCCCCACCTTGCCCATAAAACAGATCGACCCCGTTTCCTTTTCTGTGATCGCGAACAAAAAGGGGCGGTCAAATATCAGGGATGAGCCGGGGCCAATCGAGGTAAGTGCCATTCCAACTACCGTTGCCGCGGCCGCCTCGTTCCCTTTTTCGTTGACATCGATATAGGTTTTTTGAAGGACCAGGGAGATATAGGTCTGAAGGTCGCTTAAATTGCTAAAATCGGCCAAGTCCGGATTAAACGCAATTCCGAGTCCAAGATCTTTAAGGATGTCGTTTAATTTCTTTTGGTAGGCAAAAGTAAATTTGGGTAAGGTGACGGTTAGGTTTCCTGAAGTAAAATTGGCTTGCCATTGGCTCCAGCGATCGCTGTCCATCATGTTGATTACATCGGACATGGTCTTATCCTCATGGGGCAATAAAAGGGTCATCGTGTATTTAGCGTTTTTGTATGGGAGCACCACAGAGGAGAAAGTATCGTTGAAATAGTAGGATAGATTCTGTTCCATGCTCATCATGTCAACAGATTTCGATTGACCACCATCTCCATGGAAGGTGCGTTTTGTGGTTTTATCGGGGTCAAATCGGTATTTCCAATCACTGTTAAAATAGAGTGCGTTGATGGCGAACAGCACCGCCTTGGGATCAATGTTATTCAGGATAGTTGGTATTTTCCCGTTGGTATTATCAGATACCCAATTATTGATGGTTTTAAGGGTCTGGGGGTCCCCAAAATCCATATTGGCAACCTTGGCGTTGTAAAATTCCTCATTCAACGCCGTAAAGGAATTCTTCACCGGAAAGCTATCTTTTATCCAAATAGAATTGGCAATCTTAAAAGTGGATCCCGAGGCTGCATAGGTGAGGTTCTCGATGATATTCTGGTTTACCGCATTGGTTTCCTCCAAGGTGGCATCCCCGTAATTTAGGGTGTTGGCAAAGGCTTCCCGGGTTTCCCCGGCGGCCCCGTTATAGACCATGCCTAAGGCCAAGGAGGCACTTACTGGCGAGATCATAAAGTTGGCCCCACCCTCTTCGGCCGCAACCTTTTTGAAAAGGGAAAAGGCAAATTCGTTGTTCGCACTTACGATCTGTTCGCTTTTGGCAATGGACCCGAAAGACGGTAGAGGGTCTTGGGTTTCTTTATCACACCCCAGCAAGAGTAAAAGCGACGCGAAAAAACAGGCAAAAAAAGTAGATCTCATAACCTATGGTTTTAAAAGTTGATGGGAATCTTTACTCGGGAGGAGTAAAAGGGCAAGGTAAACTCCCACAGACCCTAGTTCTTAGATGTAGATGGGTTAAAATGGTTGCGTGGACCAGAATAAATGCATTCATATTTTACAGGGGAAACTTGCAAGAAGCGGAAATTCTGTCCGAATATTTTTATATTGTCTTTGTTCTTTTGCCTATTTTTTTTCTTCCACAACTTTAAAAACCGCATTCAATTTTAATGCCAACGTTTCCCCAAACGAAGTGGTGTTCTTTATTTTGACCTCGTTTTCCGCTTGGGAAATGTCCAGTACCAAGGTTAAATCCGGATCAGTATCCGGATTGATGATGGCCATAAATTTTATGTTGGAGGAAACGGCCAAAAACAGCTTTTTCCCAACTACATCCTCGGTGAGTTCCTTGATGATCTGGATCATGCAGACCCCCGGCATAACCGGATTTCCGGGAAAGTGGCCTTTGAATATCCTATGGTCCTTGTCAATGTTGATCTGGACGATTGTTTGGCCGTTATCGGTGACCATATCTTTTACAGTGTATAAATTCTTTATTAGCATACGGAATTAGAAATCAAATTTATAGGCGGCGCCAAATTGAAATAGAGTGTTATAATGATCTTCATTGCCACCTGAGGCATATTCTTCGTTTCTATTGAACCAATCCACGTTTGCCACCCCGTGCTTATAACGGACTTCCAATATAAAACCAAAGTCGAATTCATAACCGATCCCCACGACATATGTTAAATCAATAGGAGTGATATTCCATTGCCCTTTGTCATTGAAAATGTTGCCAGGATTATTCTTTACGTTAAAATCCAGGGTCGGTCCAATTAAAAAATGAAATCCATTATTGGGGATTACAAAAAACATATTTGGTACTGTAAGGGAAATATAATGGATTTCCAAATTCGGAATGTTACTTCGATTACTATCTCCGCCCTGCTGGGAATAAAGGAGTTCGGGCTGAACCGCATAAAAATCCTTGATCCGAATATTTGCAAAGCCCCCTACATAGAGTCCTGATTTGTATTCGAGATTTGTTTTGGTGATGGTAGAATAATTAACCCCCATTTTAATGCCCGGTCTCACCTTAACTTGTGAATATAACGGTGTGGAAAACATATAAAATGCTATAAACAGGGAAAAGTATCTCATTTAATTGTTTTTAAATTGATTTCTAAGGGGATGCTTTTGTGTTTAATCTGAATCCCTTTTGCCAGATCTCCGGCAACTTCCAAAAATAAATATTCCGTTTTTTCCTTCTTCCCGAAAGCCCGAACTATTTTCGTCAGTTTGTTGTCCTTGTAAAAATAATAATACTTTTTCTTGTCGAGCTCGGTCTCAATAATTTCCAGATCTTTATTCGAGAAAGTCCCTAAAACCTTGGAGTTCTGGGTTATCAATGCCCTGAAGTCGTTTTTTAAGGTGTTGATCAATACCTTTTTGTCCATTTCTTCCAGCAGGTAATTTACGGTAAACCCGTCCCCCTCAAAAGAAAAATCGAGTATTTTGTTGCCCATTTCGGTCGTAACAACTATTCTATACGAATCAGTCCCCAGTTTTTTTACGATAAATAATCCCCCAAATTCCTTTTTTTGTACCGTTATCCTTGCCTTGTACACATAATCTTTTGAAGGATCGGAAAAATAGGGGTTCAAAATTTCCTTTGTGGCGATTTCCGATTCCTTCAGATTGTGTTTCTTCGGATATGAACCGCAGGCCATAAAAAGCAGGAAGACACTAATGATCGAATACCGCATCGGGGAGGGGTTGGTTTACGGTTCTATGGCTAAAGTCTATTTGGGTATAATCATCCGTGGGCTCTAGCATTTTCACTTGGACAACTTCCCCTTTTGGGTTGAATGTCAAATGGAAGGCCTTGATGTATTTTGCCAGATTTTTGCTCTTCGGGAAAAAATGTACCTCACTATCGCTTCCCATTTTATAATATGAAATGACGAATTCGTCCTCTTGGAACATATCCCCTTTTACACTGTTTACTATAAGTTGGTTGAGCTGTTCAAATAATTTGCTGCCTCCCATATCCATTTGACTCTTTTTTCCGGCATCATCAATATACATGGTTCCATCCGTAAACAGAATGCTATATTGGAAGGGGTCTACATATTCCCATTTTACCAAATTGGGGGCTTTAAAGGCCAGTTTGCCCTTGGTGATAATGTCATCCGACAAAAAATCCAAATGTTTGGTCTGTACAAAATCGGCCGACAAGGTCTTGGTGCCAGCAGCTTGATCCTTGATCAGGTTCTTTAGGGCATCGGCTTCTGCAACATCCATTTTGGTCTGGGCATTGACTCCAAGAACAAAGAAAAACAGGGTATAAATCAGGCTACGCATAGGCTTCTATTTCCAGTAATTGGTCCACTGTGACCGATTCCAATTGGTTTGCCTGCAAAAATAACAATAACCGTTCCAATACCCTTAGGGACTTATCGCTGGAATCGTGTAGCAAGACAATATCGCCCTTACATATGGTATTGGTAATCCGCTTCAATATGGTTTCTTCGGTTGATGTTGTTGTGTCCAAGGACCGAATATTCCAACCAATGGAAGAATGTTTCGTGATCTGCAAGGCCCTTGCGATATTGGGATTGGTAACCCCGAAAGCAGGACGGTACATTTTCATTTCCAAGCCACTTATTATTTTTGCAGATCTGTTGGTCTGCCTCAGCTCCCCCACTACTTTTTCGGTAGAAAGGAATCCAAAACCGTTGGAATGGGAATAGGTATGGTTGCCCACGGTATGTCCTTGGGCCAAGATGTCCAGGAACAAAAGCGGATTTTCCTCGATATTTTTTCCGACACAAAAAAAAGTGGCCTTGGCGTTGTGTTTTTTTAACAATGCCAGGAATTTCGGGGTAAATTCAGGATTTGGGCCATCGTCAAAAGTAAGGGAAACGCAGTTTTTTTGTATGGAAGGGTTGGAATTTAACGACTTTAAGTGATAGTTCCACCGGATGTGGAACGAACCTACCGTTGTTAAGGTCAACCAAAGAATTGCCAACAGAAAATAAGGCCACCACGACATTCCAAAAAAGAAATTGACCCCGACCAAAAGTAGGAATGTCAAGAAGGTGAAAATGTTAACGGTCTTGAACTTCAACATTTTTTAAGCAATACGAGGCTATGGTTTTCTCCGCGATACTGGTTGTAGAGCAAAACGTTTTTGGGCTTGGAAATGGACTTTTCGTTCAGATTTACAATTTCTGGAACCTGACCGGACCTCAATATTTTCGAGGCCAGCCATATCCCAAAAGCCGAAGCTGTATTGAATTCCCCACACAAATGTTTGTAGTAGGCCTGTGGAATATCCTTAAAAAGCCCTTCGCTTAATGTATTGTAAAAGCCGTCGTATTCTACATCCCCATTGTTTCCCATTATCACCAAATCCAGTTCCTCCAAGGCGATGCCATTTTCTTGTAGAAAGGTTGCAACAGTTTCCGATAAATCAGATCTCGTCAAGGTGTTGTACATCGCAAGGGCGCATAATTCGGCATAGGTGGTACTTTGTTTTTGGGAGGAAAGAACGAAGAAATTGGCGCCCTCACTAAAGATGGCACCCTTTGTATCGGAACGGAGAACTTGTAAGGAATCCTCGACCTGTTCCTTTACGTGATGTACCAGTTGATGTACTTTGGTGGTATGCTGTCCCAATTCATCTACCCCGCCCACTAAGATCGTTGAGGCCTCATTATTTTCCAGTTGCATTTGGGCATCTAAAAGGGTCGATTCAAACGAGTTATTCGAATGTACATAGGTAAAATTGTAGCCTTTACATCCCATACCCAGGGCAATTTGTCCCCCTACCGTATTGTGTGTAGATTGGATAAAGGAGGTCGGGGTAAGGAACTCTTCGTTATTATCAATTATGGCACTTACGAATTTCTCCGAATCGATGACGCAGCCCATGCCGGTACCGGTTATTATGGCATCTACATTTTCCAATCCGGCCTCGTTGAGGGCTATCTTTGATGCCACGACCCCCATTTTGATTCCCTTGGCCATTCTTCGCGCCGCTGCCGGAGGGATATAATCCTTGTACACGGGGTCTATGGCCGGGATTACCGTCCCGTCATAACTGACAACGTCTTCCAAGAAACCAGAATTATCAAAGGTCTTTTGGGACGAAATGGAACCTATGCTGTTTATGTATGTTTTATTCACCTGAAAAATTATTTTAACCCTTTTTGTTTAAAACTTGGGAGGCATACCGACCAATGCGTTCTTGACCCCTTCGCCCAAGGGCACCTCCCTTTGAAAAAAGGGGAGGACCTTAGTATTAAACCTTCTATAAAATTTAAATTTTCCGGTCGTTACTGAAATTGGCCACTTGGAGCCCCCGCCTTTTAAAGTAGGGGTGCCGAAGGCGGGGTGGTTACCTATGGAACTTTACTTTTATAGCCAATTATCCAGAGTTTCTAAAAATATCGAAAAATCCTTATCCATATTCGTCTTTTATCTTGGTTCTTCTGTCTTGCCTTACTTTCATTTCTACGCTTCCTTTGAAAATATCAAGGTAGAACAATTTCCACCGAAACCCAGCGAATTGGAAAGTACCGTGTTCAGTTCTTTCCTCTTGGGGCTGGTTATCGGGACAAGATTGAATTCCTTCATCGGGGTCTTAAAGTTGAGGTTCGGAAAAATCACATTGTTTTGAAGGGCAAGGACCGAGTAAACCGCTTCTATGGCCCCTGCCGCCGCTAATGTATGTCCTGTAAATGCCTTTGTGGAACTAAAATCGGGTACTGCATCACCAAAAACCTTAAGTATTGCCCTGCCTTCCGAGAGATCGTTATTTGCAGTCGCTGTTCCGTGGGCATTGATATAATCGATTTGGTTTGGATTGAGATTTGCGACCTTCAATGCCTTTTCCATGGCTAGGGCCGCTCCGTCCCCATATTCGGAAGATGCGGTTTGATGGTAGGCATCGTTGGCATTGCCAAATCCTTTGAGATACGCCAGCACTTTTTTATTTTCCGTTTTTGCCACTGCATCCGATTCTAAGACCAAAAAGGCTGCGGCCTCTCCCAAATTAAGTCCATTCCGATTTTCGTCAAAAGGAGTATTGTAAGTATCCGAAAGTATCATCAAGGTCTTAAAGCCATTAAGCGTAAATTTGGAAAGGCAGTCCGCCCCGCCCACGACAACCCGGTCCAATCTTCCCGTTTTAATAAGCCTTGCCCCGAACATAATTGCGTTTGCCGCAGAGGAACAGGCCGTGCTTATGGTAGTTACCAGACTTTGTTTTATGCCCAATTGTTCGGCGATCTTTTGGGTAGAATCCCCCGCATGATGGCTTTCTATATATTTTCTAAGTGCTTCGTTTTCCAGATACTTATAATAGTATTGTTCGGTATGGTCCATGCCGCCAACACTGGTGGCGGAAATAAGACCAGTACGGTATTTGTCTATCTCCCCAATATTTGCATCTTCCACGGCCTGCTTAGCGGCAAAAGCCCCTAGAAGGGCGGTTCTCGGATAATTGTTGTCGGCGTCCAGCCCAAGCCGGATTTCGAGCTCTTCATTGGGAAATGGCACCTCCCCCACCATGATGTCGTTCTTATGCACGGTGTCTATATGGGAAATACGCCCAATACCGGATTTTCCTTCCAAAAGGGCCTGGTAGTTTTCTGCCACATTGTTCCCAATGGCAGAAATTATTCCCATTCCCGTAATCGCTACGCCCTTATCCATTTGGTTTGACAAGTATTTTGACCGCTAAGATATAATATCATTCGCACCTGCGAAATTCTGACGGCAATGGACTGATAAAAAATATGGCGGTACCGTTATTTTTGGGGAAGGTTTCCATCGATTTTTGCGGAAAAGGAATATCAAATCTTTATTTTGGACCTACGCTTATCGCTATGTGCCATTCGTTTAAATGTGTTGTATGATAGACGTAGAGCGTTTGACCGGTTGAGGAACCATGTGCCGCCGGACTGGGCCCATGGTGTTGAAGTAACTGGATATTAGTTCATTTGCGGTAAATTATATATGCCTAAATTTAAGTTCATTAAGAGGAAAGATTGAATTTAATTTATATATTTGCATCCCAAAAAAATAGAACCGGAAAATTTAATACTCAAAATGACAAAAGCAGATATCGTAACGAAAATCTCGGAAAAACTGGGAATCGAAAAGGGTGATGTGCAAGCAACCGTTGAAACTTTTATGGAAGAGGTGAAGTCCTCCCTTGAAAATGGAGATAACGTGTACTTAAGAGGGTTTGGAAGTTTTATTATTAAGACCAGAGCCGAAAAAACAGGTAGGAACATTTCCAAGAACACCACCATTAAAATACCTGCGCACAACATTCCCGCCTTTAAGCCAGCCAAGGTTTTTGTAGAAGGGGTAAAAAGCAGCGTAGAAGTACAGTAGAAAAATATTAATCATTAAAAGCAAAGCTTTATGCCTAGTGGTAAAAAAAGAAAAAGACACAAGGTAGCTACCCATAAACGCAAGAAGCGTAGGAGAGCTAACCGACACAAGAAGAAATAGTGCAGGGGGCTGAAAACATTCGGCCCCTTGTTTTGTTTTTTCGTTTGGTACCCTTTTCTTAGAGTTTCACACAAAATTCATCAAGTCAATTTATGGTGAATGTTTGGATAATTTGAAAAGAGGAATCGTTTTAACGTTCATTGACATAGAAATTCCAAAAAGGATTTCGACGGGTTTATACAACCTGTTTTACTAATTGTTTAATCTATCCGTCCCGCATAATGTTGGATGGATATAAATAAATTCAGGTGAATAAAGAATTAATCGTAAGATCTAGTTCCGACGCCGTTGATTTTGCCTTACTCAAAGATGGTAAACTTATAGAATTGAACAAGGAAAAGGACAGTAACAATTTTTCCGTGGGCGATATTATGATCGCTAAAGTGAGAAAGCCTGTTACCGGTCTTAACGCTGCCTTTGTAAACGTAGGTTATGAGAAGGATGCCTTTCTACATTACCACGACCTTGGGCCACAGTTGGCTACCATGTTAAAATTCATAAAACAGGTAAGTACTGGAAAACTAAAGGATTATTCCTTAAAAGATTTTCAATTCGAAAAGGATATTGATAAGGATGGCAGCATCAATGATGTGATCAAGGCCAACCAATCGCTTTTGGTACAGATTGTAAAGGAGCCCATCTCCACCAAAGGACCCAGGATAAGCTCGGAGCTATCCTTGGCCGGAAGGTATCTGGTCATGGTCCCATTTTCCGATCGGGTTTCCGTTTCGCAAAAAATAGAAAGCAACGCGGAAAAAGACCGGCTAAAGAGGCTTGTAAAGAGCATAAAGCCCAAAGGTTTTGGCATTATCATTAGGACCGTAGCAGAAGGTAAAAAAGTAGCGGAGCTGGACAAAGATCTAGAGAACTTGCTGAACAAGTGGTCGGCAATGTGTAAAAAATTGTATAAAGCGCCCCATCCATCCAAAGTTTTGGTCGAAGTCAACAGAGCTTCATCGATCTTAAGGGATGTTTTCAACGATACATTTAGTGGTATCTATGTGGATGAGGAGACGCTTTACACCCAAATTAAGGATTATGTGCACGAAATTGCACCAGAGAAAGAATCCATTGTAAAGTTGTATAACTCCACGGTCCCGATTTTCGAAAAATATGGGATAGATAGGCAGATCAAGACTTCGTTTGGCCGTACGGCTTCCATGAGCAAGGGAGCCTACTTGATTATAGAGCATACAGAGGCACTTCACGTTATCGATGTGAATAGTGGCAATCGATCTAATAAAGCGCGAAACCAGGAAGATACCGCGTTGGAGGTAAACCTTTTGGCGGCTTCCGAAATTGCCAGGCAATTGCGTTTGCGCGATATGGGTGGTATCATCGTCGTCGATTTTATCGATATGACCAAAGGGGAGCATAGAAGAAGGCTCTTTGATCACCTTAGAAACGAAATGAAGGAAGATAGGGCCAAGCACAAGATTTTGCCGCCTAGCAAGTTTGGACTTATACAAATTACAAGACAACGGGTCAGGCCCGAAATGAACATCAAAACAAGTGAGGAAAACCCTAACGGCCCCGGCCAGGAGGTTGAGGCACCAATCGTTTTGATCGACAAAATTAATGCAGATCTGGAGAAGCTCTTAAAAGGGCCGGCTAAGGACAATAGCATTACATTGAACTTGCATCCGTTCATAGCCGCCTATCTTACAAAGGGCTTTCCATCCATACGTGCCAAGTGGTTCTTGGAGCACAAAAAATGGATCAAGATCCAACCCAGGGATGCATATACATACCTGGAGTACCGTTTTAAGAGTAAGGACGGTAAAACCATTTATTAGGGAGACCCTTATTTTTGGATCTGTTTTGCAGAATGCAAAATTAGATGGTCAAACTAACCCTGAGCGTAGTCGAAGGGTCCCATTCTTGGGTAAATACTAACATTGAAAAGCGGCTTCGGAAACGAGGCCGTTTTTTTTTTTTTGTGGCATATTCTGTCCCTTTTCATTAGATGCCATAAGATCGGCAGTCTGTTAGTTTCATAACTACGTATTCTAAAATATTTCGGTTACATTTATGCCTATTGATTAAAACCAGATTTATGAAACGAAATTATGGAATAGTGGTCCTTATTTTGGTCACATTTTTTGTTATATCCTTTTTGACCAACATTCTTGGGGCCCTGAATCCGAGCGTAACCTTAAGCTATGAACTCAGCGGTACCATGTCGGGGTTTTTGCCCTTTACCTTTTTTATCGCCTATGGTCTTATGTCCATTCCTTCCGGGTTTATGGTAGAAAGGTTTGGTGAAAAAAGGCTGATGGTCTTTGCTTTTTTACTGGCCTTGACCGGATCTCTTTTGTTTTCCGGATTCCCGACTTTTGGGGTGTTCTTGTTTACCTTGTTTACCATTGGTACAGGAATGGCGGTATTGCAAGTTGTCATCAATCCGTTATTACGGGTTTCCGGAGGGGAGGAACATTATGCATTTACCTCGGTCATGGCCCAATTGATTTTTGGGGCCGCCTCCTTTGTTAGTCCCCAGGTATATTCATGGCTGGTTACAAATTTGGATAGCCCTGGTACAGAAAAGGGATGGGTGATAGACATTCTTTCAAAAATAGTGCCTTCGGATATGTCCTGGGTGTCCATTTACTGGATATTCGCATTGATCAGTTTACTCATGGTATTGGTAATAATTGTCATCCCCTTTCCAAAAGTGCAATTGAACGAGGAGGAAATGGTCGGGACAAGGAGTACCTATATCGACCTGTTTAAGGATCGAAAGGTAATACTATATTTTCTTGGGATTTTTGCCTACGTAGGTACCGAACAAGGGATATCTTACTGGATGTCACAATTTTTGCAGGAGTATCATGGATATGATTTTAAAACGGTGGGGGCAGATGCTATAGGCAACTTTTGGGGGCTCATGACCATTGGCGGAATTTTGGGTCTTTTATTGCTAAAAATCATGGATAGCAAATGGGTCCTTAGGATATTTTCCCTATGTGCAATTTTGAGTTTTAGCGCAGCCCTTTATGGAAGCGCCAATGTTTCCTTGTACGCTTTTCAGGTTTGTGGATTTTTTCTATCCGTCATGTATCCGGTCATCATGTCTTTGGCATTGAATTCGGTAAGCAAACACCATGGGGCCTTTGCTGGAATATTGATGACGGGTATTATGGGTGGGGCCGTGGTGCAACTGTTAATTGGTTTTGTTAGCGATATCGCCTCCTTAAAAACGGGAATGTTGCTAGTTTTTGTAGCCCTTGTGTATATTCTGAGCATAAGTTTTTGGGCGAAACCGATCATAAAAAACAAAACCATCGGATTAAGTAAGGCCAAAAAATAATTTCGAATTGTAATTCGATCAATTTTGTTGTATGTATCCCAAACAAGGCCACACACTTACGGAAGCCACTAGAAAGCTGGAAGGTTATTGCGCCTATCAAGAACGTTGCCATAAGGAGGTAGTCGATAAACTTCGGGATATGGGTATGATTCCAGAGTCCATAGATCGTATTGTCGCCCACCTTATCAACCACAATTACCTCAACGAGGAAAGGTTCTCAATAAGCTTTGCCCGGGGGAAGTTCAAAATAAAAAAGTGGGGCAGGATCAGGATAGTCAATGAACTGAAACAAAGGAATATTTCAAAATACAATATCCAGTCCGCACTTAAGGAAATTGAGGAAGGGGATTACGTTTCCACCTTGGATTCCCTGGCCAAAAAAAGATTGGCGAGCCTCCAGGAGCCCAACCGGCAAAAGAGAAGAAAGAAGCTGGTCGATTATTTGCTGTATCGTGGATGGGAAAATCATTTGGTGTATGAAAAAGCTATGGAGTTGATTCCTTGAACCAAAATTGACTTTTCCCTAACAATTTCATAGACCATTTATTTGTAACTTTAAACCAAAACACTAATTATGCTTTCGAAGAAACTAGAAAAGGCACTCAACGACCAAGTTAGAATAGAGGCTGAATCCTCCCAAGTATACCTCTCCATGGCCTCATGGGCCGAGGGAAAAGGTTTGGAGGGCATTGCGCGATTTATGTACACCCAATCGGATGAGGAGCGCATGCATATGCTTAAGTTGGTGAAATTTGTCAACGAGCGGGGAGGTCATGGCCATATTTCCGACCTTAAGGCCCCCAAGAACGATTTCGGCACTTTTCAGAAAATGTTCCAGGAACTCTACGAGCACGAGATTTTCGTTTCTAAAAGTATTAACGACCTGGTTCACATTTCCTTGGAAGAAAGGGATTATGCCACCCATAATTTTCTGCAATGGTACGTGGCCGAACAAATTGAGGAAGAGGCTTTGGCGCGAACCATCCTCGATAAAATAAACTTGATCGGCAACGATAAGGGCGGGCTCTACCTGTTCGACAGGGATGTACAACAGATTACTGCCGATAGTGCGGCAGGTGGACCAATCGACTAGTTAAATTCAGGGTCGTACTTATTTTCAAAAGGAGTGTGAAATAGGAAATACCCAGCTTATTAACTTTTTGCCGGGGAGCAAGAAATGTTTTTCATTGGGATCCTGATTTTCTTATTTCTTTCAGGGACAATTTCAACTTTAACATTTAATCTTATTTAGATTGAATTAAAATAGATATTTTTACCCACCTTTAGTACAGTCACTTACTCCAGTAAAACAGGTGGGCAAAAAAAAGAAACAGCAAAAAAAAGAGCAGAAAAAGCTGAAAAAGGCTTTTAAAAGGGAGCAAAAAGCCATCCTTAAAGCTATGGTTCCCGAGGGTTGCAAGACCAAATGCTGTGAAAAATACAAAAAATCGGAGTCCAAACGATGTGGTCGTTGCCCTTGTTTTGATCTGGTTAAAAAGGTGGCATAGTTATTTTTGCTTCTCCAGGCGCTTAAATGCGCGCTTTCCAATTATTCCTAATTTGTTTTTGGTTCCTTATCCGGTAAGGAATAAATTCTGTATTTTTATTTTTGAAAATATCCATCCAAGAACCTGTCAGGATTTAATTGTTTATACACCGTTATATGAAAACACTATTTAAAGTGCTACTCGTTTTACTTGTAACATGTTCAACCGCTAATGTCCTAATCGCCCAAACTGGAAAGCAGAAATCCCAACGCCCGAATATTCTTTACATCATGAGCGATGACCATGGGTATCAGGCCGTTAGCGCCTATGGTTACCAAGGGCTCAACCAGACCCCCAATATAGATAGGATCGCCAAGAACGGGGCCATCTTTACCAAGGCCTTTGTCACAAATTCCCTGTGCGCGCCCAGCAGGGCCGTAATGCTCACCGGAAAGCACAGTTTTGTAAATGGCAAGGTAGACAATGTCCAGAAATTTAACTGGGACCAAGAGAGTTTCCCGAAATTGTTGCAGAAAAATGGATATCAGACCGCTTTGATAGGGAAGATCCATTTGGACGGGCTGCCCCAGGGATTCGACTATTCTGCCGTACTTCCCGGACAAGGCAATTATTACAACCCCGATTTCATCATCAATGGAAAACAGCAACGGTTGCACGGTTACGTCACCGAGATAACCACCGACCTTGCGTTGGACTGGCTTAAAAACCGGGAAAAGGATAAGCCGTTCTGTTTGTTGTACCATCAAAAGGCACCCCATAGGGAATGGCTGCCCGCCCCAAAATATTACCAGGAATACACGAAAATGAAATTTTCGGAACCGGAGACCCTTTTTGATGATTATTCCGGCAGGGGCACCGCTGCCAAGACGGCGGAAATGAATATTCTTAAGAACATGAACTGGTCCGGGGACTCTAAAATATATCCCGAGATCATGTCGGCCTTGGGCATCCAGGAGACCACCACCTGGGGCATCGGGGCCTTTAACCAGAACCTTGGTAGGATGGACGATGCCCAACGCGCCGCGTGGGATGCCGTTTATCGCCCCATAGCCGAAGATTTTGGGAAAAAATATCCAACCATAGACCAGAAAGATCTGATGCGATGGCGGTACGAGCGTTATATGCAGGACTATTTAGGGAGTATTGCCTCAGTGGACGAGGGCGTGGGACAGGTCCTTGATTATTTGGAGGCCAATGGATTGGAGGAGAACACCATTGTGGTCTATACCTCGGACCAGGGTTTTTATATGGGGGAGCACGGGTGGTTCGACAAACGCTTTATGTACGAGGAATCCTTGCGTACCCCCTTGGTGATGTCCTATCCCAAAGAAATCAAGCCCGGCACCAAGATCGATGCCATGGTACAGAACATCGATTTTGCACCTACCTTCCTAGATTATGCCGGTGTGGATATCCCCAAGGATATACAGGGCGAATCCTTCCGTAAAGTTGTAAGCGGGGAAAACCCCGAATGGAGGGATGCCGTCTATTACACCTATTATGAGTATCCATCCATTCATATGGTAAAGCGACATTATGGGGTTAGGACGGACCGGTACAAGCTCATCCACTTTTATTACGATATTGATGAATGGGAACTCTATGATCTGGAGAAAGATCCCCATGAAATGAAGAATGTTTATGACGACCCGGCCTATGCCGTTATACAGAAGTCCATGCACCAACGGCTTTCGGAAATACGAAAAAAATATGGGGATTCCGATGCCAATGACCAACGTTTTCTAAACGCATATCTTGAGGCTATCAAGAAGTGAGTTACCTCTTTGGGCCAGGGCCGGTTTGGTTCATTGGCCAAAGTTGTTAACTTAAACCCTGCCCGCCATTGCCCCACCCGAATTATATTGTCGGGCTGGCCCGCTTGGAACGATGTCCGGCAATTATACCAACGGGCTTTCTTAGAAGGTGCCTAACACAGCTAGCGGGACACTACCTGCTTTGGGCTTTCTCAAGATCTATGACATGGGTGACGGTTTTTACCAAGCGTTGGTGGTTCTTAACAAAAGGATTGGTCTGGTCCCAGACATACCCTGCCAGGACGGCGCAGATTTGTTTTTTTATCTCAGGATTTTCCGGACGATGGAAGAAAATCTTTTGAAGATTTCCAGTGTACCATTCGTTGACATAGGTTGAAAATACGGCGACCCCGGATTTTATATAATCGGCATAATCTACTTCCCAATCCACTTTTTCCCCATTTAATTCCCGATACATTAGTTTGGCGGCCAATAGGCCAGATTCTGTGGCGAAGGTAACCCCTGATGAGAAAACGGGATCTAGGAACTCGGAACTGTTCCCGGTAAGGGCGTATCCTTTGCCGTACAATTGTTTAACCGATTTAGAATAGTTTTTGATGAGTATGGGTTCAAAAAGAAATTCAGAGTCCTTGAACCGGTCCTTATAATAATCGGACAGTTTTATCATGGCTTTAAGCTTTTCGGAATTGGTTCCTGGAAAGGATTCCAAATATTCCGTGGGCCCAACATATCCCAAGCTAGTGTTGCCGTTGGAAAACGGTATGACCCAAAGCCAGGTTTCGGTAGAAACAACGTCAAATGTTATAAGGGTCCCTTCGGTCCCTTCAGGGCGTTTTTCTTCCTTTACGTGCGTAAATATGGAAGAATGTTTGGGAAGGGCCGATGGTTTGTCCAGATTCAATAAGCGGGGAAGCACCCTTCCATAACCGCTGGAATCTATTATGAACTTGGCATTTATGGTCTCCAGGTTGCCTTCCTTGTTTCTTATGGTAGTTTTGGAAGCCCCGTCTTCTCGAAATTCAACCGCTATCACTTCATGTTCAAATGAGATATCCACTCCTTTTCGTTGTACTTCATTGGCCAGTACCTGGTCAAAATCGGCACGGGGAACCTGCCAGGTATAGTCCCATCCTTTGGTGTGTTTTTTGCTAAAATCGAAGTGGCATACGGCATCCCCTTTGATAAACCGCGCCCCATCCTTGATCTCAAAGCCACAGGCTTGCAAACATTCCAGCAGTCCTACTTCCTCAAAATGGTCCATACACCGTGGTAATAGGCTTTCCCCAATAACAAATCTCGGAAATTTGCTTTTTTCCACTACTTTTACATTGATGCCCTTCCCGTGCAGATAGGAGGCCGCAACACAGCCCGAAGGTCCAGCGCCAATTATTAAGACATCCGTATTTTTTTCACTCATTTCCCCCATTAAAACATATATTTGTTAATTGTACCTAATTTGCAATCCAAATTAACAATTTTACTCGAAGATTGGATTCGAAAAGTCAATTAAATTATTTTGTTGATATTCCTTAAAGAAGTTGGCCGCTACGTTGATTCCCCCATATTTCTGCAGGCCTTGTCACTGGAATACTTATTTAAAGTAGGCTAAGTGATGGACGTTAACGAAAGATTTCTTTTTTTTGCAAGGATTTTTGAAAATTTGGAATGCAATAAATTGAATCCGATAGGAGTTCAAAATCATAATATTAAACATTGTATAGGAATTAGATGTTGACACTTAAAGAAAATTTGGGATTGGACGCGTTTCAAAAAGTAATTTTTGAAGAACAAGATCTCCAGATCGATCCCGCTGTTAAGGAAACAGTAAAAAATAGTTTTGATTTCCTTAAGAAGTTCTCTGAAAACAAGGTTATATATGGTGTCAATACGGGTTTTGGTCCCATGGCCCAGTACAAGATCAAGGATTCCGAAAGGATCCAATTACAATTTAACCTGATCCGTAGCCATGCTTCGGGAACGGGAAATCCCATCCCTCCTATTTATGTAAAGGCCGCTATGTTGGCGCGACTCAACACCCTGAGCCTTGGCAATTCCGGTGTTCACCCATCCGTGATACAGCTGATGGTAACCATGATAAACAAGGACATTACCCCGGTAATCTATGAACATGGTGGTGTGGGGGCGAGTGGCGATTTGGTGCAGTTGGCACATTTGGCATTGGCATTGATCGGGGAAGGGGAAGTAATTTATAAAGGTGAAAGGGCCAAGACCCAGGAAGTCTTTAAAATTGAAGGTATAACACCGATTACCGTCGCCCTAAGGGAAGGATTGGCCTTGATAAACGGCACCTCTGTGATGACAGGAATCGGAATCATAAATTCCATTTATGCCAGAAAGCTTTTAGATTGGATGATTGGCTGCTCCGCGGCGATCAATGAAATTGTAAAGGCCTATGATGATCATTTGTCATTGGAACTCAATCAGACCAAAAAGCACAAAGGTCAGCGCAAGATTGCAGAATTAATGAGGGATCATTTAAAGGATAGTACCTTGACCAGAAAGAGGGAAGATCATTTGTATAGGAACAATCCGGACGTGGCAGTATTTGAGGAGAAAGTCCAGGAATACTATTCCATTCGCTGTGTCCCACAAATTTTGGGCCCTGTATTGGACACGTTGAATTCGGTCGAAAAAATACTTATTGAGGAGGTGAACTCCGCAAATGACAATCCTATAGTAGATGTAGCACAACAACAAGTTTACCACGGAGGAAACTTTCATGGGGACTATATTTCCCTGGAAATGGACAAGCTGAAAATTGTGACCACAAAAATGAGCATGTTGGCGGAACGTCAACTAAATTATTTGTTGAACCCTAACCTCAATAATATCCTTCCACCTTTTGTCAACCTTGGTAAGCTAGGGCTCAATTTTGGAATGCAGGGGGTTCAATTTACGGCTACCTCTACCACCGCGGAGAACCAGATGTTGTCCAATCCAATGTATGTGCACAGTATTCCCAACAACAATGACAATCAGGATATTGTAAGTATGGGGACAAATTCTGCCCTAATTACCAAGAAAGTTATCGAGAATTCGTTTGAGGTGGTCGCCATAGAAATAATAACAATTGTCCAGGCAATCGAATACCTTGAGGTACAGGATCAAGTGTCCTCAAAAACTAGAATAATGTATGATGAAATACGGAAATTAGTCCCTATCTTTATAGAAGATGTTACCATGTATCCTTATGTGAACAAGGTGAAACACTATATTATGAAATGAGCATAAACAATATTAATTTTTTGCATATCAACTTAAATAGTTAATTTTTTTATGCGAAAGCGAAGCGGTTGATTTGTGCAGAAAATTTTTATTAGACTTATTTCAGATTAATAAAAATTTTAGAATGGATGAAATACTAAACTATTGTCATATGAGAACTAAATGTGCTTTCTTTTTCTTTTTGATCTTCAGTTCAATTTTGACCTTCGGGCAAAAGTTGGCGTTAGTACAGGAAAACAAACTTTTTGGATATATAGACAAGTCCGGGGAGTATGTTATAAAACCACAATTTGATAAGGCTGCAAGTTTTTCCCAGAAATATGCCGCAGTGGCAAAGGATAAAAAATGGGGCTTTATCAACACAACGGGGGAATGGGCCATACAACCCGATTACGACAACGTAAACGCGTTTAATTCAGGTTATGCGCTTGTTAAAAAGGATGATCAATGGAACTATATAGACGGTTCGGGAAAAGTGTTGGAAACCCCTGTTGCCGATAAATATTATGACTTTACCAACGGGGTTGCCCTTTTTAAGAAGGGAGAAAAAGTAGGGCTCTTGGGTACCGATGGCAAGTTGGTATTAGAACCGACCTATGATGAAATTAAACCTTTTGAGGGAAATTATACCAAAGCAAAACAGGGAGAGCTGTGGGGACTCATAGATAAAAAGGGAAAAGAGTTTGTCCCAATTGAATACAAAGAAATTGGGAATTATAACAAAAATGGAATTTGGGCCAGAAAGGACGATGCCTTCGGGGTAATTTCCAACGGGGTGTTTAAGCCAATCGCCAATGTAGATAAAATCTGGGATTTTACGGATGGTTCCGACCTTACCTATGCGCGGAGCGAAAAGAAATTGGGATTTATAAACGGGGAAGGAGAATGGGTAATTCAACCGGCCTTCGAAAAGGTCCGGGCGTTTAATAAGGGCCTGGCACCCGCATATAACGATAAGACTTGGGGCTATATAGACGAAAAGGGGGATAAGAAAATCGATTTTATCTATAAGGATGCCGAGATTTTTTCCAATGACGGTCTTGCACCGGTAAAGGATAAACTATGGGGATTTATTGATACCACGGGCAAACTGGTGATTCCGCAGGAGTATGAAATTTCAGTGGCGATGGCCTTTGCGGCCAATCTTTTTGGCGTGGACGTTTCCACCGGTTTTATCGATGGTCTTTCCCGGGTGAAAACCAAAAAAGGCTGGGGTTTTATCGATAAAAATGGAAAGCTTCTGGGAAACAAGTGGTATAAAAACGCCGAATTGTTCGTGGATACAAGTAAATAGGTGAAACCAATTTATGGGAGAGGAAAAAAGGGAGCAAATAAAATATGCCCTCGTAACGGGGGGCTCAAGAGGAATAGGAAGAGCCATTTGTGTTCAATTGGCAAAGGATACGGACTATCATATATTGATAAATTATCAATCCAATAAAGAGGCGGCAGAAGAAACATAAAGGGAA